>Ga0194127_10006524_pt1 | contig 13219 bp, 8 predicted proteins | sample TA2KigC100mmetaG_FD_148624 | JGI IMG/M metagenome (GOLD analysis project Ga0194127, IMG submission 148624) | Freshwater microbial communities from Lake Tanganyika, Tanzania - TA2015036 Kigoma Deep Cast 100m | ecosystem: Environmental > Aquatic > Freshwater > Lake | place: Tanzania: Lake...
AATCCGTAGCGCGTCGAGTCCGCGAAGGGCAGCAGGCCCTCGATCTCGCCCTGCGCGCGGCGCAGGAGCCAGCCCACGCGGTAGCCGTAGACCGTCTCCAGGCTGCGCAGCCAGGTCGAACACTGGTAGAAGCTGGCGCCCGTCGCCGTGGCCAGAAAGGCGTCGAGCTCCGCCCAGTCGAGGCGCGCGACCTCGACGATGCCCGCGCCGTCCTCAGCGCGCATAGTAGCGCAGCAGCTTGGCGACCGCCGCCGAGGCCGCGTCCACCTCGTCCTCGGTGATACCGGGAAAGAGCGGCAGGCTGAAGCAGCCGCGATAGAAGGCCTCGCTGGCCGGCAGCGCCGCGCTGAGATCGCCGAAGTAGGCGCGGTGCGCGCTGTGGTGCTGGATGGGGATGAAGTGCAGGCTGGGCGTCACGCCCTCGGCGGCCAGGGCCTCCAGGAAGCGGTCGCGATCGATGCGCAAGGCCCCGTCCTCGAGACGCGGCGCGAAGAGGTGCCAACTGTGGCGATTGCCGGGTAGCTCGGAGGGCAGGACGAGCGCCGCCTCGCCGGCGAGCCGCTCGCGGTAGCGCAGCGCCGCCGCCCTGCGCGCGGCGCGGAGTTCGGCCTCGCGCGCGAGCTGCACGAGGCCGAGCGCGGCCTGGATGTCCGTCAGGTTGCACTTGTAGCCGAAGCGGCTGACGTCGTAGTGCCAGCGGCCCTTGTCGCCGTAGCGCTTCCAGGCGTCCTGGTCCATGCCGTGCAGGCTGAGCAGGGCCAGTTCGCGCTCCGCATCGGCCGTGCGACAGCTGACGAAGCCGCCCTCGCCCATGCTGAGGTTCTTGGTGACGTAGAACGAGAAGGCGGCCATGTCGCCGAAGGCGCCGGGCGGCCGGCCGCCCGCGAGGGCGCCGAAGGCGTGCGCGGCGTCCTCGATGAGCAGGAGGCCGTGTCGCCGGGCGAGGTCCGCGAGCGGCTCGATGCGGCACAGTTGCCCGCCGTAGTGCACGGCGAGGATGGCCTTCGTGGCGGGCGTGATCGCGGCGGCGGCCGCCGCCGGATCGAGCCCGAAGCTCGCGAGCTCGATGTCCGCAAGTACCGGCCGCGCACCGGCGTGGTGGATCACGTTCACGGAGGCCGTGAAGGTGTTCGGGCTCGTGATCACCTCATCGCCGGGGCCGATGCCGAGGGCCTCGAGGGCGAGGAAGAGGCCCGAGGTGCAGCTGTTCACCGGCCAGCCGTGGGCGAGGCCCAGGTGGTCGAGGCAGGCGGCGCGGAAGTCCTGCACCTTGGGCCCAAGGGTCAGCCAGCCCGAGCGCAGGGTCTCCACGACGGCCGCGATCTCGGCCTCGCCGTGGCAGGGCCGGAAGAAGGGCAGGCGCTGGGCGAGCAGGGGCTCGCCGCCTTCGATTGCCGGGAGCGCGGGGCCGCGCGCCTCGCTCATTGCAGCTCCTTCACGGCGCGGGCGGCGGCCAGCATGCCGGCGCGCAGCGTCTCCTCCTCGCCGGCGGCGGCCAGCGCCCCCAGCTCGGCGAGCAGGGCGTCCAGGTCCAGGCCCGCGGGCAGCTGCGGCCGGATGATCATCAGCTGCTCGCCGAACTCGCTCACCTCGGCCTCGGCGCGGGTCATCAGGCGCTCGTGCAGCTTCTCGCCCGGCCTGAGGCCCGTGAAGCGAATCGGGATGTCCCGCTCGGGCTCGAAGCCCGACAGCCGGATCATGCTGCGGGCCAGCTCGAGGATCTCCACGCTCTCGCCCATGTTGAGGATGAAGATCTCGCCGCCCCGCCCGCTCGCGCCCGCCTGGATGACGAGCATGCTCGCCTCCTTGATCGTCATGAAGAAGCGCGTGGCCGCGGGGTCGGTGACGGTGACCGGGCCGCCGGCTGCGATCTGGCGCTGGAAGAGCGGCACCACCGAGCCGCGGCTCGCGAGCACGTTGCCGAAGCGCACGGAGATGAAGCGCGTCGCTCCCCCCGCGGCCGCCGCGCGCAGCAGCAGCAGCTCGGCGAGGCGCTTGCTCGCCCCCATCACGCCCTGCGGGTCGACGGCCTTGTCCGTCGAGAGCATCACGAAGCGCTCGGCGCCGGCCGCGGCCGTCGCCTGGACCAGGTTGCGCGTCCCCAGGACGTTGTTCACGAAGGCCTCCGCCGGGAAGGCCTCCATGTAGGGCACGTGTTTGTGCGCCGCCGCGTGGTAGACGATCTGCGGCTTCACCGCGGCGACGACCCGGGCGAGGCGCCCGCCGTCGCGCAGATCCGCGATGACCCCGGTGAGCGCGAGCTGCGGATGGCGATCGCGCAGCTCGTTCTCGATCTCGAAGATGGAGTTCTCGCCGCGGCCGAGCAGCACGAGGCGCCCCGGCGCGAGCCGCGCCACCTGGCGCGCGATCTCGCTGCCGATCGAGCCGCCGGCGCCCGTGATGAGCACGGTCTTGCCGGCGATGTCCCGCCGCACGGGCTCGGGCTGGAAGTCCACCGTCTCGCGGCCGAGCAGGTCCTCGGGATTCAGCCGGCGCACCTGCGAGAACTGCACGGCGCCGGTGACGATCTCGCGGATGCCGGGCACGATCTTGAAGGGCAGGCCGGCCTCCTGGCAGACGCGCACCAGGCGGCGCACGACGGCGCCCGCCGCGCTGGGGATCGCGATCAGCGCCTCGTCGGCGGCCGCTCGCGCGGCGACGGCGCGCAGGTCCTCGGTGGCGCCGAGCACGGGCAGACCGTCGATCGCCTGGCCGACCCCCCCCGGCGCGTCGTCGAGCCAGCCGAGCACGGCCAGGCCGAGCTCGGGATGGGCCGCGATCTCGGCGGCCACCATGCGCCCGGCCTCGCCAGCGCCGATGATGAGGATCTTCTTCACGGCACTCCCTAGCGCACCAACACCAGCTCGCGCGTCGCCGTCTCGCCGCCGGCCTCCAGACGCAGCAGGTAGACGCCGCTCACCGCGCGGCTGCCGAAGCGGGTCTTCAGGTCCCAGGCGACGCCGCCCGGCTCGACCTGGCCGACCTCGCGCACGAGCTGTCCTTCGAGGTTGTAGACGCTGACCCGCGCCGCCACTGGCAGGCCGCCCAGGCGCACCTCCTCGTGGCCGAGGGCGAGGCGCGCCGGATTGGGATAGAGCCAAGCGCCGGCGAGAAGCTCGCCGCTGGGCGCCGGATCGGGGAGGATGTCCAGGCGGGCCAGGCCGGCCTTGGTGCCGAGCCAGACCGTCTCGCCCGCGGGGTCGACGACCACGCGCACGATCGCGGCGGCGGGCAGGGGCGCCAGCGCCTCGGGGCCGATGAGATCGCTGCCGAGCTGCTCGCGGCCGGCCTCGTTGGTCCAGTTCGTCACGGTCCAGCGCAGCAGCTCGCCACCCGGCTGGACCTCGATGGCCAGCTGCACGCGGGAGAGCCCGAGCTCGCTGCCGGCCCAGGCCGTGCCGTCCGGCCCCGCCGCCACCGCACTCACCGCGGCGCCCAGGAGACCCTCGCTGAAGCTGGTCTTCGCGCCCAGCCGGGCGCGCGCGCGGTAGCCGCCGTCGCGGGGAATCACCCGCACGAGGCCGTCGGCCTGCCCAACCCAGAGCGCGCCATCGGCGCCGGCGGCCAGGAAGGAGAACTGCGTGTCCACCGAGAGCAGATCGTCGCCGTCCACGATCCCGCTGCCCACGCTCCACCAGTCGTCGTCGCCGCTGGTGGCGAGCGTGCCCGCGTGATCCCAGATGAAGAGCCCGGCGCCGCGCAGCAGCAGGGCGAGCCGCGTCGGCCCGAGCAGCGCGAGATCGTCGACGGTGTTGCCGGGCAGACCGCTGGCCGTGTCGAAATGCAGCCAGTTGTCGCCGGCCGTGTAGACGTCCAGCCCCTGACCGTCGGTGCCGAACCAGCGGTTGCCCGCCGCGTCCTCGAGCATGCGCAAAATGAAGACCCCGTCCGCGGCGATGATCTCCTCCGTACCCGTGGCGAGCTCGATGCGGCCGAAGGCGAGCGAGAAGCGGTTCAGCCAGAGCCAACCCTGGCTGTCCTCGAGGACGTCGAGGCTGAAGCGCGGCAGGCCGCCGAAACTCGGCTTGCTCGGGTAGCGGGTCCAGGCTCCCCCCGCGAAACGGGCGCCGCCGACCGTGCTCATGCCCCAGAAGTTGCCGCTGGGGCCCAGGCAGAGGCTGTTGAACTCGCTGCCCAGCGGGAAGGGATCGAGCGGGAAGTGCTCCCACTCGCTGCCGTCGTGGTGGGCAATGCCGGGGCCGAGGCCCCCGGTGATCGTGCCGCCCAGCCAGAGCTCGCCGGTGGCGGTGCCGAGCAGGGCGTCCCAGACGAGCTGATTGTAACCGGGAGCGTGGTAGCCGTTCGGCAGACCGCCGCTCAGGTTGGTCCAGCCGCCCCCGGGCGCGTAGCGCCAGACGCGATCGTTGATGCCCGAGGCGCCGGCCTCGCCGAGGGAGACGGCGAGGGCGCCCCCCGCGGCGGCGATGGCCTTCACCTCGAGTCCGCCCTGCGGCAGCGCGAGCGGGGGCCACACCGTCGCGCCGCCCAGGGCGTCGCGGCGGATCTGCCCGTCGAGGAGGAGCCAGAGACTGTCGGCCAGCACGGCGATCGACTCCACGGGCCGCCCGGGCAGACCGGGCACGGCGACGGGGTTCTCACCGGGATCCATGCGGTAGAGCCCGGCGGCGGTGCCGATGAGCAGGGTATCGGCGAGGAAGGCGAGCGACTGCACGTCGCTGTTCGCAAGACCGTTGAACTCGTTCCAGAGGTCGACGTGGGTACCGCCGCGGATCAAGCCGCAGCCGGCGTCGCTGCCGTACCAGAGGCCGTCGCTGGGATCGGCGACCAGGCAGCGGAGGGCATCCGAGGCCAGGCCCTGCGGGAAGGTCTGGAAGCGGAACCAGGGCTCGGCGGCGCCGGGCCGATAGCGCTGAAGACCCTCGCTCGCCGTGGCCACCCAGAGCTCGCCGTCGAGCCAAAGCAGGGCGGCGACGTCGATGCCGGCCAGGCCCTCGGCGGTGGTGATCGCCTCGGCCTCGCCGCTGGCCGTGTCCAGGCGGACCAGACCGCCGCGCCCGCCCGCCCAGACGCCATCGCCGCCCTCCTCGAGAGCGAAGGCCGCGATGCTGCTCGGGTCCGCGAAGGCGCTCCAAACGTAGGCGGCGCGGGCGGGGCCTCGGGTCGCCGGCAGAGCGGCGACAGCGAGAAGCAGCGCGCGGGCCGTCGCCCGCAGCGCACGGTGGGTGCTCATCATGCTCGACTCGGTCCTTTCCCGCTTGCGGGTCGCCCCGCTTGCGTGCGCGCCGCCGGCTCGGCGGGCGCGATGCGCCCCAGCAGGAAGGGCGGGTAGTCGCCGCGCAGCTGCGCGCCCAGGGTGTCCAGCCAGAGCTGGAGGTCCAGCCCCAGGCTCCAGTTGCGCTGGTAGAAGCCATCGAGCTGCGCCGCCTCGGCGGCGCTCGTCGCTCGACCCGGCTGACGCCAGGCGCCGGTGAGTCCGGGCCGCGACGACAGGCCGGCAGCACCCCCAGCGCCCGTTGCAGCCGGCAGCGGCCCCACCAGGCTCAGGCCGCCGCCGAGCACGGCCGCATAGGCCCAGGGGTTGAGCAGGTCCGAGACGGGCCGCCCCTCGCTCCCCAGCACCAGCGGCCAGTGCCCCGCGCGTCCACCGCGCGGCGCGAGCGCGCGACGCTCCCGGCGCGCGCCGCGATTCAGCCCAAGATGCAGCAAGCCGGGAAGCAGGGTCAAGGCGAGGCCGAGCGCCCCACCGAGGATGTCGATCAGGCGCTTCAGGGCCCGCTGCAGCGGGTAGAGCCCCTCCATGCGATAGGCCACGGCCGGTAGGCCCAGGAAGTCCTCCGCGCGAGCGCCGCGGCCCATGAGACCGGCGAGGTCGCTGAGCAGGCGCAGGTCGATCGCGCGCGCCCGGCACCAGACGAGGGCGGCCGCCAGCTCGGGCCGGTCCCCGGCCGAGGGCGCGACGAGGATCTCCTGCACGCGCTCGGCGGCGCTCACGCGCTCGAGGTCGGCGAGCCCGCCGAGGGCCCCCGCCGCGTTCGCGGGCGTCGCCGCGACGCGGCCCACCAGCTCCAGACCCAGCTCGGGATGGGCGAGCAGGCGCTGGCCCAGCGCCTCGGCTTCGGCGGCGCTGCCCACGATGACGAGGCGCCTGAGGTCGAAGGAGTAGCGCAGGAGCCGCCGGTGCAGGGCGCGCAGCCCGCCGCGCGCCAGCCACACGAAGAGCACGCTGAGCAGCACGCTGGCCACGACGACGGCGCGCGAGACGATGCGCTCCTTGGTGAGGAAGGTGCTGCTCATGAGTGTCACGCCGGCGAGGATACCGGCGCGGGTCACGGCGAGCAGCTCCTCGCTCGCGCGCTCGCGGCGGCTGGAGCGATAGAGCCCCGCGAGGTAGAAGGTGCCCAGCACGATGACGAAGTAGAGCAGCGCGAAGCGCTGGTAGGGCTCGGGGCTGAAGTAGTCCAGGTGGAAGGCGCGGCGCAGGGCGATCGCGGCCAGGTAGGCGGCGCCCGCGGCCGCGGCGTCGAGGGCGAGCAGCGTGAGGAACTTGATCAGGTTGCGGTAGCGCTTGAGCAGGTAGGCGGCGGGGTTCCACTTCTCCGTGTAGTGGACGAAGCTCATCACGTGCGCGAGCAGGCTGCGGCTGAAGGGACTCCTCGCGCTGGCCCGCTTGTGGGTGTGCGTCATCCGGCTCGCGGCGACGTACCAGACCTGCCAGCCTCGCGTCTGCATGCGGTAGCACCAGTCGACGTCCTCGAAGTAGAGGAAGAAGCGGGGATCCATCGGCCCCACCTCGGCGATCGCCTGCGGGCGCACCAGCATGCAGGCGCCGAGCACCCAGTCGACGGACCGATCGCTCGCGTGGTCGAAGTCCAGCATCAGGTGGTGGCGCAGGGCGCGGCTCTTGGGGAAGAGCCTGCCCAGCGGCGTGCGCCTGAGCAGCACGGTCCAGACCGTGTAGAAGCTGCGGCAGGAGTACTGCAGGCTGCCGTCGGGATTGAGCAGCTTGGCGCCGGCGATGCCCGCCCGCGGGTGGGCGGCCATGAAATCGATGAGGGCCTCGATCGCGCCCGGCCTCACCGTGACGTCCGGGTTCAGCACGAGGATCCAGTCGCCGCTCGCCGCCGCCAGGCCCAGGTTGACCGCGCGGGCGTAACCGAGGTTGACGCTGTTCTCGATCACGCGCAGCCCCGGCGCCGAGCGCAGGCGAGCCGCCGAGTCGTCCCGGCTCGCGTTGTCGACGGCGATCAGCTCCAGGTCGCAGGGCGGCGCGGCCGCGCGCAGGCTGGCCAGACTGGCGAGGATCTCCTCGCCCGAGTTGTAGCTGACGTAGATGACCGAGAGCTTCACGGACTCCCTCCCGCCGGCCAGCGCCCGCCCCGCAGGGGCTTCAGGCGCAGGCGCCAGACCATCCACACCGCCTCCCAGATGATGCGCCGGTTCATCTTGCTCACCCCCACGCGCCGGTCCGTGAAGACGATGGGGATCTCCTTGATGCGAAAACCGCGCCGCCAGGCCTGGTAGTTCATCTCGATCTGGAAGCTGTAGCCGTCCGAGCGGATGCGCGCGAGCGGAATCGCCTCGAGCACGGCGCGGCGGAAGCACTTGAAGCCGCCGGTGGCGTCCTTGAGCGGCATGCCCGTGACGACGCGCGTGTAGACGTTCGCGCCCAGGCTGAGGGCGAGCCGGCGCAGCGGCCAGTTCACGACGGTGACACCGTCCAGGTAGCGGCTGCCGACGACGAGGTCGGCGCCCTCGATCTCGGCCAGGAAGCGGCGCAGGTCCTCGGGGTTGTGCGAGAAGTCGGCGTCCATCTCGATGATGTTCGCGATCTGCGATCGCGCCAACGCCCACTGGAAGCCGGCGATGTAGGCGCTGCCCAGGCCCAGCTTGCCCGGCCGCTCGAGCAGATGGAGCCGCGTCCCGAGCTCGGGCCGCGCGCGCACGACGGCGGCCGTGCCGTCGGGCGAGCTGTCGTCGACGACCAGCACGGCGAGGCGGGGATCGACGGCGAGCACGGCGCCGATCACGCCGTCGATGTTCTCCCGCTCGTTGTAGGTCGGGATGATGACGAGGCTCGTGCCGGTGGCGCCGCTCACGCGACGGCCTCCTGCCGGCGGCGCCGGGGCGCGAAGCCGGCGCCGGCCAGCGCGAGGAGCGCGGCCCAGGCCGTCCAGCGCAGCGCGCCGTAGAGCGCGAGGCGCGGCGGCAGGAAGCGGAAGCGCACCGTGTGCTCGCCCGCCTCGAGGGCGACGGCGCGCAGGAGGCCGTCGGCGAGCAGCAGCGGGCGCTCGACGCCGTCCACCTCCACCCGCCAGCCGGGATAGGCGAGGTCGGCCAGCACGAGCAGCGCCGGTCGGGCAAGGCGCACCTGGCAGGCCACCTCGTCCAGGCCCCACTGCGGCGCGAGCAGCTCGCCGGGCGGCGTCGCCGCCGGGGCGAACGCAAGAGCGGGCTCCCGCTCGAGGTAGACGAGGCCCGGCTCCGCCTGCCCCGTGAAGAGGCGCTGGCGGCTCGCGGCGGCCGGCTCCACCCGCACGCGCTCGGCCAGGCGCAGGCGCGGTAGCGCGTTCTCGTTGCGGTAGACCGCCTCCTCGGTGCTGCCCGCCGGGCCGGCCGGGCTGAAACCGGGACCGAGCCCCAGCGCTCGCGGCGAGACGAGGAAGCGCACGGCCATCCGGTTCAGGATCTCGGCGCCCCCCGTCGGCAGGGCCTTGAGCAGGGAATCGGCGAAGGCGGGCTTCGCCGCGTGGTAGCCGCCGAGACTGGCCAGCCCCGCGGCGGCGGCTTCGTTGGCCGCGAAGGCGCTGCCCGGCAGGGCGTAGAAGCGCTGCCCCTCCAGGTTGCGGCTGAGGAAGTCGAGCGTGCGCGCGGGCAGGCGGCTGGCGGTCGGGCGCGGCTCGCCCCAGAGGCTCGTGCCCTCGCGGGTCGGCCAGTGGCGCTCGGGGTGCAGGATGCGGCCGGCCAGGGGTCCGAGGTCGGCGAGGAGCGCGAGCGCGAGCGCGCCGGCCAGGGCCAGCTCCTGGCCCCTCGCCGGCGCGGGCGCGGGCGCGAAGCGCCGCCGCCGCCACTCGATCACGCCGGCGAGGGGCAGGAGCAGCAGGCCCGCGCGCAGCGCGTCCTCGCGCAACCAGCGGCCCGCGAGCGCCGCCTGCTCGTCGAGGAAGGCCGCCGCGCGCGCGGGCTCGATGCGCGCGAGCTGGGCGCCGTAGCGGGCCTGGAGCCCCGCGCGGGTGCGCCCCGCCTGCAGCCCCGGTCCGAGACCCGCGGCGAGGAGCAGCAGGAGCGCGGCGCCCGCGGTCAGCCAGCGCAGACGCGCGAGGCTCGCCGGCTCGCGCCAGGCGCGCTCCAGGCCGCGCGCCATGAGGATCGCGAGCGCGAGCTGCTGGAGGACGAGGATCATCACCGGCACGCGGAAGCGATTGAAGCCGGGCAGCAACGCGTAGAGCGGCTTGTAGACGAAGGGCAGGAAGCGGCCCGCCGCGACGAGCGTCGTCGCCAGCGCGAGGACGAGGAAGAAGAGGTCGAAGCGGCGCGGGCGGCGGCCCCAGAAGAGCACGGCGGCCGCCAGCAGGGGCAGCCAGCCCAGGTAGTTCGCGTAGTCGGTCATCGGCATGAAGCCGAAGTAGCTCTCGGCGCCGTAGCCCCAGCTCGCCGGCCAGAGGAAGCTCGTCCACTCGGACGGCGCGAGGCTCCAACCCGTCGCGTAGTCGAAGCCCGTGCCGCCGCCTGCCGCGGCGCCGCGGATCGAGCGGCCGCTGTACTCCCAGACCGGGCCGTAGAGCGGCGCGCTCGCCGCCGCCGCGATGGCGAGCGCGGCGAGGCCGAGGGCGGCCGGCGCGAGCGCCGCGCGCCAGCCGCCGCGCCGCAGGATCAGCACCAGCCGGCAGGCGGCGAAGAGGGCCAGCGTCAGGAGCGCGTAGTAGGCGATCTGGATGTGCGCGGCGAGCAGGAGCCCCGCGAGCGCGGCGGCGAGCCCGGCGGCCGCGCGGAGCCGGCTCCCGAGCCGCAGCGCGTCGAGCAGGGCGTCGGCGGCGAGGAGCACCCAGGGCAGCCAGGCGAGGGTCATCACCTTGCTGCCGTGCCCGTGGGCGCCGATGGCGATCTGCGGCGGCAGCAGCAGGAACCAGGCGCCGGCCAGCCAGGCCAGCCAGGGCCGCAGGCCGCGGCGGCGCAGGAAGAGGAAGAGCCCCAGCCCCAGCCAGAGGTAGTGCGCGAGCAGCCAGCTCAGCGGCGGCAGGGCGAAGAGGCGCGTGAGACCGCGCAGGACGGGACCGGGCAGATAGAGGTCCGGATCGTGGCCGAGGCTGGCGTAGGCCGGCATGCCGCCGAAGAGGAAGGGATTCCAGTGCGCGCTCAGGCCCTGCTGGGCCAGGTAGTCGCCGAAGCCGCGCGGCGCCACGCTGTCGGGCGTCGTGAAGACCCGGCCCTCGAAGACTGCCTCGGGAAAGACCGCCGCGAGCAGGACCGCGTAGAGCAGGGCCGCCGCCAGGGCGCCCAGGCCGCCGCGCAGCGCGCAGGCGGCGCGCAGGCGGCCGCCGGGCGCGTTCGGATCGAGCGCCGACTTCATGCCTTGCTCTCCCTTCTCAGCGCGCCCAGAGCCGCGCGCAAGACGCCCGCCTCGCCGCGGCCCAGGGCCGCCAGCAGCGCGCGGGACCAGTGCCAGGCCCAGGCCGCGCGCGCCCAGGGGCGCCGCCAGCGGGGCACGTGCCGCGCGACGAGGGCGGCGGCCGCCCGCCGCTGCGCGCGCAGCTTGCCGGCCGCGAGCTGCCCCCCGCTCGCGAAGCCGACGCGGTGGTAGAGCAGCGCGGCCGGCTGGTAGCGCAGGCGCCAGCCCAGGGCCCGCGCCCGCAGCGAGAGGTCGACGTCCTCCCCGTAGAGGCCGAAGCGCTCGTCGAAGCCGCCCGTGCTGCGCCAGAACTCCGCCCGCCCCAGCAGGCAGCAGCCGGTCAGGTAGTCCGTGTCCGCCGGCTCGAGCCAGCGGCCGGCCGCCGGCTGCCGCAGCCCGAGGTGCCGGCTCACCGTGCTCAGCCGGCTGACGCGGCCGCCAGCGTACCATATCCGCTCGCGGCGGTCGGCGTAGTGAATGCGCGGGCAGACGGCGCCGCGCCGCGCCTCCGCCTCGAGATCGGCGACGAGGGGATCGAGCAGGCCGGGGTCGGCCTCGATGTCGTTGTTGAGCGCGCAGAGGCAGTCCAGATCCCGTGCCAGGAGCAGCGCCAGCCCGGCGTTCATGCCGGCCGCGAAGCCGCGGTTCTCGGCCAGGCGCAGCAGCTCCCAGGCGGGATGGGCGCGCGCCGCCCAGTCGGCGGAGCCGTCCGTGGACGCGTTGTCGACGAGGAGCAGGGTCGCCCGATGCCGGCTCGCGGCCGCGGCGGCCTCGAGGCTGGCGAGGCAGGCCGGCAGCACCGCCTGGCCGTTCCAGTTGAGCACGACGAGACCCAGCCGGCGCGCCGGCGTCTCGCGCTCACTCCCCATGGGCGCCCGGCCCGTCGCCGCTGGCCAGACGCGGCGGCCGCTCCCTGGCGATGCGCCGGCGCTCTTCGTCGCCCGGGCCGCGCAGGTGGATCATCAGCTCCCCGAGCAGGCCGAGGGATGCGAACTGCCCGCCGAGGACGAGCAGGATGAGGCCGAGGATGAGCAGCGGCCGCACGCGCAGCGCGCCCGTCACCAGCCAGGCGACGCCGAAGTAGAGGTTGATCAGCAGGCCGATGGCCAGCAGCCAAACGGCGACGCGCCCGAAGAAGTGCAGGGGCGCCGCGCCGCGGCGGGCGATGAAGCTGATGGTGAGCAGGTCGAAGAGGCCGTTGAGGAAGCGCCGGCCGCCGTACTTGCTCTTGCCGTGCGCGCGCGGCCGGTGGTTGACGGCCAGCTCCGTGACGCGGAAGCCGTCCCAGGCCGCGAGCACGGGCAGGTAGCGGTGCATCTCGCCGTAGAGGCGCAGGCTCTGCGCGACCTCGCGGCGGTAGGCCTTGAAGCCGCAGTTGAAGTCGTGCAAGGGCAGGCCGGACACGCGGCGCACGAGCGCGTTCCAGAAGCGGCTCGGCACGGTCTTGGTGATGGGGTCGCGGCGCTCGCGCTTCCAGCCGGAGACGAGGTCCCAGCCGGGCGCGGCGTCCAGCGCGGCGACGAGGCGCGGCAGCTCGTCCGGGTCGTCCTGGAGGTCGGCGTCCAGGGTGACGATGATCTCGCCCCGACAGCGGCGGAAGCCCTCGGCGAGGGCCGCGCTCTTGCCGTAGTTGCGGCCCAGGCGCAGGACGCCCAGCTCCGGATGCCGATCGGCGAGCTGCTCGAGCAGAGCGGCGCTGCCGTCCGTGCTGCCGTCGTCGACGATGAGGATCTCGTAGGCCCCGGGCGCGAGCGGGGCAGCCGCCGCCCGCACCGCCTCGACGAGGGCCGGCAGGCTCGCGGCCTCATTGTAGGCCGGCACGAGGACGCTCAGCCGCACGCCTCCCCTCCCTCCGCGCGCGTCCAGGCCACTTGCGCGGCCAGACCCTCGGCCAGCGAGACGCGGGGCTTGAAGCCCAGCTCGCGCTCGATGCGCTCCGTGCCGGCCAGGGTGTCGGGCACGTCGCCCTTCTGCTTGGCCCGGAAGTCCAGGTTCAGTGGCCGGCCCAGCGCCCTCTCGAGGATCGCGAGCGCCTCGCGCAGGGTCACGCGGCTGCCGCCGCCGGCGTTGAAGACGTACTCCGGCCCCGCGTAGGCCGCCGCGCGCAGGTTCGCCTCGACGATGTCCCCGATGAAGGTGAAGTCCCGCGTCTGGGCGCCGTCGCCGTAGATGCCCAGCGGCTCGCCCGCGAGTCCCGCGGCGATGAACTTCGAGAAGGCCATGTCGGGCCGCTGGCGCGGTCCGTAGACGGTGAAGTAGCGCAGGGCCACCGCCCGCAGGCCGTAGTTGAGCCGGTACAGATCGATGAGCTGCTCGGCGGCCAGCTTGGTGACACCGTAGGGGCTGAAGGGCCGCGGCAGGCTGGTCTCGCGCATCGGCAGGTCGGTGGCGGCGCCGTAGACCGAACTCGAGCTGGCGTAGACGAGCTTGACGTCCTGCCCGCTCGCCTTGATCGCCTCGAGCAGCCGCTGCGTGGCGGCCAGGTTGCAGTGCAGGTAGACGCCGAACTCCGCGCCCCAGCTCGCGCGCACGCCGGCCTGGGCGGCCTGATGGAAGACGAGGTCGCAGCCCTCGAGCAGGCGGGCGAGATCCGTGTGGACGAGATCCTCTTCGACGAAGCGGTAGCGCGGACTGGCCAGCGCCGCGCGCCCC
>Ga0194127_10006525_pt1 | contig 13211 bp, 12 predicted proteins | sample TA2KigC100mmetaG_FD_148624 | JGI IMG/M metagenome (GOLD analysis project Ga0194127, IMG submission 148624) | Freshwater microbial communities from Lake Tanganyika, Tanzania - TA2015036 Kigoma Deep Cast 100m | ecosystem: Environmental > Aquatic > Freshwater > Lake | place: Tanzania: Lake...
GGAAGTGCCAAAACATACGAATGTAAAAAGTGTAAAATAAAAATAGATCGTGATATAAATGCATCAATAAATATCTTTAATATAAAGGTGCCTAGTTAATTATAATTTATTATAATTGACCGGTCTATATGACCGAAACCGTTACACACCTTAAAGAAAAACTTAAAAGAGAGTATAAAGAAATATAAAGTTTTTTGTAACGGAAAACGTAGGCAAACATAATATTGGTAAAATTATAGAAAATCGAAAAGATAAAAATATATTAGCTGGTAGAGAAGTAATAGAAAACACTTCCGATATTGTTTTGAAAAATTTTGTAAAAACTGGCAAAAAGTTTGACGCTATATTTATAGATGGCAGTCATGAATTCAGAGATGTAATAATAGATATATTTTGTTCTATAAAATTATTGAAGAAAGGCGGCATTATGATTTTAGATGATGTTCTCCACCATGGTGTTAAATTAGTTGTAGATGAATTGAAATATTATAAAAATTTAAAAAAAATAGAAATATCTGAAGTAGATGATGATTTGACAATAAAAGAATCTAACTATAAAAATTATAAATATGGAAATAAAGAAAAATCACATCACAATCCAGCAACTATGTTTGCATATATAAAAATTTAATTTTTTATCATATAAATATATATGTCAAAAGAAATACTAAAAGATTTACGTAAATACATTAAAAATACTAAAGATGATTGGAACTATATAACTCCAATGGAATTTTATCATAATTATTATAGCAAAAAAAAAGATTATTTTTTAATTGATTTACGAAAAAAAGATGAATATGACAAATTTCATATTAAAGGAGCAATAAATATATTTTGGTTAGACTTATTAAAAAAAGAAAATTTAGAAAAATTACCAAAGGACAAAACAATATTTTTAATCTGTTATGTTGGCCATACAAGTAGTCAAGCAATGGTATTATTGAAATTATTAGGTTATAAAGTAGTTTCTATTAAGTTTGGCTATGGTATATCGCCTGCTTTTGAAGTACCAGTTGCTGGTTGGATACAATATAACTATCCAGTTGAAAATATTGATAAGTTATATTCTAAATGTAAAAATATTAAAGATAAATAATATACACTCTAAATATTTTTATTGTTGAGTAAATAAAAAATAAGTATTAAATTATAATTAATATAGTTTAATACACTTTTATATCTTTCACAACACAGTTATACAAAATATATTTTAGTATAATAATTTAATAATTTTTTATTTTATTAAATTATATATGATAATAATATTTTTTATAATTTTAATTATAATTCTTGCTATCCAAATTACAAAAGACAATAAAAAAGAACCAACTAATGAACATTATAAACCACCAATCAAAAAAAAAGAAATAAAAAAAATAAATATTAAACCAGATAATAAAGATATTGATAGAGACATAAATAGTATAATAAAAAAATTGGAAAAGATAAAAAAGAAAAAAAAGAAACCAAAAATAGAAAAAGATATAGTATATATTGATATTGGCCTTAATAATAAAAGCATTGGAAAAATAAAAATAGTTTTATTTAGTCACATTGTCCCTAAAACATGCAAAAACTTTATGATTCTTTGTGAAACAAAAAAATACAAAAATAGTCCATTTCATCGAATTATAAAAGATTTTATGATACAAGGAGGCGATTATATCAATGGGAATGGAACAGGCGGAGTTAGTATTTATGGAGAAAAATTTGAAGATGAAAATTTTGCCATTCCACATGATAGGCCATATTTATTATCAATGGCCAATTGTGGCCCAAATACAAATGGATCACAATTCTTTATTACTACAAATGAAACACCCCATCTAGATAATAAGCATGTAGTATTTGGAGAAGTTATAGAAGGATTTGAAATCATAGACTATTTAAATAATGTTTCTACGGATAATAGTGATAGACCAACTGATAATATTATTATTTTAGACTGCGGTTGTATTAGTAAAAAAAATACTTAAAGAAATATTGTATTATAATAAATATTCTAAAATTTGTCTAACTGCAATTTATATAATTAAATGGATTAATAATTAAAATGACTGATGAGAATATAATGATTATTGCCAAAACAATGGCCAAAGGACTGTTGTCAAATAGTCGTACTGCTAATTTCAAACATAAGTTTCCTTCCAATAAATAATTAAACCGACTGTTGTTAAATGGTCACACAGCAAATATAAAAAAATATAATTGGTCTAACTGCAATTTATATAATTAAATGAGTTAATAATTAAAATGACTGATGATATATGCTGACTTTTGCTAAATAGTTGTACAAATAATTTCAAACATAAGATTCTTTTTAAGAAATAATTAAACTGACTGTTAATGAATGGTCATAAAGCAAATATAAAAAAATATAATTGGTCTAACTGCAATTTATATAATTAAATGAGTTAATAATTAAAATGACTGATGATATATGCTGACTTTTGCCAAATAGTTTCACGAATGATTTCAAACATAAGATTCTTTTTAAGAAATAATTAAACTGACTGTTGGCTAATGGTCATAAAACAAATACAAAAAATATAAATGGTCTACCTGCAATTTATTTTATTGTGTTAAAATAAAAAATGACTGTTGACATAAGAATAAACTAACTTAATAGTTAATTTATTTTTTTAACTAACTTAAAAATTAATTAATTCATTTATACATTTATAAATGGATACCTATACTGAGAACGGCATGCCAGCATATACTAGTACAGAATCTGTTCTATTAGATTTTTTTTCTGGTATAACACGCGATACATCTATAGAAAAAGCTATTGAATTATTTAAAAATGCTCTTTCACGTGATTTCAAAATTGCAATGGCAATCTTGTTAAATATGCGCGATTGTCGTGATGGTAAACAAGAAAAGAATATTCCACAACGACTTATGGCATGGCTTAAACAAAATGATAAAATTGCATATAAGAATAATTTAGAAAGTTATATTAATAATGGCTATTTTAAAGATTTACTCATCATTGATAGTTTACAGGAAACTAAAGATGATTTTGAATTAGAACTTTTTGCGAAATCACTAAAAAAAGATTTTGTTTCTATGCAATTAGAAAATAATAATTTAACACTTGCTTCTAAATGGGCACCTACTGAAAATCGCCATTTTGATAAGAAACATAAATCTGCAAAAAGATTAGCAAAATTATGTGGTCTGAGTATGAAAGAATATCGAAAAAAACTATCAGAATTACGCGAAAAACTCAAAATAGTAGAACGATTAGAAACTTTAAATAAATGGTCCGAAATTGATTATCAGACTGTTCCTGCCACCTGTATGAAAAAACAAAAAAATGCATTTATTAAACATGACAATGCACGATTTAATGAATATCTTGAAAAGGTGATTAGCGGTAAAGCTAAAATGAATACTAGCGGTGTACAAATACATGAGTTACTTATGCCTTATATTAACGGAAGTCCTACAGATACTGCAATTGATGTGCAATTTAGTGAGATTATTACGAAAATTCAAAAATCTGGTAGTTTTAAGAAAGCAATGGCAATTATCGATGTAAGCGGTTCAATGAGTGGAATACCAATGATTGTAGCTATTACCTTAGGATTAGCAGTTAGTTTATTAACAGAAGGTAATTTTAATAAAAAATTTATTACTTTCTCTCACGATCCACAATTATGTGATATCAAAGGTGATACATTAAGTGAAATGGTTCGTAACTTAAAACATGCAAATTGGGGCATGAATACTAATTTAATAGCTATTTTTGATTTACTACTAAATTTTGCCAAAATGTTTTCTCTATCGCAAGACCAAATGATTAACAAACTATTTATATTTACAGATATGCAGTTTGACCAAGCAGATAACAGCTATAATAGTACAGCGTATAATAACATTAAACAAAAATATCAAGAAGCAGGATATACCTTACCTACAATTATATTCTGGAACTTACGCGACACTAAACCATCTTTTCCAGTCAAAGCAAATACTTCTAATGTTGCACTTATGTCTGGATTTAGTGCTGAAATGTTAAAACTCTTTATGGAAACACCCGATGAGTTAACTCCATATAATATGATGATGAAAGCACTCGAAAAGTATTTACCGCAAGTAATTTGCTAAATAAATAATTATTTTTTTCTAAATTAAATTATTCAAAAATATAATTTAATAAAATTAGTAAGACATTGTAAATCATATATCGTCTTAAAATATTTTTAAACAATTAAAATTATTATAATTATGAGTATAATAATCTAATTATATAATAAATCTATGAATTACTAATTCAATAATCTATAATTTTATAAAAAAACTAAAGAAATTGCTCTTAAAGTTTCCAAGGTTTATTTTTTGATGTTATTATTTCTATTTTAAATTTTGTATAATTTAAAAAAAGTATATATGATTATATGAATATATTTTATAATTATTATTAAAAATTTTTTGAATAAAAATTTAATGATATTATAATTAGATAAGCTATGCTATATTAAATTCTTAAGTTTGGTATATTAAAAAAAAATTGAAATTTTAAATTACTATAAAATATATTATTTTTATATATTAAAAGTAATACTATCACTTACGTATTAACGTAAGTTGTCGATTAGCTTTTTAAACTATTTTATTTCCAATCATGTCTTTATCTAATCTTCCTGATCATCACAAGCTCAAACCAAATCCCTTGACAAATCATAGGGTTGAACCACTAATTCGCAACAATGGTATACCTAATGATGCATTCCCTATTGTTCATCCTCCTTTTGCTGATATGTGGGCTGGAATTTCACAAGCAGATGCAGCTGTACTTAATATTGAACTTACACCTGAAGGCGTACCTATTGAACCCTTACCCCGTATGCCAATACGTAGGCCTCGATACCTTAATGATCAGATTGTAAGTGTATCATACGCTCGCATTACACCAATTGAGCGTGAACGATACATTAAATGGAGAACAAAAGACTATCTTGGCAAGCGTATAGGTAATTGGAGCCCTGAAGCAATTGCAGATGAAAAAAACTTTATTAGCCGTTACCCAACTGTAAAAGATCTTCCGTAAAGAATATAATTGTGCATTTCAAAAAAATTATTTTTTTATAAAAAAAATTGAAAAATAATAATTATTGTAATTAAAATTAACTACAATAAAGCAATATCTATAGTTAGTAATCTTCTTTGCGATTCTACGATGCCAGCACCTACTTACACCATTCCACAGCAACATGATGGTCCACAGCATCATGATGGTCTACAGCATCATGATGCTCCACAGCCAATTATTCCCGTGGATATCAACATGATCAATCTTCTCCCAGATTTTCCTCATGATGTACCCCCTATGGCACCGCCTCGTCTTGTGCGTCAAAACGCTATGATATTGGATGATAATGATTTCAATGATGTTGCATTCCAACTGCCATTACTCATCATATTTAATAACAATGATGTGTTTAATCATCAACAGATTGACAATCAACAGATTGACCATCAACAGATTGACCATCAAGTAGTTAACAATCAACAGATTGACTATCAAGCAGTTGACAATCAACAGATTGACCATCAACAGATTGACCATCAACAGATTGACCATCAAGCAGTTGACAATCAACAAATTGATCATCAAGCAATTAACAATCAACAGATTGCCCATCAAGCAATTAACAATCAACAGATTGCCCATCAAGCAGATAACATTCAAGAGTTTATCAATCAGGTATTTCTATTTGACATTCTCTATCAAGAGTTTTACAATAACATGCCTGCAATAGAGGAGAATGCACAATTGTATGATGAAATTGAAGATCTGTCTGCAATAGAGGAGAATGCACAATTGTATGATGAAATTGAAGATCTGTCTGCAGCCGTACACCGTATTATGTAATATGTAAGAAGTTTAGTCGTGTTTTATTTTACATAGCATAAAACCTAAAAAAATTTGCACTTTTTTTTATCTCATTATAATATAATACATGTACATACTTTTTTTAAAAAACATATATAATAAATTATTCTATAACAATACTTTTGATATAATTAAAATATATTGGAATATCATAATATATAAAATTATTCCGATACTTCTTCCAATTTCTATTATTGGATATAATAATTTTTTTATTAATTTATTAAGACATATAATTACTATTTATTTAGCAATTAATTTACTTATAACAGATTTTATATTAAGACAATCTGTAAGAATACGTACATGTGATAATTTGATAGAACATAATTGTGATAGATGTTCACAAGATATAATATGGAATATACAAGATATTGCATCTAATGTTGTATTTTATATATTAGGAGGCGCAATATCAAAATATAATATGTATACAGATATATATTGGAGAAGTTATTTACATGCTATTCCAATATTTATAAAAAATAAATTATGTATATCAAAAAGCATTAATTTTCAATATATTGGACTAATATTTGGATTAATAAATTATTTTATTGAATTTGTTTTATCTTACATACTTCCAAATGAATATTTATTGCTCATGATGTTCTTTATTACTTTTGTTATAGATACTATTATATTTAATCTCGATCTGAAATACAAAGATACTTTTAATTTTTCGAGTATATTTTTGGACATTATATGGAAAATTTCACAATGTCTTACTGTTGGTTATTTAGAAATTAAAAAAAGGAGTTATATTGATAAAGATATTATTTATGATATTATCAACTATTTTAATTATTTTAGAAATAATACTTATTATCGTTTCATACTATGGAAAGAATTTCAAACACTTGATAATTTTATTTCTTTTGGCAAAACTTCGGTATTTTATAGAGAGCATATTCTTAATATTCACGAATTGTTATCTATTGCAAATAATTATTTAGAAAATAATATGATAATTAAAATAGCACGCAAAACAAAAATACTCCATGTTAGCACAATGTTAAAGCCTTTTATGTCATCGCAAAATAAATTTTATATTAGATTATTTGAATCAAGAAAAAAAATAGAGCCATTTATAGCTCAAATAATTAATGACTTAGATACTTCTATCAAGAATACTAAAAGTGAAAATTTATATGAAGAATTATATAATTGTCAGAAAAAAGTTAATTCTGATAATATAGAAATTATTGAAAATCATTATTGATAGTGATAATAATAAAAATATTTAATCTTCAAATAATTAATATACCAAAGTTTTTTATTTTTATTGGTCAACTAACACTGATATAGATATAGTACCAACGCATGAATCAATATAAAAAATATTCTATATCAAATAACTAAATGGAAATAAATATTGGAAAGAATAAAATATTTTTTGATTTATTGGACATAGAAGACAATCTAATAAATACTGATAATGAAAATCTAATAGAAGAAACTAATGATTTTAATGTATTTATAGGGAGCAAAGGAAAAACAAAAAAAGAGCAAGATTATGAACTGTTTACAGATATTACTAATAACATAATTGATAATACTTATGATGATTCTATTATTTCTTTTGATTATGATAGTATTAATAATAATTTTCCAGTTCTTCCCATCATAGAACTAAAAGAAACTATTATTAAGACATATATTGAAAATTCTATCATAAGTAAATCTTATAAGTATCTATATGAAAACATGTCAAATTCCTATAAAACTGTTAGAATAATAGCCAGTTTTTTAAAATATAATTTGATACTTTATGACGAGTCCCGCAATATTATCGATAATATGGCAGGCGAAAAGGCTAAACACTTATGTTTCTATTATAGAAATAATAAAATATATCCTTTAATTAAAAAATTAGAGGATCTCCAATCAATATCTAATATTAGAATCAAAGAATATAAAAAACGAGATATTCGTCGAAATGATAGATATGTATTAATAGAAAATATAAAAAATTATAAGAATTACTTTATTAAGTATCGCAACGTAGGTAATTTTAAATATAAATATTTAGTCAATTCAATTGATGGAAAAAAACCAGAAGCTTTATCAGAAGAAGATATTAAAATATTAATCTATTTAATTGATAATTTTGGCCAACATTTTTATCTCATCGAAGACTATTTAAAAATCCCTATAGATAAGTTTAATTTAGAATTTGCTAAAAATAATGATTCATGTATAATTCCTGATTTTCCTAAGATTGAATATGATATATTAAAAAATATTAATGATAATGATAATGATAATGATAATGATAATGATAATAATAATGAAAATGAAAATAATAATATCTATTATTATACAAATGATCAACTTATGTATAGTGTTTGTGGAAAATCAATTGAAGAATTAAAATCAAAAGCAAAATCTGAAAAGAATCTGAAAATATATGATGATGAAATACGCAAAATACTATTTACTTTTGATATGTCAGATATTATATGTGAACAAGATATTGCTATAATAAAAAAATTATATACAGAAAACGATTTTATTTATTATACTCCCAAAAAAGATACAGAATTAATAATATCTACTAGAAAAATTAATCTAGAAAATATTATTTCTCCTGAATATGTATTGGAACTCTATAATAAAGATTTGCCATTTTGTAAATTATGTAATTCTACCATTAATTTAGCCAATATTTCTATCGATGCAATAAACCCAATGTTTGGACATACTATAAATAATGTCCAATTATTATGTTATAATTGCAATATCTTTAAGAATACCAGATTTATGGGCCGATATAGTGAGAAGCCATATTATTATAATATAAATAAATTAGAAAGAGATAAATTAATAGAAATAATGAAATACCATAAGCTCAACACTAATGGCATTACGTATGTGTTGCGGAAAAATTTGCAGAAATTTATTGAACATATAGATAATTAATTATTTATCGATATTAAAATAAGGAGCAATATATTTATTAGTTTCTTTCTTAAGTTCTCCATTATCTACTCCTAGTAACATCTGTATAATATTATGTATTTTAGATTGTGTCTCTTTACTTACATTAAGCGGATCTCTTTCTACAACATCTATTAATTCTTGTTGATAGGTCCTTAATATATCAACAAAAGTAGCTATTATTGGTTCTATAATTACTTCACATATTTTTACGCCATTCTTATCGGTAACCCATTTAAGTAAATCTCCTTTCTCAGCCCGTATAATATAGTTCATTCTAGAAGTATCTGTTGTATGCATACTTTGATCTTTTATATTCTTCTTTTTATAGAGAGATATTATGTGTTCCCCAAATACTTTATGAACGGAATTTTGTCTAGAATGATATAAAAGAGTATCTATTAATAGTTTTTTCTCATTTTCGTCCGTTATTTTATATCCCCATAAATTGAAATTAGTAATGGGTTCTAATTTGGGAGCGTTATTATAGTGGGCATTGGCATATTTAATTGCGGAAACTGCTCCTTCTGTGATGTTAAGGGCTTTATCCGTAGTTTTATTAGAATTATTAACTACTTTTTCGAGTATTTCTACTTTCTCTTTTTCATATTTAACTTTTAATTGTTCTAATTCGATAATATGATCTTTCTGCATTATTACATTTTTGAGTGATTGAACCGTATTATCATTATCTAATAAATTATTCATTATATTGGAAGATATTATTTGAACCTTGCATTTTTTCATATGGTAATAAAATGTTGATTGTGCCATAAATTCAGCATCACAAAAGTCACATACAAAAATCTTCTTTGTGTTTATTTTGTGCTTTTTAGTATTTTCGTGCTTGTTATAGTTAGTCTTGTTATTTGTTACATATTCACACTTATCGCAAAAATACATTATTATATACATTATATTTGTGATAAAAAAGTTGCAAAAAATGCGAATATTATATACTATTATCATTCCAATATAATTAGAAAATTACAATTAGGATACATAATTACTTTTTAGTAGTTTTCTAAAAAAATTTAATATAAAAAATAGTAAAAAGTTGCAAAAAATACGAGCATTATATACTATTATAATTACAATATAAATAGAAAATTATAATTACGCGATATAATTACTTTTTTATTAGTTTTCTAATAAATTCCAATATAAAAACAGTAAAAAGTTATTATATTTACGAAACAAAACTTAAAAAATCATTGGAAAATGTTGTTTCACTATAGCACCACTTTTAGCAACTTTTTTAAAACAGAATTAAATAAAAGTATATAACGCTCTTATAAAAATAGCAACATTTATATATAAAAAATATTGTTCGTATCATATATCACTTTTTGCAACTTTTTAAAATTTCCCATTTTTTAAAAATTCCAAAATTTCTTCTACTAAAATTTCATATTACCTCTTCTAAAAGAACACCTGCTAAAAACTTCTATTATAAAATCTTTTTCTAATTTCACCAAAATTATGGCCAATATTTTTTTCCACACACATTGCATTCACGAAGTGTGTGCAAAATCTCGCGCCCCCATATTTTTATAAATTTTATAAATTCTTTAGACAAAATTATTAAAAAAATTATCAAATAAAATATAATATCTAATAACAAATTAATTTATAATGTAAATAATATAATGATACAAGAATATAATAATTTTTTGACTGCAGAAGAAATAGATTATTTTAATAATCTTCCGGAAGTTAAATTAGCAAAAGAAACTATAGATTTAACAAAAAATGGTAATGTTAGTTTTACTGTTGCACTGACCTCTTCTATTAAACAAACTCTAGAAAACAAATTTGCAATCAATTTGACAAATATTACTCATATTCCTATGAGATGGATTAAAGGCGATACCATTCCACATATCGACCAAAGTAGCGACAAATTTATTAATACTCATCTTGTCTATTTAACTAATAGTCGTGGCAAACTCATTATTGATGATAATTCATATTCTATTAGTAGAGGGTCCGCATATAAATTCTCAGAAGGGGTTACTCACAAAACGATTGACACTGGCAGTGAACCGCGATTATTATTAGGCCCAATGAGTGAGCATGCGATTACAGTCGGCAGCGGTATTGCAGCACCAGGTGGAACAACAATTAATATATTCAATATTGATGATACTATTTATTATAAATTTGAACTGGAACCCGAATCTGTTTATACTATGACATGGCCATGTAATGTACAAAATACGGATCTCGATAATGGTGATCTTGTAATTAATTTTACAACGGATATTATAATCACAAACTACACTCAATATTTTATTTGCAATTCTGATAAAATTCAGTTTGGTAACAAATGTTTAAAAAATGATGGTTCCCGTCCAATTATTACAATTCGTGACATATCAGATGGATATATTGGAATAATACAAAATGGTAGTCTTTATAATAATGGTTATAATAATATTTCTATTTATAATTTACATATACATTCAGATAATTCATTTATGGCTTCTGGTGGTGGATGGTTAGCATGTCCATTTTTTAGTAGAGGTTTAAATAATATAAGTAGTATATATAATTGCTCATCAGACGGTCCAATTGCTCTAGGTTGTGGGGGTATTGCTGGGGGGTATGCAGGCAAAGACGGTGGAAATCTCAAAATAATAGGATGTTATGCCACGGGTAACTTTACTGATTCAACTGGTGGTGGCATTATTGGTCATGCAGAAAATGTATATATTGACAGATGTTATTATACTGACGATATATTTGAAATATGTGGCGGCATTGTTGGTTTTCTTGTTAATCCGGTTGGCGCAATTACAGTAAAAAATTGCTATACAACAGGTAATGTTGGGTTTCGATCTGGCGGTATTATATGTGATATGGACACTTTAACTGGTATTATTTTAGTAGAGAATTGTTATAGTATGGGTAATATTGATGTAAATGCAGGCGGTATTTATGGAAAAAATGCAATATCTAGTTCATCTGCAGTAAATTGTTATTCTAATGGAATAATTAATTTAGATGGCGGTGGAGGTATTTTTAGTACTGCAGTTGATGCATCCCGTGGAACAGTTAATATGTGTTATGCAAGTGACGGCAATTGGCAAGATAGTGATGCGAATTTGTCATTACATCAGACTCCATCGAGTACAAATTATGGCGGTGTTTGGACAAAAAATCCAGATACTGTAAATACACCTTATATTTTATCACAATCGGGATATAGTCCTTTTGCAAGGTGTATTGATATAACTGATGATACTGATAATACAAATAATATTGATACTGTTGTAATAAAAGGCAATTCTACAGACTATCCACTATTATCCGATTATACACATACTATTTTAGAAATAAATGGTGAAAATCCATCTAGCTATCCTTATATAACTATAGATCCATCGGGTCAAATTACTGTTGCTATGTCAGCACCATCAAGAACATATAATTTAAAAATCTATAGTAAGAAGAATCCATATGCAATTACTAATTATAATCTTATAGTAATAGATAGCATACCATGTCTAACGCCGAATACCATAGTTCTAACTCCAAATGGATATATTGAAGTGTCCAAACTGAACAAGGGCGAACTTATCATTACTTCGGATAATCGAGAGGTCTATATTCGTAATATATTTATGACTAAAGTTGCGGGTAATAAAAAAACATATCCATATATAATTCCCAAATCAAGTATCAGTAAAAACTATCCTCCAAATACATGCTATTTATCTAGTGGTCATTTAATTAAATTTAAAAATGGATGGATTCATCCAAAATATTCAAAACAATTCAAACAAGATGAATCTAAAGATTTTATTATTTACTACCATATAGAACTTCCCAATTATAATACTGATAATTTGGTAATCAATGGCGGACTTGTAGTAGAATCTTATACTGGCAATAATTATAAATATCAAAAATTGAGAAAAAAACGAGTCAATAAATATTTGCAAATATTACACCTTTGGAAATTTAAAAGAATTGCATTTATATAATAATCAAATAACTAATATACCCGATTCTATTGGTTCATTAATTAATTTAAAAAGATTATATTTATATAATAATCAAATAACTAATATACCAGAAATTATTGGTTCGTTAATCAATTTACAAAAATTAGATTTGTCTTATAATAAAATAACCAGTATACCATAGTTTATAGAGTATTTTAATTAATTTACAAAAATTATATTTATATAATGATCAAATAACTAACATACCAGAATATATTGGGTAATGTTTTACAAATAATATATAGTTATTTATCTATATTAAAATATGGTGCAATATATTTATTAGTTTCTTTTTTAAGTTCGCCATTGTCAACTCCTAATAACATCTGTATAATATTCTGTATTTTTGATTG
>Ga0194127_10006533_pt1 | contig 13201 bp, 14 predicted proteins | sample TA2KigC100mmetaG_FD_148624 | JGI IMG/M metagenome (GOLD analysis project Ga0194127, IMG submission 148624) | Freshwater microbial communities from Lake Tanganyika, Tanzania - TA2015036 Kigoma Deep Cast 100m | ecosystem: Environmental > Aquatic > Freshwater > Lake | place: Tanzania: Lake...
GGCGCGCCGGATCCCCTGCTGCTGGCGGCGGTGGGCGCCCTCAGCGACGCCCTGGAGCGGGGCGAACTGGCCCTCGATCTGGAGGGCGACGCCCCCGAATCCGTGCCCGCCGAGGCCTGGCCGCAAACGCTGTTGCAGGCCCTGGAGGCCAGCGGCTGGCTGGTGGCGGCCGATGCCCTGGAGCAACGGCCCGAGGCCCCGATCGTGCACGACGGCCGCTGGCTGCGCTGGCGGCGCTGGCACCTGCAGCTGCGCCAGTGCCTCGATCAACTGCTGGAGCGGGCCCAGGGGCAGCCCCAGCCCCCGGTGGCGGCCGCCGCCCTGCAGGCCGCCCAGCGGCAAGCCCGCCAGGCGGGCCTCGATCCCCAGCAGGCCCAGGCGGTGGCGGCGGTGCTGGAGCACCGGCTGGTGCTGCTGCTGGGGGGGCCGGGCACCGGCAAAACCTCCACCGTGGTGCAACTGCTGGCGGCGGCGCTGCGGCAGTGGCCCGCAGGCCGCATCCAGCTGGCGGCCCCCACGGGCAAGGCGGCCACCCGCCTGGCGGAGGCCGTGGCCGGGGCCGCCGGCGCCGGCCAGCTGGAGCCCGCGCTGCAGGCACGCCTGGCGGCGATCCCCTGCGGCACCCTGCACCGGCTGCTGGAGGCCCAGGGGGAGGGGCGCTTCCGCCGCGGTGCCCGGTTGCCCCTGGAGCTGGATCTGCTGGTGGTGGATGAAACCTCGATGGTGGATCTTCCACTCATGGCCGCCCTGCTGGCGGCCCTGCCGCCCCAGGCCACCCTGGTGCTGGTGGGGGATGCGGGCCAACTGCCCCCCGTGGGGCCGGGGGCGGTGCTGGAGGAGCTGTGCCGGCCTGAGCGGTTGCAGCAGCTGGGGGGCGCCGCCGTGGAGCTGCGCACCGCCTACCGCAACGACGGCGCCATCGCCCAACTGGCCGCCCAGTTGCGCCCGCAGCGCAGCGGCGCCCCCCTGGCGCCGCTGCGGCCCAGCCTGGAGGCCCTGCCGGAGCAGGCCAACCTGCGCTGGCTCGAGGCGCCCCCCCAACGGCTGCCGGCGGCGGTGCTGGAGCCGCTGCGGCAGCACCAGCGGCGGTTGGCCCAGCTGGCGGACGACCCCGCCACCAACCCCGCCGCCCTGCTGCAGGAGCTGGAGCAGCTGATCGCCCTCAGCCCCGTGCGCCAGGGCCCCTGGGGGGTGGAGGCCCTGCACCGGGCGCTGCTGGGGCCGCTGCTGCAGGCACCCCTGGCCCGCTGGCCCCTGGGCACCCCGGTGCTCAACCGCCAGAACCGGCCGGAGCAGGGCCTGGCCAACGGCGACATCGGCGTGCTGATCAGCTGCGGTGGCGAGCGACGGGTGTTGATGACCGGCGGCCGCCTGCTGCACCCCACGCGGCTGGGGGAGGCGGAACCGGCCCTGGCCCTCACGGTGCACAAGGCCCAGGGCAGCCAATACCAACGGGTGCTGCTGCTGGTGCCCCCCAGCCGCCATGGCGACCCCCGCCTGCTGTACACCGGCCTCACCCGCGCCCGTCGGGGGGTGTTGCTGGTCACACCGGAGCAGGCTCCCTAGCCTCGGGCCATGGCCGACCGCGTCGAGCGCCCCTGGGGCTGGTTTGAAAGCCTCGGTAGCGGCGAGGGCTACCAGGTGAAGCGCCTGTGCATCCACGCCGGCCAGCGCATCAGCCTGCAGCGCCACCGCCACCGCCTGGAGCACTGGGTGGTGGTGGCGGGCGATGGGGAGCTGGAGTGCGGGGGCACGCGGCTGGCGGCCTCCCCCGGCACCACCCTGCTGGTGCCCTGCGGGGCGGTGCACCGGGCCAGCGCCGGCGGCAGCGATCTGCTGATCGTGGAGGTGCAGCGGGGGGCGCTGCTCAGCGAAGACGACATCGAACGGCTGGCGGACGACTACGCCCGGGCGCCGGCGGGTTAGATCCCGCCCGGACCCCGAGTGTTAGGTTCACCTCTCACCCTTTGTGTAGGGCAAGGCAGTTCTTTCGACGTGAAGGAACAGCGCCACGGACTCAACAACTCCGGTTGATGCCCCAGCGCTGCCATCCATGGCACGTCGTCGCCACCACCCCCCGTTCGCACGGGTTCAGCGGTGGGGCTATCGGGTGTCTGCCGGCCTGTCGACGAAGGACTTTCCAGGCCCAGACCTTCCCTTGACCCATACCGCTTGCGAGAGCTTTGAAAGCTCTGTGGAGTTGCGCGCCACAACAGACCACCCCGCCACCGCCTCCAGCGTCACCGATTCCAGCGCGGTGGACCACGGCTCGGTCGACCTCAGCGCCCTCGACCTGGTGCCCACCGCCACGGAGGCCAGCCCCGAGGCCATCAGCACCACGGTGATCGAGCTGCCGGCCGCCACCCCGGCCCCCGGCTTCGCCGCCTTCGGTTTCGCCCCCGAACTGCTGGAGGCCCTGGAGGCCATCGGCTACCAGGAGCCGTCCCCGATCCAGAAGGCCGCCATCCCCGAACTGCTGCTGGGGCGCGACCTGGTGGGCCAGGCCCAGACCGGCACCGGCAAAACCGCCGCCTTCGCCCTGCCGCTGCTGGCGGGGCTCGACCCGGCCCAGCGCACCCCCCAGGTGCTGGTGCTCACCCCCACCCGTGAACTGGCCATCCAGGTGGCCGATTCCTTCAGCAGCTACGCCGCCAAGCTGCCCCAGCTGCGGGTGCTGCCGATCTACGGCGGCTCCGATTTCCGCGAGCAGATCGCCCGCCTCAAGCGCGGCGTGCAGATCGTGGTGGGCACCCCCGGCCGGGTGATGGACCACATGCGCCAGGGCACCCTCGACCTCTCCGGGCTGCGCAGCCTGGTGCTGGATGAGGCCGATGAAATGCTGCGCATGGGCTTCATCGACGACGTCGAATGGGTGCTGGGCCAGCTGCCCGAGCAGCGCCAGGTGGTGCTGTTCTCCGCCACCATGCCGGCCGAGATCCGCCGCATCTCGCACCAATACCTCAACAACCCCGCGGAGATCACGATCCGCACCAAGGGCTCCGACGCCAGCCGCATCCGCCAGCGCTGCATCACCGTCAACGGCCCCCAGAAGCTCGAGGCCCTCTGCCGGGTGCTGGAGGCCGAGTCGAAGCAGGGGGTGATCATCTTCGCCCGCACCAAGGCGATCACCGTCACCGTGGCCGAGGAGCTGGAGGCCCGCGGCTACGACGTGGCCGTGCTTAACGGCGACGTGGCCCAGAACCAGCGGGAGCGCACGATCGAGCGCCTCAAGAGCGGCACCGTGGATGTGCTGGTGGCCACCGACGTGGCGGCCCGGGGCCTGGATGTGGAGCGCATCTCCCTGGTGATCAACTACGACATCCCCTTCGATGCGGAGGCCTACGTGCACCGCATCGGCCGCACCGGCCGGGCGGGCCGCAACGGCGACGCCATCCTGTTCGTCACCCCGCGGGAGCGCCGTTTCGTGAACGGCCTGGAGCGGGCGGTGGGGCGCCCCATCGAACCGATGGAGATCCCCACCAACGCCACCATCAACCAAAACCGGCTCGACCGCCTGCGGCAGCGGCTCACCGCCGGCCTGGAACCCCAGGCCGAGACCAGCAGCGGCGTGCGCGCCGAGGAGCGCGCCCTGCTGGCGGAGATGCTGCAGCGGGTGGGCCAGGAATCAGGCGCCGGCTTCGAGCAGCTGGCCCTCGCGGCCCTGCAGCTGGCGGTGGGGGATCAACCCCTGCTGATGCAGGGCGATGAGAGCTGGCTGCGCCAGGGCGGCCAACAGCGGGATGGCCGCCGCGGTGAGCGCCTGGCCCCCGGCGGCCCCGGCGCCGGCCAACCGCGCCGCGGCCCGCGGGAGCAGGCCGGCCCGCCCGAAGCCAACATGGAGCGCTTCCGCATTGAGGTGGGCTGGCGCGACCGGGTGAAGCCCGGAAACATCGTGGGCGCCATCGCCAATGAGGCGGGCCTCAACGGCCGCAGCATCGGCCGCATCCAGATCTTCGATGCCCACAGCCTGGTGGACCTGCCTAAGGGCATGCCCGAGGACGTCTTCAAGGGCCTGCAGCGGCTGCGGGTGATGAACCGCGAGCTGCAGATCAGCCGGGTGCGGGAGTGAACCCCGTCAGCAACTGACCACAGCCGGCGGCCCCTGGCGCCCCGTCAGGCGCAGAGGCCCGTGAGCCCCTCGCTGGCCAGCACGCTCAGCTGCTCCGTGCCCAACCGCTCCACCGCCCGCACCAGGGAGGGCTGAACCGCGGCGCATTCACTGGCCACCAGGCTCTGCAGCAGGTCGAAACGATCCTGGGGGGCCAGCTCCCCGTCGTCGGTCCAGGCCAGGCTCCAGGGCACGGGTGCCGTCATTAGAGGCGCTCGCAACGGATGTGGGTTTGCTGACAATGGAACGCTAGGTGGGGATCGGGGTTTTTCTTCCGGTTCCCTTCGGTCTTGCTTCAAGCCTCTTCATCTCCACCCCGTTCCCGGCCCAACCCCGCAGCACGGCACAGGGGGGGGTGACCGCCGCCCTGTAGGGTGTTTTCGATTCCAACGCTTACTGGCTCCACTCGGAACCCGCAGCATCCACGAATCAGTTTTCAAGGTTCCGTTGAAGGAATGACCATTTACGTAGGCAACCTCTCGTTCCAAGCCGAACAGGAGGATCTGCTGGATCTGTTCAGCCAGTACGGCGAGGTGGCCAAGTGCAGCCTGCCGCTCGACCGGGAGACCGGCCGCAAGCGTGGTTTCGCCTTCGTGGAGATGGCGAGCGACGCTGACGAACAAAAAGCCATTGACGACCTCCAGAACGTGGAGTGGATGGGTCGCATGATCCGCGTCAACAAGGCCACCCCCCGTGAAGGCGGCGGCGGTGGTGGTGGCGGCGGCCGCGGCGGTTACGGCGGCGGGGGGCGGCGGCGGCGGCAACCGCTGGTGATCGGCGGCGCCGGTTCACCCCGGCGGCCCAACCCACACCCAGGTCGACTCCCCGAGTCGACACCCCAGCCCAGCAGAAAGCCCCTCGGTGGCGGACAGTGGTCCGCTCACCCAGGGGCTCTTCGCGTTGGCCCTGGGTTAACGCTCAGCTGGCCGCTTCGAGGCTTTCAGGCTCCAGCAGGTCCTTGAGTTGATCCCGCTGCCATTCCAGGCAGCGCACCTGCTGCTTGGGATGGATCGCCTGCAGCTCCCCCTCGCGGGGCTCGGGCAGGGCGTTGCGCAGGGAGCGGCGGCGCAGCTTGGCCGTCCAGCGATGGAACCGATGAAACGCTCTCGAACGGGTCATGGACACCTCCGGGTGGAGACCCCCTTGGTCTAACGCGTCCCACGGCCACCTCCCAGGGGGTGGTGACCAGCTTTACATTCCCTTCCACCGCCCGGCCCCATGGCCAGCCCCTCCCCCCTGCAGCGCCTGCTGCGCACCCTGCGGCCCCACCGCCGCCTGGTGTGGCTGGCCGCCAGCTGCTCGGTGCTCAACAAGCTGTTCGACCTGGCTCCGCCGGTGCTGATCGGCCTGGCGGTGGATGTGGTGGTGCGGCAGGACAACGCCTGGCTGACGGCCTTCGGGGTGAGCACCGTGCCGGGCCAGCTGGGGGTGCTGGCGGTGCTGTCGTTCCTGATCTGGAGCGCCGAATCGCTGTTCGAATACCTCTATGCCCTGCTCTGGCGCAACCTGGCCCAACGGGTGCAGCACGAGCTGCGGCTGGAGGCCTACGACCACCTGCAGCGGCTGCAGATGGGCTTCTTCGAAGCCAGCAGCAGCGGCCGCCTGCTGGCGATCCTCAACGACGACATCAACCAGCTGGAGCGGTTCCTCGACCACGGCGCCAACGAACTGCTGCAGCTGATCACCACCGTGCTGGCGGTGGGGGGCGCCATGGTCTGGCTCTCCCCCACGGTGGCGGGGGTGTCGTTCCTGCCGATCCCCGTGATCCTGTGGGGCTCGCTGCACTTCCAGCGCCGCCTGCAGCCCCGCTACCGGGAGGTGCGTGACCGGGCCGGCGACCTGGCCAGCCGATTGGCCAACAACCTGGGCGGCATGCTCACGATCAAAAGCTACGCCGCGGAGCCATGGGAGCTGGAACGGCTCCGGGCCGACAGCGAGGCCTACCGCATCAGCAACCGCCGGGCGATCCGCCTCTCCGCCGCCTTCATCCCGCTGATCCGCTTCGCGATCCTGTTCGCCTTCCTGGCGATCCTGGTGATCGGCGGCCTGCAGGCCTGGCGCGGGGCCATCGCCGTGGGCACCTACTCCTTCCTGGTGTTCATCACCCAGCGGCTGCTGTGGCCGCTCACCAGCCTGGGCCGCACCCTCGACGACTACCAGCGGGCCATGGCCTCCACCCAGCGGGTGCTGGATCTGGTGGACACCCCCATCGCCATCCCCAGCGGCAACCGCCCGCTGCCCCTCAGCCAGGTGCGCGGTGCCATCCGCTTCGACGCGGTGGATTTCGCCTACCCCGGCCGCACGCCGCTGCTGCAGGGCTTCAGCCTCGACATCCCCGCCGGCAGCACCGTCGGCATCGTGGGGGCCACGGGCTCGGGCAAGAGCACGATCGTGAAGCTGCTGCTGCGGCTGTATGAGCTGCAGGGGGGTTCGATCCTGCTGGACGGCCAGCCGGTGGATCAGCTTCAACTCGCCGACCTGCGCCGCGCCATCGGCCTGGTGAGCCAGGAGGTGTTCCTGTTCCACGGCACGGTGGCGGAAAACATCGCCTACGGCAGCTTCGACGCACCGCGGCCGGCGATCGAGCGGGCCGCCCAGCTGGCGGAGGCGTCGCGCTTCATCGAGGCCCTGCCCCAGGGTTACGACACGGTGGTGGGGGAGCGGGGCCAGCGGCTCTCCGGCGGCCAGCGCCAGCGCATCGCCCTGGCCCGGGCCATCCTCAAGAACCCGCCGGTGCTGATCCTCGATGAGGCCACCGCCGCGGTGGACAACGAAACCGAGGCGGCCATCCAGCGCTCCCTGGATCAGATCACCGCCGAACGCACCACCCTGGTGATCGCCCACCGCCTCTCCACCGTGCGCCACGCCGACCGGATCGTGGTGCTGGAGCAGGGCCGGATCGTGGAAAGCGGCAGCCATGAGCAGCTGATCGCCGCCGGCGGCGCCTACGTGAACCTGTGGCGGGTGCAGGCGGGCCTGCGGGTCGATGAGGCGCTGCAGCTGTGAACCACCCCGCCCCCGCCGCTTGACATAGGTTTTCCCGATGACCAGCAGTGCCGCCTACCCCCTGCGCGACGAGCGCGGGCCGATGCTCAAGGCCATCGCCCTTGGGCTGGGCGCGGGGGTGGTGCTGGCCGCACCGCTGCACCTGCTGCTGGAGGGGGCACCGGTGGGGGCCAACCACCAGCTGGTGAATCCCTTCAGCAGCTGGACCGGCGCCGGCGCCAAGCAGGTGGTGATCCTCGGCACCGACGCCGGCGGCGGCAACACCGATGTGATGTACACCCTGCGGGTGAAGAACGGGGTCACCGAGCTGATCCAGGTGCCCCGTGACACCTACATCGCCTCCAAGCGCTACGGCGCCATCAAGGCCAACGCGCTCTACGCCTACGGCGGGCCGGAGCTGGTGAAGCAGGAGCTCAGCCGTCACTTCGGCCGGCCCGTGGAGCACCACATCCTGATCAACCTGTCGGTGATCCGGCGCCTCGGCGACTCCCTCGGGGGCCTGGAGGTGGATGTGCCCCAGCGGATGCTGTATCACGACAACACCCAGAACCTGCACATCGATCTGCAGCCCGGCCGCCAGGTGCTGCGGGGCAAGAACATCGAGGGGTTCCTGCGCTTCCGCCACGACGGCCTCGGCGACATCGGCCGCCTGGACCGCCAGCGCCTGCTGCTCAAGGCCCTGTTCGATCAGATCACCAAACCGGAGAGCCTGGTGCGGCTGCCGTCGCTGCTCACCGCCGCCGGCAAGGACATGAAGACCGACCTGGGGCCCATGGAGATCGGCGGCCTGATCACCGCCATGGCCGGCACCCGCTTTGATGCCCAACGGCTCGGCGGCCGCTCGGAGATGCGCGACGGCCTCAGCTACTGGATCCCCCAGTGGCCCGCCCCCGAAAACGGCTCCAGCGGATCCGGCGGCTCCAGCGACGGCGCCCCCAAGCGCTACTCGTTCAACTTCTGATCCCGGTAGGCCGCCGGCACCACCACCAGGAACAGCCACCACCACAGCAGCACCCCCACCGCCAGGGGCAGGCTCAGCCACCAGATCCGCAGCCACCACCAGCTGCCGCCCACCGCCACCACGCCGGTGAGCAGGATCGACCAGGGCTGACACCACCAGGGTTTCTGCGCCCACAGGCTGGGGGCCGGGCTGGGGCCCTCGTCGAGCTGGGGATCAGCCATGGGGCGATCCCCCCGGCCCGCCGCTGGCCTCACCGTTGCGGTGGTGCTGCGACAGCACCACCAACGCCAGCAGCAGGGCCATGGCCGCCAGCACCGGCGTGGAGGCCGCCACCGTGACCCCCAGGGCGGCGGTGAACCAGATCGAGGCGGCGCTGGTGAGCCCATGCACCTGCGGCGGCAGGTGGCCGCGCTTCTCGCCCGTGCGATCCACCAGGATCTCGCCGGCCCCGAGGAAACCCACCCCCGTGGCCACCCCCTGGATGGCGCGGCTGCGGGCCTCCAGATCGGGCCCAGCCGCCAGCAGCATCAGGCAGGCGCTCAGCCCCACCAGCACATGCACCCGCAGTCGGTTGGAGCCGCTGCTGTGGGCGCGGTTGTAGCCCACCGCCAGGCCGCAAAGCACCGCCAGGCCCATGCGCAGCAGGGCATCCAGATCCGGGGAGAGCTGCAGGCTGATGGCCGGGGCCGGGCGTTGTGGCCCCATTGTCGGCGCTGGTGGTGGCGGCGCCAGCCCAGGGCGAGCTACCCCAAAACGCCCAAACCCAGGGCCTGCAGCCGCCGCTGGGCCCGCTCGCGCCGCGGAGGCGGCGCCGCCAGCCCATCCGCCAGCAGCGGCGCCAGCACCGGCACCTGGGCAAAGGCCCCACTGAAGCCGCTGAACACCCACAGCCCCGGCGCCTCGGCGACGGGCCCCACCAACGGCAGGCCGTCGCTGCTGAAGGCCACCGGCACCTGGTGGTACGCCCCCGCCCCGGCCAGGGCTGCCCGCCAGGGTTCGCCACAGGCGGCCAGGCCCTGCCCCAACCAGCACCGCATCTGCTCCGGATCCGGTGGGGCACTGGGCTCCCCCTCCGCCGGCGCCACCCAACTGATCTGCCCCAGCAGGGCCGCCTCACCCCAGGGGGCCAGCCCCGCATCCACCACCCATTGCGCCTCGGATAGCCCCCCGGCGCGGCGCTCCAGCAGGGGCCGTTGCAACTGCCGCGGCAGGGTGATGCGCTCAACCCCAAGGCTCGGCCGCTCCAGCACCCCCGCCCAGCTGCAGCGCAGCTGCGGCGGCAGGGCCGGCCACAGGGCGCGGCAGCCGGCACCGGCCGCCAGCACCAGCTGCGGCGCCTCCAGGCTGTCGCCCTGCGCCAACTGCAGCCGCCAGCCCGCAGGGCTGGGCTGCAGCGCCACGGCCCGCCCGCGCCGCCGCACCACCCCCGCCGCCGCCAGCACCTGGGGCAAGCGGGCCTGCAGCCGCAGCGGATCCACCCGGCTGAAGGGGAGCCAGCGGGCCCAGGGCTCCAGGGCCGGCGCCCCATGCAGCCGCAGGCCGCAGCCTCGCCAGCCCAGATCCCCATAACGGCGCTGGAGCTGCCGCCAACGGCGGCCCGCCCCGGCGGCCCGGCGGGCCAGGGGGGTGGGCAGCAGCGGCCAACCGGGAATGCCGCCGTAGCTCAGGGCCGTGGCGGTGTCCGCCTCGCCGGCATCCAGCAGGGTCACCGCGGCCCCCCGCTGGCGCAGCTCCAAGGCCAGCAGGCCGCCGGCCAGGCCACCGCCCACGATCAGCACCGCCCCGGAGGGGCCGGCCATCAGATCTGGAAGGTGAAGGAGCTAACCACTTGATGGAAGAGGGTCTTCACCTTGGGCCAGCGCAGCTCGTTGGTGCTGGCGGCCAGGGTGTAGAGGCGGCCGCGGTCCACCACCACGGTGGCCAGCTCGTGACGATCGCGGTCGTTGAGGTGCACGGCGTATTCCAGGTCGTAGAAGGTGCGGCCACCGTCTTGCCGCTCCACCGCCTCCACCAGCTCCGCCTCCCGGCCGCTGCCCTCCGGCGCAATCACCACGCGCCGCAGCTTCTCGCCGACGGCCACGGCACTGCCCAGGTCGTCGAGGCTGTTGGTGGCGTTCACCTCCGAGATCACCAGGCTGAGGGTTTCATCGGCGTTGATCAGGTCGTGGAACACCACCTGGGGGCCGTCGGTCACCTGCACCCGCGTCCAGCCGGTGGGATAGAGGAAGGCGTAGCGGCCATCGGGGCTCTGGAAGGAGTTGAGGCCCGCCGCTGCCGCACTGCAGGCGCTCAACAGCAGCGCCAGCCCTAGGGCCACCAGGGCGGAAAGCGGGGCCGGGCGGCGGCCGGCGCGGAGCTGCGGAGGGACCATGCGACGCCAAGGCGCGGATTCGTGGCGCCATTCTCGCCCGCGGCCGCCAGGGGGTGAACCGCCGTTGCGGGCCACTGCCCCTAGATTCCGCCCAGCGTTGGCATGCCCCCTGAGCGGCTTCACCCGCCCCCTGGCTCGGCTGATCGATCAGTTTGAGCGGCTGCCGGGCATTGGTCCGCGCACGGCACAGCGGCTGGCCCTGCACCTGCTGCGCCAACCCAGCGAGCAGATCCAGGCCTTTGCCGATGCCCTGCTGGCGGCCCGCAGCCAGGTGGGCCAGTGCCAGCGCTGCTTCCACCTCTCGGCCGAACCGCTCTGCGAGATCTGCCGCAACCCGGAGCGCAACACCGGTGTGCTGTGCGTGGTGGCCGACTCCCGCGACCTGCTGGCCCTGGAGCGCACCCGTGAATTCAAGGGCAGCTACCACGTGCTCGGGGGGCTGATCTCCCCCATGGATGGTGTGGGGCCCGAGCTGCTGCAGATCCAGCCGCTGGTGGAACGGGTCGACCGCGACAACATCAGTGAGGTGATCCTGGCCCTCACCCCCAGCGTGGAGGGCGACACCACCAGCCTCTACCTGGCGCGGCTGCTCAAACCCTTCACCCAGGTGAGCCGCATCGCCTACGGCCTGCCGGTGGGCAGCGAACTGGAATACGCCGATGAGGTGACCCTCGCCCGGGCCCTGGAGGGCCGCCGCCGGCTCGAGTGATGCAACCCAGCCGCAGCCGCTACAGCGCCATCCCCCCCGCCGAACGGCTGCCGGAGTGGATCCGCAGCCCCATCGGCAACGCCAGCGCCCTGGAAAGCGTGCAGGCGGTGGTGAAGCAGCAACGCCTGCACACCATCTGTGAGGAGGGGCGCTGCCCCAACCGCGGTGAGTGCTACGCCGCCGGCACCGCCACCTTCCTGCTGGGGGGGCCGATCTGCACCCGCAGCTGCGCCTTCTGCCAGGTGGAGAAGGGGGAGGCCCCCACGCCGGTGGATGGGGCGGAGGCGGAGCGGGTGGCGGAGGCGGTGCACACCCTGGGCCTGTCCTACGTGGTGCTCACCGCCGTGGCCCGCGACGACCTGGCCGACCACGGCGCCGGCCTGTTCACCGCCACCATGGCCGCCATCCGCCGGCGGCAACCGCAGGTGGCGATCGAGGTGCTCACCCCCGACTTCTGGGGCGGCCACCGCGACGAAACCGAGGCGATCGGCGCCCAACGGCAACGGCTGGCCGCCGTGCTGGCCGCCGAGCCCGTGTGCTTCAACCACAACCTGGAAACGGTGCAGCGCCTGCAGGGGGAGGTGCGACGCGGCGCCACCTACCGGCGCTCCCTGGGGCTGCTGGCCGCCGCCCGGGAGCTGGCCCCCGCCATCCCCACCAAGAGCGGCCTGATGCTGGGGCTGGGGGAAACGTTCGACGAAGTGGTGGACACCCTGCGGGACCTGCGGGCGGTGGATTGCCAGCGCCTCACCCTGGGGCAATACCTGCGCCCCTCCCTGGCCCACATCCCCGTGGCCCGCTACTGGACGCCCGAGGAATTCGCGCAACTGGGGGCCATCGCCCGGGAGCTGGGGTTTGCCATGGTGCGCTCGGGGCCGCTGGTGCGCAGCAGCTACCACGCCGCCTCGGAGGGGAGCAGCACCACGCCGCTCGCCGCTGCGCCGTAGACGCGGCAGGGGGAACCAGCCGCCAGCCGCTGGGCCGCCAGGGCGCAGAGGGCCGCATCGATCCAATCAATGCCACGCAGCTCCGCGGTGTGCACCCCACAGCGCTCCAGCAGCGCCCGCCGCTGCGGGCCCTTCTGCCCCGCCAGGACCGGCCCCAGGCCCAGGCCGCGGTGGGCCACCACCGTGATCCCGTGGGGAAACGTTTCAAAACAGACCCGCGCCTCGGCCTGGGGCGGGCCATCCGCCAAGGGGTAGCCGCAAGCCTCCAGGGCGCCATACAGGGCTTCACCGCAGAGCATCCAGCCGTAGTAGTTGCTGGGGTGGGCCAGGGCCTGGGGGCGGCTGGGGCTGGCGAAGCAGGCGATGCCCTCCCGCATCAGCTGCCGCTCCGCCGGGCGGGCGCCGCCGCCATCCCCCCAGCGGCCGGGGGCATCCACCGCCACCAGGGCGGCCCCCAGGCCCGCACACCAGCGGGCGAGCCCCTGGGGATCGGCCGTGTGGCAGCGGTCGATCACCGCCCCAGCGCCCAGGGCCACGGCGTGGAAGCCCTTGCGGGCGCCTCCCACATCAATGCCCACCACAGCGGCAGCCCGGCCGCCGCTCATCGCCGTTGCAGCTGGCCCCAGGCCCGCGCCAGCCCCTGCGCGCAATCACCGCGCATCAACAGCCCCGAACCGCCCCACACCAACCGCAGCGGCAGATCCAGGGCCGCCGCCCCCAGCTCCCGGGTGGGTTCGAAGCCCAGCCGGCGGAAGTAGCGCACCAGTCGGCGGTGCTGCTGGTCGTTGTCGCGGATGGCCAGCAGCCGCGCCCGCCGACAGGGGGTGGCCTCCAGGGCCCAGGCGAAGGTGGCGCTCCAGATCAACGGCCCCACCAGCTGGGTCTCGGCCCCCTGCACGCGCATGGTGTCGAGCTGCAGCCCATCGGGCAGGGGCAGGGCCCAGCCCTTCAGCTCCCCCAGCAGCAACGGCGGCGCCTCGGGCCGCGGCCGGGCCACCACCACCCGCAGGGGCTGCAGCCCCAGCAGCGGGCGGCATTGCAGCCGCAGCAGCAAGCCCGCCGCGGCCGCCCGCCGCTCCACCGCCGCCAGGCTGGGGAG
>Ga0194127_10006534_pt1 | contig 13200 bp, 10 predicted proteins | sample TA2KigC100mmetaG_FD_148624 | JGI IMG/M metagenome (GOLD analysis project Ga0194127, IMG submission 148624) | Freshwater microbial communities from Lake Tanganyika, Tanzania - TA2015036 Kigoma Deep Cast 100m | ecosystem: Environmental > Aquatic > Freshwater > Lake | place: Tanzania: Lake...
TTGACTGGGTCTTGGAGCGAGTGGATCTCCCGGGCTGGCCCGCTCAAAAACGGTCCAAGCCAAAACCGAAAGCATATCTCGCTCCAGCTATCGCTGGGGCATAATGGCCGAAACGAAGATCATCGCCCTCCAACACCCACTCGTATCGCGCGATGCCCGCCAGATCGCTCACCGAACTCCAGCGCAGGGTTTTGGTACCGCTGCAAGAAACCAGTGTGCCGCCGCTCAGTGAAAGCGTCGTCGGCGCGGGCGGTCCCTGCGTATCCAAGGTCGGCGTGCGTGTACGCGTCGGCGTGAACGTACGCGTGAGTGTCGGCGTGCGCGATGGAGTTGGCGTAAACGTGTTTGTCCAAGTTGACGTCAGAGTGAGCGATGGAGTTGGCGTAAACGTGTTTGTCCAAGTCGGCGTGAACGTGTGTGATGGAGTTGGTGTTCTCTCAATGACTTGGGTTGCCGCTTCTGGCACAGCATACGGAATCGTGGCAGGCGGCTGAGTGATGACGAGCGGCGCAAGCGTCGGTGGCAACCGCGGCGGATTCAACACGCCGGGCAAAACGAGCGCGCCGACGATGAGCGCGCCAATCAACACGAGGGCTACTCCTCCAAGAAAACCGGCGCCCGCTAAACCTGCGGCTGGTGGCGCGGGTGGTTTGGGCGATGGCGTGGGCGGTTTGGATGGTTCGGATGATTGGGTGGGTGACACAGGCGGCGCAACAAAACCGAGTTCTGCCAGAACGCGTTTACCTAACGGAGTCAGCCGGAGCATCTCTCCCGCTTCGGTGATCAGCGCGCCGCGATAGAGCGGCAACAAGGTTTTGTTCAACCCGGCAGAAGACAGTCCCAACTCCCGAGCCAGCGCGCTCAATCGAACCTCGCCGAGGTGATTCACGTACGCCAGAGTGAACAGCGTGACCGGATCCGTAATCGCGTCAATTTCATCGCGATGTTGGCGATAGAGTTGAAGCAGATTGTACGCCGAAGGTTGGGGCGGCATCACGCACCTCCCGCAGACAAACCCCAGCTCGCGGCATTCTGCATCACGCGATACTTGACTGCCTGCAAGACATCAACCTTCGCCAACACTTTGGTCAACAGGTGACATTGCGTAATGTCGTCAGGATACCGATACGTCTCAACATTGTTGTAGAGCGTTTTCAGTTCCTGCAACGCGCCGCGGTACGAATAGCCATCCGTCGCGCGCTCGTCAATGAAGATGAGCATCTTGAAATTGATGACGCGATGTTCGGCAAAATCGTGCACCTCGGCAACCGAACCGTACGACGCTTGCATCACGACGATGAGATCGGCGGCTTGCGCTTGCAGAAACTCGATTCCTTTTTGTGATCCTGTCGCCGGCGACAGCGCTGCGAGGTCTTCGGAGAAAAAAGCGGCGTGACCACGTCGCCGCAATTCATCGCGAATCTGCGCACGCTTTTGGTACAGATCGCCCGCGCTGGCGCCGGGTCCCCACACCAAAATTGCTAACGGAGTTTGTCGCACGGCGCGCTGCAGTTGCTCGTACTGCGGCTTGAAATTCTGCTCGAAATACGCGCGGGCACGCGGACTGAGTTGGACGGGCTGAACGCTAGACATAGACCCTCCTTCGCCAGCAATGGCAAGTGGATTATAAATCAGTCACGGCGGAAAAGCAACTTGATTTCAACTGGTGATTACCCATAACTCCAAAGTGTCATTGCGAGGAGCGTTTTTTGCGACGAAGCAATCCCCGAGTTGCAAGGAGATTGCTTCGCGGAGTTTACACTGAGCGAAGCGAACGTGCTCGCAATGACACTTGTGGGTAATCACCAGGATTTCAACGAGCGCGGCGCACATCCACCGCAGCAAATGTTTTGACTTTTTTTCTCTAGTCAGTTATATTATCGGCAGATGAATTCACGAACGATTTCGATTCTTATCTTCGTCGGTTTGCTCATCGCATTGCTCGCGCCGACTTTGTTTCCTCCGCGCGTCGCGCGCGCGTTTCCCGAAAACTGCGGCTTGCATCCTTCCAACTTGTTTCGCAACGGCTCGATGGCGCCGGGGCACGACACGCAGTACGGCACCGTCTCAAGCGAGTGGACGCCGTTCGTCATCACCGGCTCGCCGCGCTTTGAATGGGTGGACAATGAAAAATGGGACGCGAATGGCGCGCAATATTTTTGGTCCGATTCGGTCGCGTTCGACGCCGGGATCTATCAAACCGTGTGGGGGATGCAGCCGAATGTGTTCTATCGCTTTCGCATCGGCTATTCGCACGCGCGCCTCGATCCGGGCAACGCGAAGAACGAAGTGCATCCCTCGATGGGACGCCAGGTCGGCGTAGACCCGTTCGGCGGCACGGATCCCAAATCGCCGAACGTGATCTGGGGACCCGCGCTCTTCAACACCGATCGCGGAATGAATCCGCCGGAATTGACGCTGGCATTCGCCGCGCGCGCGGACAAGGCGACGATGTTCTTTCGCGGCATTTTCACCGGCGCATCGGGACGCGCCAAAGTCTGGTTCGATGTCGCGTGTATGGAGACGGCAACCGATCTGCCGACGGCGACTTCCGCGCCGCCGACGGCGACACCGCCGCCCTCAGTTCCGCCGACGCGCACACCGACGCGCGTCGTCACCAAAATCGCGCAAGGTCCTCCGGCAACGAATACACCGGTGCCGCCAACCGCGACACATACTCTCACACCGACGCCCCCCAGCACGCGGACGCCCTCTGCCACGCCGCGTTACGCGCGCCCCGCCATCACACCGACACCCAGTTTGCCGATTGATCCCGGCACGGGCGCCGCGACCGGACTGGGCATACTTGCCATCGCGCTTGGTTTTATTTCCTTTGGCACCGGCATCTTTTTGTGGACGAAAGCGTAACGAAATGAATTTTCTGATCACGGGTGGCGCGGGCTTTTTGGGCACCGCGCTGGCAAATCATCTCATCACGCAAGGACACCAGGTTCGCGTGCTCGACGATCTGAGCGCGGGCGAGTCCAGCGCGCTGCACTCCCGCGTCCTCTTCACGCGCGGCGACGTGCGCGATACGCCCAAGTTGTGGGGCTTGCTCAAAGGCACCGATTGCGTGTACCACCTCGCCGCGCGCGTCAGCGTCGCCGAATCGGTTTTGTACCCGATGGAGTACAACGCGGTCAACGTCGGCGGCACGGTCGCGCTGATGACCGCCGTGCGCGACGCCGGAGTCAAGCGCGTGATCCTCGCGTCCTCCGGCGCGACGTATGGCAATCAGCCCCAGCAACCCGTCGCCGAAAACGCGCTGATGCATCCCGATTCGCCGTACGCGGTGAGCAAACTCGCGTCCGAATATTACTTGCACTCGATCGGCGCGCTGTGGCAAATCGAAACGGTCGTCTTGCGAATCTTCAACGCGTATGGACCGCGCCAATCACTTCCGCCCTCGCACGCGCCGGTCATTCCGCTTTTCTTGAAGCAAATCGTCAGCGGCGGCTCAGTCGTGATTTTTGGCGGCGGCAAGCAGACGCGCGATTTCGTCTACATCAGCGATGTGATAAACGCGCTGGCGAACGCCGCCACCGCCGAGCGCGTGAATCGCGCGATTATCAACATCGGCAGTGGACAAGAAGTGAGCGTCGCGCAACTCGTGGAAAGAGTTGAACGCGTGACCAAACGCAACGCGCATCGGCTGGATAATCCGGAAGAAGTTGGCGGCGTGCCGCGCCTCGTCGCCGATATTCGCTTGGCGAGCGAGTTGTTGCGATGGAAACCGCATGTCTCGCTCGACGAAGGATTGCGGCAAACATTGGCGGAGGACGAGAGGTTCAAGAAATAAGTAGGGGCGACCGGCCGGTCGCCCCTACTACAATTCCGCGTATGATCCCCACTATGTCGCCCCAAGATTTCTCGCGCGCGCCGCGCCTGCCCGGCACCACCGCGCATCCCTTTGACGCGCTCGTTCGTCTTGCCGATCTGATCGAAAGTTTGCCCGCGCCGATCTTCGCCGCGCTCTTGTTCGCGCTCGCGCTCGCGCCAACTCTCGGCGATCTGCCGCGCGCGTTGGGCTTGCTACTTTTCTTGCTCGGCGATTGGTGGCTGATCGCGCGATTGCCACGCGCTGGAAAATCATTTGGCCCCGCCAAACCGCCGACGCTCGCACTCGCGCTGCTGCGCGCGCCGTTCGCCGCGCTGCCGTTGCCGCTTGCCGCGCTCGCGCAACTGATCGGCAGCGCGCTCGTGGTTTACGCGTTTTGGATCGAGCCGCAGCGCGTTCACCTCACGCGCCAAAGTTTACAATCGCCCAAGTTGCCGCGTGGCGCGCCGCCATTGCGCGTGCTGCATCTCAGCGATCTGCACGTCGAACGGATCACTGCGCGTGAACGCCAACTCGTCGCGCGCGCGCGCGAACTTGCGCCTGACGCGATTTTGTTTTCCGGCGATTTTCTGAATCTCTCGAATATCCACGATCCGGTCGCGTGGGAGGACGCGCGCGCGATCTTGCGCGAACTGCGCGCGCCGCTTGGCGTCTACGTCGTGACCGGCAGTCCGCCGGTAGACCAACCCGGCATCATTGCGCCACTGCTCGCCGGACTCGATCACATTCGCTGGTTGCGCGATGAACGCGTCACGCTCGATCACGCGGGTCAGCGCATCGATCTCATCGGGATCACTTGCACGCACGATCCGGAAAAAGATGGCGCGGCGCTCGACGAGACGCTGCGCGTGCACGGCGATCCCGACGACTTTACAATTTTGCTCTACCACACGCCCGATCTCGCGCCGGTTGCCGCCGCGCAAGGCGTTGATCTGCAACTCTCCGGACACACGCACGGCGGGCAAGTGCGCCTGCCATTTTTCGGCGCGCTCTTCACGTCGTCGTTGTACGGAAAAAAGTTCGAAGCCGGACGATACCAGGTTGACGCGCTCACTTTGTACGTCTCGCGCGGCATCGGCATGGAAGGCAAGGGCGCGCCGCGCGCGCGCTTTTTGTGTCCGCCGGAGATCGTCCTCTGGGAAATCCGCGCTGACCGCTGATCTCTGACCTCTGTCCCTCAGCGACCTTTCAGCGCGAGCATCTGCCCAAACATTCGCCACAGCACGAGCAGATCGAGCCACAGCGATTGGTGCTTGATGTAGTACAAATCGTACTGCAAACGAATTCGCGCGTCTTCGATACTGTCCACGTAATCGTAATTCGCGACTGCCCACCCCGCCATGCCTGGTTTGACCGCGTTCCGCAACCGATGAAACGGAATCGCGCGTTCCAGTTCGACGAGATGTTCGGGCCGTTCCGGGCGCGGACCGACCGCGCTCATTTCCCCTTTCAGGATGTTAAAGAGCTGCGGCATTTCATCCAACCGCGTCTTACGTAACCACCGTCCGACGCGCGTGACGCGCGGATCGTTTTTTTGCGCGCGCATCGCTTGACCATCCGGCTCGGCGTCCGTCACCATCGTTCGCAGTTTGAGCAAGCGAAAAATCTTGCCGCCTTTGCCGACGCGCGTTTGCCACAAAAAGATCGGGCCCGGCGAATCGAGTTTGAGCGCGAGCGCGATGAGCGGGAGCGCCGGCAGATACAACGTCAGCCCGACCAGCGCGCCGGTCACATCGAACGCGCGTTTGGCGACGCGATAGAATCCGCTTGCCTCCGCCGAATCGAGTGGCAGCGCGATGTTCCAATTGTCGCCGATGTGTTCGATCGGCACCATTCCGGTCAGTTGTTCGAACAGTACCGGCATCAGCGTGATCTGCGCGCCTTGCTCTTTGCATACCAGCACCGCTTGAAACAGCGCGGAACTGAGATCGTGCGTGATCGCCAGAACGATTTCCGGCGTCTGATGTTCTTTGACCAGGTGCGCCAGATCGCGCGCCGAACCCAGTAGCGGCAGTTGCCGATCGGCGGAAACGGAAATCGCGTCTGGCTGTTTCGCCGGATCGTCGTCCACGAAGCCGACGATCTGGTAGTGCGCGGCGGCGCGCTGCCGGATCGTCTGCGCGATCGTTTGTCCCGCCCAGCCCGCGCCGACGATGATCACTTTGCGCGCGAACGAGCGGCGGCGCGCGAGCGCAAAGTAGAGCGCGCGCCACAGCGTGATCGCGAGGAAACTCGCCGCGCCTTGATAGCCGACGATGCCGCGCGGCATTTCGCCGGGCGTCGCGAAGAAAAAGTAGATCGTGAGATAGACGACGATCACCAGCGCGATCGCGCGCACGAGACACCGCGCGGATCTGGCGAGATCGGCGATCGTCGCGGGATCGTACAAGCCGTTGAGGAATGCGGAGAGAAACCACAGTCCGGGGAGAAACACAAACCAGCCCGCGTAATTCGCCAGATAGCGCGCGTCGAAGATCCACTCGGCGCGGAATGCCATAAACCAGAACGCGAGCAGGGTCGTCAATTCGACCAGGATGAAATCAACGGCGATCAGGATCCGTTTGTGTTCGGCGAGGCGAAGTGAAAACATCGTTTACGATATTCGTCCAGATGTCATTTCGAGGCGCGTGTTTTGCGCCGAGAAATCTCTTTCACGCAAAAGCGAGATTTCTCGCTACGCTCGAAATGACACACTGATCAAACGTTTAGGGTTTGCGGCTCCCGGCAAATTTTTCGCGGCGGAAGAAATTCACGATCAACGCAGTTAACAATTTGATTATCATCACAACGTAGTAGAACCAGTTGAACAAAAAGAAATAGCGCGCCGCGAGATTCTTGCGGTAGTAGAGAAAGTAGGAGCGGTGCCACTCCCAGATCGAACGAAAGGGGGTGACCCGCGAGCCGCCTTGACTGGCATAGTGAACGATCTGCGCTTCGGGAAAATAGTAGATTTGCCACCCGGCGCGCTGCGCGCGAAAACAATAATCGGCGTCTTCTTGGTACGCGAAAAATCGCTCGTCGAGCAAACCGATCTGCTCGATCACGGCGCGCCGGATGAGCATACACGATCCGGAAATCGCGTCGGCGGGATGTGTTTCGTTTTCATCGCGATACGTCATCAAATAGCGCGCGAACAAGGGACTGCGCGGAAACACGGTGGACAAGCCACTGAAATAGCAGAACAGATCCCAGGGCGTCGCGTAGCTGCGTCGGCATTGCTTTTGCAGCGTGCCGTCGCGATTCAATACCCTGGGACCGCAAATGCCGATTGGGGGATGCGCGTCCGCAAACGCAACCAAGCGGTCGAGCGCGTCAGGCAAAACGAGCGTGTCGTTATTCAGCAAGAGCGCGTAGCGTCCCTGGCTGATGTGCAGGGCTTGGTTGATCGCCTTGGCAAAGCCCAGGTTACGCTCGTTCGCGATGACGCGCGCGGTGGGGAATTCGTCGCGCAGCATTTCCAGCGTGCCGTCGCGCGACGCGTTGTCCCCGACGATGATTTCGAACGCGAGGCGCGTGGTCGCATAGATCGAGCGCAGACAATCGCGCAAGAGTGTTCGAGCTTGGAGTGTTGGGATGCAAATCGAGAGGTCGAGCGTCATCGGCTTTGTGCGACGCGCGTGTAAACATCGAGCGTTGCTTGCGCGGTGCGTTCCCACGAAAACATTCGCGCGCGCGCCAGTCCTTTGGCGGCTAATGTAGCACGTAGGGAGGAATCTGTCAAAAGATTGGACATCGCATCAGCGAGCGCGGGCGCGTCGTTCGGGTCAACGAGGATGCCTGCATCGCCCGCTACTTCGGGCATCGAGGAAATATTCGATGTGATCACAGGAACACCACACGCCATCGCTTCGAGAACGGGCAAGCCAAAACCCTCGTAAAGAGAAGGGTAGACGAATAAATCTGCCGCGCTGTAAAGCATTGGCAAATCGGATTGCGGAACGTATCCCGTGAACACCACGCGCGAGGACAAATCGAGTTCCCGGATTGTCGCGAAGATGGGCGCGGCGTGCCAGCCGCGCGAACCTGCCAATACAAGCGTGTGCGGCAAGCCCGCGCGAACCAGTTGCGCGAACGCGCGCACAAGCGTCGGCAAATTTTTGCGCGGCTCGAGATTGCCGACGTACAAAATGAATGGACGCGGCAAGTTGTGTTGTTTGCAAAACGCATCACGCGCCTGCGCGTCCGTGATCGGCTGAAAGTGCGGTGCGATGCCGTAGGGGATCGTCGTGACTCGCTCGAGTGGCGTGCGCAGGACGCGCAAGATGTCAGCGCGCGTGCTGTGAGAGATCGCGATGAGCGCGTCGGCGCGGCGCGCGGACAGTGGCAGCATCGTCCGAAAGAAGACGCGTTTGTAGAGCAGGTGCATTTGCGGATAGAGGAAGAAAGTCAAGTCGTGAAACGTGACGACGGCGCGCACGCTTTTCACGAGCGGCATTGTATAGTGCGGCGAGTGTAGCACATCCAAGCGCTGCTGCCGCGCGAGAAAGGGTAGCACGATTTGTTCCCAGGCGACGCGCGCGAACGGCGAGGCGGGCGCGGTTCGAACGATCTGCGCGCGCGCCGCATCGAACAGAGGCGCGTGCAAGGGTTTGGCGAAGATGCTATAGTCGTTCGTCGTATCAATCCGCAACAACGCTTGGGCTAGATTGATGATGTAATTTGCCGCGCCGAAGGGTTGCGGCGGGAGCGCGGTGGCGTCTATGCCGATACGCATCGTGAAGCGCCTTTCAACTCTGCAAGACCTCTTCGTACACCTGCAAAATGCCGCGCGCGAAACGTTCCTGCGTAAACAATGCAGCGCGCGCCAAGCCACGTGCACTCAATTCGCGCCGCCACTCGGCATCAGCAAGTACACGTACGATTGCATCGGCGGCTTGCTCTGGATCGTTCGGCGGAACAAGAATGCCTGCATCACCAACAACTTCGGGCAATGCGGAAACATTCGAGGTGAGCACCGGTGTTCCGCACGCCATTGCTTCTAGCACCGGGAAACCGAACCCTTCGTACCATGAGAGGTAGGCGAACACATCTGCGCCTGAATACAGAGCCGGCAGGTCTTGATCTGGCACATAGCCCAAAAAGATGACCTGATCCTTGATTCCTAATTCCTCGACAGTTCGGAAAATATCGTCGTAACGCCAACCGCGCGCGCCGGCAATGACGAGCGCATGCGGCAGTGCGCCGCGTTTTTTGGCGAGCGCAAAAGCGCGGAGCAAGGTAGGGATGTTCTTGCGGGGTTCGAGGGTGCCGAGGTAGAAGACATATGAATCGGGCAATCGGTATTTTGTAGCCGCACTGGCAGGTGCGGTTGATCTGAAAGTCGAAGACATACAAGGGTAAACGACCCGAATCTTCTCTGCCGCGATGCCCCAGTCCACGAGATTGCGTCGCGTGCTTTCTGAAAGCGCAATTATTCGATTTGCTTTTTGCATTCCCCAACGACCGAGCAATCGCCACCAGAATTGCCCGGTCCACTTTTTCGTATTGGGGTACCGTACAAAGGCAAGATCGAATAGTGTAGTCACTGTCTTTCCGGTGAAAGACAACGGAGGGACAAAAACAGGGGAATGGAGCAAATCGAGAGTTCCGAGTATGTGCCAACCGGCAAAAAGTTGCTGGTGTAGCGCAGGAGGCAAACCGTTCCGTATGACGGAATGAAATACTAAAGTAGAGTGATGCAGAGATGTAGCCGATGTTACCACTTTTAGGTCGGCGAACACAACAAACTGGTGGCAGGTATCTAGCGTTGCCAATCCAGTCAGTACTTGCTCAAAATACCGTAACGAGCCAGCGTCTCTCCCACGCAAGACGATGCCGTCAAGACCGATTCGGAACATACCCCTATTCTACCACATCAAGCACAAGTTCCCCAAAACAGCGCTCCGCCCGATTGGGCGGAGCATTCTGCAGTATGGATTCAACCCCAGTTCCCTTTGTGACTATCTGATGACCAAGGGCAAGAAAATCTTGAGTGATCCATTGACCTGTAAAGTTATAGGCAAGCCTACAGGGCTCCCCGCGACAACCTGACGGGCTTTCCTAACCGCTCCCACACCACCAAGCGTACCGTCGAAAACGATAGAGCCAAGAGAGTGCGTACCTGTTACATAGCCACTGGCAGATACCGTACCTGTGATGACAGTACTTGTAGTCACCGAACCACTTGTTGCGCTCAGACTTGTGTTAGTCGGAGGAGTGGCAGTCCAATTAATTGTACCTGGTCCTCCCGTATTAGAAATCGTAATGTTAAAGGTTGGGTTGATTCCGCTTCCATACGTGGTGCTTGCGTTCACTGTCGCCGGGCTGACATACAGTACCGGTTCGCTGTAGCCCCTGCTATCCACCAGAACGAGGTCGCGCGCGACCTTTCCTGTGTTTATATCAACGGTCCAAGTAGGGGTGGGATTTATCAAGATGGGCACTGCTGTTCCAGCGGCATGTACCGCACCATCGCGCGTGAGCAAATAGTAACCTTTTCCATCGGTGGTCAATTCGAAATCAACCGCCACTTCAGAACCGGCTGGGAAGCCCGGTGGAGGTGTAATGGCTGGTGCAGCACCGCCATTGTATACCTGCCCAAACTTGTCCATGACGTAATAACCGAGGTCACTGGCGGTAACTTTAATCTTGCGGAAGCGATCTTGCCCGGGAAAGATCGGTGTATTCGGAACAATCGTGGCAGTGGTGCTGCGAAGGATGCTCCCATCACGCTTCAGCACGTAAACTCCATTTCGGTTAGAAGTAAGCGCAAACGAAATAGCTTGCCCTCCGCCGGGAGCAGCGGGCAAACCCGAAATCAGCGGCTGACCACCAACAGCGTAAAAATTGCCGTTGATGTCCATCTGCCAGTACGTTGAGCCCAAAAGATCAATTTCGCGGAGCGACTCGGTGCTACCAGAAGTGTACCCCATATGGATCAGCGCCAAATCCTCGTTGGGACCATAGGTCATTCCTGAGGTTGGTGCATAGTGCCAAGGACCGTATAGATCAAAGACGTAACCGCCCGCACCATTGTAGAACATCGCAAGTTGACGGGCAGCATCCCAGTTCCACGTCGTGACTGGCGTCAGAACTTGGGAGGCAACGCCGCCATTGTAGATTTGTCCATCACCACGCAATACATAGAATGACGGTTGGTTGCCTACTTTGACCCGGCGCGTGGCAGCGAGTCCGAAAGGCGTCCCGGTACCGATACTGTTTAATCGCCAATTGGTTGCAGCATACGTATCGTTGCTTGATGCACGCAGTTGAATCGTAAAAGTGACAAGCCCTCCCGGCGCGACCGAATAGGGTAGACTGTACGAGGAAGCAGTTGCCAATGGATCCGGCGCGATCGGCACGAGATTGACTGTGCTAGGAGTCCATATGCTGCTTCCTGTATTGCGAAACGCAATGGTTGCATTCACCGTGGAACCAACTACCATCGTGAATGGAATCGAATTGCTGAAAACTGCGGCGTCATTGAAGTTGGCTGTAAAATTTGCTTTGGGGTACACCCCGGTCCGTTGCGCGTTCTGGCGAAATTGCGGCCACGGCAATTTGGCATTCGTCGCGCTGGATATTTTCCAAACATAGAGATAACCACGATTCGGATCATAGCGGTTACCGCTCGCCGCGACCAATTCCAAAACGCCGTCATTGTCAATGTCGCCAACCGCCACCGAATTTTGTAGAACCGAGATCTCCGCCCATATCGTCTTGGTGCAACCGGTTGCGTTGCCGGGATAATCTGTAATTTGCGTACCTGCAGAATTTACAGCTACCACTTCGGAGGTGAATCCAAACAACAAGGAGGGTGATCCACTCGCCGGATTTGTTGCGCCTGAAAAAGAGCAACTTCCAATATCAACGGCGATAGGCGACCCAATAAAAGGGTTCGGCACGCCACCAAAAGTTGCTTTGGGGCTTGACGACCAGAGTTGCGTTCCGTTGCCACGCCACGCATAGAGTTTGCCATCTGCCGATCCTGCAATGACTTCAGGAATATTATCACCGTTCAGGTCTGCTAGTGCAGGCGATGAAAAGACATAGCTGGTAAGATTGATGGGCCAGCCGGATAAAAGGTTGCCATTCCGATCGTAGGCATAGATTTTCTTGCCCATACCAGCAAAGTAATCACCGGTCCCAACTACAATATCCAGATAACCATCCCCATTGATATCACCGATCGCCGATGAGGAGTAAATGGTTTGATCTTGATAAACCTTCCACCGCAAAGTCCCGTCCTTATTGAACACATAAAGATAGCCGCCATTGGGTGTCCCGACCTGAGCATTGGCAACAATGCCGTTCCCAACAATGATTTCTGGGAACCCATCATTGTCAAGGTCAGCAATAGCGGCCGAGGGCCACCCTGCATCCAGAGGTGCATATTGCCATAGCATCTTGCCGTCGGCATCCAGCGCGTAAAAGCGGCGATCCCAACTATTGAAGAATACTTCGAGTTTGCCATCCCCGTCCGAATCGCCCAGCATCGGCGTCGCGTAGACCACATCGGTCAATCCAGAGCGTGTTTCGAATTCATCATCCAGCGAATTGAACCGCCAACGTAGTGCGCCCGTTGCACCATCCAACGCGATTACGCCACCATTTGCAATTTCTGGCTCACCAGGATAGAGCTTGTTACCCAGCCCAATCACCACGGCAACTTGACCATTTCCTTTCAAGTCGCCACACGCAGCAGACGAATAGATCGGCGTGACCGCGGCATAACTCCACAACAATGTCCCATTAGAACGATAGGCATAAATCATCCCGTCTATGCCGCCAACAACGATTTCTTTGGTGCCATTGCCATCCAGATCGCACAGGAGCGGAGAGGAATCGCGCACAACGTTCCCGGAAAGACGGAGACCGTACCCACGATCATCTGTGCCACTAATAGGTGTGTGTGTGAAACCCGGTTGCGCGGGAGGATTGTTGTTGTACGTGGCATGAACGCGCTCAACTACACTGCCACCAAACAGCAAAACACAAGCCCACAATCCTGCTGCAGCAATCAAGAGCCAACGTCCAAAGCGAGTTCTATTGGAAATTACCATAGCGACCATTTCGTGCCTACTCCGAAGTTTTCTTCACCTGAAATTCTATACCTCCTTCGCATTACACGCAATCACCCACTTGTACTAGTGGGTGACTCTGAATCTTGAAGCTGAAAAAGCACGCAACATGGAAGGTTATAGTCTTCGTTACATGGCCTTGATCGCCTTCAGCAATAGACTTTATCGGAAATAGTGTATACTACGGGGCATGATAACTTATGCCACTTTGAAAAAGAACCCCCGCCGATTTCTCAGCATGACGAGCCTGACCGTCCCCGAGTTTGAGGCCTTGCTTCCTACCTTTACGGAAGAATCCGCAAA
>Ga0194127_10006537_pt1 | contig 13199 bp, 8 predicted proteins | sample TA2KigC100mmetaG_FD_148624 | JGI IMG/M metagenome (GOLD analysis project Ga0194127, IMG submission 148624) | Freshwater microbial communities from Lake Tanganyika, Tanzania - TA2015036 Kigoma Deep Cast 100m | ecosystem: Environmental > Aquatic > Freshwater > Lake | place: Tanzania: Lake...
GGGGCTACCCTTGTGCGCCGCTCCCGCCCGAGTGCGGTGCCATGCTGCCGGAGAGTCTCTCTTCGAGTGAGCGATTCGAGCGGGCCGAGCGGCTCTTCGATTGCTGGGGGTACAAGGAGGCGGCAGCGGAATTCGAGGCATTCCTGGCATCCCCGGCCTATCGCAATCGACACGATCGTTCCCACTTCTTCCTGGCGGAGATTCATGCCCGCAAGCTGCGGGATGACCGAGAGAGCGCGCTGGCCCACTACGAGCACGTATGGAAGCACGGCGGCGGGAGTCGGAGCTACGCGCTCTACCAGATGGGGCGCTGCCTGATGAACCTCGAGCGCTACGACGAAGCTACAGCGATCTTCGAGCAGTACGTCGCCAAGTATCCGCACGGTGAGTTTGCGGAGCAGTGCTACTACTACTTCGGCTGGCTCCCGTACGACCACGACCGGATCGAGGATGCCCTGCCCGGGTTCGACCGCTACCTCGAGAAGTACCGGAAGGGGAAGCAGCGGACGTACATCATCTGGTTCAAGGCCTGGTCGCTCTACCGCCTGGGTCGGCTGGCGGAGGCGCTGCCGGAGCTGGTGCGCCTCTCGGCCTACGGAAACGACATCGTGGCGGGCAAGGCACTGTACTGGATCGGCCGGATCCACGAGAAGACCGGGAAGCCGGAAAGTGCGACCGCTGCGTATGGCAAGGTGCTCGATCGCTACCCGTTGAGCTACTACGGCGCCTCCTCGTGGCTCCGGCTCCGGGCGATGGGAGACAAGCGGGAGTATCCGCTGTTCGAGGCGCCCGTGGCGGCCGTACCGGTTCCGAGCCCGACGGACTGGGAACGGCACTGGCCGAAGGAGAGGCTGGATGGGCTTCTTCCCGTGCTGGATGCGGTGCTGGCTGGTGAGGTGGTGCTGGCCCGCCGCCTCTTCGCTCCGCTCGAAGGGGAGTTCGAGCGCGGCCGGGGGGAGGCCGGGGCCCTTTCGTACCACTGGATCCATTCCCTGCTCGAGCAGCCGGACCGGGTCCGGGCCTGGGGACAGTCGCACCATCGCCACCGCGGGGGCAGACCGGGCAGGAAGAGCCACACCGGCTGGATGCTGGAATTCCCGCGGGCCTACCAGCTTCTTGTCGAGCTCGAGGGACGCACGCAGTCGCTCCCGCCGTGGTTCCTCTACTCCATCATGCGCCAGGAGAGCCGGTATCGCCGCGGCGTGGTGTCCTGGGCCGATGCGGTGGGCCTGCTGCAGATCATCCCGCAGACCGCGGCCAGGACCGCACAGATGCTGTCGATTCCCTTTGTCCGGGCCGATATGGCGAAGCCCGAGGTCAACATCCGGCTCGGGGTCGGCTATCTCGGCGGGCTTGCCCGTGACTTCACGCGGCAGCTGATCCTGGTAGCCGCATCCTACAATGCGGGTCCCAACGCAATCCGCACCTTCCTGGCCGTCAACAGGGACCGCGATCTCGACTTCATGATCGAGGAGATCGCCTACAACGAGGCCCGGAACTACTGCAGGAAGGTCACCGGCCACGTGCTCAAGTACCTCGCCGTGTACGCGGATGATGCGACTCGGCGGGAGGTTTTCGACCTGCTCTTTCCTGCCCGGCTCGATTTCGCTCCGGGCAGCTCGGTCCCATTCTAGGCAGCGGAGAACCGGTCATGGAAACATTCCTGGGTGCGCTCCTCATCTTCGGGCTGAGAATCTGCGACGTCTCGCTGGGTACCATCCGCATGATGGTGTCGATACAGGGGCGGCGCTACCTGGCAGCGGCCATCGCGTTCGTGGAGGTCAGCATATTCGTCGTGGCCATCGGCAAGGTGGTCGGCCAGTTGGACAACTGGTTCAACGTGTTCGCGTACTCGGGCGGATTCGCTTGCGGAACGATGCTGGGCATCGTCCTGGAGGCGCGGCTGGCATTGGGCAACCGAATCGTCCGCGTGATCACGCACCGGCAGAACGATCGCCTGGTGGAGGCGCTGCGTGAGGCGGGTTTCGGAGTCACGCGGGTGCTCGGCGAAGGGAAGGACGGGACGGTGTACATGCTGTTCTCGGTCTTGCAGCGCAAGGCGTTGGAGAGGTACTTCGGCATCGTTCGCGAGCTGGCCCCCAAGGCGTTCATCTCCGTCGAGGAGGCACGGGAAGTTCTGCACGGACATCTTCCCGTCATCTCGAAGTTGAAGTAGAATGCGGCCCGCCCCGGGGTTTGGCTGCTTGTTTCGGAGGGAGTAGTGCAGCGTCCGGCCGTTTCACGGTTGTGGGAACATCGTTGGTTGGCGGCGATTCTCGCGGTCGCGGCCGTGGGTCTCGGGGTGAGGCTGACCGCGCTGGACCAGGGCTTCTGGTTCGACGAGGTGGTCTCCATATCGACGGCCGGCGAGCCGATGGGCGAGCTGCTTTTCAGGGCCGCGTTCTACGATGCCCACACCCCCCTCTACTACGCATTGCTCCGGGGATGGACGGCCCTTTTCGGGACTGCCGAGTGGGCTGTGCGGCTCCTCTCTCTGCTGTTTTCTGCAGGGACGCTGCTGCTGGTGGGGTTGTGGGCCCGCCCCCGCGGGGGCTGGTCCGCCTTCCTGGCCGTGGGTCTGCTGTCGGTCTCGACCTTCCACGTCCACTATTCGGTGGAGGCCAGGGCATTCTGCATGGTGGCGTTCCTGGTCACGGCCTGGCTCATGCTGCTGGAGCGGCTCGAGAGGAGTCGGGACGCCCGCCTGCCTGCGTGGGTACTTGCCGGAGCGGTTCAGAGCCTGATGGTGTTGTCAAGCGGCTACACGCTGCCGCTGGTGGTGGCGGCCAACATCCACTTCTACACCGCACGCCGGCGCTCGCCCGCACGTCTGCTGCGCTGGAGCCTGGTCCAGACCTGGTCCATCGCGCTCTGCTCGACCTGGCTGCCCGCTCTCATGATCCAGTGGTTCCGGTTCCCTGCGGAGCCTGCGAGCGTGCAGACCGCCATGGCCGCGGCCAGCGATCTGCTCATGTACCTGGGCATATCGACCGTGCATCCGTCCTACGTGGTCGGTTGGCTTGGGACGCTGCTGCCCCTGGCGGCGGCCGGGATCGCCATGGCCCGGTCGTTCGGGGCCGAGCGGCGCCCGAACGCGGAGCCGGATGACGCGGATTCCGCCCGGCCGCTTTCGTTCACTGCCCGCCTGCACGTGGCAGCGGCCATGCTGGCATCGCTCCTGGGGCCCGTGGCCGCGGTGCTGTTGATTCCGACGACCGAGTCCACGATGTCGGTGCTTGTCGGGGAGTTGGCCAGGGGGTACTTCGTGATCATCGGCGCCCTGTTCCTGGTGGCCATAGGCCCGCTGGTCAACCGAAGCGTGGTGGCCGCCGGACACGGCGTGGCTGCGGTACCGTTCGTGCTCCTGCTCGGGACTCTGCTGCTGGCCGCGCTGTTCTGCCTGCACCGCCCGTTCCCTCCCCGGCAGGTGCTCTTCCTGGCGCCCCCGATCCTGGTGCTGGCAGCAACGGCCTGGGTCCCGTCGCGTATGCTGGGCAAGGCTGCCGTCTGCGCGCTGGCCCTGGCTCTTGCGGTACCTTCACTGATGGAGCGGAACAAGGCGTTCGAGCCCCGCCAGGATCTCCGGGCTGCGGCCGCTTTCGTGACCGAGCGGGTCCCGTTCCAGGTTCCCGAGCAGCCGGGGCTAGTGATCCCCATGTGGGACAGACCTGCCCTGGAGTACTACTTCGGTGCGGATCGGGCCGAAGGGGTCATGAAACCCCAGCAGATCGCCAGCGCGGCCAGGAAGGCGCAAAGCGTGACTCTCGTCCTGACCCGGGAGGCATTTGACGAGAGGAAGGCGTTCCGGGACAGTGCGGGCCGTCTGCTCGGTCCCCGGTTCCATCTGAAGGAAACCGGTCAATTCCGCGGGGTGTACGTCGCTCATTTCGTCCGTTCCACGAACAAAGGAGTCAGCCCATGAACGTTCTCGGCCTCAACTTCTCCATTGATTCCGCTGCCGCGCTGCTGGTGGACGGCCGGCGCATCGCAGCCAGCACCGAGGAGCGCTTCTCCCGGCAGAAGCACGACCGGGATTTCCCGGCAGCGGCACTGTCGTTCTGTCTCGGGCGCGCGGGGCTCAAGGCCTCGGACATCCAGGAGTGGGCGTTCTTCTGGAATCCGGGGACACACCTCGAGCCGATGCTTACCAAGCACTCAGGCGCCTTCCGCCATCACGCGGAGTTCCTCTACGCACTGCCCAACCACCTTCTCCAGAGGCTGGGGCAACCCGCAGTGCTGGCCACCCGCCAGACCTTCTCGCTGGCCGGTGGAAAGGAGCTGAGCGTGCGCTACGTGGACCACCACGCAGCCCATGCTGCCGCGGCCTTCTTCAACTCGCCGTTCGAACGGGCCGCGGTGCTCACCGTGGACGGATACGGCGAGAAGACCAGCACCGGGATCTGGCGGGCGGCCGGCAACCGCATCGAGCCGATCCTGCGGGTCGACTACCCCCACTCCGTAGGCGGGTTCTACGCAGCCTTCACCCAGTACCTCGGCTTCAAGCCCAACAGCGGCGAGGGGAAGGTCATGGGGCTCGCCAGCTACGGCAACCGGAGCCTGTACGAACAGGCCCGCAGGCTCGTCCGGCTGACCGAGACCGGGTACGAGCTCGACCTGACCTACTTCAACTCCGGGCTCGACCGGACCACCCGATACTCGCAGCGGCTGGTGGACCTCTTCGGACCGGCCCGCAAGCCGGAATCCGAGATCACGGGGCACCACGAGAACATCGCATCCGCAATGCAGCTCGTGACCGAGGACATCCTGCTCCACCTGGCCGGACTGGCACTCGAACGCACGGGCGAAAAGGACCTCTGCATCGCTGGCGGCGTGGCGCTCAACTGCGTCGGCAACCGGCGCATCCAGTTCGAGTCCGGGCTCGACCGCATGTTCGTCCTGCCGCCTGCGGGAGATGCGGGCACGAGCCTCGGGGCAGCCCAGTACGTCTCGCACGTGATCCACGGCGAGCCCCGGGATCCCTCGGAGTACCTCGAGTACCTTGGCTTCGAGAACACCGACGCAGAGATCCTGCACCAGGTCAAGACGTCCGGAGCCGCCCATGCCCGCCTCGATGACATAGAGCGCACGACGGCACGGCTGCTGGCTGCCGGCAAGATCGTCGGCTGGTTCCAGGGGCGCAGCGAGTTCGGCCCCAGGGCGCTGGGCAACCGCTCCATCGTGACCGACCCCAGGCCTGCCGAGATGAAGGACATCCTGAATGCCCGGGTGAAGTTCCGGGAACCGTTCCGCCCCTTCGCCCCGTCCTGCCTGGCCGAGGCCTGCGGCGACCTGTTCGAGTGCGGCACGGCCTCCCCGTTCATGCTGCGCGTCTACAACACGCTGCCCTCCAGGCTCAACGACCTGGCCGCGATCACGCACGTGGACGGCGGGGCCCGTGTCCAGACGGTGACCCCGTCCCAGAACCCCCGCTACTACAAGCTGATCCAGGAGTTCGGCCGGCTCACCGGTGTCCCGTGCATCCTCAACACCTCCTTCAACATCCGCGGGGAGCCGATCGTCAACACCGTGCGGGACGCTCTCTTCTGCTTCTTCGGAACCGACATGGACTACCTGGCTGCCGGCGACTACCTCGTGGCCAAGTCGCAGGCGAGTCTTGCCGAGGCGCTGCGGAACCCGACAGCGTGAGGCCTTCGGCAGCCGCCCCGGACAGCCTCGTTGACGTGCATGGGGCCCAGGCACTATCATGGGTGGCGGAGGGGATGCCATGAAGCACACAGCCCTGCTTGCGGCGCTCGTGGTTCTGACGGTCGTTCCTGCGCTGGCAGGCGGACCTGAGGGCCGGGACTCCGGTCAGCTCTCCGTGCCGGGCGGTGGCCGGAAGGGCCCGGAATCGGAGCCGCGCTCCGTTCCGTACAGCCGGGTACACAACGACATCGGCTTCAGCTTCGAGATTCCGGCCGGGGTGGAGCACGAGCAGACCTGGCCCGCAGTCCGCAACCCGCGCAAGTTCACGCTGCACGCGGTGTTCCCGGCCGGCCGGACGTTCATCTACCTGTTCGTGTTCGACCTGATGGACCAGGATGCCGGCTGGTGGCTGTCCGAGGTGGTGGGGTTCCTGTTCGAGCCGGAGAACCTCGTCAGCTCCGACATCACGCGGGAGGGGTACGACTACCTGCTGCTGGAAATGCCCGGCGGCGGCGGAACCCCTCCCTTCACCGAGGCGCTGGTGAGCACCCGGGGCCGGCTCGCCTTCCGGTTCACCTGCCAGGATTGCCACCAGCTATCGGCTTCAGCGGACCTTGACCGTATGCTCGATTCACTGCTGGTCGATGCCGACCCGGAAGACCGCTGACGCCGGCTTTCGGGGTTGCGTTTCCGGGAGAAGGAACGACGGATGGAAGGGAACCTGTACGACGACGCCGGCTATTCCCCGCAGCTGGACGAGTACCTCTCGGAAATCGGCCACTGGTTCCGGGACTGGGGTGACAAGGATTGGGAAAACCGCGTCCTGAGCTCCGGGGCTGCGCGGCTCAACGAGTTCGGGTACGACCCGTTCGGGATGTCTCCGGCATTCATCCGCAAGGTGATCCCCATCGTGCGTTTCCTGTACCGCGCCTACTTCCGGGTGAGCACGCACGGCCTGCACGAGCTGCCTACGACGCGGCTGATGTTCGTGTCCAACCACAGCGGGCAGATCCCGTTGGACGGCGCCCTGATCGCAGCCGCAGTCGCGGTCGAGGGGCGCCCCCCGCGCATCCTGCGAAGCATGGTCGAGCGGTGGGTCCCCTCCCTTCCTTTCGTCAGCCTGTTCATGGCGCGCTGCGGCCAGGTCCTGGGCGACCCGGAGAACAGCCGCCGCCTGCTCGAGAACGACGAGGCCATCCTGGTCTTCCCCGAAGGGACTCGAGGCATCAGCAAGCTCTACCGGGATCGCTACAAGCTCCAGGAGTTCGGGACCGGCTTCATGCGGCTGGCGATGGAGACAAAGACCCCCATCGTGCCCATCGCGGTCATCGGTGTGGAGGAGGCGGTCCCGGCCCTGTTCAACTTCAAGCGGCTGGCTCGGTTCCTCGGGACGCCGTCGTTCCCGGTCACGCCGACATTCCCGCTCTTCCTCGGGCTCGGGCTGCTCCCCTACCCGGTCAAGGTCCACATCTGGTTTGGAGAGCCGATGCCTTTCGGGGGAGATGCTGACGACGAGGATGACGTCATCGACCGCAACGTGGACAAGGTGCGGGACCGGGTGGCAGCGCTGATCGCCCGTGGGCTCAAGGAACGCGGACCGTTCCCCTTCAGCGTCCTGGGAGGGATCCGGCCATGAGCGTCATCGTGCTCACCGGGATCGCGGGGACCCTGGGCCGCTTGCTGGCGCGACAGCTTCACCTGGACCACGAGGTGATCGGGCTGGACCGCCGGGATCTGCCGGACCGCCCCAAGGACATCCGGGTGTACACGCTCGACATCCGACGGAAACGGTGTGAGAGCCTGTTCCGCCGCCACAAGGTCAACGCAGTCGTCCACCTCAACATCATGCACGACTTTCGCAGACCTCAGGCCGAGCTGCATGCGTTCAACGTGCTGGGGACCCAACGGCTGCTCGAGTACGCTGCCCGGCATGGCGTGCGGAAGTTCGTGTTTCTCTCCACGGCAAACGTCTACGGGGCCCGGCCCGACAACCCGCAGTTCCTCACCGAGGAGGCGCTGCTGCTGGCCGGGGAGGGGTTCTCCGAGATGCGGAGCCTCGTCTCCGCTGACATGCTGGTCACGTCGTTCTTCTGGAAGACGCCGCAGGTCGAGACCGTGATTCTGCGGCCCGCCCACATCCTCGGGACTGCGACCAACGGTCCGTCCGCGTACCTCTCGCTCCCATGCATTCCAACCGTTCTCGGGTTCGATCCGATGATCCAGGTGATGCACGAGTCGGAGGTGGTGGGGGCGATCGTGGCTGCCCTCGCTCCCGGACGCAGGGGGGTCTACAACCTGGCCGGTCCGCCCGCTGCCCCGCTGTCGGCCCTGGCGAAGTACCTGGGCAAGCGCACCCTCCCCCTTCCCTACTCGGTGCTGCGGGCCCTGGCCCAACGGGCCTGGCAGATGGGGGTCGCCGAAGTCCCGCCGCCCGAACTCGATTTCCTCCGGTTCCCGTGCCTCGTCGACGATGCACGCGCACGCCGCGAGCTCGGCTTCGAGCCCAGGCTCACCCTTCCACAGACCCTTGACCTCCTCCGGAAGTCGCCGACGTTTCGACGCTCTGTGCGATGACGTGCGGGAAGACTACTGGTTCTCGACCCGGAACACCGGAACCGGCTTGGAGATCCCCTTGAGCATCATCGGCTCCCGGGCTTCGCATCGGAACTTGTCGCGGATACGCTCGTGCACGGAATCGGAGATGAGGACCTCGCCGGCCGCAGCAGCAGAGCAGAGACGGGCCGAGCGGTTCACGTGTGCGCCGATGACCGTGTAGTTCAAGGTCCTGGACGACCCCATGAGCCCCGCAACCACCATGCCGCAGTCGATGCCAATGCCGATGCCGATCCCCTCGCCGATGATCGCCTCGGCCTCGATGTTGAACTCGCGCATGGCCGCCTGCATTCGGACCGCGGCGCTCACCGCGTTCATGACATCCGAGTCCGCTGAGATCGGGGCTCCCCACAGTGCCATGACCGCGTCGCCGATGAACTTGTCGAGCGTCCCGTCATAGTCGAACACGATCTCGGCCATTCGCTCGAAGTAGTTGTTCAGGAGGGCCACGATCTCGGACGGATTGTGCCGCTCGGCCAGAGAAGTGAACTTGCGGATGTCGGAGAACAGGATCGTGACGAAGCGGGGGGCCCCTCCCTTCTCGAGCTCGAGCTCGCCGGCCAGCACCTTGGTCACCAGGTTGGGCGACAGGAACCGCTGCAGCTTGCCTCGCGTCGCTGCCTCTTCCTCGATCTTGCGGGCCATGAACGCATTCTCGATGGAGACCGCGGCCTGAGCAGCAAATCCCTGTACGCTGATGAGATCCCGCTCCGTGAACGCACCGACCCGGCGCAGGGAGTCCACGTGGAGGATCCCCAGCACCTCGTTTTCCCGGCTCAGCATCGGAACGGCCATCGCGGACCGGATGCCCTGGAGCACGATGCTGTGCGAACCGTCGAACCGGCTGTCGACGACCGCATCGTTCGACAGGACCGCCTTCTTCTCCTTCACCACCCGGTTGACGATGGTGCTCGACACCGACATCTTGAGGTTCTCGTCGATGCCCGGCCGGTAGTGCTTCTTGGCAACGTACAGCCCCTCCTCTCCCCGCTTCTTCAGGAGCACCATGGCCCGGTCCACGGCAGGGAGGAACGACAGGGTGAGCTCGAGTACCCTCTGGAGCAGCGTGTTCAGGTCCAGCTCGAGCGCGATCTCTCGATGGAGCTGGTACGCGAACCGCAGCTTCTCGTAGTCCCTTCGCAGCACGTCCGCGTCCTGGATCATGGCCGCGGGCAGGAACTCAATGGATTCCTCTGCATCGACCATGGACTGGATCATGGGCGCATTGGCGGCCTCGGTCAGCTCGACGACCTCTTCCTCCGCCTGCACAGGCTCGTCTTCGTAGGTGATCCGGGTGGCCCCCACCATGATCCGGTCTCCGTGGGCGAGCATCACCGGCTCGGTGAGCCGCTTGTTGTTGACGAACGTGCCGTTGCGGCTCCCGGCATCCTGGATCAGCCAGCCGTCCGCGACCTTGCGCACCTGGCAGTGCTGCTTGGACACGAGTCGGTCCATGACCTGGATCTGCTGGCTGGGGTGACGGCCGATGGACACGGGGCCTGCAAGCTCCACGCGCTCCGCACCCGCCTTGGGAGATTCGATGACCAGGAACGGCATCCGAGTCCTCCCCTGACCAGCAGCCGGGCTACTGGAACAGGTCGGTGAAAAGCCAAAGATACCCGCCGGCCAGGGCAAGCAGCACGATCACTCCGCCCGCGACCAGCAACCACGTCCGACCGGAGGTTCCGCCCGTCTTCGGGGCGGGCGCACCCGGCATTGCCGCGGGGCTCGACCCCTCCGCACTCAGCGATTCGAGCGAGGTGAGGGAGCTGGTTTCCCCGACTTCCCCCTCGTAGTCCTTCCAGATGTCCTCGAACGGCGACTTCTTGCCGCGGAAGGATTCCAGGTCGAGCGGCTGGAAGCCTTCCGCCGGCATGACCCCCGGGAGGTGCCCCATGCTGCTGAGATTGATCACTTCTTCCTGGACGATCTCCAGGACGCGGCGAGGGACCGATTCCCCCATCTCGTCTTCGGAGAAGAGCAGCCGCATCATCTGCGCCACGTCGAAGTTCGTGACTTTGATGCCTCGGGCGAAGAGGTGGCGGGCCAGCGCGTCTCCGAACTCGTGGGCGGAGTGGTAGCGCTTCTTCACATCCTTGGCCAGTGCCCGGAGGACGACCTCGTCGAGCCCGTGATCCACCTCGGGATTGGCTGCCGACGGAGGGGGAACCTCGCACTTCCGGACCAGCTCCACCGTCTCGATGTCGGTCTTGCCCATGAAGAGCCGTCGCCCCGTCAGAAGCTCGTGGAGGATGATGCCCGCGGAGAAGATATCCGCCCTGGCATCCACCGCCTTGCCTTCGGCTGCCTCGGGAGACAGGTAGCTGAACTTCCCCTTCACCACGCCGGGGTCCGTGGCCTCGAGCTGCGTGGCGGCCTTGGCCAGGCCGAAGTCCGTGATCTTGACCTCCCCCTGCCGCGAGATCATCACGTTGGGAGGGCTCACGTCCCGGTGCACGATGTTGAGCGGCTTGCCTTCGTCGTCCACCGCACCGTGGGCATGCGCCAGCGCCTTGCAAAGCTCGACGATCACGTAGACGGCGATCTCCACCGGGATCCGGTAGCCCTTCTCGGTGGCAGTCTGCATGATCTTGCGGACGTTGGCCCCGTCGACGAACTCCATGACGAGGAAGTAGGTCCCCTGGGCCCGCCCCACGTCGAACACCTGCGTGATGTTGCCGTGGTTGAGCCGCATGCTGAGGCGGGCCTCGTCGATGAACATCTTGATGAAGACCTTGTTGGTGGCCAGGTGAGGCCGCACCCGCTTGATCGCCACCTGTTTCTGGATGCCGTCCAGGCTGAACGCGTACCCCCGGAAGATCTCGGCCATGCCTCCGGCGTCGACCTTCTCCGTCACCTTGTATCGCTGCTGCGCCGACATCCCCCCCTCCAGGCGCCCTATTATAGGTTTCCCGCTCCAACCCGCAATGAAATTAAGCGCGTCATGTCGCCCACCGGTGAAGGGAGGGTGCCAGGTGGACCGACTCACTGGCACCCCGGGTTCGGTTGGCCCGGAGTGCCAAGATCCCCGTTTGCCATCGGGACCGAGCTGGTGCACCAGTTCGCGGTGAGATCATTCGCCATGTAGTTGAGCGAAGAAGGGGCCAACGAGAGCGAGACGCCTTCCTTGGGATAGGGCTTCAGAAGGAAGCTGTCAATCTCTGTGCCATCGGGGGACCGCAACGAATTCGCAACCCAGAGCACATTGTACTCATATTGCGCCACAATTCCGAGCTGTGCCAGCGAGGCCGCATTGTTCGTAAATACAAAATAAGACAACTTGCCAACAATGACTTGGCTCTTGGCAGAGATTCGATGCATGTACGTGCATTTATCATCATTCATATCGCACAGAAACCATCCAGACAGATCAACCTCACTGTCTCCAGTATTGTATATCTCAAACCATGTTGCCTTGTTGCCCGACGGATACGGTGAGAACTCTGTGAATATAAGCTGGCCAACCGAGAATGACCCGTTGCACTCCCAGGTGCACTTGGGACCGCAGCCGTCGCCGGCCAGCAGATTGCCGTCGTCGCACTTTTCGAGCGGGTCGTGCTTGCCGTCTCCGCAGTTGAAGGCCGGGTACCCCGAGTAGTACTCGCAGTCGCAGGACGGGGTGCACCCGTCGCCGTAGAGCTTGTTCCCGTCGTCGCAGCATTCGGGTTTCTCGGGAGGGTCCGCCGCCCCGTCCCACTCCTGCTTCACCCCGTCGCCGCAGTGGGGGGCGTAGGTGATGCAGAGGCAGTTCTTCTCGCACGAGTCGTCGCACGAGTCCTCATCCCAGTAGTTCCCGTCGTCGCATTCCTCCGGCGGCTCCAGCCACTTATTCCCACAGAGCGCTTTCCACTGGCAGTTGGAGTTGCAGAGAGCACCGAAGGAGTCCGCGTTCTTGGCCCCCAGATCGCAGTCCTCTCCGGGCTCCACGACCATGTTGCCGCACTCGGAAGTGAAATCACAGAGCGGGTTCTTCTCTCCACGGCTTTCCCAGAGACAAGGAAAAGTCCCCCACGAGATGCCCACGCACCAGTTTTCGGGAAGGTCGTTGAGAGCCGAGTCCGTAGCATCGGCGCTGAGGCTCAGCGACCGGCTGACGACCTTCTTGAAACCGGGATCGCCATAGGGGACGTGGTCGATGACGGCTCCGTCGGGGGCCATGAGACTGACGCCGCTGTCCTTTCGCAGTGCGACGTCTGCGTAGACGTAGTCGAAGTTGTCGGGCAGTCCCATCGTGTCGGGCATGTTCTTGCCGAGTACGACTCTCTTGCCCACGTGCAGCGTTTTCGGCCCGCAGTTGTCGATGGTGTGCGAGCCGGTGGAATCGCCGACAAGGGTCCAGCCGTCCAGCTCCACCGGGCCGTCGCACACGTTCTCGACCTCGATCCACTCGTACACCGGGATCTCTGCGGTGATCAGGAGCTCCGTGATGACGACAGCCCCAGTCGGGACGTGATCCGGGCATCCCGCGCACTTCGGGATGTGTCGGCATCCGCCGAACTCGAGATCGCACAGGTCCGCGGTGCACGAGTCGTCATCCTGGCAAAGAGCGTCCGCCAACTCCCCATCCGCAACTCCGTCGCAGTCGTCGTCCATTCCGTTGCAGAGCTCCGGGCATCCGGGGCAGACTGCCGGGTCTGCCGGCGCACAGTCCTGTGCGTCCTCCACCCCATCGTTGTCGTCGTCCGGGTCGATGCAGTCCGCGAGCCCATCCAGGTCGGAGTCCGGAAAGCCTTCGTCGACTTCCCCGTCGCAGTCGTTGTCCAGGCCGTCGCAGATCTCTTCGGCCGCCTTTTTCGCACAATCAGGGCAATTGCACTCGGTCTCCCCGAGGCCGCAAAACCCGTCTCCGCAAGCGGCGCACACCGTCGTCGCCGAGCATTCGCACTGCGTGCAGCACACCCCCCCGTCACACTGCTGGGACGATTGGCAAACCGCGACCC
>Ga0194127_10006540_pt1 | contig 13195 bp, 2 predicted proteins | sample TA2KigC100mmetaG_FD_148624 | JGI IMG/M metagenome (GOLD analysis project Ga0194127, IMG submission 148624) | Freshwater microbial communities from Lake Tanganyika, Tanzania - TA2015036 Kigoma Deep Cast 100m | ecosystem: Environmental > Aquatic > Freshwater > Lake | place: Tanzania: Lake...
AAGCGCCGGGCCTCCTGGCCGTCCCCGTGGAGGCGTTCATGGCGCGCGCCGCGGTCCTGCTCGCGACCCTGTCGCTCGGGTGCACCGGTCTCGTCCACAGCCGCTCGGACGCGACCCAGCCGCCCGGCCTCGCGGACGCGGCGAACCCGGCCGGCGACGTCGCGCCCGAGCCCGTCGCGCCGCACGGCCCCGCCTGCGAGGCGCCCGCCCCCGACAACCCGTCCCGGTACCACCACGCGGTCGGCTACGAGGCGTTCGTCCGGAGCTTCATGGATTCGGACGGCGACGGCATCGGCGACCTCGACGGGCTCGCGTCGCGGCTGGACTACCTGAACGACGGCGACCCGGCCACGGACGCGGACCTCGGCATCGACCTCCTGTGGCTGATGCCGGTGACCGAAAGCCCCTCGTACCACGGCTACGACGTGGCCGACTACGGCCGCGTCGAGGCGGACTACGGCGGCGACGCGGCGTTCGACCGCTTCGTCGCGGAAGCTCGCAGGCGGGGCATCCGGGTCGTGCTCGACCTCGTGCTGAACCACTCGAGCAGCGAGCACCCGTGGTTCGTCGAGTCCGCGGCCGGCCTCTCGTCGGCGCGCCGCGACTGGTACGTCTGGAGCCCCGAGAAGCTCGATTGGCAGAAGCCCTGGGGCCCGGGCCAGACGTGGTTCCGGAAGGGCGACGCCTGGTACTACGCGCTGTTCTGGCAGGGGATGCCCGACCTGAACTGGCGCACGCCCGCGGTCCGCGACGAGATGACCGCCATCGCGAAGGCCTGGGTCGCGCGCGGTGCGGACGGCTACCGGCTGGACGCGGTCCGCTACCTGGTCGAGGACGGCCCGGGCGCGGGGCAGGCGGATGCGCCGGACACCCACGCGCACCTCCGCGCGTTCCGGGCCGCGCTCGCGGCGGAGCGGCCCGACGTCCTGCTCGTCGGCGAGGTCTGGGAGCGGACCGAGGTGGTCGCGCCCTACTTCGGCTCGTCGCCGTCGGACGAGATCGGAATGCTGTTCGACTTCGACCTCGCACAGGCGCTCGTGCAGGGGATCCGGTCGGGCCGCGCGGGCACGGTCCGCGACGCGCTGTGCGGCCGCCTGCGCGGCTGGCCGGCGTGGGGCGCGGCGGGCACGTTCCTGACCAACCACGACATGGTCCGCGTCGCGACCGAGGTCGAGGCCGGCGGCCCCGCCACGCTCCGGCTCGCCGCGGCGCTGCTGTTCGGGCTGCCCGGCACGCCGTGGATCTACTACGGCGAGGAGATCGGCATGCGGAACGGCGGGAGCGGGGACGACGCGGCGAAGCGCCTGCCGATGCAGTGGGCGGCCGGGGACGGGGCGGGCTTCACGACCGGCGCGCCCTGGCTGGAGCCGGCCTCGACCGCGGTCGCGGACACCGTGGCGGGGCAGACCGCCTCGCCGGACAGCCTCCTCTCGCTGTACCGGAGGCTGGTACGTGCGCGCGCCGCCCACCCCGCCCTGCGCGCCGGCGCCACCCGTGTGGCCCGCGCCGACCCGGCCGCGCCGTCGCTGCTGGTCGTGTCCCGCGAATCGGGCGACGACCGGCTCCTCCTCGTCTTCAACCTGTCCGGCAAGCCCGCCGCCGCCGCGATCGCGCCCGACGCGGTCCCGGCCGCGACGGCCTTCGCCGACCTGCTCGGCGGCCAGGGTGCGACGCGCGCCTCGGCCGCATCCCCGCTCGCGCTCGGCACGCTCGACGCCTGGGGCTTCCGCCTTCTGCACGCGGTTCCGGGGACCTCCGCCCCCGCGCTGTGAGGCGTGGACGTGGAACGCGCGGTCCGCGAGTTCGTGGCCGGCCTCGCCGGGCGCGGCATCCTCCAGCCGGGCGACGATTCCTGAACGCTGCCGCCCGGTTCCGCCGGTCCCCACGCAACCCCTCCCCGTTCGGATAGAATCGGGATCGGGTCCCTTCGGAGGCGTCCGATGCGCTCTCGCAACGTCAGGTCCGCGATGCTGCCTGCCCTGCTCGCGCTCGCACCGCTGCTGGCCGCAGCCTGCTCCAAGGAGGCGCCGTGCCCCGGGGGGGACGTTCCGGGGGGGACGGGCGATGCCGTCGCGGACCCCGCGCCGGGCGACGACGTCGAGCCGGACGCGGAGCCCGATCCCGCACCCGCCGACCCGGCCGTGGACGGGACCGGCGACCCGGGCGAAGACGCGCCGATCCTGCCGGGGGCGTTCGGCGCCCCGTGCGTCTCGAACGCGGACTGCGACAGCGGCTTCTGCGTCGAGAACGTCGAGGGCTACGTCTGCACGCGGGCCTGCATCGAGGAGTGCCCCGACAAGTGGCACTGCCGCACCTCGGTCGTGGGCGAGGACGTGATGTCGCTCTGCATCCCGCTCGGCGTGAGCCTCTGCAAGCCGTGCAAGCTCGACGTCCAGTGCGGCGGCGCGCTCTGCATCGAGGTCGGCGGGGGCACGTTCTGCGGTCGCGACTGCACGCACTCCGCGTGCCCGAACGGGTACGACTGCACCGACGTGGTCCGCGTCGGCGAGCCGCCGGCGAGGCAGTGCGCGCCGCGCAGCGGGTCGTGCGACTGCACCGTGCTGACCCACGGGATCGAGCGCCCGTGCCTGAAGGAGAACGCGATCGGCCGGTGCCTCGGGATCGAGACGTGCGACATGGACGCCGGCTGGATCGGCTGCACCGCCTCGGAGGCGGCTCCGGAGGCGTGCAACGGGCGCGACGACGACTGCAACGGCGTGGCTGACGACGACCCGGCACCGCCCGCCGAGGCGTGCACGAAGGACGTCCCGGACGTGGGGTCGTGCGGGTGCGCGTGGGTCTGCAAGGGCGAGGCGGGATGGGACAAGGCGGGTCCGACCCCGGCGCCGGAGACGTGCAACTACCTGGACGACGACTGCGACGGCGGGACCGACGACGGGTTCGTGGACGCGGACGGCCGCTACGTGACCGCGACTGACTGCGGCCAGTGCGGCAACGCGTGCAAGCTCCCGTTCGGGGCGGACGGCGTCGAGTGCGACGCGACGCGCGAGCCCCCGGCGTGCGTGGTGACCGCGTGCAAGCCCGGGTACTTCCGGTCCGGCGACCTGCTGTGCCTGCCGCAGATATCGAACCTGTGCAGCCCGTGCGCGGACGACGCGAACTGCGGCGCGGGGGGGAACCGCTGCGTCGCGCTCGGCACGGGGACCTACTGCGGCCGGAACTGCGCGCCGGACTCGACGTACGGCGCCGGCTGCCCCGCCGGCTACAAGTGCAAGGAATACCCCGACGGCGGCCGCCAGTGCGTTCCCGAATCCGAGACCTGCGACTGCACCCCGGCCAACGCGGGCGTGCCGCGCGTGTGCCAGGTCGAGGTCCCGGGCATCGGCAAGTGCTTCGGCACCGAGGTCTGCGACCCCTCGATCGGCTGGGTCGGCTGCACGGCCGCGACACCCGCGCCCGAGGTCTGCAACGGGTACGACGACGACTGCAGCGGGTTCGTGGACGACGGGCTGGCGCCGCCACCGGACTGCTCCGAGTCCTGGACCGACCCCGCAACAGGCGAGAACTACACGTGCTTCGCGCCGCAGCAGTGCCGCGAGGGCGGGGCGGGAGTGACCTGGGTCTGCGACGCGCCGGCGCCGGGCCCCGAGGCCTGCAACGGTCGCGACGACAACTGCAGCGGGCTCGCCGACGAGGACTTCAAGGTCCCGGGCACCGACAAGTACGGCGACATCGACAACTGCGGCGTGTGCGGGCTGTCCTGCACCGGGCTCGTGACGCACGGGACCGCGAGGTGCGACACGGTTCCCGCCGTCCCGAAGTGCGTCGTGGACCAGTGCGAGCCCGGGTACTTCAAGGTGTCCGACCTGTCGTGCGCGCCGCTGCCGGACTCGCTCTGCAAGCCGTGCTCCGACGACAAGACGTGCCAGGTCCCGGGCGACGCATGCCTCGCCCTCGGCGGCGCGGGCGGCAACAAGTCGTGCCTGTGGGACTGCTCGCCGGCGTCCGCGCACCCGGCCGACGGCACGACCGGCACCGCGTGCCCCCCCGGCTTCGGATGCCGCGAGGCCGACCGCAAGTGCGTGCCCCTGTCCGGCGCCTGCGACTGCCTGTCCGCGAACGACGGCGAGGCGCGCCTGTGCGAGGCCGCGAACGCGAACGGCACCTGCTACGGCCAGCAGACGTGCAACGCCGCGACCGGCTGGTCCGCCTGCACCGCGGCCGTCCCCGCCCCGGAGACGTGCAACGACAGGGACGACAACTGCAACGGGCTGACGGACGAGACCTTCCCCGGCGCCGGGACCGTGTGCTCCGCCGGCGTCGGGGCGTGCCGGGCGTTCGGCGTGCTCGCGTGCAGGCCGGACGGCACCGCGCTCGCGTGCAACGCGACCGAGGGCCAGCCCGCGGCCGAGACGTGCAACGGCATCGACGACGACTGCGACGGCGCGATCGACGACGGCTTCGCGGACCTCGGCAAGGTCTGCGCCGCGGGCCTCGGCGAGTGCCTCGCCTACGGGACCTGGCGGTGCCGGGCGGACGGGGCCGCGCTCGAGTGCGGCGCCGCGGCCGGGACCCCGAAGGCCGAGACCTGCAACGATCGCGACGACGACTGCGACGGGACGATCGACGACGGCTTCGCCGACAAGGGCAAGGCGTGCTTCGCGGGCACCGGCGAGTGCCGCCGGGCCGGCACGTTCGCCTGCAAGGCCGACGGCACGCTCGCCTGCGACGCGGTCCAGGGGCAGCCCGCGACCGAGACCTGCAACGATCGTGACGACGACTGCGACGGCACGGTCGATGACGGCTTCGCGGACAAGGGCAAGGTCTGCTTCGCGGGCACCGGCGAGTGCCGGCGCGCGGGCACGCAGGTGTGCGCGGGCGACGGGACGCTCAGGTGCGATGCGGCCGCGGGTCAGTCGGGGACCGAGGTCTGCGACCTGCTCGACAACGACTGCGACGGCACCACGGACGACGGCTTCAAGGACGCGAACGGCAAGTACAACACCCACGCGGCCTGCGGGAACTGCTTCACGGACTGCACGAAGATCTACGCGCTCCCGCACGCCTTCGGGACGTGCGACGCGACCGGCACGCCGACCTGCCGCATGGGCTGCCTCGCCGGGCACTACGACCTGAACGCGGTCCCGGACGACGGGTGCGAGTTCGCGCTCGACGCGGACGCGATCTACGTCGCCGAGTCCGACCCGGTCGCGAGCGACGGGGACGGCTGCGGCCTCGGCCCGACCGGGACCGCCCCCGGCGCGTCGCCGTGCGCGTCCATCGCGAAAGGGCTGGCGCGCGCCAAGGCGACGAGTCGCGGCAAGGTCCTCGTGGCCGACGGCCTGTACGTCGAGACCGTGACCATCGACCCGACGCGGGGGGTGTCGCTGCTCGGCGGCTACCGGGCGGACACGTGGGAGCGGCACGTCGAGTCCAGCGTCACCGTGCTCCGCGGCGCCGCGGCCGGGACCCACCGCAAGACCCTGGTCCTCGACGGCATCACCCTGCCAACCGCGGTCGAGGGCTTCGTGATCTACGGCATCTCCGCCACGGCCGCGTCCGGGAACTCGTACGCGATCTGGGTGCGCAACTCCACGTCGGCCCTGCAGATCCGCTCGAACCTCGTGTTCGCCGGGAACGGCGCCCCCGGGGCGAGCGGGTCGTCGGGCGCGGGCGGCGACGCCGGGAACCCCGGCACGATCGGCGCGGACGCGAAGGAGGTCAGCGCGGACTGCTTCGCCGAGTGCACCGGGGCGATGGAGTCCGACGGCGGAGGGGGCGGGCAGAAGACCTGCGGCGCGAACAACGTGAACGTCAGCGGCGGCGGGGGCGGCAGCGGCGTCTGCCCCGACTGGAACGAGTCGTGGGACCTCTGCGGCAACACGTGCCTCCTCGGCTGGTCGCAGTCCGTCGCGCCGGCCGCGCTCGGCGCCAACGGCGGCAACGGCGGCGGCGAGGGGGGGACCGCGGGCTACGACAGCCAGATCGCGGGCGGGTGCTGGAACGACTGCACCTGCCACCGCCCGGCCGGGCGCGAGACGGCCGGCGGCAACGGCGCGGACGGGCCCGCGGGCGCGAACCCGGCCGGCGGCAACGGCTGTTCCGCCGCCGCGGGCACCGTGGCCGGGGGCGAGTGGTCCGGCGGCCCGGCCGCGGCCGGCGGCGACGGCGGTCACGGCGGCGGCGCTGGCGGCGGCGGCGGCGGCGGCGGCGTGGAGACCCGCTTCATCGGCGGGTGCAACGCGAACGGCCGGAGCGACATCGGCGGGTCCGGCGGTGGGGGGGGCTCCGGCGGCTGCGGCGGCGCCGGCGGCGGCGCCGGCGGCGCGGGCGGCGGCTCGTTCGACCTGTTCGCGGTCTGGACGTCCGCGCCCGCGTCCGTGCCGGTCGTGACCGGCAACACGTTCCACCGCGGCTTCGGCGGCGACGGCGGGCCGGGCGGCACCGGCGGCCCCGGCGGCGCCGGCGGCGCGGGCGCGAACGGCGGGGCGAGCGGCGCGACCAGCACCGCGACCTTCTGCGCCTCCGGCGGCGGCAAGGGCGGCCAGGGCGGGAGCGGCGGCCACGGCGGCGGCGGCGGCGGCGGCTGCGGCGGCGCGTCGTGGGGCCTGTTCGCGAGCGGCCAGGGGGGTACGAGCGTCGCCGCCTGGAAGACCGGCAACTCGTTCCCGGCGTCCGGCGGCGGCGGCGCCGCGGGCGCGGGCGGCGTATCCATCGGGCACCCCGGCACGGCCGGCGCGGGCGGCACGGCCGGCGGCACGAACTTCTGACCGACCCCGGGGTGTCCGATGCGCGAGGCGATCCTCGCCGCCCTGGTGCTCGCGCTGGCGTCCCCGGCGTGCGCGCCCCCGGCGACCCGGCTGCGACCGGATGCCGGCGGTCCGGAGGACGTCGCGGCCGAGCCCGGGCCGGACGCGGACGCGGCCCCTCCTCCCGACCCGGGCCCCGATCAGGGTGCTGCCCCCGACCCCGAACCGGAGCCGGAGCCCAAGCCTGAGCCCGGTTCCGACCCCGAACCGGAGCCGGAGCCCAAGCCTGAGCCCGGTTCCGACCCCGAACCGGAGCCTGAGCCCGGTTCCGACCCCGAACCAGAGCCCGAACCCCAGCCCGAAACGGCAGTGCCCGACCATGCCCCGGGCGATCCGCAGGACGGACAGTCTCCCGAAGGGGATGACCCGATCCACGAACCCGATGTACCCGCCCCCGAAACAGCCCCCGACGTCCCCCCCGAAGCCGCGCCCTCGCCCCGCCAGTTCGGAGCCGCCTGCGAATCGAACGCGGACTGCGACAGCGCCTACTGCATCGAGGCCTGGACCGCGTACGTCTGCACGCGGCCGTGTACCGGCGAATGCCCGGACGGCTGGGCCTGCCGGACCGCCCGGATCGGGTCCGAGCCGCTCGACCTGTGCGCCCCGGCCGGGGCGGACCTCTGCAAGCCGTGCGAGGCCGACCAGGAGTGCTCGGCCGGGGCGTGCATCGACGTCGGCGGCGTGCGGTCCTGCGGCCGGGACTGCCCGGAGTCGCCCTGCCCTCCCGGGTACGCCTGCGTCCAGACGGCCGGGACCGCGGGGGGCGAGGCGGGCGGCGAGGCGGACGGCCAGTGCGTCCCGGCGAGCGGCGCGTGCGACTGCACGACCGTGTCGGACGGCCGGAAGCGCGCCTGCACGCGCACGAACGACGCCGGGACCTGCACGGGCTTCGAGACGTGCGACCGCGAGGCCGGGTGGCTCGGGTGCACGGCTCCCGAGGCGGCCCCCGAGACCTGCAACGGCCTGGACGACGATTGCGACGGCGATGCGGACGAGGCGTTTCCCGAGCGCGGCAAGCCGTGCGTCGCCGGGAAGGGCGCCTGCACGCGGTTCGGCGTCCTCGCCTGCAACGACGACGGCGACGGCCTCGCCTGCGACGCGGCGGCGGGCGAGCCGTCCGTGGAGAGCTGCAACGGGCTCGACGACGACTGCGACGGCGCGATCGACCAGCCGTTCCCCGGCAAGGGCAAGCCGTGCTCCGCCGGGAAGGGCGCGTGCACCCGCTACGGCGTGCTGGCGTGCGACGAGGCGGGCGCCGGGCTTGCCTGCGACGCGGCGGCGGGCGAGCCGTCCGCGGAGCGCTGCAACGGTCTCGACGACGACTGCGACGGCGCGACCGACCAGCCGTTCCCCGGCAAGGGCAAGCCGTGCTCCGCCGGGAAGGGCGCGTGCACCCGCTACGGCGTGCTGGCGTGCGACGAGGCGGGCGCCGGGCTCGCCTGCGACGCGGTGGCGGGCGAGCCGTCCGCGGAGCGCTGCAACGGCCTCGACGACGACTGCGACGGCGCGATCGACCAGGCCTTCCCGGACAAGGGCAAGGCCTGCGTCGCCGGGACAGGCGCGTGCACCCGCTTCGGCGTGATCGCCTGCGACGACGCGGGAGACGGCGTTGCGTGCCTCGCCGAGCCGGGCGATCCGGCGGCCGAGGCGTGCAACTACCAGGACGACGACTGCGACGGCGACACGGACGAGGACTTCGTCGCGGACGGCGTCTATGTGCGTGACGAGGCGTGCGGGAACTGCTTCACCGACTGCACGCGGTTCTGGACCGCGGACGAGCACCACGCTCGCGGCCGGTGCGAGGTCGAGGCAGGCGCAGCCCGGTGCCGGTACGCGTGCGACGGCGGCTGGGCGGACGCGGACGGCAGGTCGGACAACGGCTGCGAGCTGTGGATCGACCCGGACGCGCTATTCGTGTCCGTCCCCGAGGACGGAGGTGAGGACACGGCCGCGTGCGGCGCCTTCGACGACCCGTGCGCGAGCGTGGGCCGCGGGATCGCCCGCGCGATCGAGGAAGGCCGCTCGCGCGTGCTGGTGTCCGACGGCATCTACCCGGAGGACGTGACGCTCGTCGGGGGGGTGTCGCTGCTCGGCGGCCACGCGGCGGCGAGCTGGGTGCGCGACCCGGCCGTCAACCGGACGATCCTGTCCGGGACCGCCACGCCCGGATCGGGGTCGCCTCACCGCCGCGCCGTGACCGCGTCGGGCATCACCGCCCCGACCGAGCTGTCCGGCTTCACGATCTGGGGCGAGAACGTCTTCGGCCACGCCGCAGGCAAGGCCGGCGGGAACTCCTACGCCGTGTGGGCCGTGGACAGTTCGGACGCCCTCGTGATCGCGGACAACGTGATCTACGGCGGCCGGGGCGGCGCGGGCGGCGCGGGGCGGAACGGCGCGTCCGGCGGCAACGGCGCCCCCGGCGCGGCAGGCGCCACGGGGCGGGACGAGCCTCACGCCTGCGCCCGGATGAACCCCGGCGGCGCGGGCGGCGCCTCGGCCTGCGGCGTCGCGGGCGGCGACGGCGCGTGGGTCCGATGCCCGTCCGCGAACACGCAGCAGCCCGCGGGTCTCCCCGGCAAGGGCGGGGCCGGCGCCGGAGAGGGCGGAATGGGGGGGTGGGACGCGTACGTGAGCGGCGTGTACCAGGGTCAGCCGAACTGCAACATCGCGACCCTGTTCGGCCACCAGCCGTCGGCGCTCGACGGCACCGACGGCGGCCCGGGCGCGAGCGGCGCGGGGGGTGGCGGGTGCGAGGTCCCGGCCGGGTCGGTCGCGGGCGGGGACTGGACGCCCGCGGGCGCGTCGCCCGGGTCGGGCGGCGGCGGCGGCAAGAGCGGCGGCGGCGGCGGCGCGGGCGGCAGCGTGCAGGTCGTCGCGGCGTGCAACACGGTGGATACGCTCGGAGGCGGCGGCGGCGGCGGCGGCGCCGCGGGGTGCGGCGGCGCGGGCGGCGAGGCGGGCCTGGGCGGCGGCGGGTCGTTCGCGGTGTTCGTCGCGCGGACCACGACCGGCCCGCAGACCGCGCCGGCCGTCACCGGCAACACGATCGTCCGAAACGGCGGCGGCGACGGCGGCGCTGGGGGCAACGGCGGCCAGGGCGGGGTCGGCGGGCCCGGCGCGCAGGGCGGGAACACGGCAGGGACGTACAAGTGGGCCTCCGGCAAGGGCGGCTACGGCGGCGCGGGGGGGAGCGGCGGTCACGGCGGCGGGGGGGGCGGAGGGTGCGGCGGCCCGTCGTGGGGCCTGTACGGATCGGGCTTCGGCGGCGAGGGCGGGCCGGCGGCCGACTGGTGCTCGGCCGGGGCCGCGAACGCGTTCTCCGCGGTCGCAGGCCCGGGCGCGGGGGGGCCGGGCGGCGCGTCGAACGGCGAGCCGGGCGCGACCGGCCGGGACGGGTCCGCGGCGGACTGCGTGGTGCTGCAGTAGCCGCGCCGCCCGCGGCGCGGCGGGGCCCGGGGACGGGGACTACACCCCCGACTTCTGAAGGCCCACGCACCCCTTCGGCACGGGGATGCCGCACATGCCGCCCCGGGGCGACGCGGTGTCGGGGATGCAGACCTGGTTCTCGCCGCACGTCGTGCGGGTGGGGGCGCCGTCCGGACCCGCCTGCGGCGCGCAGGGCCGCGTGCAGAACGGGGGAAGCTCGAACGACCCGTCCGCGGCGACGCGCGCCTTGGGCGGGCGCCAGCCGCCGCCGTCCACATCGACCTTGATCGCGTTCGTGGTCGCCCACGGCAGGTTCGGGAAGCTGTCCGGCAGCTCGACGCCGCCGAGAAGCTGGCCGATCGCGTCCGCGCCGCCGATCGCGTCCAGCACGGACCCGAACGACGACAGGATCTGCTGCGCGGCCAGCGAGATGATCGTGGAGATCAGGATGTTGCCGTACGCCTCGCGCTTGTAGACCGGCGAGAGCTGGTCCGGGTCGTTCAGGCCGTACGCGAACACGACGTACCACGAGTCCTCGGCCGGCCGGCCGAGCGCGATCGTGGCGTCGAGGTCGACCACCTCCTCCTTCGGCCGGTCCGGGAAGATCCGCTTCTCCAGCTTCGAGTTGCGGTAGATCTCGACGCGATCGACCTTGAACCACGACGGCGTCCGGATCACGAGCCGTGCGGTCAGGTCGCCGCCGCCCGACGCGTCCAGGGTCTGGCCGGGGCCGGCGGAGGCCCCGGACGCGCCCGCCACCTCGAAGTCCAGGAACGGCCCGGACGACAGGATCACCCGCTTCGCCCGCACCGCGCGCGTCAACTCGTTCGCGTCGATCGCGAACGGCGAGTCGGTCGGGGACGCGACGAAGTTCCGCGGCAGCCCGATCTCCTTCTGGAGCCCGTGGGAGTCGCTGTTCGCGACCACGGCCTTGTCGAAGCCCGCGTCGAGGAACGCGAACCAGTCCTCGACCGGCTGGAACCGGCTCGTGCACGGCCGGTCCAGGCTCGCGGGGCACTCCGCGCGGCACGCGGCCTCGCACGCGGGGGTCCAGCCGGTGCCGGTCCCGGTCTCGCCCTCGGCCGGCGGGTCCTGGCAGCACTCGGGGTGCGCCGCGCACACGCACTCCGTGCACGCGTCCTCGAGCGAGCAGCCGATGTCGGTCGCGGCCGTGGTCTCGAAGTAGCGGTCGTTCTCGGACGGCGTGCGCTCGACCATGTACCGGACGGACAGGTACTTCAGGGCCTCCAGCGCGATGCGCTTGCAGTCGAGCAGCGTCGCGCTCCCGCACCGCGCCATCTCGGCCCGGAACGCCTCGTGCCAGCGGCAGTGGTCGGCCAGGACCACGGCAGCCGCCGTCGCGTCGTCCACCGGCCCCGTGCGATCCGCCGCGGCCGCCGCCGCCTTCGCCGCGTCGCAGCCGGCCGGGCCCTTCTGGAGGTCCGCGCACAGCCCGCCCGCGCCGTCCTTCTGCGGGAAGTCCGCGGCGTTGCGCGACGCGATGATCGCGGACATGCACCGGTAGTAGTCCGCCTCCTCGACCACGGTCGGCGTGTGCAGGTACTGGAAGTTCTTGCCGTTCAGCAGCTCGAACGCCTCGAAGTCGCACGGGGCGCGCTCGAGCGGCGCCGCGCACGTCTCCATGCCCGGCGTCTTGCGCTCCAGGCTGTAGCCCGCCATCCCGATCTGGCCGAAGTAGCCCATCATCCCGTCGCGCGGGTGGTTCACCTCGACCACGAACGTGTCCGCGGGCGCGCTCGACCGCTCCCGCATCTCCTGCCAAACGTCCCCGAGCCGGCGGCCCGGCCACGGCGGCGCGTCGCGGTTCGGCCACTTCGTGTCGTCGTACGCCATCGGGAACCCGTTGAAATGCCCGTACTCCAGCGGCGAAGTCTCCACGCCCGGCATGACCTTCAGGAACTGCTCGACCCCGAGCCGCAGCACGTGCGCGAGGAACCACGACACGTAGTCGTGGTCCGTGGCCGCGAAGAACTCCAGGCCCTCGGCGACCGCCGCCTTCACGCGCAGCGACTGCGGGAGCCCCGAATCGACGCTCGCGCCCGAGTGCACGTGCAGGTCCGCCGACACCCACCCGGCCGTATCGACCTCGCGCGCGAGCACCAGGTGCACGGGCGCGTTCGCCCCGGGCCGCACCTCGACGTGCGCACCAGCCACGCCGAACTCGATGCCGCGCGACGCCACGACGTCGTACTCCCCTGGCGGCACGCCGACCGCGCCGTGGCCGTTCATCGTGAACTCGTGCTTGACGATGCCGTGGTCGTACCGCGGGTCTCCCAGCTCCGGCTCGTTCGAGCCGTCCCAGTCGAGGTCGTCCCCCGCCGCGTCCGTGCGCACGAAGGTGATGCGCGCGGGGCTCGCCATGCCGCCCTGGTCCTGGACGCGGTACTCGATCCGCCCCGCCGCGGGCAGCGACAGGTGCGCGACCGTGGTGCGCCCCTCCGCGATCGTGACCGGCACGAGCGGCGACAGGCCGCGGTCCGGCGTGCGCGCGACGAGGAAGTACGCGCCCGGGGGCAGCGGGCCGGAGAACTCGCCGGTCCAGCTCGGCATCACGCCGACGTCCGTCTCCATCTGGCTCATCACGCCGGAGTGGCCCCACGCGGCCTGCGCGAGCTTCCGGTACTCGCGGTACGTCGCCGGCGCCGGCGCCGCCGGGTCCGTGCGGGGGTCGGCCAGCGCGAACACGTCCGCCCCGACGATCGGGTTCATCGACCCGTTCTCGAACACCACGCCCTCCACGTCGCCGTGGGCCGTGCCGCGGATGCCGTAGGCCACGCGCACCGCGGACGCCACGTCGCCGTCGCCGACCGCGAGGTAGCGCTCGAACGTGTAGCTGCGAATCGCGTCGCGCATGCGCTTCGTGCCGTCGGGGAGCGTCTCCTCGGCATACCCGTCGCCCTCCGAGAAGTGCGTCAGCACCGCGGTCGCGGACGTCGAGAACAGCGGCACGAGCAGCCGCGACGCCATGCAGTCGTTTT
>Ga0194127_10006545_pt1 | contig 13188 bp, 11 predicted proteins | sample TA2KigC100mmetaG_FD_148624 | JGI IMG/M metagenome (GOLD analysis project Ga0194127, IMG submission 148624) | Freshwater microbial communities from Lake Tanganyika, Tanzania - TA2015036 Kigoma Deep Cast 100m | ecosystem: Environmental > Aquatic > Freshwater > Lake | place: Tanzania: Lake...
GGCTCCCGGCCATGCCGAGAACGGCGGCCATCAAGTCCGGCTTCAGGGAGGCCAGTGGATCAATCGACAGCCATAGACCCAGGAGGTAGGCGATTCCGACCAGTCCGCCCTCGAAACCGGTGGCCAGCCAGAGAAGTCCCGATTTCGTGAGCGTCATGGAGTCAGGGGGTCCTTGTCCCAATCCTTGTAAGGATGAGAGGCGAGGCAGGTATTGTAGTAACGAGGGTCGTGGGTCACTTCCTCGCCCACCCAGTCCGGCTTTTCGAAGGATTCGGCGGCATCGTCGAGTTCGATTTCGGCGACGATCAAGCCAGTGTTATCGCCCTCGAAAACATCGATCTCCCAGGTATGGCGACCGATCTCGACGAAATGCCGGGTTTTTTCTATCAACGGCTTGCAGGCCAGAGTATCGAGCATCCGATGCGCATCGGCCAGGGGAATGGGATATTCGAATTCCAGTCGCTGGGCGCCGATGGTAACGCTCTTGATGTTCAACCAGGCTTGCTGTCCGGCAATCCGGACACGCACCGAGCAACCGATTTCATCGTTGAGATAGCCTTGGCGCATCGCGGCGGACTGGGTTGCCAGGGTTTTCCAGGCATTGGATCGCACCAGAAATTTCCGCTCGATTTCGAGATGGGACATGCTGAACTTACCACCCGAGAAATTTCTGCCGCCAGCGGCTGAGCGGTTTTTCGAAGTAAAGCAGGGCCGCAATGCCGAGGATGACGGCGGCCGCCAGATAACGTCCGGCCACCAAAGCCCCCACCCCGGTCAACAGGGCGAACAGCATCAGGATTTCCTTGAAGGCATTGTAGACGGCGTCTTTATCGTTCATGTTCAGCGGACTCGCGTCATTTTTTTCCAACTTGCTGCATTTGATCCTGAGCCCACTCTTCCCAGTAGGGTTTGGGGTGAAAGCGTTCATGCAGGAAGTCTACGAAAGTTCTGACTTTCGCCGAGAGATGCTTGCGGTGCGGGTAGACGGCATGGATTTCCAGTGGCGCGGGTACGTAGTCGGTCAGCACGGCCTGCAAGCGGTTTCTGCGAATGTCCTGTCCCACCATGTAGGTCGGCATGATAACCAGCCCCAAACCGCTTAGCGCGGCGATACGCAGGGCATCCGCGACGTTAGCTTGCATGGTCCCGCTGACCTTGATGACTTTAGCCTCCCCGCCTGGAATGGTGAACTGCCAATGATCCCTGGGTGACAGGCTCAAGTTGACCAGGCAATTATGGTTGCGCAAGTCCTCCGGTGTCTTGGGGATGCCATGCTTGTTGAAATAAGCGGGGGCTCCGCACACCACGCGCTGCGAAGTACCCAGTGAGCGGGCGATCAAGCTGGAGTCCTGGAGTTCGTCGAGTTGGATGGCAAGATCGAAACCTTCTTCGATCAGGTCGGCGTAGGTGGTCTGAAGTGTGAGAAAAGAGTCCTGGAGTTCGTCGAGTTGGATGGCAAGATCGAAACCTTCTTCGATCAGGTCGGCGTAGGTGGTCTGAAGTGTGAGATCGACATGAACGTCCGGATAGACCTCCATGTAGGCGCTGATCGCCGGCGCCAAGTGATAGGAACCAAAAAACGGCGTTGCGCTGACTTTTAGCAAGCCGCGAGGCTCGGTTTGCAACCGGGTTACGGCGAGTTCCATCTCCTCCATATCATCCAGTATCTGCCGGCATCGTTCCAGGTAGACCGATCCGACCTCGGTCAGGTTGAGATTGCGCGTGGTTCGGTTCAGCAAACGTATGCCCAGGCCATTTTCGAGTTGCATGACATGCTTGGTGGCCATGGCTCGCGATAGACCCAACTCCTTAGCCGCGGCGGCAAAGCTGCCTGCCTTGGCGACTTTGGTGAAAACTAGCATGCTGGTCAATTTATCCATGGCAAATGGGATGGTTATTTGCTTGCTGGTAATATAAATGGGCGATTAGTCGCGCTATTGTAAACAGAATGCCTCCCGAGAGGGGGAAGTACACCCTTGACTAAGCCTTGGGAAGTTCGGGCTAGCTTAGGGCCAACGGCCGGTTTAGTCACTAGCCTGGGGCAACGGAGTCGAGGAAGCGCCGGTGGGCGGGAATCCCGACGACCGGGTGATCATGCGCGCAACCCTGGACGAACTCGCGGCTGGCGGCTCGTCTGTTGACGCCAGCCCCATGTAGCCGTTGGAGTTGCAGGATGGATTGCACCGTCCACGGCTCGTCAGGCCAGGATCGCCGACGGGATGCATTTCCCGGCTTTAACCCGCATCTTCCTGATGCTAAAATCATTCCATAGCAAATCACTAGGAATTGTAAACGTGATCCGGGCCGTGCCACTGCCGATTTTTTCGTTCCTACACCATGGAGTATTGCATGTCATTTGAACTGCCACCTTTGCCTTACCCAAAAAATGCGCTGGAGCCCTTCATTTCCGAGGAGACACTGGACTACCACTACGGCAAGCATCATCAGACCTACGTCACCAACCTGAATAATCTGGTCCCTGGAAGCGAGTTCGAAGGACTCACCCTGGAGGAGATCATTCGGAAATCCAGCGGCGGTATTTTCAACAACGCCGCGCAGGTCTGGAATCATACCTTCTACTGGAACTGCATGAAGCCCAACGGTGGGGGACAACCGACCGGCGCGCTGGCGGAGGCCATTAGCCAGAGCTTCGGATCCTTCGAGAAATTCAAGGAAGAATTTACCAAGTGCGCGGTGACCACGTTTGGTTCAGGCACTACATCGTCTATCGGAATGCGCGTCCCAAGTATGTTGAGGATTTCTGGAATGTTGTGAACTGGGATTTCGTCGCCTCCAACTTCGCAGCATGATCCTGCCTGGATACGTCAATCACTGATCCTGGCCGAACCGCCGGTCCCCGCGGGACCGGCGGTTTTTTCTTGTGTGGAAGCCAGTTCGTGAACCAGTAGGTTTCAGCCATGCCAAGGCTAAGCCACTGATCCGGTTTCAATCCGGCCTGTGCTCTTGCTGATGGTCAGGGGTGAACAAACAACCTCAGTTACCCTGACCGGTGCTGACGCCAACGCTGGCATGGGTCTTGATGCGCCGGTGGTTGCTGAGAGGGGTGGGGTGGATGGCAGCCTACAATACAGCGGCCTCCCTGGTTTTCTCCCGGCCAGGTTGAGTGAATGCTTTGATCCAGGATGACCACGAGAGTGTGAAAAAAATCACACAGCCACACCTGCCATGTTCCGAGTGCCAGGCGATCAACGCCGGTATCGTGGCATCACGCACATAAGCCATTGATTCATCATTCCGGATGATGGTTCGCCCGCCCAACACCGACCTGCGACCGCGGGCCGATGCAGTGCCAGGTCCAGGCTCGCAATGGGGTTCATGGTCTCCGAGTGAACGGGAGGCTTGATCGTGCGGAGCGGCAGTGTGCTGGGTCGTTGGCTCGATTGATCCAACCGAAGTCGTCGATGCAACCTTCAGCAGGCTTTGCAGAAACAGAGATAAGACTTAGGATTCCGCATTCTGAATCGGCACGGACCGGCTTGAAGCAACCGCGGCGCCCACCACCACAGCCAATTCGCGGGCATCCATGAACTCATTGCCGCCATGATTCTGTCGATAGTGACAACTTTTTGAATTAACCAGGTGCAACCGTGCCAGGGCGGTCAACTGCCTTTGCGTCGGCCAAAATGTCGCAGGAATGTAGGGAGCGTACCCAAGAATATGAAACTTGCCACCTTCACGTTTGGATTGACCGCGGTGCTATGGATTCACCCGCCCTTGCTCCACGCCGAGGAACTCACCTATGGCGAGATGGTACGCACCAAACTGGCCTCGGGGCTCACCAATATGACTTTTGGCTTGGCTGAAATCCCCAAAAACATGATCAATACCGCTAACGAGGCCAATGTTCTGTTGGGGGTTACGGGTGGGTTAATGAAAGGGACGCTGCATACGGTGGGGCGGTTGCTGGCGGGTGGGCTGGATTTCATAACCTTTCCCGTCCCATCTCAACCCATCACTCATCCGACCTATGTTTGGCAGCAATTCAATATCGATACCAGCTATGGTCCTTTCTTCGACATGAGTAGAACTCCGCCCATGATGAACACCGGCTTGCCGCCCACGGCTCAGAACTCGACTCGGGCCGGCCAGCCTTGAAGCTTGGCCGGGTTCACAAAAGAGCATTTACGCAGATTAAGCCCCATCATCGGAACAGAGGCAATGGAAGCGGCTATCCGTGGTCTGGACGAACTCTCGGTAACCCTTATCGACTTCTGTCAGTCTTCGCTGTGTGTCCTGGACGATCAGGGCCATGTACTTGCCATCAGCCCCTGCGCGCGAAAAGCCCTCCGGTTGGGCGGCGAGAATCCAGTCGGGTTGAATCTACTGGCCAGAATGGGGGTGGACAGGACCAGACTGGACGAACTCGGCCACGAAGGCATTCGACCGGGCTTCAGGACGATCGCCATCACCTGGCCGCTGGATGATGGAGAGACTCTGCCAATCACCTGTGGAATCCTCACCCACCGAGAGTCCGGTTCCTGGAAATGGCTCCTGACGATCGACCCCAGTGATGACTTCACCAGCGAGGTCTGCGATATCGAGGGCCACTTTCGCGCCATTGTCGAAACCATTACCGATGGTGTCATTGTCATCGACCAGCAGGGCATCATTCAGCTCATCAACCCGGCGGTCGAGCAGATGTTTGGCTTTTCCCGCCAGGAATTGATGGGGGCCAACATCAATATCCTGATGCCATCACCCGACCGGGAGCGGCGTGACGAATATCTCCGGCGGTTCTGTCAGGAAGGGGGCGCCAGAATGATTGGCAAGGGACGGGAAGTCATGGCCCGGCGCAAGGATGGCTCCAGGCTTCCCATCCACCTCTCCGTGGGGGAGTTGGGCAAGGATTCCCACCGATTTGTCGGTATCGTTCATGATCTCAGTCAACGGCGTCGGGCGGAGGAGCGGGTCGCGCTGCTTTCCAGCGCCGTGGAACAGGCGCCCGCCGGCATCCTGATTGCCGACCTCAACGGCACTATCGAGTATGTCAACGAGGGTTTCAGCCGCCTGACCGGCTACCAGGCCGAGGAAGTGGAAGGAAAAAACCTGTTCGTTCCCGGTTCCGTGATGACATCGATCTCCAGCAATGCCCCGCTCTGTTGGCGGCTGCTGTCCACGCGGGATTGGCAGGGGGAAATCAAGGATCAAAACAAACTCGGAGAACCTTATTGGGCATTGGTGACGTTTTCGGCCATACAGGACAATAGGGGGGTTCCCATCCGGCTATTGGGTCGATTTCAGGACATCACTCAGCAAAAGATTGACCAGGAGGCCCTGGCGAAAAGCGAGGAGCGCTTCAGCGAGGTGGCCAGGATGGTGGGTGAATGGCTCTGGGAACAGGATGCCACTGGCCATTACACCTATTGTAGCGATGCCGTCGAGGATATTCTGGGATTCAAGCCAGAAGAAATTCTTGGCAAGCACTACCAGAGCCTGCTGACGGATGCCGACCGCAGGCTCTGGTTCGAAATGCTGCCCCCCTCCGAGCGCATCAATCGGCCGTTCCACAAATTGATCAATCATTACCGGCATCGCGATGGGCATGAGGTGTTTACCGAATCCAGCGGCACACCTCTCGTCAATCAGCAAGGAGAGACCGTCCGCTGGCGCGGCGTGGACCTGGACATTACCGAACGCAAGCGGGTGGAAGACGCTGTCCGCTTGCGCGAACGGGCCATCGAGGCGGCCAGCGTGGGCATCGCGATCGCGGATGCCCGCCAGACGAATTTTCCCAACATCTATATCAACTCCGCCCTGTGTCGCATCACGGGCTATGAAGAGCATGAACTGCTCGGCCGCAGCTTGCGTCTGCTCCAAGGCAAGGGGACCGACGAGAATGCGCGCGAAATCATTCGCCGGGCCCTCGCCACCGGTCAGCGCTGCGAGGTCATCATCCGCAATTACCGCAAGGACGGGACTGGCTTCTGGAATGAACTGATGCTTTCGCCGGTACACGACGAAAAGGGTGAGTTGACTCACTACATCGGCATTATTGCCGATATCAGCGAGCGGCGCCGGGCGGAGGATGAGCGGCATGAACTGGAAATCGCCCGGCAAATCCAGATGTCCTTGTTACCGAGTCTGCCCCTGACCCTATCCGACCTCTCCGTAGCCGGCATCTGTATACCTGCCGCTCAGGTCGGCGGCGATTATTATGACTACATTTGTCATGGCGGTTATGTTGATCTGGTTGTCGCCGATGTATCCGGTCATAGTGTCGGTGCGGCGCTCATCATGGCCGAGATGCGCAGTACCCTGAAAGCCGAATTGCGCCGCAACGACATCCAGCCCGAGAGCACCGCGCAACTGTTGAGCGGGCTCAACGAAATGCTGTTCGATGACCTGAATGGAGCGGATCTCTTCATTACCATGTTTTATCTGCGCTATGAGCGGTCCACCCGCCGTCTGCGCTATGCCAGCGCCGGGCATAATCCTCCGCTCCTGTTGAAACATTCCGCTTCGTGCTGTGTTGGTCTGGATGCCGATGGCATGATTCTCGGCGTCAGCCCGAATGTCACCTTCGAGGAAAAGGAATTGATTCTGGAACCGGGAGACCGCCTCCTGCTTTACACCGATGGTGTAACGGAAACGCAGAATGAGATGGGTAAATTCTTCGGCGACCAGCGTCTTTGCAAGGCCTTTACCGGGCAACGCGGGTTTCCACCCGAGGTGACGCTGGAAAACATCCTCAATCAATTGCGTGATTTCCGAAAAACGGGCGCCTTTCTGGACGATATCACCCTGGTGTCGATGAGTCTGAACTGAATGAATTCCGCGAAAGCCCAGGCTTCAAGCTCACGGATCGTGACAACATTTATGGCGGCCACCTGGCTCGGTACGCTCGCTCATGGCTAAGCCCGTCAAACCCTCCAACCTGACTGAGTGGCATCGAATAGACCTGTCCCCCGAGGAACACGCCGGAGGAGAGGCCGAGGTCATCGAAAGCGCTTTCCGGCAAATCTATTATGCCTGCAATGCCCCGTTGGGCATGGCGCTACTGAGCGCGACTCGGCAGCGGGGGGAGGGGCTCAGCCTCTATTTCACCCCAAATTCACTGCCCCATGCCCGAGCCCTGGTTCTGGCGTATTCGGCGGTACCGGACAGGCCGCCCAAGCAAATGAAACTCCAACTGAGGGTGGGCGATGGCGCATTTTCCGTTCACCATGCCAGAGCCTTTTAAGCGCTGGCCTCGGCAACCGCGTTACGCCCGGACAATATCCAGCTTGGTTTCCAGGCACTTTCTCAGGCTGAGATCATGGGCGCCCAGTTCAAACCAACTGGCGGGTTTCTGATAGAAGTCGAGACCCCGACCGATCTTGATGACCCAGCCATTGTCCAGACGGATTTCGCGGTCATGCAGATTTTCATTCAGCTTCACATTCAAGACGACATCGGCATCAAACGCCGTTAGCCACCAGTCGCATTGAGCACGTTCGCCCAGAAAGCCGACCAGCAGTCTCATCCGCAGTAAGGTCTGTTGGTGGGATGCCTTCATCTTGATGTATCTCCATTTCCCGCAAATGCCCCTACCGTAGGGCGGGGTGGACATAGGGTAAAGCTTCAAACGCTCATAGAATGAGCTAGCCGTGACTGTTTATGGGATATTTTCGCGGCCTTCCAAGGGTTCCTGGTCAGGATCGTCCCCCGGTGATGTACGCTTTCTGTTTGTTCAATCTGGAGTCATCGATGCGCAACCATGTTCTGGCCGCCGGTCTATTGTCCCTCATTTCCACCTTCGCCGTGGCGGACGAGGATGCCGTCATCCGCAGCACACCCGCGCAGCGTGCGGCCATCCAGACGCAATTCATGAAGGAGCGTCTGAAACCGCCTGCCGACGTACTGGCCAAGGTTGGAGATCAACCTGAAAGATGCGCGGCAACTCGATCCCGTCTTGAAAGGAACCGACGGCAGGTTCTCGAAAATGCAAAAAAGCCGCGGCATCATGGCAGCCAAGGACGCCGAGCTTCAATCGGTCCTGTCACCCAGCCAGTTTGAGACTTACGATAAGGCCCGGGATGAAATCAAGGAAGCCCTCATCTCCCGGGTAGGCAATGAGGTTTCCTGCGACATTTCCTTGCACAGGGTTCTCAGAGTGTTGTCGATGAATCCGGCATCAGTCAGGCCGAACCGGCGTCCGTCAGGAGGGTACTTTACCGGATTGGCCATACCCCTGTGATCGGTTCCTGTGCGGCAGTCGATGAGTATTGGTGCGTCGCGCACCAATGTGGGAGTTATGGCCAGCCAGCCATGCCGGCGTGTTGGAGCAGGAATGCACCCTGGCGTAGGTCGGATGACGCCGCTTCGAGCGCCCTCGGGCAGAGGTGATCCCGTCGTCGCTGCCCGGTTCCGCCGGAAACACCCGCTCTTCGGGGGCCCGCTCGACTCTGCTTAGGGCAAGGCTCAGGTCAAACCCTTCGGCTCCGCTCAGGACAAGCTTGGTTCGGCATTGACGGGGTTACACGCCACCCCACGCTGAGCATGGTTGTTTCCCCACTCCGTTCTCTTCTGGGGAGGTAAATAAAATCAATGGTTTTTGCAATTTTTGTGGATGCCCATGCCATTGCAGTGTCGTGACGTCGAATCAAGTACGGTAGTGTTCTCAACGACCGGCCGGGTTTGGGCATGTTTCCTGCTAGTTCCTTGCTGAGGTCAGACTACCCGGTCATCACCAGCCCCAGCCGGCAGGGTTGTCGATTACCGACCTCATCCCGGCAAAGCAAAGCCTGTTCGGCTTTGCGCCGATTTCGTAGAAGAGGACACCGTTTTGGCCATTCTTGTCGGATTGGAACACAGCACCGAGTACCGGTATGACCGGCCGATCATGCTCTCGCCGCACGTCATTCGTCTGCGTCCGGCGCCACATACCCGCACCCCGATTCACCACTACCATCTGCATGTCGAACCCGCCGGTCACACGGTTTACTGGCAGCAGGATCCCTTCGGCAATATCGTCGCCCGCGTCGTCTTTCCGGAAAAGGTTGAGCGACTGAAGGTCGAGGTCAAATTGGTGGCGGAAATGACCGTCATCAATCCCTTCGATTTCTTCGTGGAGAATTACGCGAATGCCTGGCCGTTCGACTATGACCCGCTGCTGCGGCATGAACTGGAGCCCTATTTTGAGATCATCGAGAGTGGCCCCCGGCTGATGGCCTGGCTGGCCGACATCCAGCGTACCCCGACGCCGATCAATGATTTCCTGGTGGCCACGAACCAGCGCCTGCATCATGCCATCGGCTACACCATCCGGCTTGATCCAGGCATCCAGACCTGCGAAGAAACCTTCGAGCGGGGCACCGGTTCGTGCCGGGATACCGGCTGGCTGCTGGTGCAGATCCTGCGCCATCTGGGGCTCGCCGCTCGCTTTGTGTCGGGCTATCTGGTGCAACTCACCGCCGATCAGAAATCCCTGGATGGACCCTCGGGGCCAGAACAGGATTTCACGGATCTGCATGCCTGGGCCGAGGTCTACATCCCCGGCGCCGGCTGGATCGGGTTGGACCCGACCTCGGGGCTGTTCGCCGGCGAGGGGCATATCCCCCTGGCTTGTACCCCCGATGCGGTTAGCGCGGCCCCCGTGACGGGTTACACCGACAAATGCGAGGTGGTGGATTTTCAGTACGCCAATATCGTCACCCGGGTGCATGAGGACCCCCGCGTGACCAAGCCCTATACGGAAGAGCAGTGGGAGGACATCCGCCGACTGGGGCGCAAGGTGGATACCGAGATCGAAACGCTGGACATCCGGCTGACCCTGGGCGGGGAACCGACCTTCGTGTCGATCGACGACATGGAGGGGGCGGAGTGGAATACCGAGGCTCTGGGACGCCATAAGCGGGAACGGGCCGGCGTGCTGATTCGGCGGTTGCAACAGGCGTTCGCGCCGGGTGGGCTGCTGCACTATGGTCAGGGCAAGTGGTATCCCGGGGAACCCCTGCCGCGTTGGGCGCTGGGGTGCTATTGGCGTACCGATGGGCTGCCGCTGTGGCGCGATCGCGAGCTGATTGCCGACGAGCACCGGGATGATGGCGTCGATGCGACCTTGGCGCTGCTGTTTGGCGAGCGACTGGCCGCCCGGCTGGGCATCGGGACCGAATGTCTGACGCCCGCTCACGAGGACTGGATTCACTATCTCTGGCGCGAGGCCAACCAGCCCGTGGGTCATCCCCTGGGTGCCGCAATATCGGGATGATCTCAGTCTGGCGCTGGCGCGCGGGCTGGATCGGGTGGCCGGCTACGCCTTGCCGGTAGCCTGGGATTGGGGGCGGCAACGCTGGCATTCCGCGCCCTGGCATTTTCCCTGTAACACCCTGTATCTGACGCCCGGCGGTTCGCCCATGGGGTTCCGCCTGCCCGTGTCGCAACTGCCCTGGGCGGCGGAAGTCGAGGAAGAGGTCATCGAACTCGTCCCCGGTTCGCCCCGGTCGCCGGCGGCTGGATCCATCCCCTCCGCACTCCCACGCGGCGAGCCGCTACCCGCCGATGCCCGACCGGAAGCCATCCGGCGACGTTACAAGAACTGGGCGGGTGTGCCGCATACGGCGCTCTGCCTGGAGCCGCGCGAGGGCCGGCTGCACGTGTTCATGCCGCCGCTGAGCAGTCTGGACCACTATGCGAATCTGCTGGCCAGCATCGGGGAAAAGGTCACCCCCGATCCGGGTGTGATCGAGGTCAATATCCACCCCGCCAGCCGCTGGGAGGACCTGGAACACAACACCGTCACGCTCTATGAGGAGGCCAGGCAGTCGCGTCTGGGCGCCGAGAAATTCATGCTCGACGGCCGCCATGGCGGCACGGGCGGCGGCAATCATGTGACCCTGGGCGGGCCGACTCCCGCCGATAGCCCCTTCCTGCGGCGGCCTGATGTCCTGCGTTCACTGTTGACTTTCTGGCAGCATCATCCTTCGCTGTCCTATCTGTTTTCGGGCTTGTTCATCGGTCCCACCTCGCAGGCGCCGCGTGTCGACGAGCAGGGCAGCCATCGCCTCTATGAAATGGCGGGTAGTCTTGCTGAAATCGATAATGCCATGCCCTGGGTGGTCGATCGGGCGCTGCGTAATTATCTGGCGGATCTTTCGGGCAACACCCATCGCGCCGAATTCAGCATCGACAAGCTCTATTCGCCCGATAGCGCCACCGGGCGTCTGGGGCTGCTGGAATTTCGCGGTTTCGAGATGCCGCCCCACAGCCGCATGAGTCTCGCGCAAATGCTGTTGCTCAGGGCGCTGACCGTGCATTTCTGGAAAACACCCTACGCGCATCCTCTGGTCCAGTGGGGTACCCTACTGCATGACCGTTTCCTGCTGCCGCACTACGTCTGGAGCGATTTCCAGACCGTGATCGGAGAACTCAACCAGGCCGGGTATTCCTTCAGCGCCGACTGGTACGCCCCGTTCCTGGAGTTCCGTTTCCCCCACTACGGACGGGTGGAATACGAGGGCATCGAGATCGAATTGCGCATGGCCCTGGAACCCTGGCTGGTGTTTGGCGAGGAGGCCGGACAATCCCGGCAGGCGCGGGTCGTGGATTCCGCCGTGGAGCGCCTGCAGGTCCGCTGCACGGGCCTGGACCCCGAGCATTATCTGCTGGCCTGCAATGGCCGCCGGGTGCCGCTGCAAGCCACCGGCACGGCGGGCGAGCATGTGGCCGGTGTCCGCTACAAGGCCTGGAAGGCGCCTTTCGGCCTGCATCCCGGCATCGAAACCCATGCCCCGCTGGTCTTCGATCTGTTCGACCGGCGAGTGGGGCGCTCGGTGGGCGGTTGTATTTACCATGTCGCCCATCCCGGCGGGCGCTCCAGTGAAACCTTCCCGGTGAACGCCTACGAGGCCGAGTCGCGGCGCATCCCGCGTTTCTGGCCCTACGGCCATAGCGCCGGCGACTGGCCGGCCCCGGCTTGGGTGCGTCATGTCCCTGGCCTGCGGGAGGCCCTGGCGGCGGGATTCGGGGAACCGCAGCCCGAACCCGCCAATCCCGACTTTCCCTTCACCCTGGATTTGCGACGCCCCGCATGAGCACACTCATAGCCCTGACCCATGTTTTCGAGCAGCGCTTCGAGCGTCACGTGCTGTTGCCGACGCACTGGCTGCGTCTCCAACCGGCGCCCCATACCCGGGCCTCCGTGCGCGCCTGGTCCCTCAAGGTGGATGCCGAGCCGCATTTTCTCAACTGGGTACGGGATCCCTACGAGAATCATCAGGCGCGGTTGGATCTGCCGGAGCCGGTGGCCTCGTTCCGGCTGACCATGGATTTGCTGGCCGATCTGAAACCGGTCAATCCTTTCAATTTCCTGGTCGAGCCCTATGCCGCCCGCTATCCCTTCGACTATCCCGAACAACTCCGCAAGGAACTGAACCCCTACCTGCATCTGCCCGAAGCCGGTCCTCGACTGGCCCGGTATCTGACGCAGATGAAGCCCGAGCCGGGTTATCTCGTGAAGATGCTGGGCGATATGACGCAGGCGGTTCATAAGAGCCTGGCCATTCTGGGCTCGGCCCAGCCCGGCGCCGTGGATCTGGAAGCCGTCCTGGCCAGGGGGCAGGGTTCCCCCTGGGAATCCGCCTGGCTTCTGACCGTGGTGTTCCGTGCCATGGGTCTCGCGGCCCGTTTCACCGTTTTAGCTCCGGCTACCGCGTTCTGCTGCAAACCGGAGTCATCGCGGGGGGCGGGGATGCGCCCCCGCCGCCGGACAGCGCCGCGCTGCACGCCTGGAGCGAAGTCTTCATCCCGGGAGCCGGCTGGATCGGTCTCGATCCTTCCGGGGGTATCTACACCCACGAGGGCTATATCCCTCTGGCTTCCACGCCTGATCCGCTGCGCGCCTTGCCCTGGGCGGAAGTCGAGCCGGAAGCCGGCGAAGCGCCTTGTCCGCGGCCGCAACCCCTCCGGGTGGAGGAGCGCGTCCGGGTGCGAAGAATGCTCCCCACGCCCGCGCCCGATCCCTATTCGGCATCGCAGTGGGTCGCCATCCAGGCCATCACGGATCATGTCGAGCAACGGCTGGAAGCCGAAAAGCTGTGGTTGGCCATGGCGCCCACCGTGAGTTTCACGGCGGCGGCGCCCTATGCGGCCGAGTGGACGACCCAGGCCCTGGGTCCCTGGAAACGCGGCGCCGCCGAGGAATTACTGGCCGCCTTGCGCCAGGGTATCGCCCCGGGCGGCGTCCCGATC
>Ga0194127_10006557_pt1 | contig 13176 bp, 10 predicted proteins | sample TA2KigC100mmetaG_FD_148624 | JGI IMG/M metagenome (GOLD analysis project Ga0194127, IMG submission 148624) | Freshwater microbial communities from Lake Tanganyika, Tanzania - TA2015036 Kigoma Deep Cast 100m | ecosystem: Environmental > Aquatic > Freshwater > Lake | place: Tanzania: Lake...
CCCCGGAGGGGGGCGCGGCTCGCCCCCCTGCCCGCCGCCCCGCGTTGCGGGGCGCGGGCCACCCCCCTTGCGCGGCCGCCTTGCGGCCGCCGAGCGCGCCGCGCCTCGGCGCGGCGCGCTCGTGCCGATCCGGACCGCGCGGTGCCCGCCCGGCTGTGCTACTCTCGGGTCCGCTCTCGAGGGTCGCCGGTGGAAGCGGGAATCCAGGCGCCGGTCAAGCCGCGCGTTTGCCACAAGTGCGGCACGCCGCTGGAGCCGGCCGACCGCCGCTGCTGGGCATGCCGCGCCGCCGTGCCCGCCGACGGGTGGCCGGCGGACCCGCGCGTCGGCGATGTGGTGCTCGGCCGCCTCTCGATCACCCGCCGCGTCGGCTACGGCGGCACCGGCAGCATCTACCTCTGCGAGGACCCCGGGGGCGGCTCGATCGCCGTCAAGCTGCTCCGCCCCGAGATGACCCGCGACCCGGACATGGTGCGCCGCTTCAGGCTCGAGGCGGTGCTCACGAAGTCGCTCGGCATCCCGCAGGTGGTGCCGACGTACGACTTCGGGACGCTGCCCGACGGCACGAGCTACCTGACCATGGAGTACGTGCAGGGCGTGAGCCTGGACGACGTGCTCGCGGAGCGGGGGACCCTGTCGCTGGAAGTCGCGCTCGAGGTCACGCGGCAGGTGCTCGCGGCCCTGTCCGCGGCGCACGCGCGCGGCGTGATCCACCGCGACCTGAAGCCCGGGAACCTGATCCTGGCGCGCGACCCGGAGGGGCGTCCCCTGGTGCGCATCCTGGATTTCGGGTTCGCCAAGGTGCTGGCCGAGGCGGACGACGGGTGCCCCACGCCGGTCGCCCGGCTGACCCGCGGGCTCTCGATCCTGGGGACGCCGCACTACATGTCGCCCGAGCAGTGCAGGGGGGCGCGCGACATCGACGGACGCACCGACCTGTACAGCGCCGGGGTCATCCTGTACCGGATGATCGCCGGGGTGCCGCCGTTCGACGCGGACTCGCCCGGCGAGGTGATCCAGCAGCACCTGGAGAAGGTCCCGGTCGCCCCCTCCGCGCGCTGGCCGGACGCGCCGCCCGCCCTCGACCGCATCGTGCTACGGCTGCTCGAGAAGGACCGCGACCGGCGCTACCCGACCGCGGCCGCCGCGCTCGCGGACCTCGACGCCGCCTACCCGTCGTCCTCGCACTGGGACGTCAGCCGGGTCGAGGGCGCCGCGGTCGGCCGGTCCGAGCTGTTCCGGCAGATCCGGCACCAGTTCCAGTCGACCGGGGGGGCCGGCCTGAAGCTCCCCTGGGCGAGCCGCATCCCGTGGTGGGGCTGGGCGGTCGCCGCGGGCGTGGCCGGCGCCGCCATCGCGGTCGCGGCCTGGGCCCTGCTGCGAGCGTAGGACACCCGGTCCGCCCCCCCCTCCTGCCGTACCCGGAGGTCCCGGATCGGGACGTGACCGCGACCGGGGGCAGGTCCCCGACGCCGGTGACGGCCCGCCACTTCCGTGTCGATCCGAATCCGCGTTCGTTCGTCCCGGGGCATGCGTGCTGCCTGCCGATCCGGCATGCGTCGAGTCCCGATCGGTCCTTCCCACCGGCCCCTCGTTCTGGTAGAACCGCCGCCAGGGGCTTTTCCGGAACCGGAGGGACCACATGTCGCACGCGCACCCGGGCGGTTCGGGAGGAGGGCAGGGCGCAGGCGGCGGGGGCGTCGCGATCCCGGCGAACGCGCACCGCGAGCTGGCGGAAGGCGAGACCTACCGGCCGATCGTGCCGGACGCGCCGCCGCCCGCGGAGATCACCGCGCGGTCGCTGACCATGGGCCTGATCATGGCGGCGGTGTTCTCGTTCTCGGCCGCCTACCTCGGGCTGAAGGTCGGCCAGGTGTTCGAGGCGGCCATCCCGATCGCGATCCTCGCGGTCGGCGTCGGCGTCGCCTTCAAGCGCAAGAGCGCCATCACCGAGAACGTGATGGTGCAGTCGATCGGCGCCGCGTCGGGCGTGGTCGTGGCGGGGGGGATCTTCACGATCCCGGCCCTCTACATCCTCGACCTCGGGGTCAACCTGCTCGACACGTTCCTGGCGGCGTTCCTGGGGGGCTGCCTGGGCATCCTGTTCATGATCCCGCTCCGCCGCTACTTCGTGGCCGAGCAGCACGGCAAGCTGCCGTTCCCGGAGGCGACCGCGACGCCCGAGATCCTGGTCGCCGGCGAGACGGGTGGGAAGCAGGCGGGCGTGCTCGGGATCTCGATGCTCGTCGGCGGCGTCTACGACTTCCTCGCGGACGCGCTCAAGGGCTGGAACCTGCACCTCGCCACGCACGACTCGCTGGACAGGACCGTGTCGCTGCTCGGCGGCGCGGGCGAGTACCTGTACGAGAAGCTCCGGCTCGTGGTGCGGCTCGACTCGCTGACCGCGTTCATCGGGCTCGGCTACATCGTGGGCCTGCGCTACTCGACCATCATCGCGCTCGGGTCGGTGCTGTCGTTCGTGGTCCTGGTGCCGGTCGTGTTCCTGTTCGGCGCGTCCATGCCCGAGGCGCTGATCCCGGACCCGGGTCGCCTCGCCACGATGAACGAGTGGCAGATATTCAAGACGTTCGTGCAGAAGGTCGGCATCGGCGCGATCGCGGCGGCCGGCATCATCGGCATCATCCGCATGTCGCCGGTCATCCTCAACGCGTTCAAGCTCGGCGCCGAGCAGATCCGGCGGCGCCACGGCGGGGAGGGCGAGGCGCGCCGCACTCAGACCGACATGGCGATGAAGACGGTGCTCATCGGGCTGGCGCTCGTCGTGATCGGGCTCGCGGTCTTCTTCTCGGCCAAGGCCGGGCCCGCGGCCGGGCTCGCCGGTCTCGCGATCGTCGCGGTGCTCGCGTTCCTGTTCACCACGGTGGCCGGCTACGCGACCGCGGTCGTCGGCACGAACCCCGTGTCCGGCATGACGCTCATCACGCTGCTGGTCCTCTCACTGGTCATGGCGGTGATCGTGCCGCTCGAGGACGCGACCCAGCGCCGGGACGCGATGGCGACCGCGCTCATCATGGGCTGCGTGGTCTGCACCGCGCTGTCCATGGCGGGCGGCTTCGTGACCGACCTGAAGATCGGCTACTGGGTGGGCTCGACGCCTCGCAACCAGCAGCGGTTCAAGTTCCTCGGCACGCTCGTCGCGGCCGTGTCCGTGGCGGGCGCGATCCTGCTGATCCAGATGGCGTACGGCTTCGCCATCAAGGACCCGGCGACCGGCGCGATGAGCCCGAACCCGGCGGTCCCGGCGCCCCAGGGCAACCTGATGGCGACCATCATCCAGTCGGCCATGGACCCGACCCAGGCGCAGCCCTGGGCCCTGTACGGCGTGGGCGCTATCGTGGCGATCATCCTGGCGCTGATCAAGGTGCCGCCGCTCCCGTTCGCGCTCGGCATGTACCTGCCGATCCAGCTGAACGTTCCGCTGGTCATCGGCGGCCTGCTCGCGTGGCTGATCGGCCGGTCGTCGAAGGACCCGAAGGTCGTGGACGAGCGGGGCAAGCGCGGCACGCTCATCGCGTCCGGCTTCATCGCGGGCGGCGCGCTGATGGGCATGATCGGCGCCATCCTGAACCTCGACGGCATCGGGAAGCCGATCCGGTTCGTCTCGATCGGCGGGGTCTTCGTCCAGGACCCGAAGACCGGCGCGTGGGCCGCGGACCACCTCGCGGACTGGGTCGTGCAGTACGGCCAGTTCATCGGCCTCGCGCTGTTCGTGGGGCTCTGCGTATGGATGTACCGGTACTCGAAGGCCGCCGCGCGCGACTGATCGCGGGCTCGTGGTGACGTTCCACGCGCCCCCCCGAAAGAGGTATCATCCGCCTCTGGTCCGTGACGGGGCGCCCGATGAAACGAACCTCCGCGTTGCCGCTCTACCTCCTGATCGCGCTCGCCGCGTGCGGCGGCAAGACCGCGTCGGACGGCGATGCGACCGGGCCGCTCGACTTCGCCGCGATCGAGATGCCGGACTACGGCGGCCCGGCCGACGGCGACGACCCGGAGGCGGAGACCGGCCCCGGACCGTGCGGCGGCCCGTGCCCCCCCGGGATCCCGCACTGCGAGCCGAAGAACGGCATGTGCGTCGCGTGCCTGACGACCTCGCACTGCGCGGAGGGGCCGTGCATCGACTACGAGTGCCGCAAGGACCTCGTCTGCGTGCCGGACGAGCGGTCCTGCCACGGCCTGTTCGCGCGCGTGTGCGCCCCGGACGGCAAGGACTGGACCAGGCAGGAGAACTGCGCCAAGGACGCGGACAACCCGAAGGTCTGCTACAACGCCGAGTGCCTGACCTGCATCCCGGGCAAGGCGGACTGCGCCGGCGCGACGCTCGCGAGGCTCTGCCGGCTCGACGGGCAGGGGTGGGACGAGACGGACTGCGGCGGCCAGGCGTGCGTGGACGGGTTCTGCAAGGACTGCATCCCGGGCATGAAGGAGTGCCGTGCAATGGAGGTCTTCCAGTGCCAGCAGGACGCCACCTCGTGGGCGTTCGTCGAGGACTGCGACCCGGAGACGACCGGCCGCGTGTGCCACCTCGGGCTGTGCGTGCAGCTCTGCGCGCTCAACGAGAAGTTCAAGACGAACCAGGGCTGCGAGTACTGGGCGATCGACATGGACAACTACCACGACCTCGACCCGACCATGGACGGCCAGTCGTCGCCGTACGCGATCGTGGTGTCGAACACGAACACGCTGTTCACCGCGACCATCACGATCAGCCGGCACGACAAGGTGGTCAAGACGGTCCAGGCCCCGCCCGCGACCGCGACGCCGATCTGGCTCGACCCATACAACGTCGTGGGAGGGATGAAGGGCAAGCGCGCGTACCGGCTGAAGTCCACGCTGCCGATCGTGGCCTACCAGTTCAACCCGCTCGAGAACGTGGGCGTCTATTCGAACGACGCGTCGCTGCTGCTGCCGATCAACGCGCTCGGGAAGAGCTACATGGCGCTCGCGTGGCCGACGATCGGCGAGAACGCGGCTGGGCAGATGCTCGCGTCGAACGTGGCGGTCGTCGCGCCCGAGGAGGGCGAGACGAACGTGCAGGTCACGGTCACCGCGGACACGATCGGCGGGTCGGGCATCAAGGCGCTCAAGGCCGGCGAGACCTGGAAGGGGACGCTTCAGCAGTTCGAGGTCCTGAACCTCGAGGCGGCCGACCCGTTCGGGGACCTCACCGGGACCCGCATCGAGGCGGACCGGCGGGTCGCGGTCTTCGCGGGCCACGTGTGCGCGACGGTCCCGCTGTCGCGGTGCGTGGGCGGGAAGTGCTCCTACGACCCGTCCGTGTCGTGTTTCGACGACGACTCGTGCCCGACCATCGCGGCCTGCGACCACTTGGAGGAGGAGATGCCCCCGCTCGCCGCGTGGGGCAAGGACTACCCGGTTCCGCGGCTGTGGCCGCGCGGCAAGGCGTCCGACATCATCCGCGTGCTCGCGGCCCTGGACGACACCCACGTCACGGTCGCGGGGGCGAGCGTGACCGTCCCGACGCTCGACCGCGGCGAGCACTTCGAGTTCGAGGTCGCGAAGGACGTCGAGATCACCGCGGACAAGCCGATCCTGGTCGGCCAGTTCATGGAGGGCCAGAACGCGCCGTACGCGGAGCACCAGATCTGCGCCGACCTGTTCGGCCCGTGCGGGCCGGGCTCGTTCTCGTGCGAGTGCGGCGAGGTCGTCAACGGCATGTTCTTCGGGAACGGCAAGCCGTGCGCCAAGCTGGAGGACTGCTCGCCGGACGACGCGAACATCGGCGACCCGGCGTTCATCCTCGCGGTGCCCTCGGCGCAGTTCCGGAAGGAATACGTGTTCCTGGTGCCGCCCAAGTACGCCAAGAGCTACGTCAACGTGCTCGCGCGGCCGGGGACCGTCGTGCTGCTGGACGACGCCCCGATCGACGCGTCCAAGTTCACGCCGGTGGGGGCCGGCGCGTGGTCCGTGGCGCGCATGCCGCTCGCGGCCGGGTCGCACCGGCTGGAAGGGGACCAGACCGTGGGCCTCGTGGTCTACGGGTGGGACCAGTACGTGTCGTACGGCTACCCGGGCGGCATGAACACCGAGACGCTGAACGTCTGGTAGTCGCTCGGCACCGTCACCCTCCGACCCGGCCCCACTCCGCGTCGAGCCGCCGCCGCTCCTCGCCGTCGAGCTTGCGGCGCGCCTCCAGGTAGGCATACGCGGACGCGATCACCGGGAACGGCAGGAGCGCGATCAGCAGCAGGTCTCCGAGGATCGACCCCAGGAACGGGGAGGTCCTGGGCACGACCAGCCCGGTCAGGACCGCGACGACCACGTGCGCGACCACCAGCGCGATCACGACGACCAGCACGTTCACCCAGTCGGCCCGGACGAGGTCGAAGCTGCGGCGCATCGCGTCGACGCCCGAGCGGTTCTCCAGCATCGTGACCGCCGCGGTGAACGTCAGGAAGAACGCGGCCAGGACCCCGGGGACCACCAGGAGCAGCGACCCCACCAGGACGACCGCGGTCACCAGGAGCTGCGTCAGGATCAGCGGGCCCGCGCGGCGGAGCGCGGCCGACCACGCGTCCGACCACGACACCTCGCGCCCGCGGCCGGCGTCGGCGAGCCCGGCGAGCGTCGCGGCCTGGGTCAGCGGGACCGCGAGCGACAGCACGAGCACCGACGCGACCGCCACCGCGAGCGCCGAGACCACGGCGGCGAGCCAGCCGGCGATCGCGGCCGCGAGGCCCCCCGCGACCGCCGAGGCCGCGGCCGCGACCACGACCGCCTGGAGGATCCACAGGATCACCGCCTTGACGATCGCGATCGGCGCGAGCCCGATCGCCGCGATGATCAGGAACGGGACGAAGTGACGCTGCCACATGGCGATGGCGTCGCGGATCACGGCTTCGGGGCCGGCGGCAGGCGGGTCCCGCGGTCCGGCGGGCGCGGCTCGCGGCACGGCGGCCTGCGTGCCGGCGGACGACGGTTCCGGGGCCGGCGCCTCCGCGAACGGCAGCGCCTCCATCATCCGGGTCGGCTCCGGCTCCGGCTCGTCGTCCGGGGCGGGCGGCGCGACCGGTCGTCCGGTCGAGGGGCAGTAGCGCGCGCCGTCGCCGTGGTCGGCCCCGCAATGGCGGCAGATCATGGTGTCCCTCCGGTCAGTTGCACGTTCCGATAGCGCCGTAGCACTCGGCATTCGACGGGCTCCCGCCGACCGTGCACGCGCCCGGGTCGGACGGGGTGCAGCCGAGCGCCTGGCACGTCGCGCGCGCCGAGGAGAGCGAGGCGTCGCAGGCGTTCTTGTCCCCGGGCGCCGAGGGATGGCAGTTCACCACGTTGTAGCCCGGCGGGCAGCACGACTGCACGTTGCACGGCTCGTCCATCGCGTCGAGGCCGTCGCACGGGGCGCCCCCGCAGGACGGCTCGGGCGCGGTGCAGGTCCGCGTGCACGGGCGCGTGCCGCCGCCGCACCCGGCCGAGCACGCGCCGCAGGTCCAGTCCGTCCAGCCGCCGTCCACGGCCGGGGTGCACTCGGGCACGCACTCCGTGCCCTCGCAGCGCTTCCCCGCCGGGCACGCGTCCTCCGCCTCGTCGAACAGCCCGTCGCAGTCGTCGTCGAGCCCGTTGCAGACCTCGGTCCCGGGCGTCCCGGGCGTGCAGGCGCCCGGCGAGCCGTTCACGCACGCGGGCACCGAGGCCGCGCACTGGCCGGTGCCGCAGGTCAGGTCCGCGAGGTCCTCGTCCGTGGCGTCGTCGCAATCGTCGTCGATGCCGTTGCAGACCTCGGTCCCGGGCGACTTCGGCGTGCACGTCGAGAGCTTCCCGCCCTTGCACGCCGGGCCGGTGACCGCGCACGCCCCCGCGCCGCAGGAGGCCGTGCCCAGATCCTCGTCGGTCTCGCCGTCGCAATCGTCGTCGATGCCGTTGCAGACCTCGGTCCCGGGCGCACCCGGCGTGCAGGTCCGGGGCACCCCCGCGTCGCACGCGGACACCGTGACCGCGCACGCGCCCGTGCCGCACGACACATCGTCGAACCCCTCGTCGGTCGCGCCGTCGCAGTCGTCGTCCCTGCCGTTGCACGCCTCGGCCGCGGGCTCCGGGGCAGGGCAGGGCCGGTCGCAGGTGCGGGTCGCCTCGCAGCGGCCGTGCGCGTTCTCGACCGCGCACGTCGTGGTGAACGCGGCCGACTCGAAGTACTCCGTGCACGGGCACTCCCCGGCGATCGGGCGGCACTGGCGCGCCGTCCACTGGCCCCAGGGGGCCTCGACGCACGTGAAGCCGGCGGCGCAGTCGTCCTCGCCCACGCAGTCGATCGCGCAGAACGACCCGGACAGGCCGTTCGGCAGGCAGGCGTACTTGCGGTTGCCGGACGGCGCCGCGGGCAGGCACTCCATCCCGTTCGTGCAGGGGCGGCACAGGCGCGCCGACGGATCGACGCAGGCCGCGAACGCGTCGGGCCCGTGCCCCTCGACCACCTGGCAGGTCCACCCCTTGGGGCACGGCTCGCCGCCGCCGCAGCGGTGCATGCAGCGCATCCCGTCGCGCGTCTCGAGGCAGAGGCCCGAGTCGCAGTCGCCGTCGGCCTCGCACGCGCAGCCGGAGCCGCCCGGGCACTCGGTGGAGACCTCAGGCACGGCCTCCCTGCCCGGATCGGCCGCATCGGTCGGCGCCTCGCCGGTCCCGTCGGCGACCGCGTCCCCGGGCGTCGGCGCGTCTTCCGCGTCGCCGCCCGCGACCTCCGACGGCCCGTCGGCCTGCGCCGTTGCGTCCTCGTCGCCCGCCGCGCCGCCGCCGCCGGACGGCCCGCCGCACGCCGCGAGCGAAGCCGCCAGGAGCGCCGTCGCGATCGCGGTCGCCGTCGCAATCGCGGTTGCCGTCGCCATCGCGGTCGCCGTCGCCGTCGCGCGCGCCATCCGCCGTTTCATGTAGTCGCCTCCCGTGGGTTCCGGCCGATCCTCCGTCACCGGATCATACCCCACGGCGTTCCGGAATCCGCCACATGTTCGCTGCGTCCTTCGCGTCCGTGTCCGTGCCCGCTCACCTGCCGGGTGACCGCGCACCTCACGCGTCGCCGCTGCCGCGCCCGCGCGCCCGCCACGCGTTTGACTTTTGCGCTCCGCAGGGGTATCAAGCCCCGGCTTTCTGGCAGTGCGCCAACCGGAGGGATCGGCGATGGTGCTCGAGCGCTTCCTGTTCACGTCGGAGTCGGTGACCGAGGGGCATCCGGACAAGGTGGCGGACCAGGTTTCCGACGCCATCCTGGACGAGATCATCTCGAAGGACAAGGCCTGCCACGTCGCGTGCGAGACGCTCGTGACGACCGGCCTCGCGTTCGTGGGCGGCGAGATCACGACGGACTGCTGGGTCGACATCCCGGCCGTGGTGCGCCGCACCATCGAGAAGATCGGCTACACGGACCCGGCGATCGGGTTCGACTCGAAGACGGCTGCGGTCATCACGTCGATCGACAAGCAGTCCCAGGACATCGCGATGGGCGTGAACCGCGGCAGCCCGGAGCTGCAGGGTGCGGGCGACCAGGGGATGATGTTCGGCTACGCGACGAACGAGACCCCGGAGCTGATGCCGCTGCCGATCATGCTCGCGCACCATCTCACGAAGCGGCTGGCGGACGTGCGGCGCCAGGGCATCCTGGGCTTCGTGCGGCCGGACGGCAAGTCGCAGGTCTCGGTCCAGTACGACGGCGGCCAGGCGCGCGAGGTGACGGCGATCGTCGTGTCCACCCAGCACACGCCGGACGTGGACAACGCGACGCTGCGCGAGGGCGTGGTCGAGGAGGTCATCAGGAAGATCGTCCCGGCCGGCCTGATGGCGCAGAACGTGAAGATCTACGTGAACCCGACCGGACGGTTCGTGGTGGGCGGGCCGATGGGCGACTGCGGGCTGACCGGGCGCAAGATCATCGTCGATTCATACGGCGGCTTCGGCCGGCACGGCGGCGGCGCGTTCTCGGGCAAGGACCCGAGCAAGGTGGACCGCAGCGGGTCGTACTACGCGCGCCCCGTCGCGAAGAACGTGGTCGCGGCGGGGCTCGCGGACCGGTGCGAGGTGCAGGTCGCGTACGCGATCGGCGTCGCGGAGCCCGTGTCCGTGCTCGTGGATCCGCAGGGGACCGAGAAGGTGCCGGCGGCCCGGATCTCCGAACTGGTCAAGAAGCACTTCGACTTCCGGCCGGGCATGATCGGCGTGCAGCTCGACCTGTGCCGCCCGATCTACCAGCTCACCGCGTCGTACGGCCACTTCGGCCGGACCGAGCCCGAGTTCACCTGGGAGCGCACCGATCGCGCCGAGGCCCTTCGCGCGGACGCCTTCTAGGGGATCCGATCCGGGCCTTGCAGCCGCTCCAGCACGAAGTACGACACCGGGATCCGCGCGGGGCCCAGCGCCACGTACGTCCTGCCCAGCAGGAGGTCGGGGTCGTCGGGGTAGACCTGCACGAGGTAGTCCCGCAGCGTCCGGCTCGGGTCCCACAGGGGGTTGCCGCCCGCCCCGTAGTCCAGGAACGCCGCGTTCGGGTACAGGTTGTCGCGGTCGCTCGGGTCCACGAACCGGACGCCGTGGAACGAATGCCGGATCGGCGCGCCGCGACGGAGCACCGGGTCCCAGGGCGCGCCGATGCCGCCCTGGACGACCTGGACGTCGTAGCCCCGCAGCGCGTCGCGAGGGCCCGCCGGGGCCGGGCTCGCCTCGAACCCCTTGCGGAACCTGCGGATCCCGATCACCGCCGTCAGGTCCAGCGCGTTGTACCCGCGGAACTCGCTCCCCGCGAGCCTCCGCGCGTCCGGCATCCACCCGAACCGCATCACCTCCTCCAGCGCCTCCGGTGCCGCGACCGCCAGGTCGAGGAAGGTGTACGGACGCCCGTCCGGCGTGTGGATGCGGTCCCGCGCGTCCATGTGGCGCTCATGGGCCTGCGTCTGCGTCACAGCAACCCCCTCTCGTCGAACCACTTCGCGACCTCGACCATCGGCGCCTTCGGGTCCGGGTGCTTCAGCTCGTAGCCCGCGGCCTTCAGCCGCAGGTTCGAGAACGCGAAGTCGACCATGTGGCTGCCGATGAAGCCGCACGCCCCGGTCACCACGCTCGTGTACTTCTTCGCCATTCGACGTCCTTCGTCGTACCGTTCGGAACCTAGGCGCGACAGGCGGGGGTGTCAAGGCCGCTTCTGGCAGGCCGCTTCCTGCATCGGTACGGGGATGTCCGTCCCGGAATGGATTGCGAATCGATCCGCGTCGTGGTAGGAAAGACCGGTTCTTGGCTGCCTCTCTAGCTCGAGGGTGTCATGTCCGGCCACAGCAAATGGGCTTCCATCAAGCACAAGAAGGGCAAGGCCGACGCGGCGCGCGGCCGGCTCTTCACCAAGCTGATCAAGGAGATCACGATCGCGGCGCGCCTCGGCGGCGGCAGCCAGGACGCGAACTCGCGGTTGAGGCAGGCCGTCCTGACGGCCAAGGGCCAGAACATGCCTGCCGACAACATCGAGCGGGCCATCAAGAAGGGCACGGGCGAGCTGGAAGGCGTGTCCTACGAGGAGGTCTCCTACGAGGGCTACGGGCCGGGCGGCGTCGCGATCATCGTGGACTGCCAGACCGACAACAAGAACCGCTGCGTGTCCGAGATCCGGCGCATCTTCTCCAAGGCCGGCGGGAACCTGGGTGCCCAGGGCTCGGTCGGGTGGATGTTCGACACGAAGGGACTGATCGAGGTCTCCGCCGAGGGGACGACCGAGGACGCGGTCTTCGAGGCCGCGCTCGACGCGGGCGCCGACGACGTGTCCAACTCGGGCGAGGTCTTCGAGGTCGCGACCGCGATGACCGACCTGATGGCGGTCGCGGACGCGCTCAAGGCCAGGGGCTTCAACGTGACCTCCGCGAAGATCGCCAAGATCGCCAAGAACCGCACCACGATCGCGGGCAAGGAAGCCGAGCAGATGCTGCGCCTCGAGGAGGCCATCGAGGATTGCGACGACACCCAGAACGTCTGGGCGAACTACGACATCGACGAGGCGGAGATGGAGCGCCTCGCCGCCGAGTCCTAGGCGCGGCGGGGGCGAAGGCCTACGGAGGACCCGTGCCCCGCGTCATCGGAATCGACCCCGGGAGTCACGTCACCGGCTGGGGCGTCGTCGAGGGCGACTGGCAATCCATGCGCCACGTCGTGTCCGGCACGATCCGGCTCGACCCCGCGCTGCGGCTGGGGGATCGCCTCGCGCTGCTGCACGAGGAGGTCATGCGCCTCCTGCACGAGCACCGGCCCGCCGAGGCGGCGGTCGAGCGCGTGTTCGTCGCGCGCAACGCGGACTCCGCGCTGAAGCTCGGGCACGTGCGCGGCGTGGTCCTGCTCGCGCTGCACCAGGCGGGCCTGCGCGGCCACGAGTACGCGCCGGCCCAGGTCAAGAAGACGGTGTCGGGCCGCGGCCGCGCCGAGAAGTCCCAGATGGTCGCGATGATGCGCATCCTGCTGTCCCTCGACGCCGACCCGGCCGAGGACGCGGCGGACGCGCTGGCGATCGCGACCACGCACCTGATCCTGGGGGGGGAGCGCACCTTGATCGACGAGGTGCTGGGCAGGGCGCGGTAGGGCGCGCGCGGTAGGGCGCGCGAGGAGGGGGGATGATCGCGTACCTGCGGGGGCGCGTGCTGGACCGGACGGACGGGAGCGTGGTCCTGGACGTGGGGGGGGTCGGGTACGACGTCTGGTGCGACCGGCAGACCCTGCTCGCGGTCGCGGAGGCCGGAAGCGAGTGCGCCCTGCACGTCCGTACGGTCGTCCGCGAGGACGCCATCACGCTATACGGGTTCGCGGACGCGGTGACGCGCGACGTGTTCGACATGCTGACCGGCGTGGCCGGCGTGGGGCCGAAGATGGCCTCGGGCGTGCTCGGCGGGCTCCCGCTGCCCGAGTTCGTCGAGGCGGTGCGGGCGAAGAACGTCAAGAAGCTCACGACGATCAGCGGCGTCGGCAGGAAGACGGCCGAGCGCCTCGTGCTCGAGCTGGGCGAGAAGTTCATGGCGCTGCCGGTCGAGGCGCCCGCGGCGCCGGCGGGCGTGCCGGCGGGGCTGGTGGACGACGTCCGGTCCGCGCTCGCGAACCTCGGCTTCGGGCCGAGGGACGTGGAGGCGGCGGTCCGCGGGCTGAAGCCGGGCGCCTCCGCGATGGACCTGGAGGGCCTGCTGCGGCCCC
>Ga0194127_10006559_pt1 | contig 13175 bp, 9 predicted proteins | sample TA2KigC100mmetaG_FD_148624 | JGI IMG/M metagenome (GOLD analysis project Ga0194127, IMG submission 148624) | Freshwater microbial communities from Lake Tanganyika, Tanzania - TA2015036 Kigoma Deep Cast 100m | ecosystem: Environmental > Aquatic > Freshwater > Lake | place: Tanzania: Lake...
CTGTTCTCGGACATGTACGTGCGCTACCTGGATCTGCCGCAGGTGGCCGACCCGGTCCTGGGCGCGGAATTCTGGCGGCGCGAGCTGGAAGTCATCCGCCGCGAACTGGGCCGCGTCGCGGGCGTGGACGTGACCGACGCGCGCCTGCGCGCCTCGATCGGCGTCTACAACGAGGTGCGCGCGACGATTCGCCAGCTCTATGCGCTGCGGCGGCAGGCGCCGTGGCTGGTGCCCACCGAGGAACTGTACCTGTTGATGCGCGCCGGCGAGGTGGTCGCGCCCGAGTTGTTCGTGGCGCGGACCCGCGAGTACCTGGCCGCGGCCGAGGCGGGCGATGAGCGGGTGCGCGACCGCACGCGCGTCATCATCACCGGGTCGTTCTGCGAGCAGCCGCCGCTCGGTCTGATCAAGACCATCGAGCGCGCCGGCTGCTATATCGTCGACGACGACTTCCTGGCCGGCAACCGCTTCCTGACCGGCGACGTCGCGCTGGACGGCGACCCCGCCGCCGCCCTGGCCGACGCGCTGGTGCGCGGCGCCGTCAAGACGTCGGTGCTCTACGAGCCCGACCCCGAAGGCAAGCGCAACCTGATGAAGAACCGCGTCGCGGCCGCCCGCGCCGACGGCGTGATCTTCGCCGCGGCCAGCTTCTGCGACCCGGCGCTGCTGGACCGGCCCATGCTGCGCGAAGGCGCCGAGAAGGCCGGCATCCCCTGCATCGCCTTCAAGTTCGCCGAGAATTCCGGCCAGTTCCAGCAGTTCCGCGAGCAGGCCGGCACCTTCGCCGATTCCATCAAGCTCTGGGGGGATGCGTGATGTCCGACGCCCGCGCCGAGGCCCTGAAGGACCAGTCGATGGTCATCCAGAAGGAGATGATCGCCGAGCACTACGAACGCCTCGCGCGCGCGCCTGAGACGGGCGAGCCCGTGGTCTACACGTTCGTGCCGGGCAACCTGACCGAGCTCATCCGCTCGTTCGGCTGCCTGCCGGTCCTGCCGGAGATCAACGCCCTGCAGTCGGGGATGCGCGGCAAGAGCCGCGACTACATCACCGAGGCCGAGAAGCACGGCCACAGCGAGGACGTCTGCACCTACGTCAAGTGCGACATCGGCATGGCGATGGCCGGCAACATCGGCCCCACGGGCACGAAGCTGCCGAAGCCCGACCTGCTGCTGCTGTCCTACACGGGTTGCTACACGTTCATGAAGTGGTTCGAGCTGCTGCGCGAGCAGTACGACTGCCCCTGCGTGTTCCTGCATGTGCCCTACCAGGGCGACGGCCGCATCGAGCCCGAGCACCGCGAGTACATGGTCCGCCAGCTCCGCGAGCAGGTCATTCCCGCGCTCGAGCGGATCTCCGGCCGCAGGTACGACGAGGAGGCGCTGCGCGAGCGCCTGCGCCTGAGCGTGCAGGCCGAGGACGACCTGGTCTGGGTGCTGCAGTCCGCCCGGAACCGGCCCTCGCCCATCGACGCCTACTTCGGCGCCGTCTACTACGTGGGCCCCATCTTCAGCGCCTTCCGCGGCACGCCCGAGGGCGTCGCCTACTACCAGGCCCTGCGCCGCGAGGTGCAGTCGCGCCTGGACGCCGGCCTGGGCCCGGTGGCCCCGGCCGGGCCCATGAACGAGCAGAAGTACCGCCTCGTGGTCGAGGGGCCGCCCAACTGGACCCACTTCCGCGAGTTCTGGCAGATGTTCGCCGACGAGGGCGCCGTCGTCGTGGCCTCGACCTACTCGAAGGTCGGCGGCACCTACGACTTCGGCTTCCGGCACGACCCGGACGACCCCCTCGGCACCCTGGGCGACTACTGCGCCGGCTGCTACACGAACCACAACCTGCCGGGCCGCATCGACATGCTCTGCCAATACCTGCGCGACTACGACGCCGACGGGTTCCTGATCAACTCGGTGAAGTCGTGCAACTCGTTCTCGGCGGGCCAGCTGATGATCCTGCGCGAGGTCGAGAAGCGCACCGGGTTGCCCGGCGGGTTCATCGAGTCCGACCTTGTCGACCCCCGCTACTTCTCGGCCGCGAACATCAAGAACCGGCTCGAGAGCTACCTGCAGATGGTCGAGGCGCGGCGCGGCGGCGGCGCCCGGGAGGCGCGCGCGTCATGAGCATCACCTGTTTCGTCGGGACCGACCTCGGCTCGACGACGACCAAGTCCATCGTGCTGGACGCGCAGGGCGACATCCTGGGCCGCGGCATCACCAACAGCCGCTCCAACTACGACCGCGCGGCGCAGGTCTCGCGCAGCGAAGCCTTCATCAACGCCCGCTTCAACCTGCTGCGCCGAGAGGTGACCGTCGCCGCCGGCGAGGCGGTGCTCGAGCGGCTGCTGCGGGCCTTCCGCCTCGAGCAGACGCTGGCCCAGCTGGAGCGCCTGCACGAGTTGACTCTGGGCGCGGCCGCGTTCGACGTCCCGGCCCCGCTGGGCCGTGCCGCCCGGGAGGCGATCGACGCCATCATCGCCGGCATCCGCGCCGAGGAACTGGCACGCTTCGACGAAGCCGATCCGCCGCGGCGCTCGGACTTCTTCCGCGACGCCGCGGGTTCGGCCTGGTCGCGGCTGGCGACGGGTCTGGCCGAACCCGACGGCGTCACCTACGACATGCTGCTGGGCCTGTACGACAAGTGCATCATCCAGGTCGAGAACGAGCCGCTGGCCCTGGGGTTCGGCGACCACATCGGGGCCGCGCTGCTGCGCATCGGCGACCCGGCCGACGTCCACACCGGCGTTCAGCACGCGGTCGAGACCGAGTTGCTGGTGGCCGGCGAGGTCGGCACCGGCTACGGCCGCCAGCGGCTGCCCTTCCCCAAGGAGATGATCCGCTCGGAGATCCTCTGCCACGGCCTGGGCGCCTCGACGATGTTCCCGGGCACGCGCACGGTGCTGGACATCGGGGGCCAGGACACCAAGGCCATCCAGGTCGATGCCGACGGCATCGTCACGAGCTTCCAGATGAACGACCGCTGCGCGGCCGGCTGCGGCCGCTACCTGGGCTACATCGCCGACGAGATGAACCTGGGCCTGCACGAACTGGGTCCCCTCGCGCAGCAGAGCACCCGCGCGGTGAAGATCAACTCGACCTGCACGGTGTTCGCCGGGGCCGAGCTCCGCGAGCGCCTGTCCCTGGGCGAGCGCCGGGAGGACATCCTGGCCGGCCTGCACCGGGCGATCATGTTGCGCGCGATGAGCCTGCTGGCGCGCTCCGGCGGCGTCGACGACGAGTTCACCTTCACCGGAGGCGTGGCCAACAACCCGGCGGCCGTCGCCGCCCTGCGCGAGCTGGTCGGCGAGAACTACGGCGGCCGCACGCTGAACATCTCGCCCGACAGCATCTTCACCGGCGCCCTCGGCGCCGCCATCTTCGGCCGCAGGAGCGCCAACTGATGGATACGAGCCAGCAGGCGATCGCCCCCGTGACGGCCGGCATCGACGTCGGCTCCGGCTCGGTCAAGGCCGTCGTCATGGAGTTCGCCGGGGGCGGGCCGCGGGTCCTGGCCAAGGTCAGCTCGCGCATCCGCAAACGGGATATCGCCGACGTCGTGGACGAGACCATGGCCCAGGTCACCGCCGCCGCCCGGGTGCCCGCGATCGACTACGTGGCCACGACCGGCGAGGGCGAGGACATCCCGTTCGCCACCGGCCACTTCTACGGCATGACCACGCACGCGCGCGGCGCGCTGTTCCTGGAGCCGGCGGCCACCGCGGTCCTGGACGCCGGCGCCCTGCACGCGCGCGCGGTGGCCATGGACCCGCGCGGCAAGGTCCTCAACTACAAGATGACCAGCCAGTGCGCCTCGGGCTCGGGGCAGTTCCTGGAGAACATCGCCCGCTACCTGGGCGTCTCGCAGGCCGAGATCGGGACGCTCTCGCTGCAGGCGGACCGCCCGGAGAAGTGCAGCGGAATCTGCGCCGTCCTGGCCGAGACCGACGTCATCAACATGGTCTCGCGCGGGGTCACCACGCCGAATATCCTGCGCGGCATCCACGAGAGCATGTCCGGCCGCTTCGCGCGGTTGCTGCGTTCGCTCGAGCACGGCCCGGTGATCTTCATCAGCGGCGGCCTGGCCGGCGATGTCGGGCTGGTCAAGGCCCTGGCCGACGAGTTCGAGTCGCTGAAGGCGGCGACGGGGTCGCCGCCGCGGCTGGCCACGCACCCCGACAGCATCTTTGCCGGAGCCCTCGGCGCGGCCATCTGGGGCGAGTTCCGGCATCGCCGGCTAGGGGCCGCCGGTCCAGCCTGGCGCGCGGCCTGAGCGCGACGGCCGCTCGGGCGCGCGACGTCCGGGGCGCCCGGAGCGGTCAGTTGACGATGCGCAGCGGGGGCGGGGCGCCGCCCCCGTCGTCGTCCGGGCCGCCCTCGAGCAGGCCCAGTTGCGAGAGCACGTCTTCCAGCCACTCCTGCGCGAAGGGAGCGTGGTCCCAGGCTTCGCCCAGCACCTGCTCGCAGAGGTCGGCCTCGCCGCGGCTGCCCGGGACCACGAACGGGTCGGTCTGCGGTTCGAACTCCTCGCCCAGGGCCAGCAGGCCGGTCGCCGCCCAGGGATTCAGGGCCAGCGCGCGGTCCAGCGCGACCCGCGCGCGGTCCTCGTCGTCGACCAGCAGGTGCAGCAGCACCCAGGCCCAGGCCATCAGCGCCGAATTGCCGCGATCGTACCGGGGCAGCACGTCCCAGGCGCGCTGCACCTCGCCCATGGCCAGGTAGCTGCCCACCAGCAGCGGGGCGTGCCCGGCGTGGTCGCGCGGATCCAGGTCCAGCAGGTACTCCGACCACGACACCGCGTCCAGCCGGTACCCCGCGTTCCACAGCAGCACCGACAGCTGCAGGGCGGTGCGCAGGTAGGGCCGCGCCGGCACCAGCGCGCGGAAGTCGCCGTCCGCGCGGGCGAAGAAGTCCGCGCCCAGTTCACGCTCGGCGTCGGCCAGGATCTCCTCCAGCTCGGCGATCAGCTCGGGGCTGTCCCCGCGCGTGACGTAGGCCTGGACTGCGCGCGCGTCGGTGCAGGAAGGGTCCAGCTTGAGCGCGCGGCGGGCGGCGGCCAGCGCGCGCGTGGGCGGCAGCTCGAAGGCATCGTAGGCCAGATCCTGGGCGCGCTCGCGCGGGTCGGCAGCGACGGTGGCCTTGCGGGCCGCCAGCAGCCCGACCTCGCCGCCCTGGTCCAGCCAGTCGGCGAAATCGGCGTCGGCGCCGAAGACCGGCAACGACGGATCCAGCAGGGCCTGGCGCAGCAGGCGCTCGACGCGGAACGCCGAATCGCGCAGCCTGTCGGCGGCGCGCCGGCGGCCGGCGCGGCCTTCGTCGGGGGTGCGGGGGCTCATGTCCGCATGCTAGCGGGTGCGCGTCCCGGCGTCAAAGGGGGCTTTGGCGCGCCGGCGGGCTCTGGTATCGTGGACCGGCCGCACGGCATCCTGCGGCGGAGACCCATGGCGAACGAACCGCGGATCGGCCTGGCCCTCGGCAGCGGCGGCGCCCGCGGCCTGGCCCACGCCGGCGTGCTGGAGGCGCTGGAGGAGGCCGGCGTGCGGCCGGCGCTGGTCGCGGGCACCAGCATGGGCTCGATCATCGGGGGGCTCTACGCCCAGGACCCGGCGCCCGACGCCGTGTGGAACCGGCTGGAGAGCTACGTCGGCAACGAGGAGTTCGCCTCCTACTGGGCGCCCTTCGTTCCGCGCAACGAACTGGAGGCGCGCGAGCCGCAGCACCGGCTGGCGGGCATCCACGACTTCATGCAGCGCAAGCTGATCGCCGTCAAGACCGTGACCCGGCCCTGGATCCAGGACGAGCACCGCCTGCGCGGACCGCTCGAGCAGCTGTTCGGCAGGGCCACCTTCGAGGACCTGCGCATCCCCTTCGCGGCCGTGGCCCTGGACCTGATCTCGGGCTCCAGCGTCGTCTTCCGCGCGGGCCCTCTGGTGGACGGCATCTACGCCAGCAGCGCCATTCCGGCCGTGTTCCCGCCGCTCGAGCGCGACGGCATGGTCATCTGCGACGGCGGCGGTCCCTTCCGCGTGCCGGTCGAGGCCTGCCGCGACCTGGGCGCCGACTTCGTCATCGCCGTCGATATCCCCGCCTTCGAGGACACGCGCTTCGCCACGGGGCTGGATATGGTGCTGCGCAGCAACACCATCGCCCGCCAGCGCCTGAACCGCTTCGTGTGCGCGATGGCGGACTGGGTCATTCGGCCGGACGTGACGCAGTTCCACTGGGCCGATTTCCAGGCGGGCGAGGCCTGCCGCGCCCGCGGTTACCTGGCCGCGCGGGCGGAATTGCCTGGCCTGCTCGCGGAGCTGAAGCGGCGCGGCGACGGCGCGGGCGGCGGCCGGACGCGACGCGCCCTGCGCGGCCTGCTGCGCCTGTGAAGGACCGGCGCGCGCGTCAGGCGCGTTTGACCACGATGAGGCTGATGTCGTCGGCCGGCGGCGCGAACGCGCGCAGGTCGGCCGCCAGCGCATCGCAGATGCCGGCCGCGGGCAGGTCTTGGGCGTTGCGCAGCGCCTCCTCCAGGCGGTCGGGAAAATACGCCTCCTGCCCGCGCGCGTGATCGAGCAGGCCGTCGGAGTAGAGCAGCAGGATGTCGCCCGGACTCAGCAGCGTCAGGCGGTTCGTCGTGAAGGGCTTCTTGTGCAGCGGCGCCTCGACGCGGCTGTGGTCGAGGTTCTGCTCCGACGGGAACAAGCCGATCGGATAGAAGCTGGTCAGGCGCTCGGCGTTGATGTCCGCCAGACGGCCGAATTCGCGCGAGAAGACGACCGGCGGCGGGTTGCCCGCGTTGAGGAAGGTGAATTCGCCGTCCCGGGAGATCTCGCCGTAGGTCGTCGAGATGAACTTCGAGAAGTTCGCCGTCTGGTAGAAGCGCGTGTTCAACTTCTCGAAGAGGCCGGTGGTCACCTCGCCGTGCATCTCCAGTTCGTAGGCGACGCCGGTCAGGAACGCGTGGTGCAGCCCGATGTGGACGGTGGCGTCGGTGATCTGATGCCCGGCCACGTCGGCCAGCAGCAGCCCCACCCGGGTCCGGCACTTGGCCAGGCCCTCACGCACGCGCGGGTCGCGCGCCTTCTCCAGCCGCCGGTCCAGGTCGAAGCGGCGTTCGAAGTCGACGTACACGATGTGGTCTCCGCCGACGACGCCGTTGAGCGGCAGCAGGCGACCGTGGATGTCGAGTCCGGGCAGCCGCGGGATCTCGCCCGGGGGAGGCAGCACGCTGCTGGCGATCTGCTGGAAATTCTCGAGTTCCTTCGCGAGGTCCGCGTCAGCCGGCGCCCCTTCGGCAGGGTCGCCGGCCGGCTGGTGATGGTCGGTCATGTCGTCCGTTCCGGCTCGAGGTGGCCCGCAGGCGCGCCCCGTCGCGCAAGTCGGGGCTGGTCCGCCCAGAATAGGGCGGCACGCGGGACGGGGCAAGCGTGTCGCGGCGGCGACGCGACGCCGCGCGGGCGCGGCGATCTTCGCCCGGGCAACCTCGCTCTTGCCCTTGCTCGCGCCCCCGGGCATGATGCCCCCTGTGGACGTCCCGGCCGGCGCCGCCGGCCCCCTCCGCCGCCCTGCCCCGAAGGGAGCCGCCCGTGCACGTGTTCGAATCGGTCGTCGGCCGCCTCAATTCGCTGATCTGGGGTTTCGGCATCCCCGTCGGCGACCAGGTGATCCCCGTGGTCGTCATCCTGCTGCTGGGCACCGGCGTCTTCCTGACGCTGCGCCTGGGCTTCGTGCAGGTGCGCCGCCTGGGCCACGGCTTCGCCGTCACGAGCGGGAAGTACGACGACCCGGCCGAGCCCGGCGACGTCCCCCACTTCCAGGCCCTGACCACGGCGCTGTCGGCCACCGTCGGCATCGGCAACATCGCCGGCGTGGCCATCGCCATCCACTGGGGCGGTCCCGGCGCCCTGTTCTGGATGTGGGTGACCGCACTGCTGGGCATGGCGGTCAAGTACACCGAGGTGACGCTGGCGCAGCGGTACCGCTCGGTGGATCCCGACGGCTCCAAGCTGCACGGCAAGGTGTCCGGCGGGCCGATGTACTACATCGAGCGCGGGCTGGGCCCGCGCTGGCGGTGGATGGCGATCCTGTTCGCGGGGATGCTCGGGTTCACCGCCTTCCTGACCGGCAACGCGATCCAGGCGAACACCGTCGCCGACTCGATGCGCACGACGTTCGGCGTGCCCGGCTGGGCGACGGGGCTGGTGGCCTCGACGCTGGTCGGCGCCGTGATCCTGGGCGGGGTCTCGCGCATCGGGAAGGTGACCTCGATCCTGGCGCCGGCGATGGCGCTGATCTACGGCCTGGGCGCCCTGTGGATCATCATCGTGAACATCGGGCAGCTGGTGCCGTCGTTCGGCCTGATCCTGCGCGAGGCGTTCAGTCCCAGCGCCGGCGTGGCCGGCACCGGCATCGGCGCGATCCTCGTGACCATGATGTGGGGCGTCAAGCGGGGCCTGTTCTCCAACGAGGCCGGCCAGGGCTCGGCTCCCATCGCTCACGCGGCGGCCAAGACCGACGAGCCGGTGTCGGAGGGTGTGGTCGCGTTGCTCGAGCCGTTCATCGACACGCTGGTCATCTGCACGCTGACCGGCCTGGTCGTGATCATGACCGGCGTCTGGCAGGAGCGCCAGCCGACCGAGTTGCTGCTGCGCGGCGGCGATAGTTCGTGGGTGACCATCGACGAGCGCGGGCACCGGCACGAGGTGCCGCCGCCGGCCGAGTTCGCGGTGCAGGCCGGACGCCCCGCCGTGGTCGCCCCCGGCCAGCCCCGCTACGCCTGGCACGAGGTCGCCGTCGACGAGTTCTACGTGGACGCCGCGCAGACGCAGCCGTTCACGGGCCTCGTCCGGCCGGCCGACGGCCGGGCCGTGGCGGCCGACGGCCCGACCTACACCAGCCTCTACGGCCCGGCGGCCGAGAGCGGCGCGCCGCTGACGATGAATGCCTTCAGCCACGGCCTGCCCGGCCAGTGGGGCCGCTACGTGGTGCTGATCGGCGTCGTTCTGTTCGCGATCTCGACGGCCATCTCCTGGTGCTACTACGGCGACCGCTGCGCGAACTACCTGTTCGGCACGGCGGCGATCGTGCCCTACCGCATCGCCTACGTGCTGATGCACTTCTTCGGCTCGGTGGTGTCGCTGAGCGTGGTCTGGGAGATGGGCGACATCGCCCTGGGCATGGTGATCGTGCCGAACCTGATCGCGCTGGTGCTGCTCTCGGGGCAGGTCAAGGAGATGACCGACAGCTACTTCCGCCGCAAGCCGTGGGTGCAGAACGCGGAAGACCACCGGCGCGCGAAGCAGGCGGCCGGTCGCAGGTAGCGGTGCCGTGCGCGCGCTGGGCTGCCGGCCGGGACTGGAGGCGCACCTCGAGCGGGAGGCGCGCGACGCCGGCCTGGCCGCCGCGGTCGCCGGCGCGCCGGGGCTGGTGACCGCGGACGACGGCGCGGACCTGCCGCCGGGCGGCTGGGCCTTCGCCGACCTGGCGCTGCCGGAGGCGGTCGAGATTCGCGGCGCCTCGGTCAACGCGCTGGCCGCGGCGCTGGGCGAGCGGTTCGGCGAGCGGATCCGCGGCCGCGAGATCACCGGCCCCTGGCCCTGCGTCTTCGCGGCAGCCGGCGCCGAGCCCGGCCTGGCCCGGCGCGCAGCGTCGGTGCAGGAGACCTTCCTGGCGCTGCTGCGCCGGCGCCTGGGCCGCCTGGCCCGGCTGGCGGCGCCGCAGCGCCCGCCGGGGCGCGGCCCTGCGGAAGGTCTCTTCGTGCACTTCCTGTCCTTCGACCGCGCCCTGGTCGCCGACCGCGCCTGGCTGGGCGGCCAGCGCCGCATGGCCGACGACCCGCAGGCGCCGTCGCGCTCGTATCTCAAGGTCGAGGAGGCCTACGGGCTGCTGGGCCGCCAACCGGCTGCCGGCGAAACGGTGTGCGACCTGGGCGCCGCGCCGGGCGGCTGGACCTGGAGCGCCGCGCGGCGCGGCGCGCGCGTGACCGCCGTCGACAACGGCCCGCTCAAGGGCGGCGCGCTGGACCACCCGCTGGTCGAGCACCTGCGGCAGGATGCCTTCGCGTTCCGCCCGCGCGACGGCGGACGATTCGACTGGCTCTTCTGCGACCTGGTCGAGGAGCCGCACCATGTGCTGAGGGACGTCGTCGAGCCCTGGCTGGCCGGTCGCTGGTGCCGCCGCTTCGTCCTGGTCCTCAAGTACGGCCGCACCGACCCGCCGGCGCTGCTGCGTGAGCTGCGCGCGCCCGCCTCGCCGCTGTCCCGGTACGCGCCGGGGGCGGCGATCGCCGTCCTGCACCACAACCGCGACGAGTTCGCGGTCATCGGCCGCATCGGGTGACCCGGCCCCGGCGGCGGCGCCCCCGTTTGACAGCGGCGTCCCGCCTCCCGACACTCAGGCAGCCGGATCGCAGCCGGCCGTCACCCCACGCGCCACCGCCCGCGCCGAGGGCGGGCTTCCCGCCGCAAGCCCGCGGGGAGCCCCGAGGTGACCATGAACCCCTGCCCCGACTATCGCCTGGCCGACCTCTCGGCGAACGCGCGCTTCAAGCTGGAATACCCGCGGGCCCTGCGCGGAGCGGCCGTGGCGACCGTCGCGCTGCTGGTCCTGCTGGCCTTCATCGCGCCGGAGTACCGGCCGCAGCCGTACGCGTTGCGCAGCACGGAAATCACCCTGGTGGAGTTCGAACTGGCGCCGGACCTGGAGGAGCCGCCGCCGGTGCCCGCCCCGCTGCCGCTGCCGCGGGTGATCGAGCCGGTCGCCGACGGCCCGGCCGAAGACGACTACGAGATCCCGCCCTTCGAACAGGTCGGCAATCCCCTCCCGCCCCCGCCGGCCCCCGCGGCCGACGATCGGTTCGTGGCCAGCTCGGCGAACCCGGTGCTGCTGCACCAGGCCAAGCCGGTGTACCCGGAGATCGCGCGGCTGGCGCGTCTGGAGGGCACCGTCGTCGTCCGCGTGCTGGTCGGCGCGGACGGCCGCGTCCTGGAGGCGGTGGTCGTCAAGGGAGTTCATCCGCAGCTCGATCGCGCCGCCGTGGCCGCGGCCCGGGAGTGCCGCTTCAAGCCCGGCCGCCAGCGGGAAATGCCGGTCAAGGCCTGGGTGGCGGTGCCGTACCGTTTCAGCCTGCGCTGACCTCGGCGCCGCGGCCCCGGAGGCGCCCGGCGCCGGCCGTGGCCGCGCGCCCGCAGGAGCGGGACGGCCGCCGGCAGTCCTCCTGCCCGGCGGCCGTCCCCTGGGTGATCGCGGCGGGGGACCGCGATCTACTTCACAAGAGTCATCTTCATCATCCGCGTCACGCCGGCGGCCGTCAGCCGGGCCATGTAGAGCCCGCTGGCCGCCCGCCCGCCGGCGTCGTCGAGGCCGTTCCACACCTCGTCGTGCCGGCCGGCGCCCTGCTCGAGATCGACCAGGGTCCGCACGCGACGGCCCTGCAGGTCGTAGACCTCCAGCTGGACGCGGCCGGGCTGGGCCAGTTCGTAGGTGATCCGGGTCTGCGGGTTGAACGGGTTGGGCGCGATGTCGACCAGGCGCGTCGCGAGCGCCGGCACGTCGTCCTCTGCATCGCTGGCCCACATCGGCCGGATCAAGAGGCTGTAGGCGCCGTCCTTCGCCAGCTGGTTCGCGTCGGTCTTCCAGACGGCGATGCAGTAGAAACCGGGCTCCGGGACGTCGACGACCAGCAGTTCGTTCGCGCCGGCGCCGGCAAGCCAGGCGGCGCCCAGCGCGTCGGCCTTGCCCTGGAACGCGCCCTGCGCCGGGTGCAGGGACAGGCCCCAGTCCACATCGCCGGCTGCGTTCATCAGGTGGATGCCGGTCGGCCCCCCGGGCAGGTACACCTCGTGCAGGTCGAGGATGCGGTCGGGCGGCAGGCCGTACGGGCCGTAGCTGCCGTCGGGGAAGGCGAGGTAGCCGCTGGTCTGCGCCATGTGGGCCGTGTACTGGCCTGCCTCGCCGCTCCCGAGCACGCCCACGTCGTAGTCGAGGTTCGGGGCCCGGTTGAGGTTGACCAGCACGTACTCGGAGGCGTCGCCGCCCCACCACGACAACGCCAGGCTGATCTCGAAGCCGTGCTTGGCGCCGCTGCTCGCCTCGTGCAGTTGCAGGGCCACGTCCCGGCCGGCGCCCGGCATGACGGCCACGGCCCGCCAGTACGACCCGGTGTTCGGCAGCCGCAGGCCGTCGCAGTTCGGGTAGAACGGCTCGCCCGTGCTCAGTTCCGTCCAGCCGCCCCACATGGCGGGCGGCAGGTCGCGGACGATCGGGGCGTCGGCGGGCGACAGCGCGAGCGGCGTCCACACCCACTGCTCGGTCCAGTCGTTGTTCGTTTCGGAGATCTCCTCGATCAGGTTGTCGGGATCCAGCTTCCAGCTCAGGGTGTGGCGTCCGCCGCGGACGCTCAAGGGTCCGAGGAAGTGCTCGGTCTCCGTCGAAGCCGCCGCGAATCCCCACCAGGGGCGCACCCGCCACCAGACGCCGTCGAGATGAACCGCGCCGTACAGCGCAGCCTCCACCAGCACGGGGCTGTTGTTCCGCACGGCCAGATTCAGGACCGTTGACGACACGTTGCCCGGCAGCGTGGTCGGCGCCGGCACCCAGTCCGGCCTGCCGTCGAAGGCCGGGCGCGGCACGATCGGCGCGTGCCAGCCCGGCAGCAGCGGCGGCAGGAAATCCGGCGGCGTGCGGGCGACCTTGACCGTGACTTCGAGCGGCGGGTTGCCGTCGCTCCAGTCCGGGTGCCGGTAGACCACCAGCGCGTAGTAACCGGCCTCGGCGATGTTCACGTCCAGGCGCGCGCGTCCGGTCGGGTCGGTCGCCGCCCACGCCGCGGCGCCGGCGATGCCGCCCGTCTGGAAAGAGCGTGGCAGCCACGCGATCTCCAGCGGCCCGGCCGCGGGATCGACGTCGACGGTCAGGCTCACGGGGCCGACGTTCTCCGCGGTCACCGGGAACTCGAAGAGGTGCAGCATCTGGTCCGCGGCGTAGCCGACGGTGGAGGGAATCCCGAAGCCCAGCTCCCGGTTGTTCACCTGCACGATCTCGTAGCCGGACCCGGTGCCGTTGGAGTTCGAGACGCCCACATCGAAGGCCGCGCCCCAGCCCATCGTGTTGTGGTTGATGACGATGAACTCGAGGTAGCCGGCCGGAAGGCTGGAGGCCGAGAGCGCCGCGGCGAAGCCCGCGCCGGCGCCCGGG
>Ga0194127_10006561_pt1 | contig 13173 bp, 10 predicted proteins | sample TA2KigC100mmetaG_FD_148624 | JGI IMG/M metagenome (GOLD analysis project Ga0194127, IMG submission 148624) | Freshwater microbial communities from Lake Tanganyika, Tanzania - TA2015036 Kigoma Deep Cast 100m | ecosystem: Environmental > Aquatic > Freshwater > Lake | place: Tanzania: Lake...
CCCCCGCCTCACCACCCTTCTGTACGTCCTTGGCCCCCTTTGCCTTGGCCTTCTTTCCCTTCCCCTTTCCCTTCCCCTTCTCGTCCTTCCCCTTCTCGTCCTTCCCCTTCTCGTCCTTGGCCTCGCCTTCGTCCTTGGCCTCCCCCTCATCCTTCTTGGATTCCACGTTCTTCTTCGGGCAGGAGACGGTGAACTCCACGGTGAACCTCCACCACCCCTCCTTGCCTGCGGTTGCCTTCAGCATCTCCTGCTTGGTGCGCTGCACGTTGTGGAAACAGGAGTGCTTCGACAGCATGGTCAGGAACAGGTCCATGGTGGCCACCGAGGAAGCATTCCCGGTGAACTCGACGACCCCTTCTCCCATGGCAGCCCGGCTCGCACCGTCGATCCGGACCTGTGTGGCCTCCAGGTGATGGACGACGGCCTGGGGAACCGGGGGCTCGACCGGAAGAGCACCCCCGGCCTCGCCCGCTGCCGGGTCCGCCGTATCCGCTCCGGGCACGGCGGCAACGGCTCCGGGTTCCGCGGGGACCGGCACGACCTCGGCAACCGGAGCCGCGGCATCCGCGGGTGCGGCCGGCGGGGGAGTCTCCTCCCCTGTCGGCTGCCCGTCGATTCGCGCCATGACGTCCGCCACCTCCCAGTAGACGTCGTGTGCCGTCAGGTCGGGGAACACGGTCCAGACATCGGAAGGCGGCACCTCCTCCAGCCGGGTCAGGATCTCCTCCCAGTCATCCAGCTCCTCCCCCAGGATCTTGCCCGAGATCACCATCAGCTCGGCCCTGAGCTGCTCCTCCTGCTCCAGGACGGACTGGTACCTCAGCACTTGAGGCGTTGCGAATGCCGCCAGGAAGAACAGGACCATGAACGCCAGGTAGATGATCCGTCCGCGCATGAAGCGGAAGTCCCCCTGGTAGGCCCACTCCCCCTGCCGGAAGTTGACCCGGACCGTATCGCTCCCACGCACCGAGGCATAGCCCGCTGCCAGCCCGGAAACGAACTGCAGGCCGTCGGCCTCCCCCCCGCGGCTCACCTTGAGCAACGACGGGTAGAGCAGCGTCACCGGCTTGCCGAGCGTCTCCCCGAGGAACGTGTCGATCCCGCCGAGTGCGGCACTGCCTCCGAACAGGTAGATCTCGTCCGGCTCGAGCTCCGCCCGGAACGTGTGCCGCAGATCCCGGGACACGGACCGCAGCGTCTCACGCAGACAGTCCGCGGCCTCCTGCACCCGCCCCACGGCAATGCCCTGGCCAGCCGGGTACAAGTGCGTCTCCCGCTTGAGCCGTTCCGCCTCTTCCATTCCCACCGAGAAACGCTCGGACAGGGCACGCGTCAGGTCGTAGCCTCCGGACAAGATGATCCGCGCCCCCGCGAACCGGCCACCGTTCACCAGCGTCACGACCGTCTTGCGATGTCCAAGATCCACGAAGGCACAGGTCCGTGCCGGCGCCTGCAGAAGCAGCTCCGCCAGCCGTCCGTTGGATACCGCCTGGTGCGCCAGCACCCGCGGATCGATGTTCAGGGTATCGAGAAGCTCCCGCTGCTCCTCCATCTCCTTGAGCGAGACCGCTGATGCGAAGAGAACGCTCCCGGCCTTGCTGCGGGACAGCACGAGGTAGTCCGCGACCATGTCCTCCGCTGCCACGGGAAGGTGGTTCTCGAGCTCGAACCGCAGCACGGCATCGATGCGCGAACGGTCCGCAAACGGCAGCTCGATCTTCCGGTTGAGCGGCTTCTCGGCCGGCATGACCACGGTCACCGCATCCCCGGCGAGCCGCCGTCCGGGCAGCAGCTCGCGCGCGACCTTGAGCTGCTCCGTCCGACGCGTCTTGGCCTCCAGGGCGGAGGTCAACACCGATTCCTGGGTTCCTGACACTCCGTATCCGAGGAGAGGTACCCGGGCCGTCACCCGCTTGGCCGAGTAGCTCCCGATGTCCAGCACCTGCACCTTCTGCGCCATGCGTCTACTCCCTCCAGTACGAGATCTTGCCGGTGGACGTGTCCAGCACCGCGGTGATCGTGCGCTCCACGTTCCCCGCCTTGCCGGTCGCACTCACCCGCCAGACCCGCCCGTGCGTGCCCACCTTCTTCTCGAGCGACGCCGTGTCCAGCGGCAGCTCCTCCCCCAGAAACGCAGACAGCTTCCCAAAGAAACCCGTGAACTGCTTGGCACTCGAGAACGGCGGCGTGAACAGCTTGTTCTTCACCATCCGGCACATCTCGAAGTACTCGCCCACGATGTCGATCGGCGCCGGCATCCCCGAGGCCCTGAGCTGCGGATTGCACAGCAGCTTCCCCGCATCCGCCAGGTGGGCGCACACCAGCCCCTTGACCACTTCCAGGTCCGCTGAGTTCACGTTCAGCTTCTCGGTGTTGTAGACCGTGACCTTGTCCTTCAACAGGCAGTAGATCCCCTCGGTCACGCCATCCACGTAGCGGACCTCCTCCACCGTGTCGTACTTCGCGTTCTTGACCTTGTACCCGAACTTCGAGTACCGCCCGCCCCCTTCACCGGCCCCACCCTGGCTCTCGATCACGATCCCCTGCTCGACCTGCGTCTTGTTGTCGTCCGGGTCCGCCCAGTCGATGATGGCAGCGATCACCTCGTCGACCTTCCGCTCGTTCTCGTTGTACAGGTCGCTGGCGAACTGCTGCATGAACAGGCCGCGAAGCTGCGTGTACAGCGACTGCTTGTCCCCCGCGTTCTTGACCCCGTTGAGGTTGATCTTGCCATCCTCCAGGTCCACCTTGCACGAGAACTCCATCCCCTCGGGCATCCCCAGCCCGTCCACCCCGTGGAAGTCCATCAGGTCCATGCCGTACAGCGAGAACTTCCCGGTCGAGAAACCCTGGCAGAGCGGCTCGATGGCCCTCCAGATCTCGATCTGCTGGGTGTTGATTCCCCCGAGGAACGAGGCATACATGCCGATGACCTTGTCCACCACCTCCTTGGCCTCCAGGGTGAACAGGGCCAGCATGATCCCCGACCGCGCAGCGAAGTACGCCTGCACCTCCTTCTGCGCATGCTGCGTCATGCCCACGTTGATCTTCGTGTTGTAGGAGAACTCGGCCACGGCAACCGACAGCACGGCCACCGCGGTCAACACAACCACGAGCGCGACTCCCCGCTGTCCTTCGAGCTCCCCTTTCACGTCAGCTCCTGCAATCATCGAGAGCACGACCTCGTCCACGGATGGTCGAGCGCCCCTCGACTCCGCTCGGGACGGGCAGAACCCCCTCCCACCCGAGCCCATCGAAACCGTTCAGTTCCGAGCCTGCCACGTCATCTTCCCTCACCAGTTGAACGCATCCCGCATCTGCATCTGCACGTCGGTCTGGAACGGGTACTCGCGGCCGTCCTCGTCCAGCAACGTCAGCCGCACCCGCACGCGAGGCGGCAGCACGAACGTCTCCTCGTCCGTTGGTATCCCCGAGACCTTCTTCACCAGATTGGCCGCCTTCTCCGCATCCTTGTCCAGGAAGATGGGATCCGTGTCCTCCAGCTCGGCCTTCCACTCGTCGGTCCAGTCCTCGGCCACCGGATCCCAGTACTCGAACTCCAGCTTCTTGACCCCCTCAGCGAGGACATCCTCATCCCCCCCTTTCTCGGGGCGGTCGTCGATGAACGTCTTCTCACGGCGCAGCAGGCGCTTGCTCTTCACCTCGTAGGTGACGACTCCCTGGTCCGATTCCGGTGTCTCCGGGAACCAGCGGTAGTGTCCGACATAGGTGAAGGTCACCTCGTCGTCACGCCCCAGGAACAGCGTCTCCCGGTTCTTCTCCAGCACGCTCACGTGCTTCGACAGGAACGCGTTCGTCAGGTCCCGGGAGATCTTGTTCACCGCCACCATGCCGGCATGGTAGATGGCCTGGGTCTGCTCGGCAGTCCTCTGCGCCCGCAGCGTAACGGCCACCGTGGAGTAGATGAGCGCCGCCACCATGGTCAGGATGCCCACTGCGACCATGGTCTCCACCATGGTGAAGCCTCTGTCGGAGGATGGGATGGCCATCACCGTCCTCCTCCGCTGCTGCCGCCGCCTCGATCCCCGCCGCCACCGCCGCCGCCGCCGCCACGATCATCGCCCCCGGACGGGTCCGGGATCAACCCTGCCCCGCCCAGGACCTCCTGCGCATCCTCGATCTCCTTGAGCTGTTGGAGCTGCTCCTCCGGAAGTGACGTGATGAAGGTGACCACGGCGAACTCCCGGGCGCCGAACGCCCCCTCGTTCCACGACAGCGTCACCGTGAGCTGACGGGTCTTGTTGCTGACCTCCTCCAGCACCTTCGGCACAAAGGACTGGATCCCCATGAAGCCCATGATCATCGCCCCGAGGTTGACATTGCACAGCGACATCAGGGCTTCTCCCTCGGGCCCCAGAAACGGCATGAGAAACGCAAGCCCGGAAAGGTCGAGCCCCCCCGGCCCGGACGAGCTCCCGCTCATGAGCCCCTGCATCGTGCCGGACACTCCCTCCCGGTCTCCGGCCTGCAAGGAGGCAAGCCCTCCCTCCCCCATGAGCCCGCCAAAGCTCTGGTCCACCAGCGCCTGCATCTGCTCCGGCTCCAGGTCCAGCCTCTTGAGGTCGTACCGGCACTTGTAGAGGTCGTCGAACGGCTCGGGCACGTCGCAATCCCGGTCCTCCAGCGCGTTTTCCGGGAAGCCCTCGAGCTTGTACTCCTCCTCGATGTCGAAGATGATCGAGCGCATGAGCAATGCTGCCGCCTGCCCCCGCTTGATCAGCACCGAGCCCTGCATGCTGGCCTGCTGTGCCGACATGATGGCCGTCATCGCGATCGCGAGCACCGCAATCGCGACCATCATCTCCAGGAGGGGGGAACCTCCCTCGTGCAGGCCGCGCCACCTCATCTCTTCGCAAGCTCCTTCGAGTCGAGCTCCTCGGTGAACACCACGCCGGTACCCTGGAGCGCCTTCACCTCGACCGTGAACGTGTCACCCCCGTCCGTGAGCCAGACCATCGCCTTCTCCGCGGTTCCGTCCGGGAAGAAGTAGATCGACTCCGTCCCGCTCTCCACGACCGACTTGTTGTGCTTCGTCAGCACCCCGACGAACTTGATGCCACCCGGCAGCTTCTCCTTCTTCACCCGCCGGTCTCTCACTTCCTTGCCGGACAGAGCGGGTTCGAGCTCGTCCTTGTCCCGCTCCTCCCCTTCGCCCCCGTGCTTCTTCCCGGAGAGGTCCGGGGCACTCCCCTTCCCCTTGCCGTCCTCGAGGAGCTCGGCCCCCTGGCACTCCCCCTTCTCCTCGACCTCCTCCACGAGCTAGGACCCCTCTTCCCGGTCGATCACCACCCGGTGGACCTTCCCCCGCAGCGTCGACAGGTTGTAGGCGTACCGGACCATCCCGGACAGCTTGTTGCAGGAGGCCACCAGCCGGGCGCCGAAGATCCCTCCGATGGCCGGCGCCATGGCAATCGCGATCAGACCGACGATGGCCAGCACCACCATGATCTCCACGAGGGTGAGCCCTTGCCGAGCAGAGGCCCTGCCCGCGCGGGGCCCCCCCGGCCGTCCTCGTTCCGATTCGGATCTCCTTGCGACCCGCATCTCCACCCTTTTCGCTCTCAGGTCTCTCGCACAAAACTACTCGACATCCTCGTCCTCGCCGAGGCAGAGGTCGTCCTCCGTGCTCTCCTTCTTGTCCGGGCCGCTCGAGCACAGCTTGAAGCCGTCCCCGTCCACGGAGTAGATCCACTTCTTCTTCCAGGGGTCCTTGAGGTCCGCCTTCTTGAGCGCCCCCTTGCCCTTTTTCGACGCGCTCTTGGTCAGCTCGTCGAGCGATGACGGGTACTCGTCGTGCTTGGCGTAGTACATCTCGAGCACCGACCCGATCTTCTCCAGGCTCACCCGGGCCGCATCGACCTTGGCCTGAGCCAGGTAGTTCATGACCCCGTACCCCACGGCCGACATCACGATGCCGATGATCGCGATGACCACCATGATCTCGATCAGCGTCATACCCGACTGCCCCTTGCGGAGCACGTCCCGAACCAGCTTGACTCTCGTCTTCATGTTCCCCTCCCTCATCCCTTCAGAAGCTCGTTCATCTGCAGCATCGGCGTCAGGATCGCAAACACGATCAAGGCCACCGCAACACCCATGCACAGGATCATCAGGGGTTCCAGCAGCGACGTGAGCACCGTCAGCTTGGAATCCACCTGCATCTCGTACGCGCTCGACACGTTGTCCAACATCTCCTCGACCTGCCCGGATTGCTCCCCCACCGCGATCATGTGGACCACCATGGGGGGGAACTGCCCGCTCCGCTCCAGCGGCCTTGCCAGGGAATCACCCTCCTTGACCGCGAGCTTGGCCTCCTCCAGCACCTCCTCCAGCACCTTGTTGCCCACCACGTGCTTCACGATCTCGAGCGCAGTGATGATCGGCACTCCGCTCTTGAGCAGCGTCCCGAGCGTCCTCGAGAAACGGGTGATCGCCACCATCCGCATGAGCTGGCCGAACAGCGGGATCCGCAGCACGAAAGAGTCCCATCGCGCCCGCCCGCTCTCGCTCGTGCGGTACTTGTTGAACGACCATATGGCGAAGACGATGCCGGCCGCGGTCGCGTGCCACCAGTCCTGGAAGTACTCCGAGATCCAGATGAGCCCCCGGGTCAGCGCCGGGAGCTTCTGCCCCATGTCCGTGAACATCGCGGTCAGCTTGGGAACCACGAACATCATCATCAGGCTCACGATGATGACACCGACCCCCATCATCACCAGCGGATAGGTCATGGCGCCGATGAGCCGGGACCGCAGCTTCGCCTGGGCCTCCGTGAAATCCGCAAGGCGGGAAAACACGATGTCCAGCGTGCCCGACGACTCGCCCGCACGCACCATGTTCACGTACAGGTCGTTGAATACCGCGGGGTGATCCGCAAGCGCATTGCCGAGCGACTTGCCCTCGGTCACGGCCCGGCGGATCTCGTTGAGGACCCGCTGCAGGTTCACGTTGGAAGACTGCTTCGACACGGCAGTGATGCAGTCCACCACCGGAATCGCGGCCTTGAGCAGGGTGGAGAGCTGCCGCGTCACCTCGGCCAGCTCCATGACCTTGACGCGCTTGCCCAGGCGGAATCCGCCCCCCTTCCCGTGCGCCTCCGCCGCGTGCGTCATCCCCCCTTTCTGCCCTCCGGGGCGGCGAGGCGCCTCTCCGGCCTCCGCCCCCCCCCCTTCCATGCTCTTGTACTCGGAAAGGAAGATCCCCTGCCTGCGCAGGGCGTCCTTGAGGTCCCGTGGGTTGTCCGCGTCCAGCACGCCCCTCACGGCCCGCCCGTTGGAACCCACCCCCCTGTATTCGTAGACCGGCATCCAATCCCCCGGCTCAGAACAGCATCGTGTCGTCCTGCGTCCCCCGGAGCACCTCCTCGATGGAGGTCAGCCCGGACAGCACCTTCTTCGCCCCGTCCCCCCGAAGGGTCGTCATCCCGTCCTTGAGCGCCTGCCGCCGAAGCTCCGAGGCATTCGCCTTCGCCATGACGAGGTCCCGCACCGAATCGGTCACGACCAGCAGCTCGAAGATCCCCTTCCGCCCCGAGTACCCCGTCCCGGAGCAGTCGGCACATCCCCGGGGCACGAAGATCGTCGCGCTCCGGCCATCCGTGATCCCGAGCTGCCTGAGCTGCAGCGGGCTCGCTTCCCCCGGCTGGCGGCACGACTTGCACAACACCCGCACCAGCCGCTGCGCCATCACCGCCATGACCGAGGACGCGATCAGGAACGGCTCCACCCCCATGTCGGTCAGTCGCGTGAAGGTGGAGGGCGCATCGTTCGTATGCACGGTGGAGAACACCAGGTGCCCCGTCAGCGATGCCTGGATCGCAATCTCCACCGTCTCCTTGTCACGGATCTCGCCCACCAGAATCACGTCCGGATCCTGGCGCAGGAATGCTCGCAGCGCAGACGAGAACGTGACGTCGATCTTGGGGTTCACCTGCATCTGGTTGATGCCCGTGAGCTGGTACTCCACCGGGTCTTCGATGGTCAGGATCTTCTTGTCCGGCGAGTTGATCGCGGTCAGCCCCGCATACAGCGTGGTCGTCTTGCCCGAGCCGGTGGGCCCCGTGACCAGGATGATCCCGTGCGGCCGGTGGATCAGGTAGTCCACCTTCGCACGGTCATCGTCCGCCATGCCCAGATCCTGCAGGTCAAGCACCGTCGTGGTCTTGTCCAGGAGTCGGAGCACCAGGCTCTCGCCGAACGCTATGGGAATGGTCGACAGGCGGATGTCGACGTCGCGCCCCGCAATGCGGATCCGGATGCGCCCGTCCTGGGGCCGCCGCTTCTCCGCTATGTTCAGCGTGCCCATGATCTTGATTCGGGACGTGATGCTCGACTGGAGCCGCTTCGGGACGTTGAGCACTTCGTGCAGCACGCCGTCCTTGCGGAAGCGCACGGAGGGGCCCTTCTCGAACGGCTCGATGTGGATGTCCGACGCCTTCTCCTTGACCGCCTGCGCCAGGATCGAGTTCACCAGCCGGATGATCGGGGCCTCGTCATCCTCTTCGAGCAGGTCCTTGGTCGATTCCTCGAGGTCGTGGGCGAGACTGCCCAGATCCTCGGACCCCTCGATGTCCCCCATCACCTCCTGGGCCCCGGTGCGCCGGTCGTACTGGGCGTTGAGCACCGCCAGCACCAGGTCGAGCATCGCCACGACCGGCTCCACGCCCGCGCCGTACAGCGATGCCAGGTCGTTGAGCACCGCGACCTGCGTCGGATCCGCGAGCGCCACCACGACCTTGCCGCGACGGCGATACAGCGGGGCAAACTCGTGCTGCTTGGCGAACGCCAGCGAGAACGGCTCGACCAGGTTCGGGTCGAGCTGCGACTTGTCGAACTCCTCCACGAAGTCCATCCCGAACTGGTGGGAAAGCGCCAGCGCGACATCCCGCTGGCTCACGGCCCCCTGTGCGACGAGCACCTCGCCAAAGCGGCCCCCCTTCTCCTGCTGCGTGCGGAGCGCCTGCGTGATCTCGGCCTCGGACAGCACCCCCATGTCTTTGAGCACCTGGCCGATGAGCCGGTCGTCGAACAGCTTCCTCCCCCTGACCTCGCTCATTGGTCCCCCTTGGGCTGCTGCGTGGGATCGTACTCGAGATCGTGCGTTTCCGGCGGCCCGACGAGGTCCACGGAGGTCCCCTCGAATTCGGCCCGCTCCCGGGATTCCCGCTCCGCCTTGGCTCGATCCACGACCTGTCGCATCTGCTCCAGCGCACCGTGCTTCTTCTCGTAGTCCACCATCCCCTGCCGCTCCTTCTCCTTGGTCGCCAGGTACTCCGCGAACCGCCGGATCTCCTCGAGCCGCTCCCGGTGGATCCGGGACAGGTCCGACGGGTCCACGATGATGTGCGGGATGATGATCATCAGCAGGTTCTTCTTCTCGGTCTTGGTCACGGTCTTGCGGAAGAAGATCCCCAGCAGCGGCACGTCGCCGAGGAACGGCACCTTGTCCACTCCCTCGGATTCCCTGTCGCGAATCAGGCCGCCGATCACGACCGGCTGCTGGTCACGGACCACCACCGTGTTGGTCACCTTGCGCTTCGAGGTGGTCGGACCGAGATTCCGGTCGATGCTCTCCACGTCATCCACGGACTGGTCGATCTCCAGGCGCACGAAATTGGACTCGTTGATGTGCGGCGTGATCTTCAGGGTGAGGTCGACGTCGATGCGCTGCACCATCCCCATGCCGCCGCCCAGCAGGCTGCTCATGAGCCCATATCCGCCCCCGTAGCCGCCCAGGGCGGAGCTGATGCCGCTCGTGATGTCCCGGCCGCCGGTCATCCCCCCGTAGCCGCCCAATCCCCCGAGGCCACCCATACCGCCAAGGCCGCCAAGGCCGCCCATGCTGGTTGCCTGATACGGGATCTGCTTGCCCACCTGGATCTCCGCCTCTTCGTTGTCCAAGGTCAGGATGTGCGGCGTCGACAGGATGTTCACGTCCGAGTTCGATGCAATGGCCTGCAGCAGAAAGCCGAACGACGGGATCGACAGGTCGCCGGAAAGCCCCTCCGCCGTACCGGTGCTCCCGGTGGAGAGATCGACCAGCGGCCCCTGCATGCCGGTCGCAAGCCCCCCCTTCATGAGCTGCTGCATGTCCAGGCCGGAGACGCCCAGGCCGCCAAGGCCCATCAGCAGCGGTACCGTCTCGCCGTCCACGTCCACCGTCGTACCCGCGCTGCCCGAGATCCCGAACTTCCGCTCCTTGTTCGACGAGATCTCCATGATCATCGCCTCGACGTAGACCTGCTTGCGCCGGATGTCGAGCTTCTCGACCACGCGCTTCATGCTCTCGAAATCCTTGAGAGACGACTCGATGATCAGCGAGTTGGTCTGCTTGTGCGCCGTGACCTTCACCTCCCCTTCGAACAGGCCGGCCACGCCGCCGCCGGGGGCCCCCGCCGGGCCGCCCCGCGGGCCGCCCCGCGGGCCACCGCCCCCACGTGCCCCACCTCCGGCCGCAGTCCCCGATGCCAGCGAAGACAGCGTCGACGCCAGCTCCTCCGCATCCGCATTCTCGAGGTAGTAGATGTGGATCTGGCCTTCCCCCGGAATCGGGACGTCCACCTTGCGCACCAGCCTGTCCACCTGGAGGTACGTCGTCGAGTTGCACACGATGAGAAGCTGATTGGTTCGCTCGTCCGCGAAGATCTTCGAGACCTTGATCGCCTCGGCCCCCTCCTTGTCCACCGACGAAGGCCCGGACGGGGCCGAAGGCTGTCCCCGCGGGGGCCGCGGCTGCGCTGCCGCCCGGGGTCGGCCGCCCGGGGCCGGACCGGCTGCCCCCTCGCCGAACATGCCCGTGATCACCTCGACGAGCTGTGCGGCCTCCGCATACTGCACCGGCCGGACCCAGATCTTCTCCTTGTCCGTGGGCCGATCGAGCTCGTCGACGAACTTCTCCAGCTTCCGAACCATGACCGCGGCATCGGTGATGATGAGCGTGTCTTCCCCGTAGCTGATGATCTCGCCGGCACGCCCCTTGAAGCTGCCGAGCACCTGCGACAGCTCCGATGCCGGCACGTACTTGAGCTTGACCACCTTGGTCACCATCCCCTCGTCCGCAGGGACGCCCGACCCGTCCTTCAGGAACGGAATGGTCTCCTGCTTGCCCGTGTTTTCCGGGACGATGCGCAGGAATTTGCCCGATGGGGCCACGATCAACTGGTGCGCACGCAGCACGCTCAGGAACGCCTTGTACGCCTCCGCCACCGTCACCGGCTGCGGCGACATGAGCGTGATCGTCTTGCCCTGGAACCCGCCGGTAAGCAGGAAGTTCTTGTCCGTCCAGCAGGAGATCAGGCGGATGAGGTCATCCAGCGGCATATCCTTGAAGTCTAGCGCCACCATGTCGTTGAGCCCGAGTTTCTGGCAAGGGATCTCGGACACACCGGACGGATTCACCTTGATGACGTTGGCCGGAGCAGTCGCCTCGACCACGTTCCTGGGAACCTCTCCGGCCGGAGCCGCACCCTCGCCCGTCACGGCCCCTCCCGACTCGGCGCCTGCCGGGGCAACCTGGGGAGCAAACTCCCGCGGCGCTGCCTTGCCGTCTCGAGGCACCACCCCGGCCGGCGGGCCGCCCGCACCGATCCCGGAGGGCGGTGACTCCGGCCCCCCCCCCGGATCCGGGGGCAGCACCTGCGCAAACGCCACGCTGCAAAGTCCCAGCGCGGCAACCAGAACCGCTGCGGAAAAACCGTTCTTGCCCATTATCGCTCTCCTCTTCTCACCACCGGGTCACTCGATCTTGTACGACAAGGAGTGCTGCTTCCCCCGCCGTGTGATGTCCAGCATGATGCTGCTCGAATTCTGGAGCTGCGTGAACAGCTCCAACGCCTTGCCGGGGGACGACAGCTCCTCGCCGTTGATCTGCTGGATGACGTCACCGGACCGGATTCCGAGGGCCCGGTAGAGGCTGTTCGGCCTCACGCCGATGAGCTTGAACCCCTTGTAGGTCCCCGAGTCCTTGTCGTAGTTCGGAATCACCCTCGCCTCGCGGCCCAGCTTGGCCAGGTCCTGGAGCTGCTCGTTCAGCATCCCCCGGTCGATCCGATACTCCCACGGTCCGAGCTGCTTGACCCCCTCCGAGTAGGGGGTGCTCGACGCCGGAGGCTCCCGGGGGGCAGCCTCCCGGACCGGCTCCTCCGTCCCGCGTGCCGGCGCGCCAATCCGGCCGCCGGCTGCCAGCATCGGCCCGGCCCCCTTGGGCTCGTGCTTCTTCCACAACAGCTCCGTCACCCCCTGGCTCGCCGTGATGTAGTAGTTGGTGATCTGGCTGACGTGGAACCCCCCTTTGAGCTCCGTGCCGATCCCCACCCACCTCGCCTCCCCTCCGTCCACCTTCACCATCGCCATGCTCTTGCTCGGATCCTGGGGAGTGGTGATCACCGCAATCAGCTCGAGGTCCAGCTGCCCCCCCGTCTCCTCGGCCGGAGGCGCCTCTTCGACCGGCACTTCCTCCTCGATCATGGCAACCTCCGGCGGCGCCTCGGCCGTCTCCTCCGACTTGGCAGCCTGCAGGAGCTGCATCCTCCGCTCGAGATCCACGCTCCTGGACGCGGTCGGCCGCCGGAACTCGTCCAGCTCCTCGTCCCCCCCCTCCTCCGCATCACCGGTCGCGTCCGCAGGCGCCACCTCGAAGACCTCGAACTCCACGTAGGACATGGCAGCGTTCGCTGCCGCATACCCCGCCCCGATCAGAAGAACCGAGTTCAGGATCCAGAAGTACCGCTTGAACAGAAACTCCATGAACGACCTCCCGTTTCTGTCAACCTCACCGCACCGGCGTCGGGGTCGGAATCGGCATCGATTCCTCCGCCCCCCACCTGCTCACGCACGGGCGTGGAGCAGCCTCATGGCTTGCAAGGTTCGTGCCATTCCACCAGGCGCTGCTGAACGGCCCCACAGGCTGCTGAGCGCCGCCGCCCGGCGTCTCGGAAGCCCCGATCCTTGCCATTTTGACAAATCGACGGCCGCGGGCGGGGGCGGAAGGGCACTTCTGTCAAGCACGCTTCCTTCTACGCGTCCTCATCCTTCTCCTGCCGGTCGAGGATTCGGTACACCGTCCGCTGCGAAATCCCCAGCAGGTGCGCTGCCAGACGCTTGTTGCCGCGTGTCAGCTTCAGCGTCTGCGTCAGCATCAGCTTCTCCATCTTTC
>Ga0194127_10006567_pt1 | contig 13166 bp, 13 predicted proteins | sample TA2KigC100mmetaG_FD_148624 | JGI IMG/M metagenome (GOLD analysis project Ga0194127, IMG submission 148624) | Freshwater microbial communities from Lake Tanganyika, Tanzania - TA2015036 Kigoma Deep Cast 100m | ecosystem: Environmental > Aquatic > Freshwater > Lake | place: Tanzania: Lake...
CCCCTGCATCCCGATCGCGGTGCCGCCCGTCACCGTGATGGCGGGCCCCCTCTGCGACGACTCCGCGAGCCTCCTTACGGGCCCGTACCTGGAGGACGTGTAGTACTCGCTCACGAAGCCGACGATCGTGCCGCTCAGGATCCCGGCAAGGATGGCGTAGAACGGGCCCATCTGTCCGTACGTGGTCTCACCGACCGTGAACGGAGTGCCGAGGCCCCGCACGATGAAGTACCCGGCCAGGGCGGTGAGGCCCGCCGCGACATACGTCCCTCCCATGAGCGCCGCTTGCGGGTTCCGCCTGCCGACGGCCTTCACGAAGAGGATACCGATCATGGAGCAGACGATGCCGGCGGAGGCGATGTAGAGCGGGAGCGACACGAGGCTGTCGGACACGGTCGAGGCCACGTTGAGCGTCACCGCGAGCGCCATGCTCGCGATGATGGACTCGACGTACGACTCGAGCAGATCGGCGCCGAGACCCGCCACGTCGCCGACGTTGTCCCCGACGTTGTCCGCGATGACGGCGGGGTTCCGGGGGTCGTCCTCGGGGATGCCGGCCTCCACCTTGCCGACGAGGTCGGCCGCCATGTCGGCGCCCTTCGTGAAGAGCCCGCCGCCGGAGCGCGCGAAGAGTGCGACGAAGCTCGCCCCCATCGCGTAGCCGTTCACGATCGTCGGCGCCCTGAAGACCCAGTACACGACGGCGAGGCCCACGAGCGAGAGGCTCGCGACGGTCATGCCCATCACGGACCCCGCTGACATGGCCACGCCCAGTGCGCCGCGCACGCCGTCGTCCGCGGCGGCCTGCGTCGTCCGGGAGTTGGCGCGCGTGGCGATGCTCATCCCGACGTACCCGGCGAGCGCGGAGACGACGGCTCCGAGCACGAAGGCGACCGACGTGGCCCAGCCGAGCCCGAGCGCGTCCCGTCCGGAGAGCACCGGGGCGAGCGCGATGATCAAGGCGACGACGGCCACAAGCGCCGAGACGTAGGTGTACTCGCGCCTGAGGAACGCCCGCGCGCCGTCCTGCACCGCGCGCGAGATGCGCACCATGAGCTCGTTCCCGGGGTTCTTTCTCAGGATCTCGAGCGCAAGCACGCCGACGAACACGAGCCCCACCACGCCTGAGAGAAGAGGGACCAGAACGACGCTCATCGGGCCTCCTCCGCTTCATCGTCTTGCACCGCAGCCTCCCGGCGGTTGTAGATGGACATCGCGACGCTCAATCCCCGGGTCAGCGCAACCGCCATGCACTCGACGGCCCGTGACACCATGTCCAGCACCGTGGTCCACTCGGAGTCGTCGAACGCGCCGAGCACGTGGTCCTCGGCCCCTTCGCCCCCGGAGGGGGCGCCCACGCCCAGGCGAAGACGAGGGAACTCCGTCGTGCCGAGAGCCTGCGCGATCGACCGGAGTCCGCGGTGACCTCCGTCGCGTCCCGCCAGCCGGAGCCTCAGCTGCCCCAGCGGCAGGTCGATGTCGTCGGAGACCACCAGGAGGTCGGACGCAACGGCTCCCGTGGCATCGAGGATGCGGGCGACGGGCCCGCCGCTGTCGTTCATGTAGGACTGCGGGAGCGCGAGTATCACGCGCTCGCCCGCCACCCGCCCGGTCCCGCTCACGAGGTCCCCGGAGGCGACCGCAAGCCCGATCCGATGCGCGCGCGCCAGCTCGGTGACGGCCAGGAACCCAACGTTGTGCCGTGAACCCTGGTACTCCCTTCCCGGGTTCCCAAGACCGACGATCACCCTCACGCGCCCTTGGCCTTCTCTTCCTTCTTCTTCTCCTTCTTGTCCTTCTTCGCGTCGTCCGACTCCGCCTCGGCCTCCGCGCCCTCGCCCTCGGCGGCCTCGCCCTCGCCAGGGGCCTCGGCCGCGGCGGCCGCGGTCGGCTCGCGGAAGAGCGTCGGCTGCAGCACCTCTACGACCGGTCTGTCCCTGTTGTCAAGGAGCTCGACGTTGGGAACCTGGAGGTCGCCCACGTGGATCGAGTGCCTCACCTCCAGCGCCGAGACGTCCACTTCTATGTGCTCCGGGATGTGCCTGGGCAGACACCGCACCTCCAGCTCGCGCATCGTGTGGTCGAGGATGCCGCGCCCCTCCTTCACCGCCAGCGGGTCGCCGACGAGCACGACCGGGATGTGCATGATGACCGGCTTGTTCTCGGAGATCCTCTGGAGATCCACGTGGATGATGCGCCGCGAAAGGGGATCGCGCGCCATCTCCCTGATGACCGCGCGGACGGGTTCCGCCCCATCCACCGACAGCTGGATGATCACGTTCCGCCCGGACGGCGTCGACAACGCGACGCGCAGGTCGTGCGCGTCGATCGCGAGCGTCACCGTCTCCTCCGCCTCACCGTAGAGCACGGCCGGGATCTTCCCTTCCGACCGGACACGCTTCGTTCCCTGCTTGCCCACCGCGGGTCTCAACACGCTGCTGAGTCTCACCGTTGCCATCGCGTTCTCCCGTTGCCGTTCGGTCCAGGGCCGGCGCCGCTCACACGAAGAGCGAGCTCACCGACTTTTCACCGTGGATCCTGTCGATGGCCTCTCCGAGCAGCTCGGCCACCGAAAGCACCTTGATCTTCTTCTCGCTCAGACCCTCGTGGGCCAGCGTGTTCGTGACGACGATCTCCTCGATCGGCGACGCGGCCAGCTGCGCGAGCGCGCCCCCGGCGAACACCGCGTGCGTCGCGCCGGCCGTGATCCGCTTGGCGCCGAGCTTCATGATCGCGTGCGCCGCCTCGATCATGGAGTTGCCCGTGTTGATGATGTCGTCGACCATGACCACGTGCTTACCCGCCACGTCGCCGACGACGTTGATGACCTCGGCGGCGTCGGGCCGCGGCCGCCGCTTGTCGACGAACCCCAGGGTCGCTCCGAGTCGTTTGGCGAACGCTCTGCCCATCTTGATGCTCCCCGTCGGGGGACATCACGACGAGCCCGGCCGCGGCGTGCTCCTCGAAGTAGCGCAGCAGCACCGGGGCCGCGTAGATGTGGTCGAGCGGAAGGTCGAAGAAGCCCTGGATCTGCGGCGCGTGCAGGTCCATGGTGAGCACCCTGTCGGTGCCCGCCACGGTGATCAGGTTCGCCACGAGCTTCGCCGTGATCGGAACGCGGGGACGGTCCTTCCGGTCCTGGCGGGCGTACCCGAAGTACGGCAGCACGGCGGTGATGCGGCGCGCCGAGGCCCGGCGCAGCGCGTCGACCATGACGAGCAGCTCGAGGAGATTGTCGCCTGGGGGCGCCGTGGGCTGCACGACGAACGCGTCGACGCCCCTCACGTTCTCGAGGATGTTCACCTCGATCTCGCCGTCCCTGAAGCGCCCGACGGCGGCCTCGCCGACCCGGATGCCCAGGTACCTGGCGATCTCGTGCGTGAGAGCCGGATTCGCAGTCCCTGTGAACAGCGCTAGCTGATCGTTCATCCGAGCCTCCGACGCTCTGGTGACCGCCCCCCCGATCCGTTCCTCCTGCGGCGCCGCAGCCTGTTGTGGCTGGGGCGGGAGGATTCGAACCTCCGATGCGGGATTCAAAGTCCCGTGTCTTACCAGCTTGACGACGCCCCAGCGCCCGGGTCAGTCATACGGGTCCTCGGCGTGGACAAGCTGTCCCTCGGCGAGGACACGCGCAAGCCCCCCACCCCGCTCCACGACCTCCAGCTGACGCCTGTACTCCGAGAACACCGCGTCCTCGATCATCTGGCGCGTCTCGTTGTTGATCGGGTGAGCGATGTCCCTGAACTCCCCGTCCTTCCGCCGTCGGCTCGGCATCGCCACGAACAGCCCGGCGTTCCCCTCGATGACCTTGAGCCCTCGTACGACGAAGGCATCGTCGAACGTGATGCTCACGAACGCCTTGAGTCTCTCCTCGCAGCGCAGCGTGAGCCTCACCTCAGTGATCTCCATCGACTCACCGCCCTTTGCCTGGATAAAGGGGTGTCGATCGCGGCAGGCTTCGCTGTCCGCCCCCACGCCGCCGGCGCCGTCAGTGCCACCTCAGAACGCAGGCGGCGCCGACAGCCTGTACGACGTGGACCCTCCTTTCCTCGCCCCCGAGAGAGTCGGCGATGCGCTCCGCGTTCTCTCGGTCGGGGACCATGCCAAACACGGTCGGCCCGCTTCCCGACATGACGGTCCCCATCGCGCCTCTCTCGCGAAGGAGCCCCTCGAGGCGGCCGACCTCCGGACACATCTCAACAACGCCAGTCTGGAGGTCGTTCCGAAGAACCCGCGCGAGGCCCTCGGCGTCCCCCTCCTGGATAGCTGAACACACGAGGCTAATGGACGGCAGGCGCTCTGTCAACCCGATTCTCGCCGCGGCATAGGCGGCTGCGGCGCTGACCTCGGCCGCGGGCGTCGCGAGCACGAACCAGCAACCCGGAGGCGGCGGGAGCGGTTCCAGAAGCTCTCCCCTTCCCCTGCCCCGGGCGGTGCCGCCCTCGATCAGGAACGGCACGTCGGATCCGACCGTGAGGGCGATTCCTCGAAGGGCGTCCGCCGACATGCCCAGACCGTACACCGCGTTCAGCCCGACGATCACGGCGGCGGCGTCCGCGCTCCCGCCTCCCAGTCCCGCCGCGACAGGGATCCTCTTCTCGAGCGTGATCAGTGCGCCGGGGACTCCCGTCGCCGCGAGGAAGGCCTCCGCCGCGCGCCACGCGAGGTTCGTCGGGCCGGCCGGCAGCCGTGTTCCCCCGAGAACCTCGAGCGCGATCGCGCCGCCCTTGTTCGGAGCGATCCGGAGGCTGTCAGCGAGCGACACCGTCTGGAAGACGGTGTCGATCTCGTGGTAACCGTCGGGGCGTCTGGCGATGACCTCGAGGCCGAGGTTGATCTTGCAGCGGGCCTCGATCTCAAGCGACCTCATCGGGGGTTCTCGCGCTCCGCTGTCGCCCACGGGCGGGCAGGATCGTGACGCGGCCTGCGCCGGCTAGCGGAGGTAGATGGTGATCGCGACGGCGACGACCCACAGCAGGATGTTCAGCCCGAGCGGCCGGTCCGACACGAGCGACCTGGCGGGTGCGCCTCCCTGCCCGGCCGCGAGGATCAGGTACATGTAGCGGAGGACCCCGTACACCACGAAGGGGATCGTGTAGACCAGCCGCGCGCTCCCGATCTTCTCCACGGTGCCCGGCCAGATCGTGTAGATGGCGTACGAGACGATGGTGGCCGACCCCGTCGCGGAGATGAGGGCCTCGACGAGGCCCCGCGGGTAGCCCTCCAGCGCCTCGCGATGCGCCCCGGCCCCGGAGCCCAGCGCGACGACCTCGTGCCGTCGCTTCCCGAGGCCGAGGAACAGCGCGAGAAGGAACGTGCACACGAGCAGCCACGGCGAGAGCTCGATGCGCGAGACGTCGCCGACCAGCACCTCCACGCTCCCGACCGCTCGCAGCACGAAGCCGACGGCGATGGCCATGACGTCGAGGATCACGACGCGCCGCAGGACCAGGCTGTACGCCGCGTTGAGCGCGACGTATCCGAGCGCGACGTGGCCGAAGCCGGGGTTCACGGCGTAGGACCAGGCGAGGCCCGCGACGGCGGCGATCAGCGCGGCGAGACCGGCCGCCCGCGGCGACACGGCGCCCGACGCGAGGGGGCGCCGGCGCTTCTCGGGGTGCTCCCTGTCCCTTCGCAGGTCCACCAGATCGTTCATGAGATACGAGGCGCCGGACAGCAGACAGAACGCGAGGAAGCCCTGCACCGACAGGCCAAGGAGAACGGGGTCGGTCAGTCCGCCCGCGAACAGGAGCCCGGCGAAGAGAACGAGGTTCTTCGTCCACTGCTCCGGGCGCATGGCGCGGACGATGGCGGCGAGCATGGCGGTCACACCTCCGCTCTCGGCGTCGTGCCGTTCACCAGGATGTCACGCACCTTGGTCACGATGAGGTCGATTGCGACGATGTTGAGACCGCCCTCCGGGATGATCACGTCGGCGTAGCGCTTGCTCGGCTCGACGAACTGGAGGTGCATGGGCCGGACGGTGCGAAGGTACTGCTCCACGACCTGGTCCATGTTCCGTCCGCGGCGCGTCACGTCGCGCCTGAGCCGCCGGATGAACCGCTCGTCCGCGTCGGTGTCCACGTACAGCTTGATGTCCATGAGCTCCCGGAGAGCGGGCTCCGCCAGGACCAGGATCCCCTCGAGGAGGACGATGCCGGCGGGCCGCACGGTCACCGTCTCGGGCAGACGGCAGTGCGTCTCGAAGTCGTAGACCGGCTTCTCGATCGGGCCCCCGGCGCGCAGCTCCCTGAGGTGCTCGAGGAGCAGCGCGTTGTCGAACGCGTCGGGGTGGTCGTAGTTCAGCCGGGTGCGCTCGGTCGCCGGCAGCGAGGAGCGGTCGACATAGTAGGAGTCGTGGTGGATGATCACCACGCTCTCCTCGGCGAAGTGCTTCCTCACCTCCAGGGCGACCGTCGTCTTCCCTGAGCCTGTGCCTCCACCGATCCCGATGACGATGGGCGAGAGGGGCATCCGTGACCTCCGGGGACCTCAGTCCGCGAACAGCTCGCTCTCGACGAGCTCGCAGATGGCGTGCCCTACGGCGATGTGCGCTTCCTGGATCCGCTGCGTGTCCGACGAAGGCACGAGGATGGCGACGTCGCAGCGCTCCGTCATCGCCCCTCCGTCCTCGCCCGTGAGGCCTATGGTCGACAAGCCCGCGGCGCGGGCGGCCGCGAGCGCGCGCAGCACGCTGCCCGACCTCCCGCTCGTCGAGATCCCGACGAGGACGTCCCCCGGCCGTCCGATCGCCTCGACCTGTCGCGCGAACACCGCGTCGTAGCCGTAGTCGTTGGCGACGGCGGTGAGGACGGACGGATTGACAGTCAGAGCGATCGCCGCGAGTCCGGGACGCTCCTTCCTCAGCCTGCCCGCCAGCTCGGCGGCGATGTGCTGCGCGTCGGCCGCGCTTCCGCCGTTTCCGCACAGCAGCACCTTGCCGCCGGCGCGGAGCGCCTCGAGGATCAGGGTCGCAGCGTCCGCCGTGACGGCGGCGACGGCGCCCGCCGCCGCGGCGAGAGCCTCGGACGACGCCGTCAGGATCTTCTGCGCCGCCGCGGCGGCTGCCGGGTCACCGCGCTTCATCCGCGCACCTCTCTGTGATGTAGTCGCCAAGGGCCTCTTCCCATGACCTCGGGAGCCAGCCGGTCAGGGAGACAAGACGATCGAGCGACAGGACCGAGTACGAGGGCCGCGCCGCCGGGCGCGGCAGCTCCGCCGTCCGGATGGGACGCACATCGACACCCCGGACGCCGGCCGCCGCGAGAATCGCCCGCGCGAACTCGTACCACGAGCAGCTGCCCGAGTTCGTTGCGTGCACGACGCCGGTCGCCCCCGTCGGGATCAGCTCGGCGATGATGACCGAGAGGTCGCGCGCGCTCGTCGGGGGGCCCACCTGGTCGTTCACGATCCGAAGCGGTCCCCCGCGCCTCGCGAGCGTGAGGACCGTCTCGACGAAGTTGCGGCCTCCGCGCCCGTAGAGCCACGCCGTCCGCGCGATGAGGGCCCGGCCGCCGGCCTCGGCCACCTCCCGCTCCCCGGCCAGCTTGGACTCCCCGTACGCGTTGACGGGGCCTGGCGCGTCCTCCTCCCGGTACGGAGCGGCGTTTGCGCCGTCGAACACGTAGTCCGTGCTCACGTGGACGACCGCGGCGCCGACCCCTGCCGCCGCGCGGGCCACGTTCCCCGCGCCTGCGGCGTTGACGGCGAAAGCCCTCTCCCTGTCCTTCTCGGCGCCGTCGACGTCGGTGTACGCCGCGCAGTTCACGACGACGTCCGGTGCCGCGGAGAGGACGGCCGCCCGCGTCGCCTCGGGGTCCGCGATGTCGAAGTCCGCCAGGTCGGCCGCGACGACGTCGGAGGTGGCGGCGAGCGTCCGCACCAGCTCCGACCCGAGCATGCCCGCGGCGCCCGTGACGAGAACGCGCCTCACGGTCTTCCCCCCTGCGGCGCGCGCGTCACGGCACCTCGATGCGGCTGGCGTCCCCCACCATGAAGCGATACGCCTTCGGCATGCTCGCGCACTTCACGATCTCCACGTCCTTGCCGATGAGGCTCCGCTCGATGCGCTGCCTCAGGTTCACGATCCTGCAGTTCTCGAGCACGATGCTGTGCTCGATCTCCGAACTCTCGACGACGACGTCGTGGTAGATCGAGGTGAAGGGCCCGATGTACGAACGCACGATCCTCGAGCGCTGCCCCACGATGAGGGGGCCGCGGAGCACGCTGTCCTCCACGACCGCGCCCTCCTCGACCACAACGCTGCCGTCGATCCGCGAGGCCGCGTTCACAAGGCCGCGCACGTCCGGCGCCGCTCCCTCGAGGATCATGCGGTTGGCCTCGAGGATGTCGTCGAGCTTCCCCGTGTCCTTCCACCATCCGGTCACCTCGTGCGCCCGCACGGAGCGCCCCGCGTCCACGAGGCCCTGGATGGCGTCCGTGATCTCGAGCTCGTTGCGCCTGGACGGCTTCAGACGGTCCACGGCGTCGAAGACGGTCGCGTCGAACATGTACACGCCGACGAGCGCGAGGTCGGACCTCGGATGGGCCGGCTTCTCCTCAAGCCGGACGACGCGCTCGCCCGACAGCTCGGCGACGCCGAACTCCTGCGGGTTCCGCACGCGCGCGAGCAGGATCTGCGCGTTCGGGCAAAACCGGCCGAACTCCTCGACGAAGGCGGCGATGCCGCCCTTGATGAGGTTGTCGCCGAGATACATGACGAAGGGCTCGTCGCGAAGGTAGTCGCGGGAGATCTTGACCGCGTGCGCGAGGCCGAGGGGGGCTTCCTGCCTGATGTATGTGACGCGCAGTCCGAACCGCGCCCCGTCGCCCACCGCCGCCTCGATGTCGCGGTGTGTCTCGCCCACCACGATGCCGACGTCGACGATGCCGGCGTCCCGGATGGCCTCGAGGCCGTAGAAGAGAATGGGCTTGTTGGCGATGGGCACGAGCTGCTTGGCGCTCGTGTGCGTGATCGGCCTCAGACGCGTGCCGCGCCCTCCCGAAAGGACCAGTGCTCGGATGTGGCTACCCCTCCTCCCGCAACGTCGCGCCGCCGGCCCGGCGCCCAGCGCCGTGCACCGCGGCCGCGAAGGCCTCCAGCAGCGAGACGTCGCCGGTGCGCTCGATGACGTCTCCCGTGACGACGAGCCTCGCGCCCGCGCGCACGAGCTCCACGGCCGTTTCGGGCGACCGGATGCCTCCGCCGACCATGACCGGGATGTCCACGAAGGACGACACCGCCGCCACGATCTCCGCCGGCACGGGATCGCGGGCTCCGCTCCCGGCGTCGAAGAAGGCGAGGCGCATGCCGAGGTACTGGGCGGCCAAAGCGTGCGCCATCGCGATGTCGGGCTTGGTCCTCGGAAGCGGGCGCGTGCCGCTCATGAACTCCACCGACGTCGTCGAGCCGCTCTCCACGAGGAGGTACGCCGTCGGGATGGGCTCGATCCCCAGTTCGCGGATCGCCGGCGCCGACCGCACGTGCTCGCCGATGAGAAGCTCCGGGTTCCGCCCGCTCACGAGCGACAGGAACAGGATGGCGTCGGCGTCCGGGACCACGAAGCCGGCGTTCCCGGGGAAGATGATCACGGGGATGCCGACGCGACCCTTCACCGCGCGGACGCACTCGGCGACGCGTCCGCGAAGCGACAGGCTTCCGCCCACGAGGACGGCATCGGCTCCCGCGGCCTCCGCGCTCGCGGCGAGGCGCGCGCTGTTCTCCGGAGCGCGGCCGTCGGGATCCAGGAGGACGAGATAGAGCGCGCCCAGCGTCTCGATCCCGCGCATGAGGCGCCCCCACACCGCTCCCCCGCCGGCCATGCAGTCCCTCCGCGGCCCCGCGTCGGGCCTAGCGCCCAAGGAGGCGCTCCACCACCTGGTACACCGACTCCAGCGCCCCGCCGAGCTTCGCCGGGTCGCCGCCGCCGGCCTGCGCGAGCCGGGGCTTGCCCCCGCCTCGCCCGCCCATGAGCGCGGCCGCCTCACGGACCACGTCGCCGGCCGCAAGCCGCTTCGCGTCCGCGAGGTCGTCGCTCACGACCGCGATGACCACGGCGGTCCCGTCGATCTCCGCGCCGAGCACGCCCACGCCGCTCCCCAGAGCGTCGCGGAGGCGGTCCGCCTGCTCGCGAAGCGAAGGGACGTCCGCGGCATCGACGCGGGCCGCGACAACCCGCACCCCCGCCACGTCGCGCGCGCCCCCCGCGATGGACGCCATCCCCTCGCCAGACGCCCGCAGCCGCGCGCGGGCGGCGTCCTTCCTGAGCGACGCGATCTCGGCGGCGAGCTCCTCGGCGCGCGCCGCCGCCGCATCCGGTGTCGTCCGCAGGGCCTCGGCGACCTGCTTGCCCGTGGCCGCCAGCAGCCGGGCGCGGCGGACCGCCTCGACCCCGGTGACCGCCTCGATTCTCCGGACGCCGGATGCCACGCTCGTCTCCGAGATGACAGAGAACGAGCCGATCTCGCCGGTTCGCCTGACGTGGGTCCCGCCGCACAGCTCGAGGCTCACACCGCCGACCGACACGCAGCGCACCCGCTCGCCGTACTTCTCGCCGAAGAGGGCCATCGCCCCACGACTCAGCGCGTCGTCGATCGCTGTCTCCTCGGGACGCACCGCCAGGTCGCTCCTGATCCATGCGTTCACCGTGTCCTCAACGAGCGCGGTCTCCGTCTCGGTGAGCGCCGAGAAGTGCGTGAAGTCGAAACGCAGGCGGTCGGGCCCAACCCAGGAGCCCGACTGGTGCACGTGGTCGCCGAGCGTTCGGCGGAGGGCGGCCTGCAGGAGGTGCGTCGCCGTGTGGTTCTTCTCGGTCCTCCGGCGCCTCGCGAGGTCCACCCGGAGGCGCACGGACGCGCCACCGAAGTCAGCCGCGAGGCCTCGCGCGACGTGCACCGCGCGGCCGTCCTCGAGGGAGACGTTCACGACGTCTGCCGCGGCCCCCGCGGCCTCGACGCGCCCCGCGGGGGACACCTGCCCGCCTGCCTCCGCGTAGAACGGCGTGCGCGTCACCACGAACTCCGTGTCCCCCGGCGTCCGCCCCGCCCGAACGGCCACGACCTCGGTCTCCACCGGATCCGACAGCAGCGGCCCCACGGCCTCCTCTGCCTCGGGTCCGACGGACGCGCCGAGGTCCCCGCCGACGAACACCGAGTCGGTTCCCGGACGGCTCGCGCCGCGCCACGCCGCCCGCTCTCCGGCCGCGCCGGCGAACGCCGATGCCCGCCGCGCCCGCTCCTTCTGCGCCTTCATCGCGGCCGCCGCGCCGGCCGTGTCCACGGACAGCCCGCGCTCGCGCGCCATCTCCTCCGTGAGGTCCAGCGGGAACCCGTACGTGTCGTACAGCGCGAACGCCCGCTCGCCGGGGATCGTCGTCGCCCCCGACCCCCTCACCGACTCGGCGATCTCCTCGAACACCGCCGTGCCCTGCGCGATGGTCGCGTCGAACCGCTCCTCCTCCGACTTCAGGACGAGCGCGATGTGCTCACGCTTGGCCGCCAGATGCGGATGGGCGCCCTTCATCGTTTCGACCACGACGCCGCCCACGCGGTACACGAACGGCCCCTTGATCCCGAGCGAGAGCCCGCGGCGCACGGCCCGGCGCACGAGCCGCCTGACCACGTACCCGTGCGCCTCGTTCGACGGCAGGATGCCCTCCGCGATCGCAAACGTCGCGGCGCGCGCGTGGTCGGCGACAACCGCGAGCTCCGTGCCGACCGGGCCGCTCGGGCGCGCGCCGCCCGCGTTCTCGACCTCGTCCCGCACCGCATCGACCACCGGTCGGAGAATGTCGGTCTCAAAGATGCTCCCGACGCCCTGGACCACGGAGGCGAGGCGCTCGAGCCCGCTCCCGGTGTCGATGCCGGGCCGCGCGAGGGGAACGCGCGTCCCGTCCTTCCGCTGGAGGTACTGCGGGAAGACCAGGTTCCAGACCTCGAAGTAGCGCCTGCAGTCGCAGCCGGGCCTGCAGTCCGGGCGGCCGCAGCCGAGCTCGGGCCCCATGTCGTAGTGGATCTCGGAGCAGGGGCCGCACGGTCCGGAATCGCCCGCCGGACCCCAGAAGTTGTCCTTGTCGCCCAGGAGGACGATGCGCTCGGCCGGGAAGCCGACCGCGGTCTTCCACAGCTCCGCGGCGGCCTCGTCGTCGGCGTGCACGGTGACCCAGAGGAGATGCTCCGGAAGCCGCACGACCTCCGTGAGGAACTCCCACGCCCACTCGATGGCTTCGCGCTTGAAGTAGTCGCCGAACGAGAAGTTCCCGAGCATCTCGAAGAACGTGGCGTGGTAGGGCGTGTGACCGACCTCATCGAGGTCCGACAGCCGCAGGCAGCGCTGCACGGAGACCGCCCGCCTGTACGGGGGGCGCTCGGCAAGGTAGTGGGGCTTGAAGGGGACCATGCCGGCCGAGGTGAAGAGGAGCGTCGGGTCGTCCTTCGGGATGAGCGGCGCGCTCGGGACGGTCTCGTGGCCTCGGTCCTTGAAGAACCGGATGAAGGCGTCCCGGAGCTGCGTCGCTGACATGCGGTCACTCATCCCGCTCTCCCATCACCTCGCGGACGACCTCAATGGCCGTCGACCTCGCGAACCCCCGCCGCACGAGCATCGCGAACAGGCGCTCCCGCTCCCGCGCCCCGGCGGCCGACCGGCGGGCCCAGGACCGGGCGGCGCGCAGCGCGAGCGCGCGCTCCGGATGCTCCCCGAACGCCCGGTCCATGACCTCGTCGGCCACGCGCGGCGGGACACCCTTGAGCCGCAGCTCCTGAGACAGGCGGCGTCTGCCCACCGGCCGTCGCCTCATCCGCTCGTCCGCCCACAACTCGGCGAACGCGCGGTCGTCGACGAGCCCGGCCGCTGCGAGTCCATCGATCACCCGGGCGACGACGGCGGCGGCGTGCCCCTTCCGGGTCAGGCGCTGCGCGAGCTCGCTGCGCGTCCTCGCCCGGACCGAGAGAAGACGGAGGGCCGCCTCCCGTGCGCCGACGAGGTCGGACGCCCTTCCCTCCTCGACGGGCTCGCCGCCGCCGAACGTCGCGCCGACCGACAGGCCCATGGTCTCAAGGGCCGACTCCGGCAGCGTGAACGCCCGCGCGCCGTCGATGAAGACGGCGACGCGGGGCGGTTCGCCCGGCTCCCGGCGGATCGCGGTGACGCGCCCCTCCCGCGCCCG
>Ga0194127_10006568_pt1 | contig 13165 bp, 16 predicted proteins | sample TA2KigC100mmetaG_FD_148624 | JGI IMG/M metagenome (GOLD analysis project Ga0194127, IMG submission 148624) | Freshwater microbial communities from Lake Tanganyika, Tanzania - TA2015036 Kigoma Deep Cast 100m | ecosystem: Environmental > Aquatic > Freshwater > Lake | place: Tanzania: Lake...
GAAGCGTATGCGCTCGGGATCGCCGGCGCCGACCTCCCGGTCGCGCACGCGCGGCTGGCGAACGGCGACAGGGCCGATGCCTGTCATGATCTCGCGCTGGGGCAGGCGCCCGTGGCGCACGACACGCTATAAATCGCGGGCGCAAAGTGTACCACTGAACCGGCATTAGTCGCCTGCTTTGACGGCGGCGCAAAAGTGTACCGGTCCTGATAGGCCGACTCGATGTCATTGACTGGCATGGAGAGGCCGAAAGGATGTTCACAGTGGAACTCTATGCCGCGATACGACGCGCTGTGATGGTGGAAGGGCTAAGCCGGCGGGAGGCGGCCTGGCGCTTTGGCGTTCACCGCAACACGATCACGAAGATGCTTCAGTATTCGGTTCCGCCGGGTTATCGGCGACGCGAGCGGCCGGTCTCGAAGAAGCTTGGGCCGTATATGGCCTGGATCGACAAGATCCTGGAGAGCGACCGTAGCGTTCACAAGAAGCAGCGGCATACGGCGCAGCGGATTTTTGAACGGTTGCGGGACGAAGAGGGGTTTTCCGGCGGCTACACGATCGTGCGCGAGTATGTGGCGCGAGCGCTGTTGCGGTCGCGCGAGATGTTTATTCCGCTCAGCCATCGCCCAGGACAGGCGCAAGCGGACTTTGGCGAGGCGGACGCCTATATCGCGGGCAAGAAGGTCCGCTTTCACTATTTTTGCATGGATCTGCCGCATTCGGACGGCTGCTTCGTCAAGGCTTATCCCGCCGAGACGGCGGAAGCCTTTTGCGATGGTCATGTTGCGGCGTTCGATTTTTTCGGCGGCGTGCCGCAATCGATTTTATACGACAACACTCGGCTCGCGGTTGCAAAGATCGTGAAGGGCGGCGAGCGCTTGCGCTCGCGAATGTTCGCCGAACTCCAAAGTCATTATCTGTTCGAGGATCGCTTTGGCAGACCGGGCAAGGGCAACGACAAGGGCAAGGTGGAGGGCCTTGTCGGTCTTGTCCGGCGCAACTTCATGACGCCTCTGCCCGTAGTGGAGAGTTTCGACGCATTCAACGCAAGGCTTCTCGACGCCTGCATGAAGCGGCGACAGGCGATCCTGCGCGGTCATTCCGCAACGATCGACGCACGCATGCAGGCGGATTGCGCGGCTTTTCTGCCATTGCCGCTGGCCCCTTATGACGCCTGTCACAAGGTCGCCACCCGCGTCTCGTCGATGGCTTTGGTGCGCTATCGCAACAATGATTACTCGGTCCCGACGCGCTATGGCCATAGGGACGTTTTGGCGAAGGGCTATGTCGATCGGGTTGAGATCGTCTGCGGCGGCGAGACGATCGCCACTCACCGGCGCAGCTACGACAAGGCCGAGTTCATCTACAACCCTCTGCACTATCTCGCCTTGCTCGAACACAAGAGCCGGGCGCTCGATCAAGCTGCGCCGCTCGACAACTGGCGGCTTGCCGACTGCGTGCATCGCCTGCGGCGGCTGATGGAGGCGCGCATGGGGAATAGCGGGCGCCGCGAGTTCATCCAGGTGCTGCGGCTGATGGAGGACTTTCATCAGCATCAAGTCGAACTGGCCGTCGCGGAAGCGCTGCGTCTTGGCGCAATCAGCTTCGACGCGGTGAAGATGCTGCTGCTGGCGAGATTGGAGCGCCGGCCTGCGCGGCTCGATCTGACATTCTATCCCTACCTGCCAGCGGCGACGGTCGGCGCGACGGATCCGCGCGCCTATCTCGGGCTTACCGTCGGCGCAGCCATCATGGAGACAAATGCGGGAGGTCCGGCATGACCACTTCGCTTGAGCCGGGGTCACAAACGATCGTTGCGCCGCAGGTGCTGCTGGGCAATCATCTCAAGGCGCTGAAGCTTCCAACCTTCGCCCGCGAATATGAGAAAGTGGCGCTGGAGTCGGCGCAGGACCGCGCCGATTACCCGCGCTATTTGCTGCGCCTGTGTGAACTGGAGCGCATCGATCGCGAACGGCGCAATGTCGAACGGCGCATTCGCCTCGCGCGCTTTACCCAGATCAAAAGCCTCGACACCTTCGACTTTACCGCCCAGCCCTCACTCAACAAGCCGCTCGTGCTGGAGCTGGCGCGGTGCGAGTGGATCGAGAAGCGACAAAACTGCATCGCTCTCGGTCCATCCGGGACCGGGAAGACTCACGCCGCGCTCGCCCTCGGACTCGCCGCCTGCCAGAAGGGGTTCAGCGTCGCGTTCACCACCGCCGCGGCTCTTGTGCACGAACTCATGGAGGCGCGCGACGAACGTCGCCTGCGGGCGCTGCAAAAGCATCTCAACACCGTCAAACTGCTGATCGTCGACGAACTGGGCTATGTGCCGTTCACCGCGGTCGGCTCCGAATTGCTCTTCGAGGTCTTCAGCCAGCGCTATGAACGCGGCGCCACGCTGGTGACCAGCAATCTGCCATTCGATGAATGGACGTCCGTCTTTGGGTCGGAACGTCTCACCGGCGCGCTGCTCGATCGCCTCACGCACCATGTCCACATCCTGGAAATGAACGGCGAGAGCTATCGGCTGGCGACCGCAAAGAAAGCGCAACGCCGAGGCCGCGATCTCCCGGAGGCGCTGGCGCCCAACAAAGGAGACGTCGACACCAAGAACTGATTGCCGCCGCGCGCATTGAACCGCGCTACGCTACGCTCCGCGCGCCTCAATGCGCGCGACAACTCAAACCATAAAGGGCCGCTCGGCCCTTTTCTCGAAACCAGACCGGTACACTTTTACGCCGCCATCATGCACATTTTGTCCCCGCCATTGACAGATGGTGCCGGCGTTTGAAAAATCGCCGTCTTCGACGTTGTACGGACCTTTTCGCGCATCAATATACGCAAGCAATTCGGGCATAATGAAATTTATGTCCGCATAGCCCTGACCGTGGCCATGGGTGCGCATGTTCAGCGGCATGCCGTCGAGATAGAACGCGAGATCGGTGCCGTGATCGAGATCGAAGCCGCGTAGATAATATTGGTTGGCTTTGCCCTCGCCGCTGTGCTGGGTCACCGCGAGACCGGGCACGACTTCGAGCGCTTCGCCGGGACGATAGAAGGGAATCGCATTGACCTGTCCGCCGGTGAAAAACCTCTCGCTCGACGAGGTCATGTCCTTGGGGCCGGTCGGATAATCGATCTTGGGTCCGAGCGCGGTATCGTTCTCGGACGACTGTCCAGAGGGCCCTGGCGCGACTTCGACAAGCGTGGTTGGCCGCGCAGCGCCTTGCGGGCGCGCCGCCTGCCTATGCGTCGTCCGCCTCGCCGCGTGTCCGCCGACATCGATTGTCGGCAATGCCGTCTGAGCGGCGGCCTCGCCCAGGCAAAGAATAGTCAGACCGGCCGCAAGGGCGAAAAGGGAGACGGCGGTCGGATAACGGCTGTCCATGGAGGAGGCGGCTCGCGTATGATAAACAGATCAAGACCGCTTATTCTCGGCGGTCGGCGGCCAAAGTTGAAGAGTGTTTTTAAAGGCGATTCGCGATTGCGCGTGGCCTGTTGCAAATGGGCCACACAGAACCAATGGCGCGTCCCTTGCTGAAATCCGCCACCCACAGCGTATTCCGCCGATCCGCTCCGCGCGTTTCTTCGCCGCAAAAGTTAGGATTGGCCCCGGCGGCTGCTCGCCGCCGGGGAGGTCGTCACCAGGGCGTTCCTTCACGGGGACGAAGGCGCCCGCGCTGGTGAACGACCTTTTCCAAGATCTCATTGCGCCCGTCATAGCGAACATCAGGCGATTTCCCTTTGAGCAATCAGACTGGGGCTGAGGGCCGCGCCTCGATTGAAGCAAGATCGGACTTCGAAGCGGTCCATCACAGCAACCACGTTGAATTCCTGGACGGCGACGAAAGACCCACTGGGCGGCGGCGGCGTGTGGACCGCCGCCAGGATTTTCCCGACGGTCACCGCGAGAGCCGGATCAACGCCGACGAGTCGGAACTCGGCACTTGCAAAGATCGCGAGATCATGCGCAGCGATTCGCGCGGTTCCGGATTTTCGACGGGCCTGAAATGGTCCTTCATCGCCGCAACCTGAGCGGTGCGGCGAGCAAAGCGGCTACGCGGACTGGGCGCAGAGAATTTTACGGGTTCGCCTTGAGCGGGCGTTCCCGCCTGCGGCAAGGCGGTGTAAGACTCAAATTCTGGGGTCTATGGAAAATGGTCTCGGCTCGCGCTTTGGGCGACATTCGGTGCATGTCACCATGTGGTGGATGAGTCCTAAAATGACCAAGCAGACCCGGGAGGCATCTCAGTGAGCGTAATCACGCGTCCACTCGATGGGGCCGATCCCGCAGCTAACGCCAGCGCGGCCTATCGCATCATCTGGCGGTGGCATTTCTATGCGGGCTTGTTTTGTCTTCCATTCATCGTCGTCCTGTCGCTTTCGGGCGCGATTTACTTGTTCAAGCCGCAAATCGACGCCTATTTGGACCGGCCTTACGATCGTCTGGCGCTCTCGGAACCCGTGAAAACGCTCGACGAACAAGTCGAGGCAGCTTTGGCGGCTAACCCAACCGCGCGTATTAAAGGCTTGCAGTTGCGCGATGATCCAACGGATGCGGCGCGCGTGCATCTCATGACGCGGGACGGCCAGGAACTGCGAGTGATGGTGCGGCCTGATACGCTCGAAATCTTGAAGACCGAAGCGCAGAAAGGCCGCTTCACAAACTTCATCCACGACCTTCATGGCGAATTGCTGGTGGGTGAACCAGGCGCCATCGCTGTTGAACTTGCCGGCGCTTGGGCCATCGTGATGGTGATTACAGGACTGTATCTCTGGTGGCCACGCTCAAGCAATGGACTTGGCGGCATCCTATATCCGCGGCTTGGCGGTGGGCGCCGCTTCTTACGCGATCTGCATGCCGTCACCGGAATATGGTTGTCGTTCTTCGCGCTGTTCTTCCTGATTTCGGCACTGCCCTGGACCAAGGTTTGGGGCGAGGGTTTCAAATATGTTCGCGGCGTTGGTCAACAGCCGCAAGTTCGACAGGATTGGACGACCGGCCCGGCGTCCGCGCAAGCGCAACGGATAGAGGTTTACGGCAATTCGCCCCAGGCGCGAAGCGAAGCGCCTGACGATGAGCACGCCGAACATATGGCTGGAGGCGAACATTCAGAGCATGCCGAACACCGGGGGCACCACGCGAAGGCATCTCGACTCGTGGGCTTCGACGAATTGGCGGCGCAAGTCGCGCCGCTTCATCTCGCCGACCCCGTGCTGATCTCGCCGCCATCTGCAAAAAAGCCGAATTGGATCGTGCGCTCGGACGCGCAGAATCGCACGCTGCGTACGACACTCGAATTCGATCCGAATCATTTCGAACAGGTGAAGGCGGAGAGTTTCAGGGATCGCGCGGTGATTGATCGCATCGTTGGGATCGGCGTCGCCGCGCACGAAGGTCAGCTGTTTGGATGGCTCAACCAATTGCTCGGCTTGTTGACCGCGATCGGCTTTCTAACGCTCGTCGTCTCAGCCTTCCTAATGTGGTGGCGACGCAGGCCACAGGGGGCGTTGGGAGCGCCGCCAGCGCTGACGCGCGCGCCGCGTCTCGCGGCATTCGTTATTGTGTTGATCGTGGTCCTAGGCGCTTTCCTGCCGACTCTTGGATTGTCGCTCGTCCTCGTCCTGCTGGTTGAGCGACTTCTCCGCCGCTTCAGCCCTGGCGCGGCCAGATGGTTGGGGCTCCTGCCGGCGCCAGGTTGAGGAACTTCGGTCATCACGATTGCGCCTGAGCGACCTTGATGTTGGAAATCGAAGGTACCTTCAGCCGGCCTTATGACGCTGAAGTGCACCTCGAACGTCGCAAACCAGAGTAACTTGGTTGCGTTTTCAACTCGGGCGGAGCTGCCCGAATGACGCCATTGGGTGTTTCGTCGCACGAGTTGCCGACAAATTATTCGCATCGTTAAATCCAGATTCACAAGTGGTGGACGCCATCAAACGGGCCAGCGCTTCACGTTGGTAGAAGCGTTTGACCTGCCTCCGAACTTTCATCCAGTAGCAAGTTGAGTCCCGGCGGTTGATACGCCCGAGGGCGCGGGGGTAGCAACAGGCGATCGGCGGCGCTGGTCGGGGTTGCGGAGCCGATCGCCTGTTGCGATGAGATTGGCCGCATACTCCGCCGGCGTGGCATAGCCGAGGGACGAGTGCGGGCGTTCGTGGTTGTAGTCGTTCGCCCAGGCGCCAATCTTCGCCTTGGCGTGGTCGAGCCCAAAGAACAACGTCTCATTCAGCAGTTCGTCGCGCATACGGCCGTTGAAGCTCTCGCAGAAGCCGTTCTGCATGGGCTTTCCCGGCGCGATGTAATGCCACTCGACCCCATTCTCGCTCGTCCACGACAGGATGGCGTTCGAGGTGAACTCGGTCCCGTGGTCGGAGACGATCATGCCCGGCCTGCCGCGCCGCGCGATCAACGTCGTCAGCTCGCGCGCGACGCGCTTGCCGGAGATCGACGTGTCCGGGATCGCCGCCAGGCATTCGCGTGTCACGTCATCGACGACGTTGAGGATGCGGATCCGCCGCCCGCAGGCGAACTGATCATGCACGAAGTCCAGCGACCAGCGTGCATTCGGCCTCGCCTCGACGGGGATCGGCGCCCGAGTTCCGACAGCACGGCGGCGCGCGCGGCGCTTGCGCACCGTCAGTCCTTCCTCGCGGTAGAGCCGGTAGATGCGGTTCTTGCCCGACTTCTCGCCGTCCTGCCGCAGCAAAATGAACAACCGCCGATAGCCGAAGCGCCGACGAGCGTTGGCGAGATCGCGCAGCTTCGCGCGAAGCTCCGTGTCCGCTGATCGCCGCGGCAAATAGCGGACGGTCTTGCGGTCGATCTCGACGATGCAACAGGCCCGACGTTCCGACAGGCCCATGACGGCCCGAAGGTGCGCGACGGCTTCGCGCTTCACGGCGGGCCCTACCATTTTTTTGACAGAAGTTCCCGCAGCGCCGCCGCGTCGAGCATCTGATCGGCCAAGAGCTTCTTCAGCCGGGCGTTCTCATCCTCAAGCTGCTTCAGCCGCTTGGCTTCAGAAACGTCCATGCCGCCGAACTTGGCTTTCCAATTGTAGAGCGTCGTTTCCGACACCGCGTATTTGCGCGCCAGATCCGCCGCCTTCGCTCCGGCCTCCTGCTCCCGCAATATCCCGATGATCTGCTCTTCCGTAAACCGCTTCTTCTTCATCGTGTCCGTCCTGCAAGGGGCCGGACTCTAATCACTTCTGGAGGAATTTTTCAGGGGCAGGTCACGTTCTACTTTCTCGATCGCTACTCAACGGCGTCGAATTCATCCGCCAGCGTCGAACAGCCTGGATCCGCTCTCGAAGCTCAAGATCAATCTCGGACGGACGAGCTATGCGGCTATCAGCGCCCATTTGGAGCGGAGCTTTCTGATTCACTGGCCTCTTCAACTTTCGCGGCGCCATGGATCGCGTCTTTTTCCTCTCAGCTCTCAGAGCTGCTTTCGCGCGGAAACGGAAGTTCCCACGCTTGCCCTTTAAGCAAATACTGAACGTCCAGACATCTTGTAGTTTAAGAGTTTGTCCACGGCTCAATGCGTCAACGATTTGATCAAGGACGTTATCAACAAGGTGTCTCGCCTTCGCCAGAGAAAGCCCTTCGCACCGATCGGCAATCGCTTGCGCCAGCCCGTCTCGCGTTAGCAAGCCTCCATGTCCTTTCGCGCCCTGATCACCGTTCTGGGGGCGAAGCGGAAAGACAGGAATTTGAGGCGCAGTCGATTTTGCGGATACCTGCAAATCATTGCTCCGAACGTTGGCGAATTTCATACCGGCACAAGTAAACGGAATGGATAGCGACACAGCGCCTATGCCCCTTCCGTGTCAGTCGGCGAAACCATGGAAGCTCTCTCCTGAATCCACCGCTCCGGCCTCCATTGTCGTCGCACGCCAAGCTGCGAGAAAAGCCCCGCTCGACACGTCGAGCGGGGAAGTTGGTGGGTCCCCACGCGGGGGGAGATCCATCCGCGTGAAGGCCATGGCGCAGCTTGCGCTACGCGATTGCGGCCGGCGTCGATACGGGGGGCACCGACGCCGGCCCGGCGGGCCGTCTGGGGTCAGACGTGCGCGCCAATTCAGCGGCGTATCGCCAAGAGACCGTCGTTGCCGAAAAGTTCGCGCAGGCGACCAAGGATTTGCAGCACGACGCCGAAAATGGCGAGAGACATCCATCCAAAGAAGACGAATCCCCAGTGCAGCGGGCTGGCGAAGCCTTCATCCATCGACCAGGATGTGTGGCCCCATTCGTTGAAGCCGACATTTGGAATGGTCATGAACACGCCAACGACGAGAACGGTGAAAGCGAGCGAAAAGCCCTTCGCGAAATAGGGAAGGCGCGTCCTTGCGTAGAAGAACGCGCCCATCCCGATAACTGCGAAAAGCGGGTATGAAATATAGAAGGTGATGATATTGCTTGGCGTGAAATCCGTGTCGCGAATCGCGGTCATGTGCCAGACGGCCGTTTGCTCCGAGAAGAAGCTGAGGCCGAAAAACATGGCGAGCGAGAAGATCGTGAGCCATTGCACGAGGTAAACGTATCGGCGCATCTCGGCTGCAGGTAACAGTTGAGACATATTCCGGTCGCGCGTGCGCCACAGGTAGCCAATCAGCGCCGCGCCGCCAAAAACATTCAGCACAATAGCGCCCTGTAGCAGCCGGGCCCAGTAGATCTGAAACTCCGGTGCGAATGAATCGAGCCCTGCGGTCCACCCGAAGGCCTGCTCATAGGTTCGCAGCAGGACGACGAGGAAGGCGAGCGCCAGAACGCCGAACAGCAGCGGTTTGGTATTTACGATCGCTTCGGCGCGCTGCGCTGAACGAGTTGTTGCGGTCATGCTCATAGAATTGTCTCCATAAGATTTGAACTGACGGAAGGGCGTCGAAAACGTCCTTCTTCCGTTTTTGGCGTAGCGCATAGGAGCGCCGAGCCTTGCGACAGCCGCTTGGCGAAAAGCCGACAGCCGCGCAGACGTCTATGTCAGGAGGAGATCAGGCTGCGGCGGAAGGAGGCGCGCGCGGAGACTGCGGTGCGCTCTCAGGCTCGAAAAGAAGTGCGGGAGCCGAGCGGAACGCTGCGAAGACGACGGCCTCGTCCGGGAAGGCTATGACAAGGGCTGAAACAGGTTTGATGTCGGGCGCATCGAGCGCGGCGCTGTGAAGAATGCAGCAAAGACCATGTTGGTGGCCGCTGCGAGGTCCCGCTGGCTGGCCGCCGTCGCTCGCAGCCTTCTGCGGCGCGCAGGTTACGCCGAAATAAACGTCCGCCCCGCCGTTAACCGAGGCAACTGCAAAGCCAGCGAAGACAATTTGAAGCAATAGAAAGCCGCCGGCGAGCGTAGCAACGCTGCGCGCAAAAACGCCATGCTTTCGAATGAACTGACTCACCGCCGCCTCTCGGTTCAATCGTGGAGGCTAGGTTGGTGGCGCGACCCGGTCAAGCACTCCGTTCGTGCGCCGCGCCATATGCGTCGAAACGTCGCGCGACCATAAGAGTCCGACTCAAAATTAATTCTTTGTGCTGCAAACTTTTGCGAGGCGTCGGAAGAGTTGTCTGATGGAGGCGATGAGAATTCATGCCTTGGGAAGAGGCGACGGCGGCTTCCCAATCATTAGCGAGCCTTCGACAGCGATTGATCCACGACAGCGTGCGCTCGACAATTTCGATTGCAGGACCATTCATTTCCGCCGGAGCGGTTTCGAGCTTCTCGCCGGCGTAGCCGCTGTCGTTGAAAATGTGCGCAATAGTCGGAAAGCTTTCGCAGCCGCGGCCGATGAGGCGTGGCGCGCCGTCCCTGTCCTGAATGCGCGCCTCCTGCACGATCCCGGTCAGCATATGGCCTTCCGTGTCCGTCACGATGTGGCGCTTGCGGCCCTTTGATCTTCTTTCCCGCATCGAAGCCGCGCGCACCGCCAGCTTCTGTGGTTTTCACCGATTGACTGTCGATGATGGCCGCCGTGGGCTCCGCCGCGCGGCCACAAAGCGTGCGCGCAGCGCCAACCAGCGCTTCATTGAGCAGGTAGAGCGCGCCGCTGTCGCACAGTTGATAAAAGTAATGCTGGACGGTCGTGACGGGAGGAAAGTCCTTCGGCAGCATCGCCCATTGGCAGCCCGTCCCGGCGATGTATTGGATGGCGTTCCAGACATCGCGCAGCAGGATCTTGCGCGGACGCCCGACGCGCGAGGGCGGCGGCATGAACGGTTCGACGATCGCCCACTCTGCATCCGTGCAATCGCTTGCATATCGCGTCCCGCTACGGACATGGTTCCGGTCCAGGCGGTCCGATTCTCTGTCGATTCGCAACCAACAGAGAATCACAAGCCACTAAAACCACTCAGGCGCGCGCGGAAATTCTTCTGCGGACTGTCGGCTGTCTGTCAACATGTCCGGCGTGGATTCGTCTCGGCTCGATTTCGCAGGGGGAATCGGAGCGATGCGATTCGGATTTCGAGCCGGCTGGCTTTGTCGTCGACGACGTCGTGATTGATTCGGGCGACGCGGTGATAACGTTGCATTCATCGGCGCCTTCGGCCCGCTGCCCGGCTTGCGGGACGGTCAGCGGGCGCGTCCATAGCCGGTACGGCACAACAGTCGCCGATCTGCCGATGGCTGGCCGCGCGCCGCGCGCTTCGCTCACCGTTTATCGGTCCCGATCAGCAACGACGCGTTGCTGCGGATCGTGCGTCGACGCGGCATGAAGTCCGCGCCGCCGCCGTCGGTCATCGGCATCGACTACTGGGCCTGGCGGCGAAACCAACGGTACGGAACGCTAATCTGCGACCTTGAGTGGCGCGAGACGATCGCCCTGCTGCCGGATCGCGAGCCCACGACTGCTGAAGCGTGGATGGCGCGCCAGCCTCAGATCGCCGTTGTTGCCGGCGACCGCGGCGGTGCCTATGCCCTCGCCGCGCGACGCGCGCTTCCTCACGCCGTGCAGGTCGCCGATCGCTGGCATCTGATGAAGAGCGCCAGCCAAGCGTTCCTTAACGTCGTGCGCAGGTCCATGCGCCAGATTCGGACGACGATTGGGGCAGCGACGGTCAATCCCGCCCCGCTGACCTATGCGGAGGACGTCGCGATGCATTGAGGCGCGCTCACGGTCGTGATGCCGGAAACGGCACCCGCCGCTTCCGGCAGCGCGATTATCGCGCCGACTCTTAGGCGGCGCGGATCGAGGCCGGGATTGGTTTTCGCTAGGTCACGCCACTTGCCAGCGTCGCCATAGAGTCGCCGCGCGATGCGCGCCAGCGTGTCGCCGACGGCGATACGATAGGAGCGCGCAGCGCCTGTCGCTGCGGCGGCCGGGGCTGCCTTCGGCGCCTGCGACGGCTGCGGCTCCGGCGCCAGCGCTTCTTTCGCTGCGATGGATGGCGCCTCGGGTTCCCGCCGCAGCCTTCCCTCCGCAATTGGGCGCTGCGCCGACATCATCGGCGAGGACATCAAGAGTTGCATTCCGACCAACATATAGCCCATCGAAGCGGCCATTATTGTCATGCAGAAGTTCTCGATGAGCGTCGAACGGCGATCGAGGCCCGCGACGGTGACCGTTCCGCCGCCGCCTCCGGCGAAGAGGGAACTGACGCGCGCAAGGCTCTGCTCGCTGGACAGGCCCAAGGGCCAAGCCATCGCTTCCAGCGCCAAGTAGACGGCGAGGCCATAGCTGACCCAAGGCCTCCAGCCATTCATCGGCTCCCACATGTAGATCATCGCGCCCTGCTGGATCAGCGCCGGGATCCAGAGGAGATCGAACGAGCCGTGTTGGAGAATCTGGTAGACGATCCAAACGAAGATCGCCGCCGCGATCGCGACATAAAGCGCCACCCAGACGGGCTGCGAAACGAAGTCCCAGCCGAAACCGCTCGCGCCGAACATGTAGAGCATGCCGACCGCCATCGCGACATGGGTGGAATGGTACCATCGGCACTCTCGGCATCCCTGAGCCAGATGACGGCAATGAAAAGTGAAGATTGCGGCGAGCGCCGCAATCCAGAATGCTGAGAAGGGAGCGCTGAGCAGACCAGAGGCTGCATACATAGAATAAGAACCCCCGCCGCTCCGCCGCGAAGGTGGCGATCGTAATTCAGATAGGCGCCATCCGTGAGCAAACCAAGCCTCGCGACGTCGTGACGGCAACAACAAAAACGTGGACGCGCCTATTCCTAAATTGAAAAGAGCCAACAGATCTTCATTCTTCTTCGCGAAGAACAGGCGGTGCTACGGGTCTTCGACTCGTCGGCCTTTTGGCAGCATTGCACCGCGACGCCCAGCTCGTCGGCCGCCTTGATTGTCGCGTCGGTCAGGTTGCGAATGACCTTATGACTGTTGGCGTGATCCCGACTTTCTTGCAGCGGCGCACCAGCTCGCAAATCATGCGCGCGCCGGTGAAGGTCTTTCTGGCGCTCGGCGAGCCCTTCGACTGGCAGAACGCCAGCACCCAAATGCGCAGAGGCGCACCGCGGCTTCGACACTCGTCTCCCCGGCGCGATGCGGCGGTTTTCTTGCGCTCAGGCCGACGCTCCCCGCGCCGGCCGGAAATCGCCCGCCGTTCGCGGCCTATACCTTGCGGCACTCTTCCGCGCATTTCTTACAAGCCTCGCCGCACGCCGTGCATTCGGCGATCTTGGGAAACTTGTCGCACTCTTTTTTGCAGTCCATGCAGATTTTCTCGACCGTCTTCGCCAACACAGGCACATGCGGCGAGTTGACGGCGGCGAGCGCGGCGAGCGCGTTACACGCGGCGACCAGCTGGAAGGTCGAATCCGCGCAAGCGGCCATGCTCGTATCCTTCATCGAGAACATGCCGAAACAATGCCTGAGACAGTCGTTGCCGGTTCCGACGCATTCAAGCGTGGCCTTTTCCAAGGCTTTGTAAAGCGCCGGATGCATATCCTCCATTCCCCCGCCGCCGGTTGCCTGGGCAAAAGCTTGAGAGGCCGACGCGATTGCGGCGGCGGTTCCGACAGTGGCGATGAATTCGCGGCGTTGCATGGTTTTTTCTCCATCAAGATCAGCTATGAAGCTTAACCCCACATTCGCCAGATGGCCAGCGATTGTGAGCCTATCTTCACCCGACTGACGGTTTTCGGCAAGCCCATAGCCCCAGCCGGCCAAGTGAGCGGGGCTGGGGGTCGGCGAATGCGGCGCCGAGCGGGG
>Ga0194127_10006571_pt1 | contig 13161 bp, 14 predicted proteins | sample TA2KigC100mmetaG_FD_148624 | JGI IMG/M metagenome (GOLD analysis project Ga0194127, IMG submission 148624) | Freshwater microbial communities from Lake Tanganyika, Tanzania - TA2015036 Kigoma Deep Cast 100m | ecosystem: Environmental > Aquatic > Freshwater > Lake | place: Tanzania: Lake...
GGGGGGGCCCGCGTAGGCTTCGACGATCGAGGCCCCGCCGCGCGCCACCAGCGAGCCCGCGACCGTGCGCCCGAAGTCGCCGAAGTGGCGCAGGTGTTCGGCCGCGCCGCAGAAGGGCCACGGAGCGACGAACCAGGCGACGGCCACCGTCATGGCCATCGCCAGCGCCGCGCGCGGGCGCCGCATGCACGGCAGCGCCAGGAGGAACAGCAGCGGGGTCAGCTTCAGCGCGGCCGCGAGACCGAACGCAACGCCGGCGGCGCGGTCGCTGCCGCGCTGCAGCAGCACCACGCCGCGCGCGACGCAGGTGCCGACCCAGAGGCTCAGCTGGCCGTGCGTCAGGTTCTGCGCGATGCAGCGCTGGAACAGGAGCCCGAAGGCCAGCCACTGCCACCAGCGCAGGCCGCCGAACGGGCGCAGCGCGCGCGCGAGGTCGCCGAGCAGCAGCGCCGTGCCGAGGCCGAGCAGGAGGCAGTAGAGCCACCGGATCGGGCCGTCCGGCAACGCCGCCTGCAGCGCCGCGAACGGCAGCGCCACGAACGGCGGGTAGGCCCAGGGTCCCGAGCCCGCGCGATCCCGGTAGAGGTCGATGCCCCCCTGGCGGAACTCGCGCGCGGCGTCGAGGTAGATGCCGAGGTCGCCGTAGCCGCCGACCAGGTTCTTCGCGGCGATGGCCGCGGCCAGCAGGCCGCAGAACCACGGCAGCGCGGCCCGCAGGCGCGGTGCGGCGAGCCACTTCGGGATCGGCATGCCCCAGGTCTACCGCAGCCGGTCGCGCGGCGCGACGGAGCCGCCGGTAGGATCGGCGGAATGCCGCGCCTTCGCCGGAGCTTCCGCGCCGCCTGCCGCGCCGCCTGCTGCCTCGCCGCGGCGTGCGGCTCTCCCGGGCCCGAGATCCATCGTTTCGGCGGCCCGACCATGGGCTCGACCTACGAGGTCAAGTACGTCGGCGAACTGCCCGTGGCCAAGGTGCGCCTCGTCGTCGAGAAGGAACTCGCGCAGTTCGACGCGGCGTTCAGCCGGTGGCGCGAGGACTCCGAGATCGAGCGCATCAACCGCAACCCGAGCACCGAGCCGATCCCGCTCAGCCGGCGCTTCCAGCAGGTGCTGCAGCTCGCGCTCGAGCTGGCCGAGGCGACGCAGGGGGCCTTCGACCCGACGGTCGGCCCCCTGTCCGAGATCTACCGCCGGGCCCGGGACGACCCCGAACACCGGCTCGACGAACGGGACCTCGCCGCGGCGCGGGCGCTCGTCGACTACCGGGGCGTGTCGATCCGCGAAGGCGCCCTCGTGAAAGCCCGGCCGGACGTGCGCCTGGACCTCGACGGCATCGTCGCGGGGGCCTGCGTCGACGCGCTCGCCGAACGGCTCGATGCGGCCGGGGTGAGGGCCTACTACCTCGAGGTGACGAGCGAGGTCTTCTGCCGCGGCGAGAAGGCGCCCGGCCTGCCGTGGGTGATCGGCGTCGCGGACCCGCTCGCCGCCGCCGCCGGCGCAGTGGACACGGTCGCCGAGTTGCCGTTGCGCGACCGCGCCCTCTGCACGAGCGGCGACTACCGCAACGCGCTGACCGCAGGGGGCAGGCGCTACCACCACGTGTTCGACCCGCGCACGGGCCGCTCCGCCGACCGCATGGTGGTCAGCGTCACCGTGCTGGCGGACAGGGCCGCGGTGGCCGATGGGCTCGGCACCGCGCTGCTCGTGCTCGGCGAGGAGGACGGCAAGCGGCTCCTGCCGGGCCTCTCGCGTTACGGGACGCTCGGCGCGCTGTTCCTGGTCGGCGGCACTGCCGGCGCGCTGCGCAGGGCGACCTACGGCTGGCCGCAGGAGCGGTGAGGCGAGGCGCCCCGGGCTCGGGGGTTTCGCGGGGTACAAAAAAGGGGCCTCGGTGAGGCACCACCCCACACCGAGGCCCATCCCTGCCACTGGGCCCATGCCCAGGCGTTTCTTTCCACCTGCCGTCCTGTTGCACGCTCCGTGCCAGCCCCGTCGCCGGCCCGATGGCATTCGCGGCCCATGAGTGCAAGTCTCATCGCATGAACATCTTGCGATGGAACCTGGGGCGAGGGGCGGCGCCGCGCCGGCAGCCTGCCTCGTCAAGGCGTCGGACTTCCGTGCCGGCAGGCCGACGGCCCCGTCGGTCAGTCGTCGCCGGCTTTGCCCTCTGCCGCCTTGGCACGGTTCCAGGCCGCATCGAGTTCGGCGAGCGTTCGGTGGCGCAGTTCGTGGCCGAACTCCTGCTCGACGGCGGCGAACCGCCGCTGGAACTTGTCGGTCGTCCCTGCCAGCGCGACCTCCGGGTTCACGCCGAGGTGGCGGGCGAGGTTGCACAGGCTGAACAGCACGTCGCCGAGCTCGGCGGCAACGGCGGCCCCGTCGCCCGCGGCGACCGCCGCGTCGAGCTCGGCCAGCTCCTCGGCGAGCTTCCGGCGCGGGCCGTCGCGGTCGGGCCAGTCGAAGCCGGCGCGGGCGGCCTTCTCGCCGATGCGGAACGCACGCAGCAGCGCGGGCAGCGCCACGGGCACGCCGGCCAGGATGCTGCGCGGCTCCTGCGCGGCCGCCTGCTCCTGCTGCTTGATGCGTTCCCAGTTCCGGTAGGCCGTCTCGGCGCCGTCGACCTGGACGTCGCCGAACACGTGCGGGTGGCGGCGCACGAGCTTGTGCGCGGCGGCCTGCGCGATCGTGTCGACGCCCTCGCCTCCCGACTCGCCCGCGATCTGCCCGATCAGGCAGACGTTGACGAGCACGTCGCCGAGTTCCTCGCGCGCCGCAGCGGCATCGCCGCGGCGAAGTGCGTCGGCGGCCTCGAACGCCTCCTCGACGAGATGGGGAGCCAGACTCGCGGCGGTCTGCTGGCGATCCCACGGGCAGCCGCCCGGTCCGCGCAGCCGCGCGACGGTGGCGAGCAGGTGTTGCAGGCCTGGCAGCGGGGTTGCGGCGCGCTCGGCGGTCATCGCCACAGGCTATCCGCGCCGGAGCGCGGCCCAAGCGGGGACCGCCCTTCCCGTCCGAGCGCCCGCGGCCCATACACGCCGCCGCGGCGGGCGGCGGTCGCCCAGCGGTTTCGACGTGCGGACGGACCGCCGTCCCGTATGGTCGCAGCCTGCCCGGCTGCATCGCCGCCGCGACCCGCACCGATCCCGACGATTCCCCATGGCCATCGAACTCCCCCCGCTCCCGTACGCGCTCGACGCGCTGGCTCCCCACCTCCACTCGCAGACCCTGTCGATCCACCACGGCAAACACCACCAGGCCTACGTGACGAACGGCAACAAGCTGATCGAGGGCACCGAGCTCGCGAGCCGGTCGCTCGTCGACGTCGTCAAGGCGACCGCCGGCAAGCCCGACAAGGCCGGCATCTTCAACAACGCCGCCCAGGTGTGGAACCACACCTTCTACTGGCAGTCGATGAAGCCCAAGGGCGGCGGCCGGCCGGGCGGCGCCATCGCCAGCAAGATCGGCGCCGACTTCGGCAGCTACGAGAAGTTCGTCGAACTGTTCGCGCAGGCCGGCGCGACGCAGTTCGGCAGCGGCTGGGCCTGGCTCGTGCTGAAGGGCGGCAAGCTCGAGGTCACGAAGACGCCGAACGCCGAGACGCCGCTCGTGCACGCCGGCACCACGCCGCTCCTGACGATGGACGTCTGGGAGCACGCCTACTACCTCGACTTCCAGAACCGGCGGCCCGACTACATCAAGACGTTCCTGGATCACCTGGTGAACTGGGACTTCGCGAACCGGAACCTCGCGGTGGCCTGAGCCGCTTCGACGCGTGACCTCCCTGCGCCGCCGCAAGCAGAAGGCCCAGTCCCTGGGCCTCACCGAGGCCGAACTGCAGCTCTGCGAACTGCTCGGCCAGGTGCTCGAACTGCTGCGCTGGAACCAGGTGCTCGGCTACAGCAACCAGTACCTGCTGCACGAGAAGCTCGGCATCGCGCCCGACGAGCGGCACCGCGTGATGCGCGCCGCCGCGGGCGCCGTCGAGCAGGACGGGCGCATCCAGGACTGGGGGCGGAGGCTGCTCGACATCCAGGAGACGCTGCGGCAGATCCACGCGCGACTGCAGCCGCGCCCGGCGCGCGACGGGGCCGCGGAGGCCGCGGAGGCCGCGGATGGCGGCTGAGCCGCAGCGCACGCCGATCAGCGGCTGCGTGATCTGCTGGCAGGAGGCCGACCGCATCGCCGACTGCGTGCGTTCGCTCGGCTTCTGCGACGAGGTCGTCGTCGTCGACAGCGGCAGCACCGACGGCACGCGCGAGATCGCGGCGGGCTTCGGCGCGCGCGTCGTCGTCAACGCCCCGTTCCCGGGATGCGCTGCGCAGCGGCAGCTCGCGGTCGACCTGGCGCGGCACGACTTCGTGCTGTGCCTCGACGCCGACGAACGCGTCGAACCGGCTCTCGGTGCGCGCATCGCGGCGCTCGCCGCCGCGGGCGCGCTGCGCGGCGGCTACCGCATGCAGCGGCGCAACCGATACCTGGGGCGCGTGATGCGCCACGGCCTGTTCGTGCCGGACTGGAAGCTGCGCCTGTTCGATCGCCGCGCCGGCCGAGTGGTCGCCAACCCGCCGCACGACCACGTGGCCATGGAGCCGGGCGTGCCGATCGAGGATCTCGCAGGTTGCCTCGAACACCTCAACTACCGGCGCCTGCGCGACCACCTGCGCACGATCGACTCCTACGCCAGCCAGGCTGCTGCCGCGATGGGGGTGGCCGGGCGCCGCGCCGGGCCATTCGACCTGGCGGTGCGGCCGGTCGCGGTGTTCCTGAAGAGCCTCGTGCTGAAGCTCGGATTGCTGGATGGTTGGCGCGGTTGGTTGTGCGCCGGACTCGCCGCCTGGCACGACTGGCTGAAGTACTGGCGCCTGCTGCGGCTGCCCCGCGCACGGAGGCCTTCGTGAAGTCGGTCGACGACGTGCGCATCCTGCACCTGTTCGCGAACTACAAGTGGACGGGACCCGCGGATCCGGCGATCCGCGCGGCCGCGCGGTTGCGCCGGCTCGGGCTCGACGTGGTGTTCGCGCAGGCCGGGTTCGTGCACGCCGGCAACTCGCACGATGTCGCCGGGCAACTCTGGCGGTGGGGCGTGCCGGTCGTCGCCGGCCTCGAACTGCGCAAGCACTTCCACGTGCCGTCGCTGCTGCGCGACGTGAAGGCGCTGCGGCAGCTCCTGGGCCGCGACCGCCACGCGGTCGTGCACTGCCACCTGCCCGGCGACCACCTGCTGGCGGCGCTGGCCTGCCGGCGGCTGGAGGATCCGCCGGTGGTGGTGCGGTCGCTCTACGACCCCGGGCCGCCGGCGCGCGGCTGGCGCGAGCGTTTCGCGTTCGGCCGCACGGCCGGCGTCGTCGCGCCGACCCGGGGGGCGCGCGACGGCACCGTGCGCCGGTTCGGCCTCGACCCCGAGCGCGTGCTGCTGCAGGAGCCGGTCGTCGAGCCAGAGCCGCCCGGTGGCCCCGACCTGCGGGCCCGCTGGGGCCTCGGCGCGCACCACCGCGTCGTCGGCATCACCGCGCGCATCCAGCCGCACCGCCGCTTCGACCTCCTGTGGGCGATCGCGCGGCAGGTCGCCGACCAGCTGCCCGAGGTGCGCTTCGTGCTGCTCGGCCGCGGCAACGAGCGCGACACGCAGGAACTCGTGCACGGGCCGATCGCGCGGCTCCAGCTGCAGCGGCACGTCGTGCTGCCGGGCTACCAGCAGGGGCCCGACTACGCCGCGGCGCTGCGCTCGTTCGACGTGTTCCTGTTCCTCGTGCCCGGCAGCGACGGCACCTGCCGCGCCGTCTGCGACGCGATGGCGTTCGGCCTGCCGGTGGTCGCCACGTCGCGCGGCATCCTGCCCGAACTGCTCGCGCCGCACCGGGCCGGCGAGGTCCCGGGCTTCGTGTGCCGCGAGGATCCGGCGGCGATGGCGGCGCAGCTCGTGCGGCTCCTGCGCGACGAACCACAGCGGCGCCGCCACGGCGCGGCCGCGCTGCGGCGCGCGCAGCTCGACATGGACCCCGAACGCGCCGCCCGCGCGTCGCGCGCGTTCTACCAGCGCCTGCTCGACCGCGCCGGAGGGCGGCCGTGAGCGGTGCCCAACCCGCCGACCTGCCGGTGCTCGAGGTCTGGTGGCGGCACTTCGTCGCCGCGGGCCGGCTGCCGGAGGACGTCGCGTGCGTGCAGCAGCGGCTCGTGCGCGCGGTGGGGCGCGGCGAACTGCCGTCGGGGCCCGTGTTCCTGAAGGCGATGACGTTCCCGCGGGCCAAGGACCGGCTGCGCTACCTCGCGCGCGCGCTGCCGGCCGCGCACGAGGCCGCGCTGCTGCGCGCGGTCGCCGCCGCCGGCATCCGCTGCCCCGAGGTCGTCGCCGTGCGCACCGCGCGGTGGGCCGGGCTGCCGTTCCGGTCGCTGCTCGTGCTGCGCGCGCTGCCCGTGGCGGAGCGTGGCGAGCCTGCGGTGCCGCGCCTGCGCGACGCGGCCGCGATCGCCGCGCGCCTGCTCGAGGCGGGCATCGAGCACGGCGACCTGCACGGCGGCAACTTCGTGCGGCTGGCCGACGGCGAACTCGCGGTGCTGGACCTGCAGTCGGCGCGGCTCCGCGGCCGGGTGTGCGGTTCGGCCTCGGCGCGCGTGGCCGCCGCCGCGCGGCTCTTGCGCGAACATCTCGGCGGGCCGGCGGCCGCCGCGGAACCGCTGCTGCAGGCCGGCCTGCTGCGCGATGCCGGGCAGTTCGCCGAGGCGGTCCGCCTCGCCGAAGAGCAGCAGCGGCGCTTCCAGCGCGGGCGCGTGCTGCGTTGCCTGCAGGAATCGACCGAGTTCGGCCGGCGCTGGCACTGGTGCGGCGTCGAGCACCACCGGCGCGGCGGGCTGCCGCGGGGGCGCTGGCTGCCGCCGGATCCGCGGGCCCTGCGGTGCTGGCTCGGCCAGCGCGCGCTGCACCTGTTCGAGGCGCGGGCGCCGGTGTTCGCCGCGCTGCGGCGCAGGTGGTGGTGGCGGAGCGGCATGGGTGCTCTGTATGCTCCGCACGCGTGCAGCGAGGATCGCATCGAGGCGGAGCTGTCGGCGGCGGCGGCGGGGTACGAGCGCCATTGCGCGGTGATCCACCCATGACGCCGGCGCGCCATCGGCCGCGGCAGCGGGTGGCGCGTTGACTCCCCCCGGACACGGGTCGGGGCCCGCCTCGCCGGCGGAACCGGTCTTCGAACTGCCGGCGGTCGCCCCCGCGGGGCTGCGGTCCCGGCTCGGCCCGGTGCGCCGCGTGCTGTTCTACGGCAAGAGCATGTCGCGCACGCGCTGCACGGGCGCGCTCGTCGACGCGCTGCGCGAACACGGCGTCGAGGTGCGCTGGCGCAACATGGCCACGCTGCGCCGCTGGTTCGGCAGCAACCTCGCGAACCGCCTGGCGCGGGCGGAGTTCCGCAGCTACCGGCCCGACACCGTGTTCGTCTTCTTCCGCGACCTGCCCGCCGTGCTCGCCGACGAGTTCCGCCGCGACGCACGCATCGTGGTCTGGTGCGAGGAGGCGCTCGAGGCGCTCGACGGCTCCATCGTCGACTACTTCGCGCTCGCCGATCTGGTCTGCCTGAGCAACCCGGCGCGCCTGTCGTGGCTGCGAGAACGCGGGCTCGACAACATGGCGTTCCTGATGAGCGGCTTCTCGGCGCGTTTCCACCACCCCGCGCCGCCGCAGCCGGCCCGCCGCGACGTCGCGTTCATCGGCGGGCCGGGGCGCCGCGGCCAGCGCGCCGCGTTCCTCGCCGAGGTCGCGCGGCACTTCGACACCGAGGTGTTCGGCCTGCACTGGCACCGCTGGCGGCACGCGACCGGCGGCCTGCGCGTGCGGCCGCCGGTCGACAACCGCGGCTACGCGCGCCTCTGCGCGAGCTCGCGCATCGTGCTGGGCCTCAACGAGGTCAACGACGACCTCTACTACTGCAGCAACCGGACCTTCCTGACGCTGGCCTGCGGCGGTTTCCACCTGACGCACTACGTGCCGCGGCTCGAGGACGTGTTCCGCGACGGCGAGCACCTCGCCTTCTTCCGCGACGAGCAGGACGCGCTGGCGAAGATCGCGCACTGGCTGCCGCGCGAACGCGAACGCGCGCGGATCGCGGCGGGCGGCCACGCCGAGGCCATGCAGCACCACCGCTACTTCCACCGCGTCGCGCGCATCCTGCACTGGCTGCAGCAGGGGCTCGCGCCGGCGGGCGCGGTGCCCGCGGACGTGCGGCCGTCCTGGAGCCCGGACGCCGATCCGCACCGGGCCGAGTCCCGCGGCGACTGCTGACCGGAGCGCCGGCCGCCATGCGCATCCTGCACGTGCTCGCCGAGACCGGCTTCTCCGGCGGGGAGGCGCAGCTGCAGTTGATCCTCGCGCACCTGGCCCGCGGCGGGCACGACAACCACGTGGCGCTGCCGCCGGGTGCGAAGTTCGCCGCCGCCGCGCGCGCGGCCGGGCTGCCCGTGCACGAGGCGCCGCTGCGGCGCTGGTGGCGGCCCGACCTGTGGTGGCGGTTGCGGTCGATCTACCGCCGCACAGCGCCCGACGTGATCCACTTCGCGTGCGGCAGGTCGCTGCTGCTCGGCGGTCTCGCGGCGGTCGGTGTGCCGGCGGCCAGATTCACGATCCGGCGCATCGACTACCCGATCCGCCGCGGGCTGCTCGGCGGCTTCCGCTACACGCACCTCGTCGACCACACGATCGCGATCTGCGGCGCGATCCGGACGCGCCTGCTCGCCGCCGGCGTGCCCGGCGAACGCATCACGCTCGTCTACGACGGCATCGATCCGGGGCCGTGGACGGGGCTGCAGGCGGGCAAGGCCGCGGCGCGCGCGCGGCTTCGCGTGCCCGCCGAGGCGCAGGTGGTCGCCTGCGCCGGCGTGCTGCGGCCGCGCAAGGGCCAGCACGTGCTGCTCGACGCGTTCGCCGGCCTGCTGCGCGAGTTCCCGCGCGCGGTGCTGTTCCTGGCCGGCGGCGGCAGCGAACACGGCAGGCTGCAGGCGAAGGCGGCGGCGCTCGGTCTGCGGGACCGCGTGTTCCTGCCGGGACCGGTGCGCCCGGTGCACGACGTCTACGCGGCGGCCGACCTGTTCACGATGCCGTCCTTCCACGAAGGGCTGTGCAACGCGTGCCTCGAGGCCGGTTTCGCCGGGCTGCCGCAGGTGCCGTCGGACGCCGGCGGCAACGGCGAGATCGTCGTCGACGGGATCACCGGCGCGGTGGTGCCGCGCGGCGACGCCGCTGCGCTCGGCGCCGCCATCGCGCGCTACCTGCGCGACCCGGCGCTCGGCGCAGCCCACGGCGCGGCCGGCCGGGAACGGTGCCTCTCGCTGTTCACCGCCGACCGGCTCGGGCCGGAGATCGAGGCGGTCGCGCAGCGGCTGGCCGCGGCCGGCCGGCGTGCGTGACCGGCGCGCTTCACAGGGCGGCGGGCCACAGCCACGCGAAGGTCGCGCCCGTGACCGCCGCGTAGATCGCGCCGTCGAACAGGAACTTCAGCGTCGTGCTCCAGCGCACGCCCTTCCAGATCGAGTCGCTGACGTTCGAGAGGCCGTAGGCGAGCAGCGCCACCGTGCCGGTGACGCGGAACACGCGCAGGCCGTCGGTGCCGGGCAGCAGGGCCACGCCCGCGACGTTGGCGACGACCGCGCCGACCACGAGGCAGAACAGGAACCAGCACACGAGAGCGGCGCCGATGCGCGGCGGTCCGTTGGGGCGCACGACCATCGTGCCCACCGGACCTTCGCCGTACTTCGCGAGCATCTCCGGCGCGCTCATCTCCTGCATCGAACCCGGGCACGGGAACATGTACTGGCCCGGCGGCACGCGGCAGGACCGCAGGGCGGCCAGCGTCGGCGCCTCGTCGGGCAGTTTCCGGTAGTCGCCCTTGTGGATCGGCAGCACCATGTGCAGCAGGGAACTGGCGAGGAACACGAACACGGCCGCGAGCAGGATCGGCAGCCAGAACACGGCGAGGGTCGTCATGGGCCCAGTCGAGCGCCGGCGCCGCGGCCCCGCAAGCCCTCGCGCGGTGCCGTGGCCCGGCGGGGGGCCGTTCTGCTACCTTGCTCGCCGCGCCGCGCCGCGGCTGCCGATAACCATCCCGTGACCGTCCCCGACCTGAAGGCCGATTGCCGCCACGTGCGCTGGGACCGGCCCTGCGCGCCGCACAAGCTGCGTGGCCGGCGCTGCGCGACCTGCGGCGAGTACGACCCCGTGCGCGCGCGGATCCTCGTCGTGAAGCTCGCGGCGACCGGCGACGTGCTGCGCACGACGGCGTTCCTGCCCGCGATCCACGCCGCCTGGCCCGGCGCCAGGGTCACCTGGGTCACGCGTCGCGTCGCGGTGGGCCTGTTCGAAGGCAATCCACTCGTCGACGAGGCGCTGGCGACCGACGACGCGGTGACCTCGGCGCGGCTCGCGACCGAGACGTTCGACGCCGTGTTGTGCCCCGATGCCGACCCGGAGGCGGCCGCCCTCGCCGCGACGGCGTCCGCGCGCGAGCGGCGCGGCTACGTGCGCGACGCCCGCGGCCACGTGGTGCCGCTCGGGCCCGGCGCCGCCGCGTGGCTCGCGATGGGCCTCGACGACGCGCAGAAGCAGGCGAACCGCCGGACCTACCAGGAACTCGTCGCCGCGGTGCTCGGGTTCGATCCGGCCGCCGTGCGCGAGCCGATCCTGCAGCCGTCGGCCGCGGACGCGGCGGCGGCGGCGGCGTTCGTCGCGGGGCTGCGCGGCCAGGGGCCGGTCGTCGGCCTCAACACCGGCGCCGGCGGCCGCTGGGCCTACAAGCAGTGGACGCTGGCGCACCAGGCGGCGTTCCTGTCGCTCGCCGGCGCGGCGGGCTGGCGCGTGCTGCTGCTCGGCGGGCCCGAGGAGGTCGAACGGCACCGCGAACTGCTGGCGTCGGCCGCGGGGCGGCCCGTGTTCGACGGCGGCAACCACAACGGCTACGGCCGCTTCGCCGCCCTCGTCGAGCAGTGCCGTGCGATCGTCACGAGCGACTCGCTCGCAGTGCACGTCGCCGCCGCGCGACGGGTGCCCGCCGTCGTGCTGTTCGGCCCGACCTCGGCGCACGAGATCGAACTCTACGGCCGCGGCAGCAAGATCGTGCCGCCGGGCCTCGACTGCCTGTGCTGCTATCTGCCGCGCTGCGACCGCGTGCCGCACTGCCAGGCCCTGATCGAGCCGGCGACCGTGTTCGCGGCCGTGCAGCGCTGGCTCGCCGTTCCCGGCCCGGGGCGATAGGTTCCGCACGTGGTCCCGAGGAGACGCCTTGAGCCGTTCTGACCTGCTGCTGCGCGACGGGCGCGTGCTGCCCCGGGAGTGCCTGCACCTGTCGTTCGCGCGCAGCGGCGGGCCCGGCGGCCAGCACGCGAACAAGACCGAGACGAAGGTCGACCTGCGGCTCGACCTCGACGCCGCTTCGGCGGTGCTGGGCGACGCGGACGTGGCGCGCATCCGCGCGGTGCTCGGGGCGCGGCTCGACCAGGACGGCCGGCTCTGCGTGGTCGCGAGCGAACACCGGAGCCAGTTCCAGAACCTCGGTGCAGCGATGGCGCGCATGGCGAACCTGATCGCCGCAGCGCTCGTGCGTGCCCGGCCGCGCGTGCGGACCCGGCCGACGAAGGCGAGCCAGCGGCGCCGCGTCGAGCAGAAGCGCCGGCGCGGCGAGCAGAAGCGCGGCCGTCAGCGCGAGCCGGGCGAAGGCTGACGGCCGGGGGCCGGGCCGCCACGCGCTTGCGCGGCGGCGGCGGGGCGGGGAAGGTGGTCGAAGCCATGCCAGCCAGCAACGCGCCGCAGCGGCCCACGCCCGCCACCTTCGCGGCCCTGCCGCCGGACCTCGCGCCAGCCGTGGCCGGGCTCTGGAACGGCTCGCTGGGGCACACCGTGCGCTGCGTGCCGACGCGGCGCGTGGTCGCCGCCGAGACCGGGGCCGGCTGGCTGTTCGGCAAGTGGCGGGTCGGCGCGCGCGCCGACGCGGCGGCGGAGTGGCGCTGGCTGCACCTGCTGCCGCTGCTCGGGCTGCGCACGCCAGCACCCGTCGCCTGGCTGCGGGAGGGTCGCCGCTCGCTGCTCGTGACGCGCGGCGTCAGTGGCCGCCCGCTCGACGCCTGGATGGTGACGGCGGCGCGCGAGGGCTTCGCGGAACCGCTCCTCGACTACCTGTGCCGCCGCGTCGCGCCGCTGCTGCGCTGCCTGCACGGGCAGCGGTTGGCCTACCGCGACCTCTACTGGAACCACGTCTTCGCGGACGACCCGCGCGGCGACCCGGCGCCGGTGTTCCTCGACGTCGAACGCGTGTTCCGCCCGCGTTGGCGCTGGCGGCGATGGCTCACCAAGGACCTCGCCGGTCTGCGCGCTTCGGTGCCCGCGGCGGTGGTGGTCACCGAACGGCAGATGTTGCGGTTCGCGCGCGCCTGCCTGGGCCCCGGCCTGCGGGCGCACCGTGCGTTGCTGGCGGCCGTGGTCAGGAAGGCACGGCGCATCCGGCGGCACGAACCGCGGTTCGGCTGAACCGGGCGGCCGGGTGGTCAACTGCGCCGGCGGCGGTGACGGACGGTCAGGGCGATGCCCAGCAGGCCGGTGCCGACCAGGAACAAGGTGCTGGGTTCTGGCACCGGCAGCGCCTGCGGGCTCCCTCCTCCCGGTGCCTCCGGAGTCTGGACCCGCGGCGCGGACTCCGCCACGGCTTGCGGGGAGGTCGGACCGCTCGGGCGGTCGGAAGGCAGGACCTGCTGGGCCGCGCAGACGCTCGAGGCGAGCCAGCAGACCAGGGTGCATGGGGCGAAGCGCACGGACGAACTCGAGGTGCGGGGCAGGAGGTGTCGAGCCCGGCGGGAGCGAGACCGCCGATGGAAGAAGCAGGAGAGTACTCCTGCTGCGTCGGGGAGCAAGGTCGGCGGCGGCAATCCTCCGGTTTCCGGTGTCGAGAACTCGTGAATCCGGAGTCGCGGGTCCGGTGGCATCGCCCGAAAGCCGGTCTGGGGCGGGAGCGCCCTGGCTCGCCGCATTCTCGTCGCGAGGCTCCCGGCCGGCGGCCTCCTGGCGTAGAGTCCGCACGCCTGGTCTCCGGACGGCCGCCGGCGGCAACTGCCGCGGGAGGAAAGTCCGGGCTCCCAAGGGCAAGGTGGTGGGCAACACCCACCGTCCGCAAGGACAGGGAAAGTGCCACAGAGGGG
>Ga0194127_10006576_pt1 | contig 13152 bp, 8 predicted proteins | sample TA2KigC100mmetaG_FD_148624 | JGI IMG/M metagenome (GOLD analysis project Ga0194127, IMG submission 148624) | Freshwater microbial communities from Lake Tanganyika, Tanzania - TA2015036 Kigoma Deep Cast 100m | ecosystem: Environmental > Aquatic > Freshwater > Lake | place: Tanzania: Lake...
CGCGGTGCAGCAGGTCTCTATCAGAGCAAGCGGTTTCGCACGCCGAGGGGTCGGGAGTTCGATTCTCCCCGTTGGCTCCACGGTGCATCACGCGGGTAGGTCTCTATCAGAGCGAGCGGTTTCGCGGACTCCGGGTCGGGAGTTCGATTCTCCCCGTTGGCTCCACAGCGCGGTGCAGCAGGTCTCTATCAGAGCAAGCGGTTTCGCACGCCGAGGGGTCGGGAGTTCGATTCTCCCCGTTGGCTCAACAGTGACAGGGCCAGCGACGGGCGTTCGGGAATGACCGGCAGGCGCCCCGGATGCGCTTCGGCGTGCGGTCCCGTGGGGAGCGCCCGTCAGTCCGCCGACGCACTCCCGAACGCCGCGATCCAGGCGTCGGGGTCCTTGGTGCAGACGGCGGAGGAGTGCGGCCAGAGGCCGGCGAAGCGACGCAGGTCAGCGATCGGGCGGCCCTGCAGCTCCGGCGACACGAGGCAGACCGAGAAGTCGCGGGCGACTTCCTCCACGACCCCGGGGGGGAGGGGCTCGCCGCCGAAGCAGTCGGCCCACGCCCAGCGGGCCCGGCCCCGGAAGGTCGCGGACGCGGAAGGCGGCTCGTGGGCGGACACCCGGACCGCGAACCGGGTCTCCCCCTCCGCGATCGGCCGGCGGATCGGGGTCGGGCGCGCGGAGTCCGGTAAGCGGACCGGGGTCGGGGGCGCGGAGTCCAGGAAACGGACCAGGGTCGGGAGCGCGGTGTCCAGGAAGAAGAAGTCCGAGACGCCGCTCGCGGCCAGGAGGGAGAGTACGCGCGACTCCAGCCCGTCCTCCTTCGTGTTCAGCACGAGCGTGCCGCGCGCCGGGCCGGTGGCGAACGCGGCCAGCCAGGCCTCGAAGTCGTCGCCCCGGGTCCACGGGTCGTGGGACAGGAGCAGGGAACCCGGCAGGCACGGGTCGGACCGGAGGTCCACCTCCGCTCCCCAGCCCGGCCGCAACGCCGCGACGTCCGCGATGCGGTTCACGCGATGCCGGATGAACACGGGGGTGACGCGGTGCGGGATGGCGGTCGGTGTCCGGATCATCGGGCGCTCCCGGCGAGGGGGGCCAGCGCGCGCAGGCGTCCCTCGGACAATGACAGCCGGACCACGTAGCGCGCCATGGCGGCGATCGTGCGCCTGCGGCCCGCGAGCGTCGCCGCCCAGCGCGACACGCCGTGCGCGCGCGGCGGGAAGGACACTTCGATCTCGCGTACGACGTATCCGGCCGCCGCGGCACGGTGCAGCACGTAGAGGTCGAAGGCAAAGTCGGACGGCGGCGCGGCGAGGTGGGCCAGCAGGTCGCGCGGGAACACCTTGGGCTGGGCGTTCACGTCCCACGCTCGGAGGTCGAGCAGCCCGCGCGCGAGCAGGTCGAGCCCGCGGCTGACCGCGACGTCGCGCAGCGCCCGGCCGCGGCGACGGCCCTTGACGAGCGTGCGCAGGGGGAAGGTCCGCAACACCTCGACCGCGCGCGCCGCGTCGGCGGGGTCGCACTGGAGGTCGGCGTGCGACCACCCCACCAGGGGCGCCGTGGTGGTGGCGAGCCCGGCCCACAGTCCGCCGCCGTACCCGCGGTTCGGGTGCACGCGGACGGCCCGGACCCACGCGGCGGCCGGCCCGGACAGCACGGCGTCGAGCGCCGCGTCCGTGCCGTCGGTGCTCCCGTTGTCCACGATCACGAGCGCGAACCGTCCCGGCGCGATCCCGGCGGAGGACCACGCCTCGGCCGCCCGCCCGGCCAGCGCCGGGATCGAGGCGGCCTCGTTGTAGGCAGGGACGACCAGCTCCAGCTCGGGGACGACGGGCCCCCCTCCGGTCGGGGGCGGCGTGCGCGCGTTCCTCACGATCCCACCCCCGGGAGCCTGCGGCGCGGCTCGATCCGCGAGCCGCCGAACGACTCCTGCCAGTAGAGCGCCTCGGCGAGCGCCTCCGGATCCCCCCAGCCCACGTGGCCGTCCAGCGGGACCATCCGCGCGACCGCGCCGAGCGCGGGGAGGCACGAGACCACCGAGTCGACGTACAACTCCCCCCCGACCCGCGCGTCGCGCCGGATCAGCTCGTCGATCCCCGCCGCGAGCAGGCCCGCGCGCCTGAACCAGAACGACCCGGTCAGGACCGCGTCCCGCCTCGGGTCCGGCGACACCGGCACCTTGACCGACACGGACGAGATGCGCGGGAACGGGCCGTCGCCCGGCTCGGGCACGACGTAGGCCCACGCGCGCGGCGCGCGGGTCGCGGCCGGGAGCCCGGAGATCGTGAAGACCGCGGCGTCGCAGCCTTCGTCCGCGCGGAACGCGTCCCACGCCGCGCCGTCGAGCAGCGCCGCGTGATCGCACGCAGCGACGACGACCTCGCGGTCGGGGTCCAGCTCCGACAGGGCCGCGCGCACGGACAGGGCAGGCCCGTCGAGCGGGGCGGGCAGGGTCACCACCCGCGTGTCGGCCGGCAGCCCGGGCACCGCGCGGGCGCGATCGGCGGCGTCCGGCAGCGCCACCAGCACCAGCCGCTCGGCCTCGGGCAGCGCGTCGAGGGCGCACCCGAACATCGGCCGGCCCGCGATCGGGATCAGGGGCTTCGGGTCCGTCGTGACCGCGGCGAACCTGCCCCCCCGGCCGGCCATGGGCATCAGGACCTGCGCGACCCGCGGCCCGGCCCCCCTGGCACGTCCTGCGAGCGCCGCCGCGGCCCGCCACGTCCGGTCCCAGAACTCCCAGTCGAGGAGGTCGCGCGGCGTGCCCCACTGCGAGAACGAGGCGACCTCGAACACGCGCACGTCCGCGTCCGGCCGCAGCCGCAGCAGCGCCTCGACGGTCAGGCTCGTGAACAGCTCGCCGCCGTGGCGGAGGTCGAGCGCGACCTGGTGGGCGAGCGCCTCGCGAAGCAGCGCCGCGGTCCGGAAGAAGTAGCCGCCGGTCGAGGCGAACTCCCGCTCGCGGTCGTCGGTGAAGCAGCCCTTCTCGCGGACCTCGACGACGCGGCCCCGGTCCATGCGCGAGTACGCGTACATGTCGCCGCGGAGGTAGTGCGCGTGGAACCCGCGGTACGAGAGGACGCACGCGTCGCAGCGGGTGTCGGCCACGAAGCGGACGAACGCCGCGGGGTCCCAGCCCACGCCGTAGTCGCAGTAGGACACGAACACGGGCGCGTCGTCGGGGATCGAGCGCAGCCCCTCGGCCACGGCGGGCCCCGGCCCCTCGTCATGGGGGGGGACGAAGCGGACCCGTGCGCCGGGCCGGAGGCGCGCGAGCAGGCCCGGGAGGCCGGAGTCCTTGTCCGCCTGCGACAGCACGAACGTGGCGGGCCAGTCCGCGGGGAACGCATCGAGCACGCGCTCGATCATCGGCACGCCCGCGACCGGGACCAGGGGCTTCGGCACCCCGTATCCCGCATCGCGGAACCGCCTGCCGCGGCCCGACATCGGGACGAGCAGCCGCGGAGTGCCGGGTGCCGCCGGGCGGCCCGTCGTTCGATCCGTCATGCGGTCCCCCCCGCGGTGCGCTCCGCGCCGACCCGTCTCCGGTACGCCTCGGCGGGCAGGCCGCACGCGGTCGCGCAGACCTCCTCGGGCAGCGCGGGGAGCGCAGGCCGGTCCGCGAGCAGCGCGGCGATCGCGAGCCATGTCTCGGCCGCGTCCCGGTCCGCCTCGAACGCGCCCGGAGCGAGCACGAATCCCTGCGCGCCCGGGTCCGGAGCTCGGACGACCACCCGTCGCACGCGCCGGCCGAACACCGCGGCGTCGGGGAACAGCGCCCGGAAGGGGCGGGGGGCCGCGAGCATCGACGCGGCCGTGGCGGGCGTCGCGGCCGGGTCCAGCAGCGCGTGGAGCGTCGGCAGTCCGAACGCCGCGCAGAAGTCCCGCTCCACGTCCGCCCAGGCGGTGACGCGGCCGGCGTCGTCCGACTGGATCACCACGCCGTGCCCGCCCAGGACCACGGCGTCCGCGTCGGCGAACGCGGCGAGCGCGCGGGCGAGCGGCCATCCCGGGACGACGGGCGGCACGAACGCGACCCGCCAAGCGGTGTGCCTGTCCAGGAACGCGGCGACGCCCGCGGGGTCGCGGGCGTGCTCTTCGGCCATCGCGATCGCGGCGAGCGAGTGCAGGTGGACGACCAGGGGGCGCGGCAGCAGGGCGTGGAACCCCGCCTCCATGGAGGGGCGCGACCGGCCCCGGGCCGCCCCGGCGACCGCTTCCTCGTATGCGGCGAGCGCGTCCGGTCCGTCGCCGGAGATCCGGGCCAGGGCCTCCCGCAGCGGCGCGAGCGGCACGTCGATCAGACCCCGGTCCGGCCCGACCGAGTCGAGGCGCACCCCGGACTCCTTGACCGCGAGCGTGCCCCCGCGCGGTCCGGGCAGCTTGACGGAGACGTTCCCCCCCGTGCCCTGGACCCAGGCCGGGACGCGGGCACCCAGCTCGGCGCAGATGCGGGCGAGCGCGTCGCGGTTCACTCCGAGCCTCCTGCCGCCGGGCCCCCTCCCGACCTGCCGACGATCTCGAAGAACCCGACCTCGAACGGGCCGGCCGGGTCGCCCTCGACGCGCAGCCCGGGCTCCACCGGGCCCGGCAGCGCCGCGACCGAGATCGGACGGAGATTATACGTGGCCTCGAGCCGCGCGCAGGCGGCCGGCACGGAGGGCCCCGGCACCGCGGCCTGGTCGGACAGGTAGCAGGCCATCCCCCGCCAATAGACTGCACCGGCCGGGAGCGCGGGAATCGTGCCCTCGGCCGCGGCGATCGCGAGGTCCACGGGGTCGAACAGCCGGCCGTGCCTTCGGACGACCTCGAGCGGGAGGCGGGCCAGGCCGGAGGTCGCGGCGACGAGCGGCCGGCCCGGGCCGTCGGGCAGCGACGGTGCCGCGTCCCGCACGACCTCGAACTCGCGGTGGGCGATCGCCACGGCCTCGACGTAGCCTGCGTGCGTGACCGTCCCCGCCGCGAGGAGGGCGGCGACGGCGGCCAAGGCCGCGGTCCGCGCGGCACGTCCCCGGAGCAGGTCGGTCGCGAGCGGGGCCGCACCGGCGGCGAGCATCGCCGCGAACGGGACGGCCAGGGCCTGGGACCGCTGCACATAGACCTCGTTCCGGAAGAAGTGGAGCGAGAGCAGGGTCAGCGCGGCGGCGGAGACGGCGGCCCATGCCGTGGACCCTCGCGCGCGCCACGCCCCCCAGCCTGTGCCTGCCGCGACCACGGCCAGCGTCGTCCACGGCGTCACCGCAGGGTCGAGGAGCGCGAAGTCAGCGAGGCGCAGGCCGCCGAGGTCGCCGATCGCGCGGCTCCCGGCGGACTCGCCGAACGAGGCGATCCGGACCGACAGCAGGGCGCCGAGCAGCGCGGCCGCCCCGAGCGCGGGCGGGGAGACGAGCGCGGCGAGGTCGCGCCGGGGCCTCGTCGCGGCGACGAGCAGCAGCAGGATCGGGGCGAGCAGGAACGCCTCGGGCCGGCACTGCACCGCGAGCGCGAGCGCGACGGTCGCCCCGAGCAGGGCGGCGGGACGGCGCGAATCGAGCCACGCGACCAGCAGCGCCGCGGCCCAAGGCCCGAACAGGACGGCCGGGACGTGGTAGGACTCGGACGCGGAGAAGCGCAGGTGCAGGGGCAGCAGGCAGACGAACGCGCCCGCGAGCAGCGCGCGGTCCCAGCGCCGGGCGACCGCGAGGTCGAGGAGGGCGACCGCGGGCACGGTGAGCGCGGCGAGCAGCGCGGTCGTCGCGAAGATGACCCCCTCGTCGCCGCCGGACAGGGCGCGGGCCGCGCGGACGAGCGCAGGCACGGTCTCGCCGTAGGGCCCGAGCACGTCGTTGTGGAGGAGGCCGTCGATCGCGTCCGCCACGTGGAAGAACTCGTGCGTGAAGGCCCACGGCGACAGGGTCCACCGGAGAGCGGCCCCGAGCGCGGTCAGCGCGGCGAGACCGGCCGCGCCCCACCACGGGGGAGGGGTCGCGCGCGCGAAGCCGGCGAGGACCGCGATCGTGAGGCCTACGAGCACGACGAAGAGCGCGGCCAGCCCGGCGCGGAACGCGGCCCGGAGGCTGCCCGGCTCGCGGTGCGCCTCCGGATCCCCGGCCACGACGTGCCTCGCCGCGGTCGCGAGCGCGTCGGTCGCCCCGGGGAGCGCCGCGCCTTCACCCGCCGGGAGCAGGCAGTAGTTCCGGGATGTTGCAAGGCAGCCCCCGGTCGGACGCGGCCCGTGTACGGGGAGCAGGAGCAGGTCCGCGGTCGGGCCGGAGGCGGCCGGATCGGATGCGGACGGGCGGAGCCGGACGGCCGGGACCGGGGGGCTGCCCGCCACGGCGGCGCCGTGAAGGATCCAGCCGGGCGCGACCTCGTCCCCCTTCCCGAGCGGTGCCACGAGCGGCATCACCAGGGGATCGACCAGCGTCCCGGCCGCGGCCGCGAGCCTTGCCGCCATGGTCCCGTCGTCCGCGGCGCGGATCGCGTCGGAGAGCGCGGACATCGCGGCCACGAGCCCGTCGGCCGGCGGGTCGCCCGGCGCGACCTCGTACCAGACGTCCAGGCTCGCGGTCCGGTCGAACGTCCGGCGGCCGGGCCTGGAGGGCGCGATCAGCGCCCGAACCGTGCCGCCGGAATCGCCCGCGATCCGGACCTCCGTCTCGGCGGCGCCGGGCGAGGTCGAGCGGACCGTCCATCCGCGGCCGAGGTCGTGGCCCGGGCCGAAGCCAAGGACCGCGCCCGCGGGGTCGGGCGCGGCGGCGCACGCGAGCGCGGCCAGGGCCGGGAGGAGGGCGATCCGGGTCACGGGCGCGCGGCCTCCGCGAGACGAGGCCGGATCATACCGCGGGGTGACAACTCGCGGTTCGTGCACATGATCCCGGCCATGGAAGGCCCGGACACCGCAACCGCTCCCGGCATCCTCGGACTCAGGCACGTGGCCCTGCGCGTGGCGGACGTCGCCCGCTCCAGGGCGTTCTACGAGCGCACGTTCGGGATGCGCGCGACCTGGGAGCCGGACCCGGAGAACCTCTACCTGACGACGGGCACGGACGTGCTCGCGCTCCACCGGGGGGATCCGGGAGCACCCGGCGCGGGCGCGCTCGATCACATCGGGTTCCTGGTGGACTCGGACGAGTCCGTCGATCGGATCGCCATGGCAGCCGCCGCCGCGGGCGACCGCGTCGCGAAGGCCCCTCGTCGCCACCGGGACGACAGCTACTCCGCGTACCTCGAGGACCCGGACGGGAACCTCGTGCAGGTGATTCACGTGCCCGGACTGCCCGCGGTCCGGGGCTGACGAGGCAGCAGCAGCACCGAGTCGGCGTCGCGCCAGGCGACCTCGAGGCCCTGCGCTTCGAGGAACGGGGCCAGGGCCTCCGGGCGCCCGAGCACGTCCCGCCACGCCCCGTAGGACAGGGGCTCGCCGATGTCCAGGTCGGTGAACAGGTAGCCGGCGACCGCGTGGCGCTCCCGGATGAACGCCATCTCCGGCGGCGTCGCGGGCAGCAGCACGGCCGGGCGGTCGAGGTACCAGCCCACCTGGGCCGGGACGTTCGTCGCGATCGGCCGGTCGCGGGCGGTCCTCCCTCCCGCGTCCGCCTCGGCCAGTGCTCGCGCGGCGGGGAGGTCCTCGAAGCGGCCGCGCGTCTTGTAGACCTCGTCGAGCGGGCCCCAGTGCGCGGCGAGCCAGATCGCCTGGACGCCGATCACCGCGGCCCACGCGGCGCGCCGGGCGAGCGGGGGGCGGCCGGAGAGCAGCGTCGAGAGCCCGTGCAGGCCGAACCCGGCCAGGACCGGCGCGAACCACGCGAGGTAGCGGAGCCCGATCGACCGGCCCCCGGGCGCCGGCCACTCCTCGAAGCGCAGCCCCGCCATCACGACGGCCATGGCCGCGGCGGCCGCGGCCGAGACCCCGAGGAAGCGCCGGCGGCGCGGGTCCGCGTCGGGCATCACCAGGGCCGCGAGGAGGAACGGGAACAGGGCCACGTACAGGAACGCCCCGGGGAGGGACTTCGCCGTCAGGTAGAGGAAGTACGGGACCTTGTCGGTCAGCCACGGGCGCCACAGGCCGGTGTCGAGGAGGTCCGCGATGCCGTGCATGCGGTACTGCTTCCAGGGCGCGGCGTAGCCCGGGAACCCGTCGAGCAGGTTCCAGAGCGTGGGGGGGCTCTCGGTGGTCGCGAAGGTCCACGCGTGCCACGCCTTCAGCGGCAGGGTGCCCGCGACGTAGCCCGCCGCGAGCGCCGCGACCGCCACGACCCCGGCGCGGTCGCGCCGGACGAGGAGTACGGCCGCGCCGATCACGACCGGGAAGAGGCCGAAGTTGAAGCGGACGCTCCAGGCCGCGGCCCCGAGCAGGCCGAGCAGGGCCCAGCGCCCAGGCCGCGCGTCGCCGTCCGCGATCATCCGGGCGCCCCAGGCCAGGAACGGCAGCACCAGCGCCGCGAACAGGACGTCCGCGTAGCCGCCGGGCACGAGGAACCGGAGGAAGGCCGGGTTGGCGAGCAGCAGCAGGGCCGCGAGGAGCGCGAGGCGTCGGCCGATGATCCCGGCCAGGACGGCGTGCGAGATCGCAACCCACAGGCCGAAGAACGCCGCGAGTCCCGCGTGGACCGCGAGGTCGCCGCCCCCGAGCAGGCCGACGAACGGCGCGAGCGCCGCCGCGAACCCCGGGTGCCGGTTCATGACGGGGTAGGTGCCGCCGGGGCCGATTTCGACCCCGGCCGCGTCCCCCCACGCGAGCACCGACGGGTAGAGGACGTGCCCGCGGATGCCGTTGCCGCGCGCGATCTCGCGGGCGACATCCGCGTCCCCGGGGAACTCGAAGGTCAGGCCCATGCGGTCCGACTGCGCGGCCAGGGCGAACGCGACCGCGAACGCCGCCGCGCCGAGCGCCGCCGCCTGGACTGCCGTGCCGTGCCGCAAACGAACGCTCCGTCGTGGCCACCCGGGCCGACGATCAGGGGTCATGATCCCCCAGGAGCCGACGCGGGCGCAAGCGTGCTATCGTCCCGAGCGATCCGCGCTGTGGCGCGGCGCGCTCGGCGGCCGCAAGGCGGCCGCGCAAGGGAGGTGGCCCGCGCCCCGCAACGCGGGGCGGCGGGCAGGGGGGCGAGCCGCGCCCCCCTCCGATCGATGCCCCTGGGGCCTGGCTGGGTCCGGGGCGTGGGGTACGTATCTCGACGGGTGTCGTTCGGGACCGCCTACCGTGCGGGCCGGGCGACAGCGCGGAATGCTCCGTCCCGTAGCGTGGCGGCGGGGCGAGGCCCGGGGAGGACGGCATGGACCCGTTCAAGGCCGGCGAGGCGCTGATGGTGCGGGCGGCCGCGTGGGAACGGCCCCTGCTCGTGATGGCCCACCACGACGACGAGGTGCTGCTCGGCGGCCTGCTCCAGCGGGTGGCGCCGCGCGTGAGGATCGTGTGGGTCACGAACTCGGACGGGCTCTACTACGAGGGCACGCTGAAGCCGGCGGAGTACGCGGAGGTCCGCAAGGCCGAGGGCGTCCGGTCCGCCGCGATCGCGGGCGTGCCGGAGTCCGCGACCCGCTGCCTGGACGCGTCCGAGGTCGAGATATACCGGCGCATGGCGGCGCTCTACGCGGGCAAGAGCCGCGTCGAGGACGTCCTGCCCCACTTCCGCGCGATCCGGGACCAGGTGGTGGCCGCCGTTCGCGAGGCCCGGCCGGACGCGGTATTCACGATGGCGTGGCAGGGCGGCCAGCCGGAGCACGACCTGACGCACTTCTTCACGCGTCTCGCTGTGTGTGAGCTGGAGCGCCAGACCGGCCGGGCCGTCGAGTTCTTCCACGTGCCCGCGTACGAGTACACGATCCTCGTCGCCATGCGGTTCAACCCCCTCTACCGCGGCGAGCGGATCCGGATCCTCCTGACCCCGGACGAGCTGGCGACGAAGCTCGAGATGATCCGGGCGTACCCGTCGCAGGTGCGCCTGTTCGGGGACTTCCGAAAGGTGTTCCGATGGGTCGGCCGGCCGCTGTTCGCGCTGACCGGCGGCCCGGCGACGCTCGAGGACTTCCTGGCGGTCGAGGAGTTGGGGCCGGTGCCGGAGATCGACTACGCCGCGAAGCCCCACGTGCACGACCGGCTGACGTACATGTTCGACGACTTCGAGGGGACGAGGGTCACGTACTCGCGGTCGATCCTGCCGCTCGTGAAGGCGCTGGCCTGGCGCGACGCGGCCGGGTGCCCCTGAGGCGCGCCCCCGACCCGTCTCACAGCCGCGCCGCCGCAGGGCGCTTGTGTGGTAGAAACGCGGATGATGAGCGGACTCATCCCCGCCCTGCTCTTCTCGGTCGCCGCGGTCGGCGACGGCTCGTCGCTGACCGTCCGCGTGGACGTGCCCGAACCCGTCACGACGCCGGTCGTCGTGGACGGCCGGGCCATGGTCGGGTGGACCATCCCGGGCGGGTCCGCGGACCGCGTGCCGGGCGCGCCGGAACTGCCGTACGTGGCGCGGCTCGTCGGGCTGCTCGGCCCGGACGCGGACGTGGAGGTCGTATCGGTCGATGCCGAGACGCGCCGCGGGGTCGCGATCGCGCCCGCGCCGGTGCGGCCGACGCGCTGCTCCGGGGGCTCTTCGCGACGATCGTGCGACCCCGCGGCATACGGCCGGCCGGGCCTCGCGCCCGACCGGTGGGCGTACCTGGACTCGCGGGGGGTGATGGCCGGCCGGCACGTGGCGCGCCTCGTGGTCCGGCCGGTGCGCTTCGACCCGGTCACGGGTTCGGCGCTCGTCGCGCGCCGGGTCGTGGTCCGGCTCCGGCTCGGCACGCCCGCGGGCCCGGTCCGGCCGGTCGCGTCGTCGCTGCGCGGGGTCCTCGCGTCGTCGCTGGCGAACGGCGCCGCGCTCGCCGCGACGCTCCCGCACGCGCCGGAGCGGCTGCTGGTGGTGGCGGCGGACGACCTCGTCGCGGGCGTGCAGGGGCTCGTGGAGTGGCGCCGCGCCTCGGGGATCGCGACCGACGTCGTGCCGGTGTCCGCGATCGGCGACACCGCGGCCGAGGTGAAGGCATTCATCAACGAGCGCTACCTCGGGCCCGATCGTCCGTCCCACGTGCTGCTGGTCGGCGACGCGGCCGCCGTGCCCTTCTTCTTCGGCGACGACTCCTGCGCGTCCGACTGGCTGTATTCGACGCTCGACGGGGACGACCTGTACTCCGACGTCCTCGTGTCGCGGATCTCGGCGCACACGCCGGCCGAGGCGGAGCTGCAGGCGGCGAAGACGATCGCGCTCGAGGCGGCCCAGGGCTTCGCGGACGGGGGCGAGTGGCTGGCCCGGGCCGCGCTCGTGTCGTCGTCCGAGGGCGAGGGCGAGTCGAACGACGACGTCCGGTGCGACCGGATCGCCGAGACGCTGGAGGGTTACGGGTACGCGACGGTGGACCGGCTGTACCACAGCGCGGGCACGGACACCGCCGCGGCCGTGGCAGCCGCGATCGACGACGGGCGGGGCGTGCTCGCGTACCTCGGCCACGGGAGCGGCACCGCGTGGGACACGACCGTGCCGCCGTTCGAGGTCGGGCACGTCGGCGCCCTCGCGAACGCGGGGCGGCTCCCGTTCGTCATGGACGTGTCCTGCCTGAACGGACGGTTCGACGGCGCGGCCGACTGCCTCGCCGAGGCGTTCGTCAAGGCAGGGACCGCGGAGGCGCCGACGGGCGCGGTCGCGATGTACTCGTCCTCGAGCGACACCACATGGGACCCGCCCGCCGAGATGGCGATCGGCGTGTTCGAGGGGCTGCTCGTGCACGGGCAGCACCGGCTCGGGGCGGCGCTCGCGCACGGCCGCGCGCACCTCGTGGAGGTGATGGGGGCGACCGCGGAGACCGCGCTCGTGTTCCAGCAGTACGTGCTGTTCGGGGACGGGCTCCTGCTGCTCCGAACGAGGCCGCCGGCGGTCCTGGACCTCGACGTGCCGGCCGCGGTCCCGGTCGGTCCGGCCGAGGTCGCGGTGCGGGCCACGATCGGAGGGATCCCGGTCGCGGGCGCGCTGGTCGCGCTCCGCAAGCCGGGCGAGGTCGAGGCGTCGGCCCGCACCGGCGACGACGGCCGGGCGGTCTTCGCGATCGAGACCGCGACGCCCGGGGAGATGTCGGTCGCCGCGACCGCGTTCGACGCGCTCCCCGCGTCCGCGACGATCCCCGTCTCGCTGACCGGGTGCGGCGTTGTCGCGGCCTCGGTCCCGGTCGTCGGCTGCTCCGGGACGATCGGCGTGACCGTATGGGACGCGGACCTCGACCTCGACCCCGGCGCGCCCGACGCGGCGGTCGCGACGGCCTCGATCCCGGGCGGGGCCCCGGTCGCGGTCGCGCTCGCGGAGACCGGCCCGTCCACCCGCACGTTCGCCGGCGCGGTCGGGGTCGCGGCGCTCGGGGCCGCGCACGGCGGCGAGGTCACGGTCGGCTACGCGGACGCGGACTGCGACGGCGCGCCCGCGACCGTGACGGACGCGGTCCGGGTGGATTGCGTCGGGCCGGCGGTGTCGGACGTGGAAGTATCCGACGTCACACCGGTCTCCGCCCGCGTGACCTTCGGGACGGACGAGCCCGCCTCGGTCGCCGTGACGCTGGTCGGGTGGGGGACGGTGTCCGGCCCCTGGGGCACGTCGCACCGGGTGGCGCTGGCCGGCCTCGCGCCGTCGTCCACGTATACCTTGTTCGTTGCCGCGACCGACGAGGCGGGGAACGCGACCAAGGCGGACAACGGCGGCGCGAACTGGATCCTCTCCACTCCCGCGTGCGCGCCGGACTGCGCGGGCCGCGAGTGCGGCGACGACGGGTGCGGCGGGTCGTGCGGCGCCTGCCTCCCGGACCAGGAGTGCGGGGACGGGCAGTGCAAGGGCGGCGCGGGCTGCGAGCCTCACGACGTGCCCGGGTGGCCGGGAGCGAAGTGCGAGGAGTGCGTTTGCGGGATGGACGACTACTGCTGCGTGTGGGGCGTCTGGGACCAGCAGTGCGTGACCGAGTGCGAACTGTGCGGGGGCTGTGGCCCCTCGGCCCCGCCCGATGAGTTCCCGGACACTGCGGAGTCCCTCCCCGAACCCGAGCCCGAACCCGAGCCCGAGCCCGTTCCGGAGCCGGTACCCGATCCCGGACCCGATCCCGTGCCCGATCCGGTGCCCGACCCGACGCCCGACCCGGTGCCCGACCTCGACCCCGGACCCG
>Ga0194127_10006582_pt1 | contig 13139 bp, 8 predicted proteins | sample TA2KigC100mmetaG_FD_148624 | JGI IMG/M metagenome (GOLD analysis project Ga0194127, IMG submission 148624) | Freshwater microbial communities from Lake Tanganyika, Tanzania - TA2015036 Kigoma Deep Cast 100m | ecosystem: Environmental > Aquatic > Freshwater > Lake | place: Tanzania: Lake...
TGCCGCCGATGGAGAGGATCGGCTGGCGCGCGAAGTACTCGTAGGCGAACGAGAGCTGCTTGCTCCAGCCGCTCGGGCCGGACAACGTGCTGGCGTCGGCCGTGGCGAGCGAGGCGTGGAACCAGTCGCCGGCGAGACGGCCCTTCACGCCCCAGTCGGTGCGGCCATCCAGGTCGGCGGGCACGCCCTGAAAGAGCCGCACACGCCGATACAGCGCCGAACGCAGCGGCTCCACGAAGTACCGCAGCGGCGGCACCACATGCCGCTGCTGCCCGACATAGCGACTCGGATTCACGAAGTTGGACGGCGTGACGTCCGTGTCCCACGTCCCCAAGTCGATGGACGGACAGCGGCCGGTCGTCGTGCCAATCGTGTCGCCCGCGCTGACGAACTTCCCGCGGGTCATGCCGGGCCGGAGCAGGATGTGATCGTAGTAGTAGTGGAACGACTTGGTCATCTGGATGTCCACCTTGGTGTCACCGCCGGAGCTCTCGGTGACCAAGGTGAAGGTGATGACGCCGCTCCCGGCCGCCCGGACCGGACGCGCCGAACAGTTGTTGAGCTGCTGCTGCCCACTAAACGGATCGACGAACGAGATGTAGATGTGATCCGTTGGCTGCGTATGCCCGGGCGGCGCGACTTGGCCGAGCGGCGTAATGGCGAAGATGGTGCTCGTGTCGAGCGGCGTGACGGTGAGCACGCCAGGGCCGCTGGCGGTGAGTCCGAAGGGGCTTCCGTCGTCGCCCGGGCCGGCGGCCTTGCCGCCGTCGCCGCAGGCAACCACTAGGGCTGGCGTTGCCAGCAGCGTGAGCGCACTCCGCATTCGCCGTACCCCCACGGCGCACAAGCGAGTCGCTCGCAGAATTCGCACGGAAGGCATGGGGACCAAGGCTCGCTGCTGGCAGGCCCAGAGTCTGTGACGACCGTCACGCGGCGGCCTGCGCGACTGGACGAGGGCCGACACCGCGAGCCATCTTCCCCGACTCACATCTCTCCCACTCCGCTATGCGCCGCCTGCTAACCGCCGCTTTCTTTGCGCCCGCGCTGACGCTGGCACAGACGCCGGCCGCCATCGACAGCATCGTCACCCACGCTCTGCGAACGTTCGGCAACCAGGGGGTGGCCGTCGCCGTCGTGAAAGACGGCCAAGTGATTGTCGCCCGGGGATACGGCATCAAGAAGCTGGGGACGACGGATCCCGTGGGGCCGGACACCCGCTTCGGCATCGCGTCGAACAGCAAGGCGTTCACGGCCACGGCCATCGGGATCCTCGTCGAGGAGGGGAAGCTCGCCTGGGACGCGCCGGTGATTCGCTACCTCCCCGAGTTCGCGATGTACGATCCGTTCGTCACGCGCGAGCTCACCATCCGCGACCTGCTGGTGCACCGCTCTGGCCTTGGCCTGGGAGCCGGCGACCTGCTCTGGTGGCCAGCGTCGACGTACGACCGCAAGGAGATCGTGCGCCGCCTCCGGTTCATCAAGCCGGCGACGTCGTTCCGCTCAGCCTACGCGTACGACAACGTGCTGTACCTGGTCGCCGGCGAGGTCATCGAGCGGGTGAGCGGGCGCACGTGGGAGCAGTTCGTGAAGGAGCGAATCCTCGACCGTGTGGGGATGACGCGCAGCACGGTGCGCCACAGCGACGCGGCAGGCCCCGACGACGTGGCGACCACGCACGCAGAGATCGAGGGGTCGGTGCGCGTCATCGCGCCGCTGACCAGCGACAACACCAATCCTGCCGGCGGCATCAATGCTGGCGCCCGCGACATCGCCAAGTGGCTGCTGGTCCAGCTCGACAGCGGCAAGCTGGCCGATGGCGCGCGTCTGGTGAGCGCGCGCACGGCGCGCGAGATCTGGACCGGGGTCACGCCGATGGCCGCGTTCCCCTCCGCGCCGGAACTCGCGCCGCTGACGAAGCAGTTCAATCTCTACGCGCTCGGTTTCCAGACTAACGACTTCCGCGGCCGCAAGATGCTGTGGCACACCGGCGGACTGCCCGGCTACCTGTCGTGGCTGGGGTTCATCCCGGACGCCCGCGTGGGCGTGGCGGTGCTCACCAACACTGAGACGCCGATGTACGCGGCGCTGGGGTGGTCGCTGCTGGACTACGCGTTGGGCACCAAGCCGCCGTGGGACTTCGTTGGGGGCTACGCCGCGGTGAACAAGCGCCAGCGTGACGCGCTGGCGCGGCAACGTACGACGACCGCGGCGGCGCGGGATTCGCTGAGCAAGCCCTCCTTGCCGCTCGCGAAGTACACGGGCACCTACGAAGACGCTTGGTACGGCGACGTGAGCGTGTCGCTCGCGAACGGTAAGCTGCGCCTCTCGCTCAGTCACACGCCGCAGCTGCAGGGCGACCTCGTGCACTGGCAGCACGACACGTTCATCGCGCGGTGGGACGATCGCGAGATGCGCGCCGATGCCTATGTCACGTTCCAGCTCAGTCCCGATGGGAGCATCGACCAGGTGAAGCTCCGCGCCTTCGATCCAGACACGGACTTCTCCTTCGACTTCCACGACCTGCTGCTCCGGCCGCGGCGCCCGCGGTGAGGCGCGTCCAGGCCAGTCTTGCCGTGCTGCTGCTGTGCGCTTCCGCGGCGCCGGCGCGCGCCCAGCAGGCGATCACCGCGCGCGCCGACAACGACGCGTTCAACTTCTGGCAGCTGCCGTGGGTGCGCCCGGACGAGGAGTACACGAGCGGTGTTCGCCTGACGGTGACACTCGACGGCGCGCCCCGCTGGGCGCGCCCGTTCCGGTGGGCACTCGGCGCGTGCGCGCAGGACGCCGCGCGCTGTGCGTCGCGCGAGTACGCGGTGGGGCAGGACATCTACACGGCTGTGCGCCGGAGGGGTTCGGCGAATGCGGTGCCCGGCGGACGGCCCGACGCGGCCGTGCTCTGGGTCAGCGCGCGCAGTCGAGTCGCGCGCGGCCGCTCCGTGCGGGAGCTGTCGTGGACGGTGGGCGTGACGGGCAAGCCCAGTCTCGCCGAGGCGATGCAGCAGGTGTTTCATGACCTTGCCCCTCGCATGAACCGCCCGATCACGTGGGGACCGGAGCTTCCCGCCGAGCTGGTGATTGGCGTTGCCCATGACCGCTCGCGCGCCGTCGACGTCGGCGCGCTGGAGGTGCGACCGCACGTCGGCGTGTCGCTCGGCACCCTGTTGACTGAAGCGCGGGCGGGCGTCGCGATGAGCCGCCAGCTTGTGATTCCCATGGGCGCGATCGGCCGGCGATTCGGCGCCGTGACGGCGGAGGTCGTGGCCGATGCGCAGGGGCGAGCCGTCGCTCGTAACGTCGTGCTGAGCGGCACCTACTTCCGTGACAGCCCGCGCGTGGCCCTGCGCCCCTTGGTGGGCCAGTATACGGCGGGCCTGCGCCTCGGATGGCGGATGCTCGAGGCGTCGTGGCTGGCCAACCAGACCGGGGCCGAGCATCGTGGGCGAACGCGCGCGCACCGATGGTCCACGCTCGAACTGCGCTGGCGACCAGCGCGTTAATCCGACGGAGCCCCCCATGGCACACGACAACGACAAAACCGATGACCTGCGGTCCCGGCTGACTCCACTGCAGTATGAAGTCACGCAGTGCAGCGCCACGGAACCGCCCTTTCGCAACGCGTTCTGGAATCACCACGAGCCCGGCCTCTACGTGGACGTGGTCTCCGGCGAGCCGCTCTTCGCCTCCACCGACAAGTTCGACTCAGGAACGGGCTGGCCGTCCCCCACGCGCCCCGTGTCGCCCGCGTCGGTGCGCGAGCACGAGGATCGCAGCCACGGCATGCGCCGCGTCGAGGTGCGCTCCGAGCGGGGCGATTCGCATCTCGGGCACGTCTTCCCGGACGGCCCCGGTCCCACCGGCATGCGATACTGCATCAACTCCGCCTCGTTGCGCTTCATTCCGGTGGAGCGGCTTGAGGCGGAGGGCTACGGAGAGTACCGAACGCTGTTTCCGTAGCGGAACGCGGAGGGGGTAGGGGCGAGGCGAGGGGGTTGGAGGGAGGGAACGGGGGATGCGGCCCGACATCACGCGCATCACCGATAGGGGACGCCCGCTGGTGCACCGACCAGCGGCACCGGGGTAATTTCCTGACGACCTCCACCGCGAACCCGATGCGCCCGCTGTCCATCCTCCTGCTCGTCCTCGCCGTTCCGCTGGCCGCCCAGCAGCCGGCGGCCGCTCCCTCGGCGTCCGTTCCCGACTCGACCGTTGCGGATACGGTCGCGCCCGGGATCGTGCACACGTATCTGGTGCGCGGCGCGGGGCCGTGGCGCGCGCACGTGGTGCGCGTCGCGCTGCGCGACGGGCGTTACGCGGTGCGCAGTGTGCGCGCACTCGATTCGCTGCGCGGACGCGAGACCGTGTCGGCAATCGTGGCGCGCGCGCAGCGCGAGGGGCGCGACGTGCGCGTGGCGATCAACGCCGACTTCTTCGACGTGCGCACCGGCGAGAGCGTGAACAACCAGGTGAGCGACGGCCGCGTCTGGCGCGCGCTGCCGTGGAGCGGCCGGCCGCGCGCCCCGATGCGCAGCGCGCGCGGGCAGTTCGGCGTGACGCGCGATGGGCGCCCCGTGATCGATCGCTTCGTTTTCGCCGGCACGGTGCACGCCCTGCGCGCGCAGTGGGCGCTCGACGGGGTGAACGTCGTTCCTGCGAACGGCCAAGGCCTCGTTCTCTGGCTGCCGGAAGGGAATGGCCGTTCGCGCGCCGACTCGTCCGGCACGGCGCGCGAACTGCGCGTGCGCGTGATGCGCGGCAGTTGGCGCGACTCGTTGCTGCTGCGTAGCGCGGGGCAGCCGGCCGCCGCCGATTCCGCGCCGCTTGCCGCGGGGGAAGCGGCGCTCGTCGCGTATGGATCGGCGATTTCGCGGCTGGACTCGATCGCCGCGTTGCGTGGCGTCTTTGACATCCACGCGTCGTGGATTCCGTCGGTGGGCGCCATCGAGCAGCTCATCGGCGGATGGCCGGTGATCCTGCGCGACGGCGTGCCGATGGTGGAGGACGCCGCCACGCGCGAGTTCACGGCCAGCGGCAACGCGAACGTTCGCCATCCCCGCAGCCTGGTCGGCTTCGACGCCGACACGAGCCATCTCTTCCTGATCGCCATCGATGGACGCAGTTCCGCCAGCGTGGGGATGACGCTGGCCGAGGCCGCCGACTTCTTGCGCACGCTGGGGGTGTCGCACGCGCTCAACCTGGACGGCGGCGGTTCGACGGCCCTCCTCGTCAATGGCCGCGTGGTCAACCGGCCGAGCGATCCGCAGGGAGAGCGCAGCGTAGCGAACGCGCTGCTGATCGAGACGCGGCCGGTCCGTCCGTAATTGCCAGCGCCCACTCGCGGCGCACCCGCGTCGCAGTGTCGGCGCAGCGACTTTGTGCGGCGATTCCCGGTGCGACGTCGGTCAAAGGTGCACGAAACTTCAGGGGTTCGCTTGACCCGATAATTGGTCAAAGCAGTTAATGGTAAACTCGGTTGACGATGGCGCCCCCGCACGATATCGTGGGGGCGCTGCTTGCCCGGAGATACTATGCAATTGGCTTCCTCCACCCCGTCGCCGGGGTCGGTTGCTGGTGAGCCTGCGCACTCCGCCACACACGCGCGACTCGAGTCGGAGTGGTTGGACCCGACCTTGCTTGCCGACGTACGTCGGCACGGCCGCTTCGATGCCCACTGCCTGAACTGCGGCGGCTGCTCGGTCGCCTGCGAGTTGAGCGACGAGAGCCTCACGCTGCCCCGGCGTCCGCTGCGCGGCGTGCTGCTTGGCCTGAAGGCGACCACGCGCGCGTCGCTTGAGCCGTGGGTCTGCCACGACTGCGGCGATTGCGCCATCGCCTGCCCGCAGAAGGCCAATCCCGCGGAATCCATGCGCACGCTGCGCCGCTACCTCACCGGACAATACGACTTCACTGGCTTGTCCCGGCGCATCCTGCGGTCCAAGGCCTGGCACCTCGGTGCGCTCGGCGTCGTCTTCGCCATCGTGCTCGCTCTGCTCGTTGTGTACCACCTGTACTGGGCTGAGCTGACGATGACTGACTTCGTCGGCACCGCGCTGCCGATGGAGCACATGTTTCCGAAGATCAAGTACTTCACCTGGATCGTCTACGGCATCCCGCTGGTCTTCCTCACGCTCCACGCCTGGCGCATGCAGCGCCTGACGATGGGGCGCCTGGGCGTGCCGCTTCGGCACTACTTCATGGAAGCGTGGATGATCTTCGTGCAGGTCGTCACGCAGAAGCGCATGCGGCAGTGCCCGGCGGAGCAGCGCCGGCAGCGCGCGCTCGAGCTGTTCAAGAGTGAGGGCAAGGAAGCCGGCGTGCACCTGGTGCCGCGGCGCTGGATCAAGCACTGGCTGATGGCCGCCGGGACGATGGCGATGCTGGTGATCACCGGGCTCTTCCTCGCCTGGTTCCAGACCGACGCCGTGCACGCGTGGTATCACCCGCAGCGTCTCCTTGGCTACGTGGCCACCGCGTGCATCCTGTGGGCGACGACGGACATCCTCGTGCGCCGCGCGCGCACGCCGCGCGCCGAGCGCCGGCCGAACGCGCTGGCCATGCCGCTCCTGCTCTGGCTGACCGCCGTCAGCGGCATCGTCGTCCACGTGGTGCGCGTCCTCGGGCTCGAGCTGACCACGCACTACGCCTACGCCGCGCACCTGCTCATCACCGTGCCGATGGTCGTCGTCGAACTGCCGTTTGGCGAATGGGCGCACATGATTGACCGCCCGCTCGCCCTGTACTTCCACGCCGTGCGCCTGCGCGCCGCCGCGGAACAACCCAGCGAGGCGGGCCTCGTGCCCGTGCACACCTCATGATTGCACCGCGCACCCCGCCGGTCGGCGCCGCCCTCGTGGTTGGCGGCGGCGTCGGAGGCATCCAGGCGGCGCTTGACCTCGCCAGCGCCGGCATCAAGGTCTACCTCGCGGAACAGAAGTCGGGCGTCGGCGGCGTGATGGCCGAACTCGACAAGACGTTCCCCACCAACGACTGCGCGATGTGCACGATGGCGCCGCGCCTCGCCGAACTGGCTCGGCACAAGGACATCGAAATCATCACGCTGGCCGACATCGAGCAGGTGGAGGGAAGCGCCGGCGACTTCGACGTGACGCTGCGCAAGCGCGCCCGGTTCGTGGATGAATCCAAGTGCACGGGCTGCGCGGCCTGCGCCGAGGTGTGCCCGGTGGAGCTGCCGTCGGCGTTCGACCACGGGCTCAGCACGCGGCGGGCGATCTACCGCCCGTATCCGCAGGTGGTGCCCAACGTCTTCGCCATCTCCCGGCTGGGCGTGTCGCCGTGCCAGGGCGCGTGCCCGATCCACCAGAGCGCGCAGGGCTATGTGACGCTCATCGCGCAAGGTCGCTTCGAGGAGGCGCTGCAAGTCATCCTGCGCGACAACCCGCTCCCTTCCATCTGCGGCCGTGTGTGCACGCATCCGTGCACGGCGGCGTGCACCCGCTGCTCGATTGACGATGCGGTGAACATGCCGGCGCTCAAGCGGTTCGTGACGGACCAGTTCCCGGGCTACGAGCTGCCGAAGGTGACGGTCGCCGACCGCCCGGAAACGGTCGGCATCGTCGGGGCGGGACCGGCCGGACTGATGTGCGCGTGGCAGCTGCGGCAGCAGGGCTATCGTCCGGTCATCTATGAATCGCTGCCCGTTGCGGGGGGAATGCTGGCTGCGGGGATTCCGGAGTTTCGCCTGCCGCGCGAGGTGCTCACCGCCGAGATCTCGCGCTTCACCAACGCGGGGATTGACATCCAGCTGAACACGCGGCTGGGCCGCGACGTAACGCTGGACGAGCTGCGCGAGCGGCACGCGGCGGTCTTCCTGGCCATTGGCGCGCACGTGGAACGCGCGCTCGGCGTGCCCGGCGAGCATCACGCGGGCGTGCTGGGCGGCGTGGAGTTCCTGCGCCGCGTCAACCTCGAAGGTCCCTTTGCGCTGGGCAAGCGCGTGCTAGTCATCGGCGGCGGCAACTCGGCGCTCGATGCTGCCCGCACGGCGCGGCGCTGTGGGGCGGAGCAGGTGACCATCGTCTACCGGCGCACGCGCGCCGAGATGCCCGCCGATCCGCGCGAGGTGGAGGCCGCCGAGAACGAGGGCATCGCGATGGAGTTCCTCGCCGCGCCGGTGCGCTTCCTCGCGTCCGACAGCGGCCAGGTCACGGCGCTGGAATGCCAACGGATGCGGCTGGGCAAGCCCGATGCCAGCGGCCGTCCCGCGCCCGAGCCCATCCCGAACTCGCTGTTCCCGATCGCCTGCGACGCGGCCGTCTATACCATCGGCCAGTCCCCCGACATCGCCGGACTTGGCGTGGTCAACGGCCTCGAGAAGAGCGGGCGCGGCGCCCTTCGCGCCGACGCGGCGACGCTGGAGACGAGCCTGCCGGGCGTCTTCGCCGGCGGCGACTGCGTGACCGGGCCAGACGTGGTGGTGACGGCCATGCTCGCCGGCAAGAAGGCGGCAATCTCCATTGATCGCTGGATCAACAAGCGCGGTCTTCGTGAGGGGCGGGAGTACGAGGGACCGTTCAAGACGGCGTACACGGTGGACACGGCCGGCGTGCTGATGAAGCGCGAGGTGAACCCGCCCGCGCTCGAGGCGCTGGAACGCTCGGCGACGTTCGCGGAAGTGCACACGGGCTACACCGAGGAGCAGGCGCGCGCCGAGGCCTCGCGCTGCGTGGGATGCGCCGTCTGCTGCGACTGCCAGTTGTGCGCGTCGGTCTGCGGTGTGAACGCCATCGACTATCTGCAGCAGGACACGCGTCGTCATCTCAAGGTGGGCGCGGTAATCCTGGCGCCGGGGTTCGAACCGTTCGACGCGAGCAAGAAGAAGGACCTCGGGTACGGGCGCTTTGCGAACGTGGTGACCTCGGTGCAGTTCGAGCGCATCCTCTCCGCGTCGGGCCCGTACGGCGGCCACGTCGCGCGGCCGGGCGACCGCAAGACACCGCAGCGCGTGGCCTTCGTCCAGTGCGTCGGATCACGCGACCACGAGCGCGACTACTGCTCGTCGGTCTGCTGCATGTACGCCACCAAGGAGGCGCTGATCGCCAAGGAGCACCTTGGCGCCGAGTTGCAGACCGACATCTACTTCATGGACGCGCGCGCCTTCGGCAAGTGCTTCGAGGCGTACTACCAGCGCGCGCAGGCGCAGGGGGTCAACTACATCCGCAGCCGGCCGCCGGTGGTGGAAGAAGTGGCGGGGACCGGTGACCTGCGCGTGCGATACGTCGGCGACGACGACTTGATGCATGCGCGCGAGTACGACTTGGTGGTGCTGTCGGTGGGGCTCACCCCGCCGGCCAGCGCGCAGACGCTGGCGCGCACCTTCGGGTTCGACCTCGACCGCTTTGGCTTCTGCAAGACCTCGCGGCTGGCGCCGTTCGAGACGACGCGCGAGGGCGTGTTCGCCTGCGGACCATTCACCGAACCGAAGGACATCCCCGAGACGGTGATGGAGGCGTCAGCGGCGGCGTCGCGCGTGCTGGCGATGCTCGGGCCGGCGCGCGGCACGCTGATCGCGCCCACCGAGTATCCGCCCGAGCGGGACGTGGCCGGACAGCCGCCGCGCGTGGGAGTCTTCGTCTGCCATTGCGGCACCAACATCGGCGGTGTGGTGAACGTGCCCAGTGTGGCCGAGTACGCGCGCACGCTCCCGTCGGTGGTGTACGCCGAGGACAACCTGTACACCTGCTCGACGGACACGCAGGAGCGCATCAAGCAGCTCATCGTGGAGCAGGACCTCAACCGCGTGGTGGTGGCGTCCTGCACGCCGCGCACGCACGAGCCGCTGTTCCGCAACACGTGCCGCGAGGCAGGGCTGAATCCGTACCTGTTCGAGATGGCGAACATCCGCGACCAGTGCTCGTGGGTGCATATGGGTCAGCCGGAGCGAGCGACGGAGAAAGCGCGAGACCTGCTGCGGATGGCAGTGGCCAAGGCGCGTCTGCTGGAGCCGCTGCAGCACGGACACGCTCCGGTCACGAAGGCTGCGCTCGTCATTGGCGGCGGCCTCTCCGGCATGGTCGCGTCGCTGGACCTCGCGGAGCAGGGCTACGAGGTGTGCCTGGTGGAGCGCGAGAAGCAGCTTGGCGGCAACCTGCGCCGGCTGTACGACCTGGGGACGGGCGAGGATCCGCAGGCCGCGCTGCAGGGTCTCGAGACGCGGGTCCTCGGCCATAGCCGCATCCGCGTGCTGCGCAGTGCGCAGGTGCTGCACGTGGACGGCTCGGTGGGGTCCTTCGAGTCAAGCCTCTCCCCGAACGGCGCGGTGGAACGGTTCCGGCACGGCGTCGTGGTGGTCGCCACCGGGGCGGAGGAGCTCAACACGAGCGAGCACCTCCACGGGCAGGACCATCGCGTCATCACGCAGCTTGAGCTCGAGCATCGGCTCGCGAAGTCCGGGGGCGCCTGGCTGCCGCCGACCGTCGTGATGATCCAGTGCGTCGGGTCGCGGTGCGCGGAGCGGCCCTACTGCTCGCGGGTCTGCTGCGGGCAGGCGGTGAAGAACGCGCTGAGGATCAAGCAGCTCTCGCCGAACACGCACGTGGTGGTGCTGTATCGCGACCTCCGGACGTACGGCCTGCGCGAGAGCGCGTACACCGAGGCGAGGAAGCTCGGCGTGGTGTTCCTGCGGCACGACGATGCCGACCGGCCGGTGGTGCAGGGGCACAATGGGGCCCTGAAGGTGACGGTGCGCGATCCCCAGCGCGCGCACGACGTGGCCATCGAGGCTGGCTTGGTGGTGCTGTCGGTGGCGACGGTGCCGCGCGACGACAACACGGCGCTGGCGCAGCTGCTCAAGGTGCCGCTCAACAGTGAGGGGTTCTTCCTCGAAGCCCACATGAAGCTCCGGCCGGTGGATTTCGCCACCGACGGTGTGTTCGTGGCGGGGCTCGCGCACTCCGCCAAGGCCGTGGACGAGAGCATCGTGCAGGCGGCGTCCGCCGCGGCGCGCGCCGCGGGCATCCTGTCCAAGGACGCCATCGAGCTCGAGGGTACGCTCTCGCAGGTGGTGCGCGAGAAGTGCGACGGCTGCGCGTACTGCGTGGACACCTGTCCGTATCAGGCGATCACGCTGATTGAGCACGCGCACGACGGCGTCGTCAAGAAGATCGTCGAGGTCAACGAAACCCTGTGCAAGGGGTGCGGCACCTGTCAGGCGACCTGCCCGAAGCAGGGGATCTACGTCCGCGGGTTCACCCCTGATCAGCTCGCCGCGCAGGTGAACGCGGCGCTGGAGCCCGTATGAGCGACTCGTTCGAGCCCTTGATCGTCGCGTTCTGCTGCAACTGGTGTTCGTACGCCGGCGCGGACTTGGCCGGCGTGTCACGGCTGCAGTACCCGCCCAACGCGCGCATCGTGCGCGTGATGTGCTCCGGGATGGTCCACCCGAACCTCGTGATGGACGCCTTCACGAGGGGCGCCGACGGCGTGCTGGTGTGCGGCTGCCACATCGGCGACTGCCACTATCTCGACGGAAACTGCAAGGCGCAGCGGCGGTGCGACGCGCTGACGTTGATGCTGCAGGATTTCGCGTTGGAAGAGGAGCGGTTCCGGCTCGCCTGGGTGTCCGCGTCCGAGGGACCGCAGTTCGCGCAGTTGATGACCGAGTTCACCGAGCAGATACGCCAGCTCGGGCCCAGCCCGTATCGGACGACGGCGGGCGTCTGAAGGTGAACCGCAGCAGGCGAGGGCGCAGGCGAAGGCGTGGGTGATTGGGAGGGCAAGGCGGGAGCACTGCAATCCGAACGCGAGGTGAGACGATGGCCCGACTGGCCGAGGAGTGGTTCGCGATTTGCGCCGGCTGCGAGATTACAATTCTCGACATCGGCGAACCGCTGATTGACCTGCTGAAGCAGGTGACGATCGTGCATATGCCGGTCCTGATGGACCACAAGCTGTACGGGCAGACCGGCGAGAACGCGGAGATGGAGATACCCGAAGCCGAAATCGGGATCATCACCGGGGGCATCCGCACCGAAGAGCATCGCAAGCTCGCGCATGAGATGCGCAAGAAATGCAAGACCCTGATCGCGATGGGAACCTGCGCGTGCTCGGGCGGCATTCCGGCGCTGGCCAACCTCTACACGACGGCGGACTTGCAGGAGAAGGTCTTCCGGGGGAGCGTGAGCACCGACAGCGGCGGCACGCCGGACGTGGAGGTTCCCGTGCTCACCGAGAAGGTGCTCGCAATCTCCGAGGAGGTGCCGGTGGACATTCAGCTTCCGGGATGCCCGACGACGCCGGAGACCGTGGCGGCGGCGCTCACGGCGCTGCTGAACGGCGAGCCGTTTTCGCTGCCGACCAAGAGCGTCTGCGACGAATGTCCGTGCACGCGTGAGAAGAAGGCCGTGAGCACGCTCAAACGCCGGCTCGAAGCCCCCGAGTTCACGCCCGGGCGTCCGCTGAGCGAAATGCGGTGCCTGATGGAGCAGGGGTTCCTCTGCCTCGGCCCGGCCACGCGCGCCGGGTGCGGCGGGAGCCAAGGGACGCCGCGGTGCATCCGGGCCTACACCACGTGCGAGGGGTGCTTCGGCCCGCTGTCGGAGAAGGCGAACCCGATGGTGGATATGATGGGCGCGCTGTCGAGCATCGGGCTCGATCCCAAGCAGATTCCGGACCGCGCCGCCACCTTCAACCGGTTTGCCGGCGCCGGCGGGCGCCTGCGCCCGCTGCCGGTGAGGAAATAAGCCATGTCCAAGACGCTTGTCATTCAGCCCGTCACGCGCATTGAGGGGCACGCCCGGATCACCATCAATCTCAACGACGCGGGCGACGTCGACACCGCGCGCGTGAACGTCATCGAACTGCGCGGCTTCGAGCGGTTCTGCATCGGCCGTCCGGTGGAGGACATGCCGCGCATCACGCCGCGCATCTGCGGGGTCTGCCCGTGGTCGCACCACCTCGCCTCGGCGAAGGCGTGCGACGCGGTGTTCGGCGCCACGCCGCCACTCACTGGGCGCCTGCTGCGCGAGTTGTGCAACAGCGTGGGGTACATGGAGGAGCATATCCTCCACTTCTACTTCCTCGCCGCGCCGGACTTCCTGCTGGGTCCCGACGCCGACCCGGCGATTCGCAACGTGATCGGGGTGCTGCAGGCGGCCCCCGACATCGCCCGCCGCGTGGTGCGCGTG
>Ga0194127_10006586_pt1 | contig 13133 bp, 9 predicted proteins | sample TA2KigC100mmetaG_FD_148624 | JGI IMG/M metagenome (GOLD analysis project Ga0194127, IMG submission 148624) | Freshwater microbial communities from Lake Tanganyika, Tanzania - TA2015036 Kigoma Deep Cast 100m | ecosystem: Environmental > Aquatic > Freshwater > Lake | place: Tanzania: Lake...
GGGGGCGGTTGACACCGGGACCGGGAGGGCCGCGGCCGAGGTCACGTATCCCTTCGGGGAGGACGCCGGGTTCTGGATCTCCGGGGGGGGGATCCACGGCCAGCCGGGCGACTTCTTCTCGCCGGCGCGCCTGGGGTCGGCGGAGGCGCCGGACGGCGTGGCGCGCGGGGTCGGCGGGTTCGCGGCGCGGACCACGCTCGGCAAGGCATGGTGGCGGGACCTGACGTTCCAGTGGTACTACCACAGCCGCGACAAGCAGGTGGCGACCGGCGCGTACCGCACGGTGTTCGGGGCTCCGCGCACGCGGATGCAGGGGACGCGCGCGTTCGCGGAGGTGCGGTGGGAGCCGGCGTTCGGGCGAAACGTCCGGCTGATGGCGCGGACCTGGTACGACCACTACGGCTACGAGGGCGCGTTCGCGTACCGGGACGCCACGCGCGGGATGGTCCACGAGTCGCACATCGGGCACTGGATCGGGGTCGAGGCGCGGACGAACGTCAAGGCGCCCTGGGGGCTGCGCTTCACGGGCGGCGGGGGGTACGAGAACCGGTTCCTCGACCACTCGGAGGGCAGGGACCAGTCGGGCCGCCCGACGTACCTCGACGAGGACCACACGGGCCAGCAGGTATTCGCTTACGCGTCCGCGGACTGGGGCCCGGCGGCGTGGGTGCTCGCGACCGCGGGCGTGCGGTTCGACGGACGGTGGGTGGACGGGCTGGTCCGGTCGGACGGGACGAGCAACGACCGGTTCATGTACTCGGTCAACCCGCGGGCCGCGCTGCGCTTCCACCCCGTGCCGGAGGGGACGCTGAAGCTGATGGCGGGCCGCGCCTTCCGCGCGCCGTCCGTCTACGAGCTGACCTACTCGGACGGCGGCGTCACGCAGGCCCGCAGCCCGGACCTCGACCCCGAGTCGATCTGGACGGGCGAGGTCGAGTACTCGCACCGCCTGCCCGAGGGGTTCACCGTGCTGGCGGCGGGGTTCATGAGTCGCGTCGCGGGCCTGATCGAGGCCGTGGGCGGGGGGCCGGGGGTGGCGATCCGGCTGGTGAACGCGACCGACGCGCTGTGGACGGCCGGGGCCGAGGCCGAGGTCCGGCGCGAGTTCCGCGGCGGCTGGCTGGTGTCCGCGCAGTACTCGTTCCAGCGGAGCCGGTTCGGCGGGATCGACGGCACGGAGCCGCAGAACGCGCCCGAGCACATCGCGGCGCTGAAGCTCGTCGCGCCGATCGCCGGCCGCGCGCTCCGGGTCGCAACGCGGGCGGCGTTCGAGACCGGCCGGCTGGACCGCTTCGGCGACCGCACGCCGCGCGCGCTGGTGTGGGACCTCGCGCTGTCGGGCGAGGTCGCCGCCGCGCACCTCCGGTACGCGGTGGGCGCGCGCAACCTCCTCGACTGGCGGTACTCGCACCCGCTCGGCGAGGAGGTGGACGACCCGCGGCGCCTCCAGCCGGGCCGCACGCTGTTCGCGGAGCTGGGGTTCTTCTATTAGCCGCCCGCGCCGACCGCGGCGGCGCGGGCGGGCTCGGATGGAGCCGTCTCGCTCCGCTCGCGGCTCATCCTCGCGGGGCGCCGACCGCGGCGGCGCGGGCGGGCTCGGATGGAGCCGTCTCGCTCCGCTCGCGGCTCATCCTCGCGGGGCGCCGACCGCGGCGGCGCGGGCGGGCTCGGACGGAGCCGTTTCGCTCCGCTCGCGGCTCATCCTCGCTCCGGGCAGCCGGAGCACCGCGCGCGCCACGGCGTTTCCGTGAGCACCGGCACCGGGATCGGCGCGCCGCAGGCGGTGCACAGCCCGAACGCGTCGGTCCGGGATCGGCGCTGCGCCGCGCTGACCGCGTCGAAGTAGCGGCGGAGGCGCTCGACGCGCGTCTCGCGCCGGCCGGCGACCTCGCCGGGGAGGTCGATCGTGGACAGGTCCACGTCCTGTTTCGCCATGGCCTGCGAGAGCAGCTCGTAGAGGTCCCACGCCTTCTTCGCGACCGACGCGGCGAGGCGCTCGCGCAGGGCCGGGTCGCCGGCGAGGTCGGGGTGGGGCTTGGGCGTGGTCATCGGGTCGTGCCCCGCAACAAGTCCTCGGGAAGCCTCACCGGTCCTCGACGCGGGTGCCGACCGCGCCGGACGACGGGCCCTTGCGCTTCTCGGGCTCCTTGGGCAGCTCGTCCTCCGGGACCTCCCGGTGGGGCGGGGGCGGCTCGTGGGGACGCGAGAAGACCTCGGTGCGCAGGCGGAAGAGGTCCGCGATCTTCTTGCGGAACTCGGCCGAGGGCTCGCCCAGGACGGACCCGCGGAACTCGATCCACGTGGTCGCGGTCCCCTCGCCGCCGTACGGGAGCGGCTCCGGCCGCGATCCGAACCGGACCACCGCCTCCACGAAGGCCGGGCCGTCGCCGGTCCACGCGCCCTTCACGAACGCCGAGTGGGCGGTCGGGCGCGGCGCGAGGTAGACCTCGACCCACTCGTCGGCCACGGACTCCGCGACCGGGGTCGCGATCCCGTCAGCGTCCAGGTAGCGGATCAGGGAGACCGCCATGGGCGGCCAGAGGCGGTGGCGCCGGTCGGTCGCCACGAGCAGGACGTCGAGCCGCGGGTTGTCGTCGCTCATGCGGGCGATGGTACCCGGAAGGGCCGCGGACTGCTAGAATCGCCCCGGCTCCAATCGCCGCGACTTGAAGGGGGCATCGATGATCGGTCCGATGCGGTGCATCGCGGTTGCGGGGAACATCGGGGCGGGCAAGTCCACCCTGGTCGAGTTCCTGACGAAGCACTTCGAGATCAAGCCGCTCTACGAGCCGAACGACGAGAACCCCTACCTGAAGGACTTCTACGCGGACATGCCGCGCTGGGCGTTCCACTCGCAGCTCTTCTTCCTGATCCGGAAGTTCAAGCTGCACAAGGAGATGGAGGCGTCCTCCGGCACGGTCCTGATCGACCGCACCATCTACGAGGACGCGGAGGTCTTCGCGACGAACCTGTGGAAGATGGGCAAGATGCCGGAGCGCGAGTACCGGAGCTACGTCTCGCTCTACGAGACGCTCGTCGAGGTGCTGCGGCCGCCGGACCTGCTGATCTACCTGCGCTGCGGCAGGGCCGCGGTCAAGAAGCGGATCGCCATCCGGGGGCGGCCCGAGGAGCAGGCGATCCCGGACGAGTACCTGGACCGTCTCGCGCGCCTGTACGAGCGCTGGTTCACCCACTACCAGCGGTCGCCGACCCTGGTGCTGCGGACGGACCGGATCGACTACGTGTCCGACCTCGTGGACCAGGTGGACGTGCTCCAGACCATCGAGAAGACGATCGGGAAGCGATGAACGGTGGTGGGCACGGCTTCGGTCAAGGCTTGGGGGACCGCGCGGCCGCGAGCACCGACGCCATCCTTTCGATGTCACCCTTTCGGGAGATCCTGTTCTCCAGCCGGCTTCCGATTCACTCATGTAGAAGACGTCGCCCGCGAGCACCGGCGGCGATCCTGTCCAACGTGCATCAGGGCGGCGTCTTCGGCCCGGAAGCCGGCGGGTGGGGCTGTGGCCCGGCGCGCCCTCCGCGACGTGCCGCGACCCTCCTGGCGCTCGCGGCCGTCCTCACAGCCGCCTGCACCCCCGACACGACCGGCGGAGGCGACTGGTACCTCGGGCCGCTGTCGGTGACCGCGGTCGAGCCCGCCACGTGGCTGCCCGGCACGCGCGTGGTCGTGCGCGGGACCGGCTTCGTGCCTCCCGACCTCGGCGGGATGACCGCGACGCTGGTCGGGAGCGCGGGCGGAGCCGACGTCGGCCTGCGCGTGGACCTGGCGTACGAGGCTCCGGACCGCGCGGGCTTCCAGGTGACGCAGGGCGTGCTCTCGCTGCTGCCGGTGGACGGCGAGCCGATCGCGGGACGCATCGTGGTCGAGCGGCACGGGGACCGGGGGATCTCGGGACAGGCGGAGGCCGCGGTCGAGGTCCGGGTCGTGTCGTCGCTGACGCCGGCCATCGCGGGGGTCTCGCCGGAGCAGGCGTGGCCCGGCGAGGAGATGACCGTCACGGGGGACGGTTTCCTGCTCGCGGGCGAGGGCACCACGGTCGTGTCGCTGACAGGGACGTGGTCGCGCCAGGGCGTGGTCGGGGCCGACGCGGTCGATGGCGTGCAGGTGCCGCTTTCGGCGCGCGAGCGGGGGCGCGCCGCGTTCGTGCTGAGCCCGGACATCGCGCTCGGGCCGGGGACGTTCGAGGGGACCGCGACGATCGCGAACCGCCTGTCGGACGCCGCGGGGGGAGGGGAGGTGCGCGGCAACACGCTCCCGCCGTTCCGCATCGACGTGGCCCTGCCGGTGATCGAGTCCGTCTCGCCGAGCGTCGCGCGTCGCGGGCAGGAGTTGACCTTCCGCGGCAAGGGGTTCCTGTCCGTGGACGGCGGCCTGGGCACGGCGACGTTCATCGCGTTCACCGGCGCCGCGACCACCGCGTCCGGCACGGTTCCGCACGGGAACGCGGACCCGCTCGTGCTGGTGCCGGACCGCGTCACCGGCAACCGCGAGGCCGCGCTCGTGCTGCGCGTGTTCGAGGGGATCGGCGGCAAGGGCGTGGGCCTCGGCGCGGAACGGGCCACGCTGGACGGGACGTTCACGCCGCACGTACTGGCCGCGGGCCGCGTGCTGGTCGGCGTCGGGCTGACCTCGATCCTGTCGATCGAGCCGCAGCTCCAGGTGGTCTACCTGCGGTTCCTGCCGACGTTCCGCCTCGGGCTGGAGGCGTTCGGGCTGTCGTCGGTGGCGGAGCAGGTCGAGGAGCGGGCCGCGTCAGTCTGCGCGGCCGACTACGCGCGCTGGTCCGTCGAGGTCCGCCTCACGCGGCCGGACGACTTCGTCGAGTACACGACCGTCGAGGTGATGGGCCGCGACCCGAACGACGCGGGCCTGCTCGGCCTCGACAACACGTTCGGCAAGGACGTGGGGAACCTCCGGTTCGACGACCTCCTGGGGGGGTACAACGCGGAGAGCGAGGAGGCCGGTTTCTACGGCTACGGCGGCGTGTTCGTGGAGTCGTTCTTAGGGTTCTCGGCGACGCTGGCCGCGGGCGCGGGCCCGGCCGCGGCGGACATGGCCTCGCCGGAGTTCGATGCGGTGTTCTCGGCCTTCTCGCCGCGCCTGGGCGGCACGCCGGCCTCCGGCAGGGACGACCCGCGCGCGGCCGCGCTGGCGGAGGCGATCCGCGTGCTGGGCGGCCTGATCGGCGACACGGTGACGCACGAGGTCGGACATTCGTTCGGCCTGGCGGCGTTCGCGGGCGACTGGCACAACCCGGGCGACACGCCGGGCTCGATCATGGACGCGGGCGCGTTCCGTCCGTTCGCGGAGCGCGCGCAGTTGCCCGGCGCGCCGTTGCGGCACTTCGTGGATCAGGACGCGGCCTACCTGGACGAGGTCCTTCCGAGGGAATGACGATGCGGATGCCGACGCTCGTTGTCGCGGTCGTCGCGTGCGTGCCGGCGTGCCGCGACGCCGGGACTCGCCCGGCGCCTGCGCCGGCCGGGAGCCCGAAGGAGGACGCCGTGTCGGCGCCGTCGTTGCGCGAGGTGAAGGCGACCTTCACGACCCCGTCCGGCGCACGCTCCACCTTCACGGTCGAGGTGGTGGACACGCCCGCGACCCGCGAGCGCGGGCTGATGTACCGGAAGAGCCTCGCCCCGGACCGCGGCATGGTGTTCGTCTTCCCGAAGGAGGAGGTCCAGACGTTCTGGATGAAGAACACCTACGTCGCGCTGGACATGGTGTTCGTGGGCGCGGACTTCAAGGTCGTCGGCGTGGTCGAGGACGCCCGCCCCCTCACGCTCGACATGCGATCGGTCCCGGTGCCTTCCCGGTACGTGATCGAGTTGAATGCCCATGTCGCCCGTGCGCGCGGCATCGGTCCGGGAACCCGCCTGTCGTTCGAGCCGCCGCTGTAGGCGGCCCCCGGCCCCCCGGACACGGCCCGCACGACGCGGATTGCGGAGGTGGGCTTCACGACGCGCGCCTCGGAGGACGGGGCTCGGACTCGCCGTGGTGCAGGCCATCGTCACCGGGCACCGCGGGCGCGTGTCGTTCGAGTCGTTTCCGGCCGGGACGGACCGGCGGACGGTCTATCGGAAGCTCGCCGAGACGGAGCCCGATCCGGACGCGGAGGGATGAACGGATGCTCGAGGAGATCGTGGTGGTGGCGCTGTTGATCGCGGCCAACGGGGTGTTCTCGCTGGCGGAGCTTGCGGTGGTGGCCGCGCCCAAGGGGGTGCTCCAGGAGGCGGCCGACTCGGGCAGTCGCGGGGCCCGCGCGGCGCTGCGGCTCGCGGAGCGGCCGGGGCGGTTCCTGTCGACGGTGCAGCTCGGCATCACGCTCGTCGGGGTCCTCGCCGGCGCCTACTCCGGCGCGACCTTCGCGGGCCCGCTCGGCGCCGCGCTGTCGGACAACGGCGTCCCATACGCGGAGGAGGCCGCGTTCGCGCTCGTCGTCGCCGTGATCACGTACGTGTCCATCGTGGCCGGGGAGCTGATCCCGAAGCAGCTCGCGCTCCGCGGGGCGGCGCGGGCCGCCTCGGCCATCGCCATCCCGATGGAGGCGCTGTCGCGCATGGCGCTCCCGTTCGTGGCGCTGCTCGACCTCTCCGCCGCCGTCGGACTGCGCCTGCTGGGCCGGTCGCGTGTCCCGGAGGAGGCGGCCAGCGAGGAGGAGGTGAGGCGCCTCGTCGCGGAGGGCACGCGCGCCGGGGTGTTCTCGCCGGACGAGGGCCGGATGATGGACCGCGTGATGAGCCTGGCGGACCGCGGCGTGCGCACGGTCATGACCGCGCGCATCGACGTGGAGTGGCTGGACGTCGAGGCCCCGATCGCGGAATCGCTCGCGGAGCTGCGGAGGGCCGGGCACTCCCGCCTGCCCCTCTGCCGCGGGAGGGTGGACGACGTGGTCGGCGTCGTGCGTGCGCGCGACGTGCTGGACCGGATGCTGGACGGCGCCGCGGTGGACCTCGCGGCGCTCGCGCTGCCGGTCGCGTTCGTGCCCGAATCCGCGTCCGCGCTCGAGGCGCTCGAGGTCCTGAAGGCGGGCCCGGCGCACCTCGCGATCGTCGTGGACGAGCACGGCGCCTTCGACGGGCTGGTCACGGACGCGGACCTTCTCGAGGCCGTCGCGGGCGCGATGCGCGAAGCGGAAGGGCCGTCCGATCTGCCGGACGCGGTGATGAGGCCGGACGGCTCATGGCTGGTGGACGGCGACATGGACCTGGACGGGGTGCGCCGCCGCCTGCGCCTCCCGTCGCCGCCGGAGGGCCCCTACCAGACGCTCGCCGGATTCGTGCTCGACCTCCTCGGCCACGTGCCCGCGGCCGGCGAGCGGGTCGAGTGGCACGGCTGGACGTTCGAGGTCGCGGACATGGACGGCCACCGGATCGACAAGCTCCTGGTGGCGCCTCCCCCGAACGGCCCCGCGGGATCTCCCGGGCCGGCCTCGACTTGACCTCACGCGGCGCCCTCCGGCTTGCGGGCCCGGGACTTCGCGCTCCGGACGTTCCTCGCCACGTGGTCGTGCGCTGTCTCGGCCGCTGCACCCGCCGCACCGGCATCTCCGACGGCCGGCTCGTCTCGATGGAAGCCGGTACGATCCGGTTCGGGGTCAACCCCGAACGCGCCTGACGAACCCCATCACCGCGTCGATCACGGCGGGGGCCTCGCAATCGAGCAGCATCTCGTGGTTGCACTTGTCGAACCACATCAGCTGCTTCTCCTTCGATGACACCTTCTCGTGGATCAGCTTCGCCGCCGAGGGCGCGACCACCGTGTCCTTCCGCGCCTGCAGGATCAGGATCGGCGCCTTGACGAACGAGAGGACGTCCGGCACGTACGCCGCGTACTCGCGCAGCGACTGGAACGCCGCGGTCGAGAACTTCGGGTAGTTGCGGTTCTCGCGCCGCTTCAGCTCCTCGTCGTTGTACGCGTTCGGGCTCGGCCAGAACTTCACCAGCTTCGACAGCATCGGCGTCAGCACGGACAGCGGGTCGGCGAACCTGACCGCCGCGGCCACCGTCACCACGCCCGCCACCTTGTCGCGGTGCTTGGCCGCGAGGTCCAGGGCCACCAGCCCGCCCATGGACAGGCCGACCACCACGACCTTGTCGACCTCGCGGGACAGGTCCAGCAGCGCCGCCTCGCCGTCCGCGTACCAGTCCTTCCACGTCGTCCCGACCATGTCCTCGAACCGCGTGCCGTGGCCCCGCAGGATCGGGAAGCGGTACGGGAGGTTCTCGGCGTCGAGCGGCCGGACCAGCGGGTCCACGCAGTGCACGTGCGACGTGAAGCCGTGCAGCACCAGGACGCCCAGCGGGGCGCGCGCGCCGTTCGCGGACCTCTTCGGCGACTTGCCGTACGCCATCTTCGGCAGCGCCTTCGGCGCGTCGGACGGCGTCGAGGGCGCCGCGATCGGCTGGAAGTCGCGGGAGTGGTCGATCAGCCCGGAGATCGCCACCATCACGCGCTTCGTCATGGCCGCGAGGTCCTCGCGCGACACCTCGCGCGCGGGCCGCTTGAACGCGATCGGCGCGCCGAACCGCACGGTGACCGGCACCGGCCGCGGCAGCGGCGGCAGCATCTGGAGCCGCGGGTACATCTCGGGCGGGAACGCCTTGCCGGTCCCGGAGATGCCGCACGGAACAACCGGCGCCCCGGTCGCCAGCGCGACGCGCGCGACGCCGGTGTGGCCGCGCAGCAGGCCGGTGTCGGGTTCGGCGTCCCAGCGCGGCACGTCCTCCTCGCCCGGGATCGTCCCCTCGGGGAAGATCACGACCGCCTTGCCGTCCGCGACCGCGGCCGATACCTCGTCCAGGCCGCGCGGGTCGCCGCCGCGGCGCACGTAGATCCCGTCGTTCAGCTCGATCAGGCGGCGCAGGAACGGCCAGTCGCGGAAGTCGGACTTCGCCACGAAGTACAGGCGGCGCATCGTGGACACGCCGAGCACCTGCACGTCCAGCCACGACGCGTGGTTGGCCGCGATGATGCACCCCTTGCCCTCGGGGATGTTCTCGGCGCCGATGACCTCGAGCTGGTTCTGCGCCTTGAAGTTCTGCAGCAGGACCGTGCGGGGGGTGTCCCAGATCTGCGACTTCAGCGGCTCGTAGTAGCCGAGCTTCTTCAGGGCATCGAGCCCCGCCCCCAGCAGCTCGTCGGCCGGCATCAGCGCGCGATTCAAGACCTCGTACCGTTCCATCAGCTCCCTCCATCAAGGCCGGCCGGGCCCCCCGGCGGCGCTCCTGTCGGGAATTCTGGCTGGAATGACACACTGCGTCAAGCCTTCCGTCGTTCGGTCTCGCGGGGGATCGCGCACGGGGTGGACGAAACCGGTGTGCGGCGCGGGTTTCGTCACGGATCCCGTTGAGAGCCCCCCACATCCGGCGTATGATTCACCGGGGTTCGAGCCGGGCAGGGCGCGGATGATCGAAGAGGCCACGCTGAACGCGATCCGGGCCGCGGTGGGGATTGACGCGGTTTCGACGCGGCCCCCGGACCTCGCGGTCTATTCGTCGGACCTGTGGCCCCGCACGAACGTCCAGCGGCTCGCGGGCCAGATGCCCGAGAGCCGCCCCGACGCGGTGGCCTGGCCGCGGACGGCCGGCGCGGCATCGCGCGTGGTCGCGCTCTGCTCCGAGGCGGGCGTTCCCCTGGTGCCGTACGGCGCCGGGTCCGGCGTCTGCGGGGGCGCCATCCCGGTACGCGGCGGCCTCGTGCTCGACGTCAAGCGCATGAACCGCCTCCTCGCGGTGGACGACGTCTCGCTGACCGCCACCGCCGAGGCCGGGATCAACGGCCAGCACCTCGAGGACGCGCTGAACGAGCGCGGCTACACGCTCGGCCACTTCCCTTCCTCGATCATGTGCTCGACGCTGGGCGGCTGGATCTCGACGCGGTCCGCGGGCCAGTTCTCGTCGCGCTACGGCAAGATCGAGGACATGCTCGTGGACGTGGACGCCGTGCTCCCGGACGGCTCCGAGGTCACGATCGACGGCACGCAGCCGCATCCCGGCTCGCCGGACTGGTGCCAGCTCGTGCTCGGCGCCGAGGGCACGCTCGGCGTGGTCGTTCGCGCGCGCGTGCGCATCCACCCCCTCCCGCCCGCACGCCGCTTCCGTGGCTTCCGCTTCCTCGACCTGACCGCGGGCCTCGAGGCGATGCGCTCGATCATGCAGTCCGGGCTGCGGCCGGCCGTGATGCGCCTGTACGACCCGCTCGACACGTTCCTGAACAGCTTCTCCGCCTGGTTCAAGGGCGGCAAGGCGGGCGGGGAGGCCGTCGAGCGCAGCCCGTTCAAGGACGTGCTCGCCCAGGTGCTCGGCGACGCCGGCGGCGTGTCGTCGGTCGTGACCGGCCCGCTGCTGCGGCAGTTCATCGGACACCCCGCCATGATCCAGCGGTTCGTGGATCGCCTCCCGCTCGGCTGCATGATGATCGTGGGGTTCGAGGGCGACGACGTCCGCACGCGCGACGAGCTGGACCGCGCCCGCGAGCTGGCTCTGCGCGCGACCGGCCGCGACCTCGGCCCGGGCCCCGGCGAGCACTGGTTCAAGCACCGCTACTCGGTGTCCTTCAAGCTGACGAAGATCTTCGGCCAGGGCGCGTTCGCGGACACCATCGAGGTCGCGGGGCTCTGGCGCGACGTCCCCCGCATCTACGACGACGTTCGCGGCGCGATCCGCAACCGCGTGGCGGTCATGGCCCACTTCTCGCACGCGTATCGCGAGGGGTGCGCGGTCTATTTCACGCTCGCCGGGTCCACCGGGGACCGGCGCCGGCTCGTCGGCCTGTACGACTGGACGATCCGCATGGCCGTGGCGGGCGCGATGGGCGCGGGCTCCACGGTCAGCCACCACCACGGCATCGGCCTGATGAAGCGCGCCTGGACCCCCGAGGAGTACCGCGGCGGCCTGCGCCTGTTCGGCGCGGTCAAGGAGGCGATCGACCCGATGGGGGTGATGAACCCGCAGAAGGTCTACCCCCCGACAGTGCTGCCGGACTCGACCGACCGGGAGGATCTGCGCGACGCCGAGCACTACGAGTCGCTCCTGTCCTGGCAGCACGGGTCGGCCGGTCCGGTCGAGCCGCTGCGGCCCGACATGCCCGACGAGATCCCGGGCCTCCTGAAAAACTCGCGGCGCGCCGGGCGCCACGTCTCGTGCCAGAGCGGCGCAGGCCCGCGTCGTTCCGGCAAGGGCTCGACCACGAGCGCGATGGACCTGTCGCGCCTGACCGAGATCCTGGACATGGACCCGGTCTCCGGCACCGTGACGGTCCAGGCGGGCATGACGGTCCAGCAGCTCGAGAACTACCTGCGCGAGAAGGGCTACACCATCGGGTACGTCCCGGCATTGAAGCGCCACCTCCCCGTGGGCGAGTACCTTGCGACCGCGCCGCCCGGCGACAGCAGCCCGAGGTACGGGTCGGTGCGGGAGAACTGCATCGGCATGTCCGCGGTGCTGGCCGACGGCACGCTGTTCTCGGCGCGGCCGTCCCCGCGTCGCGCCGCCGGGCCGGACCTGATGCACTGCCTGATCGGGGGGCACGGCCGCTACGGCGTGATCACCGCGGCCTGCCTGCGGGTCTTTCCGCTCCCGGCGGTCCGCGAGGCGGTCGCGTACGCGCTCGACGACGCGGTGCTCGCGGTCTCGCTGGTCCGGTCGGTGCTGGTGCGCGAGGCCGCGCCCGAGTGGGCGCTGGTCCTGGTGCGCGCGCCGTCGCAGCAGGGCAGCCGCCGGCGCGTGCGGCTGGTGTTCCAGTTCGGGGGCAACCGCGAGGCGGTGTCGGCCGACCTCGCCGTGGTGCGCGACGTGGTCGGGCCGCTGAAGCTCGACGAGGAGCCGGTCCGCGCGGAGGACCGCATGACGCTGCCGGCGCGCCGCCTCCCGTCCATCGAGCGGTTCCTGCCCATGAGGACCATCGTGGACCTGCTCGGGCGCGTGACCGGGCAGGACGGCGTGACCTGCCCGGAGGCCCACGTGACCCACCTCGGGGTGCACGGGGCCACGTTCAGGCTGCTGCTCCGCGAGGACCCGCAGGCGTACCCGCGCGACGTCCTGGACGTGCTCCGGGCGCGCGAGGTGCCGCCTCCGCTGCACGCGGCCGCGGATCGGCTGAAGACGATCCTGGATCCGGAGGGGGTGATGAACGGGGGGAACGAGTAGCCCCACGGGTACGGATACGGGTGCGGGGACGGGGGAGAAAGGGAACGGATGAGCAAGGGGCGGTTCGACCTCTGCACGTGGTGTCCCGAGCTTTGCATGGACCGGTGCGTGGTCGCGGCGGTCACCGGGTCCAACTCCGCCACGCCGCGGTCCAAGATGGCGCTCGGGTGGGCGCTCGAGCGCGGCCTCGTCAAGGCGGACGCGGACCTCGCGCGGGCGCTGCACCAGTGCACGGGCTGCCTCTCGTGCAACGAGGCCTGCAAGTACCGGGTGGACGTGGAGCAGGCCCTGTTCGACCTCCGGGCGCGCCTGGTCCGCGAGGGCGTGTCGCCATACGCCCGGGACGTCTTCGAGACCCCGACCGAGCGGCTCGTCGCGGCGCAGGCGGCCGTGGTGCCGGAGGAGATGTTCGTTCCCGAGGCGCAGGCCGTCCTGTTCCCCGGGTGCCATGCCCTGCTCGACGACGGCGGGTCGGCCGTGACCGACGTGCTCGGCGTGTTCAAGGCGCTCGGCATCGAGTTCGTCGGCGCCTCGCGCGATGCGGCGATCTGCTGCGGATACCCCTTGTGGGCGGGGGGGTACGCCGGGGACTTCGCGGACCGCGCGCGCCGGGTGACGGCCGTGCTCCGCCGCTACAGGATGGTCGTCGCGGCGTCCCCCTGCTGCGCGTACGCGATGCGGACGCTGTACGCGGCTGCCGGCGTGACGAACGCGCCGCGGGTGACGCTCGCGCTGGAGCTGATCGCGCCGCTGGTCGTCCGCACGGCCCGGGAGCCGCTCGGCCTCGCGGCCGCGTGGCACGACTCGTGTTTCCTGGGCCGGCACCTCGGGCAGTACGAGATGCCGCGCGAGGTCGTGCGGCACGTGAACGGCCGGCCCGCGATCGAGCTGCGGCGCCACGGCCCCGATGCCCCGTGCTGCGGGGCGGGCGGTGCGCTGGACCGCACCCACCCGCTCGTGGC
>Ga0194127_10006590_pt1 | contig 13122 bp, 9 predicted proteins | sample TA2KigC100mmetaG_FD_148624 | JGI IMG/M metagenome (GOLD analysis project Ga0194127, IMG submission 148624) | Freshwater microbial communities from Lake Tanganyika, Tanzania - TA2015036 Kigoma Deep Cast 100m | ecosystem: Environmental > Aquatic > Freshwater > Lake | place: Tanzania: Lake...
CCCCCAATGGCGAGGTGATGGATCAGTGCCAGAGCTAATAGAGCATTTGCTGGTCCTCTGTCTTCCAAAGATAATCGCTCTCGGTGTTGCCATCCAAGTGCAGGGCTGGGATTTGTGAAGTCCATAACCAACGGAAGCAGATACGTTTCCTTCTGATCCAGGCATTGCTGGTAATTAATTTCAACTGCCGCTGGATCAATATCAAAAGCCAGGGTTCTCATATTTTGCTGACTGGCAATACGGCTGAATTTTCCAGTATTGGCACCTAAATCCCAAACCAGTGTTGGATTTATTTCTTTCAACCAGGTATTTTTAATTTTTTCTTTGCTTTTCAATCCATTTGGAGAATAATTATGATCATGGTGGTAATATGATTCCCATCCCGCGCCAATTAACTTCCATTTCATCCCATTTACTGTGTTTTCGAGGGAGTCAATCAACCCTAGCATGCTGTTTAAATTGAAATTGTTGGATGATTTAATCTTCTGGTTAGCATATTTTTGCTGGCTTTTGGCATGAAGATGGATATGCATCCAAACGCCTACTGAGAACCGTGAACGATTGGGTAACAAACGACTGGTTAGATCAAGAGGTATTCCATCGATGAATGTTTTGGTTAATTGGAATAACCGTATATCACGGTAAGCTGCAAGCGATAATGGAGCGAGGAAGTGTTGGCAAAACTGACGGTAAGCAATCCAAGGCTTTCCAGGGATATAGGTTTCAAAAGAGAGACTATCGATTAATACAGGTTTGCCATGATGAAATTGAATATTATAAGCACTGGCATCTTTTAAACACATTCCATATTTCAAGGCATTTCTTTGCAATCTCAATGTAGTTAATGCAGCGTGTTTGAGTTGACTGAAGCACCATTCATAAGGATAGGAAACAAAATCCAGCATATTGGGTTTGATAATTTTGTAGGCAGTTATTGGATCGGGTGGGGGTATTTCAATCTCTTTATGGGTAAGCATCAGGGTATGTTCTACCAGATATTGGTAAAGCCCAGATGACATCAGATGATCATAATGGTTTCTATACTCCAGGTTTATTTGACGGAATATCTCACCTTGCTGTTTAAATAAAAACCCACTAGGATCCCGAAAGGATGAACCCAATGTCTCCGGTGTAGTTAGAGTACGAATTTTCGAGAGATTTTGATTAGAATTAGATTTCATTCTTCCTGTTCGTTATTTGATTTTGAAAACAATCTTCGAAAAATTCGTAATAATTTTTGCCAGTATGTTTTCAGGATGAAAAGGAATCCCAATAAAGAAGCCAGGATAAGTTGCAATATAAAACTACCCGATCCGGGGTCAAGATACTCATTGCCTCTTAGAAGGAGGTTGAAAGTGCCTTTAAACAGGGCGGGAATTAAAGTAATTAACACAAATATTGTCATATAAATATACTTCTTTCTGTTTCATTCAAGAATATGATGATTTATCCACGCGGATACGCTTGACAGCGCCTGGTCGATATTTGCTGCATCTTTGCCGCCAGCTTGAGCCAAAGTTGGTTTTCCACCTCCAGAACCTCCCAGAAACCCAGCAACATGTTTGGCTAACTCTCCGGCATGTAAACCACGTTTTACCAGGTCGTTTGTTAATCCAACAATTATTACAGGACGATCTTCAATGGTTGATGCAAGAACAACGATTCCATTCTCGGAGAAACGTTCACGGAAGCGGTCTACCAGTTGTCTGAGTGTTTCTACATCCGTATTTACAAAATTCGCTGTTAGTAGATTTACGCCATGAATATGGGAAGTATTGGTAAGCATCTGGTCGAAATCTAAACCAGCTAATTTTTGACGTAATGAGTTGAGTTGTTTTCGAGCGCTTGCCAGTTCAATAATTAGTTGTTGGGTTTTTTGCACCACGTGATCGGTGGATGTTGACAATAGACCTGCTGTAATCTGAAGGGTTTGCATTCGTTTGTGAGCCAGTTTGTAGGCATTTCTGCCAGTGACTGCTTCGATACGTCGAATTCCTGCTGCTGCACTACTTTCACTGATAATTATGAATAATCCTATATCACCAGTGGCTTCAACATGAGTTCCGCCGCACAATTCATTTGAAAAAATTTCTGGTTTCCCAATTTTGATATTTCGAACGGTGTCACCGTACTTTTCTCCAAAAAGGGCGGTTGCACCTTCGTCTATGGCTTTTTGCAATGGTTTAAAGTCAATCTCCAACGAAAAATTGCCAAGAATATCTTGATTAACACCTGCTTCTATGGCTTCGATTTGTTCTTGGGTTAATGCTTCTGGATGGGTGAAGTCAAAGCGTAAATGATCTGGAGCTACAAGCGATCCAGCCTGGCGTGCATGCTCACCCAAAATTACATGCAATTGGCGATGAAGTAAGTGCGTGGCAGTATGATTGCGCATGATATCTTGACGGCGTTCTGCATCAACTGATGCTAGTGCCTGGTCACCAACCTTTGGATTTCCTTGAAGCACCTTGCCTCTCTGTACTATGATTCCTGCGGCTGGTTTACGAATATCTTCTACCTGTATGGTCCAGGGATTACCATTCATCGATTGAATCAACCCAGAATCTGAAACCTGCCCGCCTGATTCTATATAAAAACAGGTGTTTGGGATTAAGACTTCAACCTTATCACCAGGAGCAGCTTGTTGCACTTTTGCACCATCTTTGACTAATGCTAATATTTCACCCCGACTTTCTAAACAATGATATGGGTCATGTTCAACACCAAGGGAAGTTATTTTCCCGGCTTTACATAAATCTTCGAATAGCAAACGGTAGATATCTACATCATCTCCGCCCATTACACCGAAAGTTTCACCTGCACCTGAGGCAATACGATGTTCTTCCATAGATTTATAAAAGCCTTGTTCATCCACATCAAGACCTTCTTCCTTGGCAATATCACGGGTAATTTCAAAAGGTAGTCCAAATGTGGCATATAAATCAAAAGCAGACTCTCCAGCCAATATGTGAGATTCTCCATGTTTTAGTTTCTCCAACTGGGAATCTAATTTTGCCAAACCTGATTCAAGCGTGTGGTGAAAACGTTCTTCTTCACGAGTAATCGCCTCGAGAATGGTTTTTTTGTTTTTTGATAACTCGGCATAAAACTCACTGTATTCGTTGATGACAGTTTCAGCGATCTTTGCCAGGAAAGGTTCAGTTAAACCTATCTTACTTCCAAATCGAGAAGCCCGACGAATGATCATACGGCAGATATAATTACGACCAGTATTACCCGGTACAACTCCGTCAGCAATCAGGAACGCAGCTGCACGTGAGTGATCTGCAATAACACGGTACGGCGTCAGGTCGCCTTCGCGTTCTTCACTGCTTTGACCTGTAAGGCTTTGCACTGAGGCTATCATGGGAAAAAGTAAATCGGTGCGGTAGTTTGAATCTACACCTTGAAGGACAGAGACAATTCTCTCCAAACCCATTCCGGTATCCACATGTTTTGCTGGTAAGGGTTCTAGTTGGCTTGGGCTGAGTCGATTGTATTGTATAAAAACCAGATTCCAGAGCTCCAAATAACGCGTACAGTCTGTGTTCACTGCACAGATATGTCCCGGCATATTATGTTTGTCGCAAAATTCGGCTCCTCGATCAATATGGATCTCACTACAGGGACCACATGGACCGGTTTCAGCCATTTCCCAAAAGTTATCTTTTCGACCAAAGAATAATATTTGCTCCGGTTTGATACCAGGTTGTGTCAGCCAGTATTCCCAGGCTTCGGTGTCTTGGGGTATATCTCCCAAATCATCTCGAAAGCATGTCGTCCAGAGTTTATCCTTGGGAAGCCCCCAAACTTCGGTTAGCAATTTCCACGCCCAGGAGATTGACTCTTTTTTGTAGTAATCACCAAACGACCAGTTACCCAACATTTCAAAAAAAGTATGGTGAGTGTTATCACGCCCTACATCTTCCAGGTCATTGTGTTTACCTGCCACACGCATGCATTTTTGAGAATTAGCTGCTCTGGTATAAGATCTTTTATCCGTTCCAAGAAATACGTCTTTGAATTGCACCATTCCAGCATTGGTGAATAATAGTGTTTGGTCTCCACCTGGCACCAGGGATGAGGAGGGAACAAAAGTATGCCCCTGTTGAATAAAAAAATCGATAAAGTCTTGGCGAATTTGTGCACCACTTATATTATGTGATTTCATAATCACTCCCGGTTTAGAAAAAATCAATTGCACCGAATTATACCAAGGACAAACGCCAAAGTTTTCTTGTGTCCTGAGCGGTTTCAGGTGATAATTAACCTATGAATATTAATCAACGTCGCTATCTATATGGTCTGGTATTCATATCAGGTTTGACTACCCTGGCAATTGAACTATCAGCCGCTCGATTACTGGGAAATGTATTTGGAACAAGTAATCTTGTCTGGGCAAGCATCATTGGCTTAATTCTAATCTATCTTTCACTGGGGTATTTTTTGGGGGGAAAGATAGCGGACCGTCATCCATCTTTAAAGGTGATGGTTGCATTGGTTGCCTGGGCAGCATTTATTACTGGTCTGGTGCCAATTGTTGCTCGTCCGATATTACGGGTTGCCGCAGATGCTTTTGATGCGCTATCATTCGGAGTATTGTTTGGTTCCTTCAGTGTAGTCCTGGTTCTTTTCATTGTACCGATCACCCTGTTAGGAATGGTATCTCCATTTGCAATTCGACTTCTCATCCATGGCACAGAAAAAACCGGTAGTATTGCCGGGCAAATCTACGCTATATCCACTCTAGGGTCATTCATTGGCACCTTTCTGCCTGTATTATTTTTGATACCCTTATTAGGAACGACGCGCACATTCCTGTTTTTCAGCATATTATTATTATTCATGGCTTATATTGGTATGGTGCAAGCGGAAGGATGGAAGAGCCTGCTTCGTTGGTTATGGATGTTGGTTTTTTTAGTTTTATTGGCAGTTTTTTGGAAAGGTGGTGGTATAAAAAGTACCAAAGGACAGATTTATGAAACTGAATCTGCCTATAATTATATCCAGGTGCTTGAGGAAGATGGGTTTCGGCACCTAAGACTGAATGAAGGACAAGGTATTCATTCGACATGGCATCCTACAAATTTGTCGTATAATGGTCCATGGGAACAATTTTTGGTGGGACCATTTTTTAATCCTCCAGATGATTTTGGTGTTTACACACCTGAGCGAGTGAAACGAATAGCGATTATTGGTTTAGCTGCCGGTACTTTGGCGCGGCAAGCCACCGCAGTATTTGGTGCAATTCCAATAGATGGGTACGAAATAGACCCTGAGATTATCCGGGTAGGGCGTCAGTATTTTGATATGAACCAGCCCAACCTGAATGCAATTGCACAAGATGGACGGTGGGGATTACAAAACAGCGAGTATACATATTCACTCATTGGTGTCGATGCCTATCGCCCACCCTACATCCCCTGGCATATGACTACCCGCGAATTTTTTTTAATGGTGCATGACCATCTCGATAACGATGGTGTTTTGGTGATTAATATTGGACGAGCACCACACGACCGGCGATTGGTGGAAGACCTCACCGCAACTATCCAGTCGGTTTTTCCTTCGGTTTATGTCATGGATATTCCAGATACATTTAATTCGATCTTATATGCGACTGCCCAACCATCTGAAATTAATGATTTGTATCAAAACTTTCTGGCATTGTTAACTAGAGAGGACATTCATCCATTACTTATCCATGCTATTGAGCGAACCATTGTTTACCAACAACCCATAGCACAAAGCAATACGGTTTATACCGATGATCTGGCGCCGGTTGAATGGATTACCAACAGCCTGGTGTTGCGTTTTATTTTTTCTGAACAAATGGAGACAATAAAGTGAGAAGCGAGAATTTGTATCATTATATATCCTGGATAACATCATTTTTAATGCCCATCTTCCTGGTTCTAACTGCAGTTCGCTTATTGTTAACCCCTCAATTTTTGCACATCGAATATAACATGCCTGCATTTCCAGAAGATCCTTACGGATTTACTAAGAATGAACGATTATATTGGTCGTCTATTGCTTTGGAATATCTGGTTAATGATGCAGATATTTCATTTTTAGGTGATTTGCGTTTTGAGGATGGTAACTCAGTATATAACGAGCGTGAACTCCGTCATATGGTGGATGTAAAAATGGTTGTTAAAAATGCATTGACCTTGTGGTATAGCATCATGATCATTTTGGGTGTATTAGGATTATGGTCATGGTATAGAAAAAACTGGCATTTATACATCCAGGGATTGGCTCGAGGAGGTTTGTATACGGTAGTCTTGCTGGTGGCAGTGATTTTGTTTGTGTTGATAGGATTTGGAATATTTTTTGTGGTTTTTCATCAAATCTTTTTTGAAGATGGAACCTGGACGTTTTTATATTCCGATACCTTGATACGGTTATTTCCCGAAAGATTTTGGAGGGATACTTTCCTTTGGGTAGGTTTATCAGCTATTCTGTTGGGTACATTAATCAACCGTTTATTTCAACAAAAAAGAAATTAAATTAAAAAGGAGGCTGCTCTTATATTTGAGAGCAGCCTGACATTTTCATGTTATTTACTTAGCTTTTCCTTGCATTGCCACAGCTTCAGCGGCTTTTCTAATTGCTTCGGGGTCTCCCAGGTAAAAACTACGGAGGGGTTTCAACTCAGCATCTAATTCATAGATCAAGGGAATGCCAGTGGGGATATTCAATTCCACAATATCTGTCTCTGAGATGTTGTCCAGGTATTTAACCAACGCCCGCAGGCTATTACCGTGGGCGGAGATCAATACCCGCTGTCCACTTTTCACTGTGTGGGATATTACGGATTGCCAATAAGGTAGCATCCGGTTTACGGTGTCCTTGAGCGATTCGCAGCTTGGAAGTTCGTCTGTACTCAATCCTGCATAGCGGCGATCAAACTGCGGATGCCGCTCATCATCCAACTCCAAGGCTGGAGGTGGGATGTCATATGAGCGTCTCCATTGTTTCACTTGGGCTTCGCCAAATTTTGCAGCCATTTCAGCCTTATTTAATCCTTGTAAGGCGCCATAATGACGCTCGTTAAGTTGCCAGGCGCGGAATACTGGCAACCATTCCATTTCCATCTGCTCCATGGTTATCCATAATGTTTTGATCGCTCTTTTTAACACGGAAGTGTATGCCACATCAAAGGTGTAACCATTTTCAAGCAATAACTTTCCGGCAGTACGGGCTTCTTCTTCCCCTTTTTCAGTTAATCCAACATCTGTCCAGCCAGTAAACCTGTTTTCAAGATTCCAGGTGCTTTGACCGTGACGAAGTAAAACCAGTGTAAATTTTTTTTCCATCATAGTTTAATAAATATCTCCTTTATGGGGAATAACCTAAAACGTTTTGACCTCTTGCAAGAGAAACGTCTCCAAATCCAAAGTTCGCGTAAATCGTGAACAAAATTTTGGAGACGTTTCAATGGGCAAAACGATTGTTGCGTTTTTAGCGAATAGCGAGTTCTGTTTCCCGGTCAAATATATGGGGATTTGCCATATTGAAAATTATTGGCGCATCATTACCAATTGTGTATTTTGATCGCGGGTCTACTCTGGCTATGAAATTGTGTTCACCACACTTTAGATAGACAAAGATTTCATTGCCCATCAATTCCGTTACATCAACTTTGGCAGTTACGGGTTGGGCAACAATACCGGGGGGTGAAAAATCGGGATTGTATATATCTTCAGGTCGGATACCAAAAATTATGGCTTTGTCAACATAAGGGTTATACACGGTATTACGATTTTCCGGTATTTGGACATTGAATGTGTTGCCATCTACAAATAGTTTTCCATCACTCTTGCGAATATATGCCGGGAAGAAATTCATGGCCGGTGAGCCAATAAAACCAGCAACAAACAAGTTATCTGGGTGATCATACAATACTTGCGGCGTATCGATTTGTTGTAGAATACCTTTATTAATCACCGCGATACGGGATGCCATGGTCATGGCTTCGGTCTGGTCGTGGGTGACATAAATAAACGTGGTTTGCAATTGCAAGTGAAGTTTACTGATATTGGCACGTGTTTCCACACGCAACTTCGCATCCAGGTTAGAGAGTGGTTCATCAAATAAGAATACTTTCGGTTCGCGTACGATTGCTCGACCTACTGCTACGCGTTGTCGTTGTCCACCGGATAACTGCCTGGGTTTCCGGTCTAAAAGTTCTTGAATACCCAGCATCTCTGCTGCTTCTTTCACCCTGCGTTTGATTTCGTCTTTGGGTGTTTTCCGTAGTTTCAATCCGAATGCCATGTTATCGAACACGGACATGTGTGGGTAAAGCGCGTAAGATTGAAAAACCATTGCTATGTCACGATCTTTTGGCGCTACATCATTGACAACATGATCGCCAATTAAGATACGACCTTCTGAAATGTCTTCCAGACCAGCAAGGCAACGTAGAGCTGTGGATTTACCACATCCGGATGGTCCCACCAAAACAAGAAATTCTTTGTCTTCGATTTGAATATTAAGATCATTCACTGCGAGTACATCGCCGAATTTTTTTGATACATGTTCATACGTAACGCTAGCCATTAAATATTCTCCTTTCTGAACGGGTATAGTGAGTATATTATAACGGTTGATTTATAAACGAGCAATAAGTAATTTTATTTAACTAAAATGCAAGAATTGCCTTGTCGAATCTGACGGGACAATATAGAATGATGCTATGTCATCAAAAGATGAGATAACTCCCATCCGGAAACAGTATTTGGATATTAAACGTCAGTATCCTGATACGATCGTATTTTTTCGATTAGGGGATTTTTATGAGACATTCGACCAGGATGCTGAAATTACTTCTCGCGAATTAGATATTGTTCTTACATCCAGGAATGTCGCTAAAGGAACGCGAATACCCATGGCGGGAATTCCTCATCATGCGGTCGATAATTACTTGTCTCGACTCATTGATCGTGGATTTCATGTAGCCATTTGTGAACAGGTAGGAGATCAACCTGTCCAAGGGTTGTTTCCTCGACAGGTTGTAAGGGTAGTTACACCGGGTACCTTGACTGAACCGGGATTGCTTCCGGGTGATGCAAATAATTACCTGGCATGTATGGCTATCGAGGAGGATGAGAACGAAAAACGCTCTGGTTTAGCATATGTGGATATATCTACCGGAGAATTTGCTGTCACCGAATTTGCGGGAAGCGATTTATTTGATTCTCTTCGCTCCGAATTGGTCAGATTAAATCCAGCGGAAGTAATCTTGCCAGATACACAACTCAATATTAATGGATTTCCCGGGCACCCGACTTTTTGGCCCGCCTGGCGTTTTGAGATCGGAAAATGCAGGGAAGCATTATTAAGGCATTTCCAAGCAGCATCTTTGGATGGATTTGGGTTACGTGATTTTCCCCTGGCTGTGCGCGCGGCAGGCGTGATAATTCAATATCTCGCAGATACTCAACCAGCGGCGTTAAAATTATTAACCCGGGTTTCCACCTATACACTGAGCGATTTTATGGTCTTGGATTCTTCAACAAGACGTAACCTGGAATTAACCGAGACAATTCGTGGAAATACCAAGCAAGGCTCCTTGTTAGGTGTGTTAGATCACACCGTTACACCAATGGGGTCGCGGCTGATTCGCCAATGGGTGAGTAAACCTTTATTGGATATCCAGGAGATAACTTGTCGTCAGGATGAATTAGAAATATTTTTTAAGGATGGGTTACTGCGGGCAGAATTTTTCAATCATATGAAACATCTGGGAGATCTAGAGCGATTTTCAAATCGCATTTTAAGCGCTTCGGCTATTCCCAGAGACTTGGTAGCTATCAGGAATATTTTGGAAAAAATACCAGCGATTAAGGAAGCATTGCCTCTAGGGTGTGAGTGCCTTGGGAAAATGGTTAAGGATTTTGATGTATGCTCGGATGTACTTCATTTGCTGGAAAATGCATTAACGGATGATTCTCCAGCAACCCTTAATAGCATTGGGGTTATACGTGCTGGTTTTTCGGCTGAACTGGACGGCGTTTTGGAGCGGTCCCGACATGCACGTGAATGGATTGCTAACCTGGAAGGATCTGAAAAGCAACGAACAGGGATTAAAACCCTTAAGGTTGGCTACAACAAAGTGTTTGGTTATTACATTGAAATAACCAGGGCAAATGCAGACAGTGCGCCTGAAAATTATATTCGTAAACAAACACTGGTTAATGCAGAAAGGTATATTACATCTGAGTTAAAAGAATATGAAACTTTAGTTCTTAATGCCGAAGATCGAATCCGAGAAATTGAAAGCCGAATTTTTAAAGAGATTTGCGGTGAAATTTCTCACCAGGCTAGTAGACTACTAACAACCAGCCAGGTATTAGCCCAATTGGATGTGTTGGTTTCTCTGGGGGAAACGGCTGCCCAAAATGGCTATATCAGACCTGTGGTGGTTGCAGAGGATATATTGGATATACGTGATGGCAGACACCCGGTAGTGGAATTAAATTTGAGTGGAGAACGGTTTGTTCCCAATGACACACACTTTAAGGAGGGTGAAAGAATTCAAATCATTACCGGACCGAACATGAGCGGAAAATCTACCTATCTGCGCCAGGTGGCTTTGATCGCTCTTCTCGCACAAATGGGAAGTTTTGTTCCAGCATCTCATGCGAAAATCGGTATAATCGATCGCATCTTCACCAGGATAGGTGCACAAGATGAAATTCATGCTGGCCATTCCACCTTTATGGTAGAAATGGTTGAAACAGCCAATATCTTACATCATGCGACCAATCGTAGTTTGTTAATTTTGGATGAAATTGGTAGAGGAACTAGTACTTACGATGGTGTTTCGATTGCCTGGGCGGTGGTTGAGTATATCCATAATCATCCCAAGTTAAGATCAAAAACATTATTTGCCACTCATTATCATGAGTTAACCCAATTAAGCGAATTACTCCCAGGGGTTAACAATTGGAACGTGGCAGTTAGTGAATCAGAAGGTAGGGTAGTATTCTTGCACAAAATTGTACCTGGAGGCGCTGACCGTTCCTATGGTATCCACGTGGGACAGCTAGCGGGGTTGCCACGCCCTGTTATTCAGCGTGCTGGTGAGATACTACAACAATTAGAAGCATCTTCCGGTAAAGCGATAAAAATTGACCCAAACCTCCCAAAACAGTTGGCTCTTTTCCCCAAGACTAATCCATTGCTGGATGAACTATACCAGCTTGATTTAAATGTGTTTTCTCCTATCGAAGCCTTGAATAAGCTCTATGAATGGCGTAACAAATTTCTCAGAGAAGGAGAATTTGAACCATGAGAAAGATCGTTTGGGGTTCACAAGAGTAGATGAACTTACCGCTTGATGCGCGTAAACCACCAACAAGGTGCAAGATGGGGTTGATAGGTGTAGCGATTTGTTTACTCCTGGCAATCTTGGCGTGTGAAATTCCTGGTCAGAATGCTGAAGTTGTGGTACCAGCGGGACAAAATGTTATGCAGACGTATTTGGCAGAAACTTTGGAAGCTGCAGGTGTATTACACACATCTGGTAATGATCGGGGAGTCGTTATCTATTTTCCGTTGCTTAATTTCCAATACAGTCAAGATGGCATTATAGGTGGAATAGATGAGAATGTTGGAATTGCAACAGTCACTTCTATGCCGAGCGAGACACCTACAATAACCAAAACTCCAACCCCACAGGATACACCTACTCCAACAATGGCGCCTTGTTTGATAGCCCAATTTATTCAACACATCAATGTTCCACCGGGTACTGTGTTTACGGGTGGTACAAAATTTACTAAGATCTGGCGCGTCCAAAATGTGGGTAGCTGCCCCTGGAATCGAAATTTTTTATTGGTTTTGGTTTCTGGAACTGGATTGGGAGCCAAAGATCAGGTAGCGCTTAGTGCTGTGGTAGCTTCTGGAGATTACACAGATATTATGATCGATCTAACTGCCCCAAAGACTGATGGTAAATATACCAGCGCCTGGATGATTTATAATGCAGCCGGTCAGGTGTTTGGAGTGGGATCTAAAGGGACAGAATATTTATGGGTGGATATCAAGGTGAAGAATCAGTCTACGGCTGCCGCTCGTTCACCAACCTCTAAACCCAGTGCAACCTCCAAACCTTCATCTACCACCAAACCACCAGCAACCATTGCGCCTACAGCTACTGCAACGTCAACTTTGACCTATACTCCGACATTAACAGAAACTCCAACACCAACAACTCCTTGATGAGTAATGAACAGGAATTTTTGGCGTGAAAACCAGGCTTATCCACTAGACTTTTTTTATGGTAATTTTTTCGGGTTCAATTTCCAATGCCCAAACCCCCAATTCACTAAATGAATATTCAACATATAGATAATCCGGCTCTCTCAACACTTTTTCCAGCCGGATCGATCGCCTAAATTTAAAGGTAACCAGATCAGGGTCCCAATCGCCTTGTTGTTCAGGATCATATCTATCGGGTGGATTAAAAGCCCTTTCTATTTGAGTTTCGTTCAAAAAAAGGCGAAGAACAGCTTCTGGGATATTAATAGACCAGAGTATGCTGGCTCTGGCTTGCTCTTCCAATTCATGATTCCGTTCTTCTGGTGTAAGCTCCCATTGTACAGGTGACCATATTCCTGGTAAATCATCAACATATATAGTTTCTGGGTCGAGGATAGAAGGCATATTCATTTTCCTTTACTTTTTTTTGCTGCGGATATCAGTCGACTGGTTAAAATACTGCCGACAATTGCATATCCATCTGTTGGTAAATAATGACTGGCGGCCGCATCGAATAAAATTTGGATTCGGGATGGAAAGTCATCATCACCTTGCCAAAAAACAACTAACAGGTTTACACGTGGCAAAATTTTATAAAGGAATGCAGTATCGCCAAACTTATAGGGATTTCCACCAGCATCTATGGCTACCTGATAAAGAACATTCATATCATGAGCTAAGTTTTTTTCTAATAACCGACCTGTATACCCCTGGAATGCTTGCTGATAAAATTTTCCATCTGGAAGTTCTGCAAAAGAGATCCACCTACCAGTCAGTGGAGTCCCATCAGCAGTGGTCAAGTAATACATCAGTAGCGCCTGGAATAGATTATTAAGAGCTTCTCCAAAA
>Ga0194127_10006591_pt1 | contig 13121 bp, 9 predicted proteins | sample TA2KigC100mmetaG_FD_148624 | JGI IMG/M metagenome (GOLD analysis project Ga0194127, IMG submission 148624) | Freshwater microbial communities from Lake Tanganyika, Tanzania - TA2015036 Kigoma Deep Cast 100m | ecosystem: Environmental > Aquatic > Freshwater > Lake | place: Tanzania: Lake...
ATGACCTTCCTCTCGCATCTCTTTCTCGTGCGCTTGCGGGTGAAGATGGGAGTGGATGCACCTGCCCTGACTGTTTCCCAGGTACGCCAGTTACTCCAAGTCGTCTTGCCACAGCGCAAGTTTGATGCGGAGTCCGCGTTAGACGAGGTGGAGCGGATTCAGAAACGCAACCGCGCGGCTTATCGTTCCCACCGCAAACGCAAACTGCGGGAACTTCATGCTCAACTAAAGTAACGTTGTAATACTAAGAGGTCAAGCGGCGCGCGTCTGCGGCACGCGCGTCTAGACCATTGGTTCTTATGCCACTTTTGACATCCCGCAACGACAGGGCTACAATCTCCTTCGTGACAAACCATCCCCTTGAGAATTTCTCACTGCCAACCCGAACCTGGTTCTGCGAAACCTTCGGCGCGCCGACGCCGCCGCAGGCACAGGGCTGGTTGCCGATTCAACGCGGCGATCACACCCTGATCCTCGCGCCGACCGGCTCCGGCAAAACGCTCGCCGCGTTTCTGTGGGGCATTGACGAACTCTATCAAGCAGACCGACGACCGACGACCGCTGACCGACGCCGAATCACCCAATCGCCCAATCACCCAAGCACCCAGGACGGTGTGCGTCTGTTGTACATTTCCCCGTTGAAGGCGTTGAACAACGACATCGAACGCAACTTGCGCGTACCGCTCGAAGGCATTCGCGCGACCGCAGAACGACTCCGCATTGCATTGCCCGCGCTGCGCGTCGCAGTCCGCACCGGCGACACGCCCTCAAGCGCGCGCGCGGCGATGCTCAAACATCCGCCACATATTCTCATCACGACGCCCGAATCGCTCTATCTGATGCTAACCGCGCCGCGCGCGCGCGAAATGTTTCGCGCGACGCGCACCGTGATCGTGGACGAAATTCACACGCTCGTCGGCAACAAGCGCGGCGCGCACCTCGCGCTTTCGCTCGAACGATTGTGCCACCTCGCGCCGGAACGCATTCAGCGTATCGGGTTGTCCGCGACGATCAAGCCGTTGGAGGAAGCCGCGCGGTTTCTGGGCGGACAAGAGATTAGAGACTGGAGATTAGAGATTGGCAAGTCAGACCAATCTCCAATCTCTAATCTCCAATCTCGTCCTGTGACGATAGTGAACGCCGGATACAAAAAACCGCTGGATTTGCAAGTCGTGACGGTCGTTGACGATTTCAAGCAACTGCCCGGCGAGACGATCTGGCCCCTCGTCGTGCCGCGCGTGTTGAACGACATTATGGCGCATCGCACGACGCTGATCTTTGCGAACAATCGCCGCCTCGCCGAACGAACCGCCGATCGCTTGAACGCGCAATTCACTGCCGTCCAAAGCGAAGAGATCGCGCCCGATTCAACCGAAGCGCTCGCGCCCGGCGGACACGCGCGCGATCGCGGCATCTTTGCGATCGGCGCGGAAGGTCCGTTCCGCGCGCATCACGGCTCGATGTCGAAAGAAGCGCGGCGCAAAATGGAACAGGACTTGAAAGACGGCAAACTGCCCGCGCTCGTCGGTACAAGTTCGCTTGAACTGGGAATTGATATCGGCGCAGTGGACTTGGTCGTGCAACTTCAATCACCGAAAAGCGTCGCGCAAGGATTGCAACGCGTCGGGCGCTCTGGGCATCTCGTCGGGCAGACGAGCGTCGGCAGAATTTACGCGACGTTTCGCGAAGACCTGGTCGAAGCGGCGGCGATTGTGCGCGGAATGTTGGAGGGTGATGTCGAAGAAACGCGCGCGCCGGAAAACCCACTCGACGTGCTCGCGCAACAAGTCGTCGCGCTGGTCGCGTGCGAAACGTGGAGCGTGCCCGCGCTGTACGATCTCGTCCGCCGCGCATATTCGTTCCGCGATCTGTCGCGCGCATTGTTCGACTCCGTTCTCGAAATGTTGTCGGGTAAGTTTGAATGTGTGCGCGCGAAAATCGTCTGGGATCGCGTCAACGACAAACTTGCCGCGCTCCCTGGGTCGCGTCTCCTCGCGATGATGAACGCGGGCACGATTGCCGACGCGGGCGCGTTCGGCGTGTACCTGGCGGACGGCAAAACCAAAATCGGCGAACTCGAAGAGGAATTTGTTTTCGAAACCAAAGTCGGCGACGCGTTTCTGCTTGGCAGTCACACCTGGCGCGTGCGTGACATTAGCGACGACCGCCTCATCGTCGAGGACGCGGCGGGCGCGACGCCGCGCATGCCGTTCTGGAACGGCGATTATCCGTACCGACCGTACGAACTGGGAAAACGGATTGGAAAATTTCGCAGAGAGGTCGCAGATCGCGTAGGGGCGTTTCATGAAACGCCCCAACAAATCGAACAATGGTTGCAGCACGAATACGCGCTCGACGAAAATTCCGCGCGCAATCTGATCGCGCACGTGCAACATCAACTCGACGCGGTCGGCGCGCGCAGCGTGTCGTCGGATGCAACGATCGTCGTCGAAACATTCCAGGACGCGCTGGGCGAACCCAGGATGGTGATTCACTCGCCGTTCGGCGGACGCGTCAACGCGGCGTGGGCGCTCGCGATTGCGAGCGCGATCCGCGAACGCTTCGGCGTCGAGCCCGAAACGCAGACGAACGACGATGGAATGATTTTCCGTTTTCCACGCGCGACTGAACCGCCCCTCGACATCGTGACGCGCCTGACGCCCGGCGACGCGCGCGAACGCATTTTGCGCGAATTGCCCAACTCGGCTGTCTTCGGCGCGCGCTTTCGGATGAACGCGGCGCGCGCGCTGCTGCTGCCCAAAGCGCGCGGCGCGAAACGCACGCCGTTCTGGTTGCAGCGACTCAAGGCGAGAGATTTGCTCGCGTCTGTTCGCGCGTACGCCGATTTTCCCATCGTCGCGGAAACGTACCGCGATTGCCTGCGCGATGTTTTCGATCTGCCGCACCTCGAAGAAACCTTGACGAAGATTCAACGGGGCGAAATCCAGGTCGTGCCGATTGAAACGATTGCGCCATCGCCGGTCGCGTCCGGCTTGCTCTTCAATTTCATCAGCGTTTATATGTACGAGTGGGACGCGCCCAAAGCGGAACGGCAAATGCAAACGCTCGCGGTCTCGCGCGAAATGCTGGACGACGTGATGCGTGATGGCGCGATGCGTGAACTGCTCAAGCCCGAAGCGATTGCCGAAGTGGAACATCGCGCGCAACACGACGCGCCAGGTTTTCAAGCGCGCAGCGCGGAAGAACTCGCACTGATTCTCGATGAACTCGGTGATCTGACGACCGACGAAATCATCGCCCGTAGCGCAGGCGACGCGCGCGCGTGGCTCGCGCAACTCGCGGCAGAAAACCGCGTCGTCGAAATTTCGATTGCAACGCGACGCGGCAACGAAACGCGTTGGATTTCTGTCGAACGCGCATCCGAGTACGAATCGCTGGCGCGCAACGAAACGATTCTCCACCGCCTCCTCGCGCACTCCGGCATCTTGACGCGCGACGACATCTTGAATCGCTACGCGTTCGACGAACTCTGGCTCGACGAAACGCTCGCGCGCCTAACCACCTCGCGCGAAATTATCACGCTTGCCCAATCACCCAATCACCCAATCACCGAATTCGTAGACCGCCGCAACCTGGAACAAATTCACCGCCGCACGTTGTCCCTACTTCGCAAAGAGATTCAGCCCGTTTCGCTTTTCCAGTACGCCGATTTTCTCGCGCGCTGGCAGCATCTCGCGCCGCGCTTGAGCGGCGACAACGCGTTACCGCGCGCGCTCGAACAACTGCGCGGCATCGCGCTGCCGCTCGCGGTGTGGGAACGTGATGTGTTGCCGTCGCGCGTCGCGGATTTTGACACGCGCGCCCTCGACGAACTGTGCCAGCGCGGCGAAATGATTTGGGTCGCGGATAAAACGCGCGTGCGCTTGTTCGCGCGCGGCGAGGGCGCGCTGTTTCTTGCCGCGCCCGACGAATCGGCGTTGAGCGACGACGCGCGCAAGATCCTTGCGTTCCTGAAATCAGAGGGCGCGTCGTTCGCGGCGGAGATCGCGCGGTCAGTGGGGGCGTTTAGTCAAACGCCCCTACAGGAATTGGTCGCGGCGGGATCGGTGACGAATGACACGTTGGACGTGGCGCGTAGCGCGGGGGCGTTTTATCAAACGCCCCAACAAAAATCGGAATTGGAAGCCGAACTCGCGGCGCGCTTGGCGAACGTGCCGCGCGCGCTGTCGCACACGCGGTACCGCGACGCAAAACGCCGCGTCGCGAAACGGGTGCGCGCGTCTGTGGGGGCGTTTGATAAAACGCCCACCCAAGGTCGCTGGTCGCTCGTGCGGCGCGCGACGGTGCTGGGGCAAATGTCGGACGAGGAGCGCGCGGAAAAATTAGCGCGCGTGTATCTCGCGCGGTACGGCATCGTCACACGCGAAGGTTTGGAGCGTGAAGATCGCGCGGGCGATTGGGCGACGTTGTATCCCGTGTTCAATCGCTGGGAAATGCGCGGCGAGATTCGGCGCGGTTATTTCGTCGAGGGATTATCAGGCGTGCAATTCGCGCACAAGGACGCGGTCGAGATGTTACGCGCGTCGATGTCGGACGCGCTAACCGTGATCAACGCAACCGATCCCGCGAACATCGCGAATGTCGCGCGCGTTGCGTCCACGCATATCGTCTTGGCGCGCGGTGAGCCGATTGTGATCGCGGAGGACAACGGTGAACGGATTGTCGCGCGCGGAGAAGAGAGCGCGCTAAAGCGCGCACTACAAGCGTACGTCGAACGCGCGCCGCGCCGCATCATCGTCAAATTGTGGAACGGCGCAAGCGTGCGCGGGAGTGACGGCGAAACGATTTTGCAATCACTCGGATTTTATCGCACGCCGACGGGAATGGAGCGATGAATCGTCCGCGTAATTATTGGCGCAACCTCGCGCGCTTTGCGCTGATCGTCGTCGCGCTGGCGCTGAGCGGAGCGACCCTTTGGCTTTCGTACTCGCGCGCGCTGATTTTGGCGCATCCCGCGCGCAATCACGCGGCGCGCACTCCCGCCGATGCCGGAATCGCGATCTGGGAAGATGTCGCGTTCGCGTCGTCGGATGGTTTGCAATTGCGCGGTTGGTTCATTCCGCCCGATCCGCGCACTCGCGCGGCAATCGTTTTCCTGCACGGCTTGGCGACGAATCGCGATCATTTGCTCGACGAAGCCGCGCGGCTGGCTTCGTACGGGTACGGCGCGCTGTTGTTCGATCTGCGGAATCACGGCGCGAGCGCGGGCGCGATCACGACACTCGGCTACGCGGAAGTCGAAGACGTGCGCGGCGCGGTGAATTATTTGCTCACGCGATCCGAAGTCGATCCGCAATGCATCGGCTTGATGGGACATTCGATGGGCGCGGGCACGGCGTTGCGCGCGGCGGCGCGGATTCCGCACGTGCGCGCGGTGATCGCGGCGAGCGCGTACACGAGCATCGAAGACAATCTCGCGGATGGCGTGGAAGGACTGACGGGCTTGCCCGCGTTTCCGTTCGCGCCGCTGGTGATCTGGTTCGGCGAACGCGAAACGGGGTTGGACATTCGTAAAGTGCGCCCGGTGGACGACATCGCGAAGATTTCACCGCGCGCGGTGATGCTCATTCACGGCGAACTCGATCCGTTGATCCCGGTGCGCAACGCGCGGCAATTGTATCAAGCCGCGCGCGAACCGAAACAGTTGTACATCGCGCCCAATGCCGGACATGTCGGCTTGCTCGCTGCGAATCCGCGCGAGTGGGAACGCCGCGTTTTGGAATTTCTGACGCGCGGCGACGCGTTGGGCAAGTGTGACTAGTGACCCTGCCGATCCGGTCTCGGCGATCAACTTGGTTTTTCTTGGAACGTTAGCGCAGATCGCGCGATAGGATGAGCATCAGCGCGGTCATAAGGATCGCCGACGAAAGACACCACGCGCACACCGCGCCGATCACGAACGGTTCGAGCAAGGTGAGATAGAGCGAGAACAACACGCCAAAGATCGCAAACGCGAATGCCGCGCGTTTTCCCCACACCGCGAGTTCCCCGCGCCCGATTTGCCCGACGAGCCACGCGCCCAGGATCGCGAGATAACCCAGCACACCCAGCACGCCAATCGGCAGAATGCCGAACAAGCGCGCGTACGGACTCTGTTGCACCGTGTTGCAATTTCCGACCGGACCGCAAATCGCGGAAACCTCCAGCACTTCCACGTACGCCAGATAGCCCGCCACGCCGATTCCAAGAAGGATCAACAGTGGAACCACCCAGGTTTCCCACGCGGGAGCGACGCGCGCGTGACGCGCGAGCGCGTCTGCGCCCACGCGCGCGAGCGCGCCGAGCATTCCCAGCAACACGATCAACGCCAGCGCAAAACCAACCGGGTCTTGGCGCAAAATTTTCTGGATCGGCGCTTCGGGTCCGCAATCGGCGGTCGTCGGTGGACAGACGGCTCTGGATGCCGGCGTCGCCGCGCGCGCGCTCGCGCCGCCGAGCGATGGAAAATCAACGCCGCCTGCCGCGAGATGCGTTTCGATCAGGCGTGGCAGTTCGGCTGGAATTTGATTTGCGCCGACGAGCGCTTGATTGCCAATGATCAAAAGCGGCACGCCGGTTTGTTCTTTCGAAAATCCAAAACTTGCCGCGAGTTGATACAGTTGCTCCACGTCTTGCGCCGTCACCACTTCGATCAGACGAATCTCGAATTGCGCGCCGTACTTTTGCTGGAGCGGTGGCAACACGCGCGCGCTCACCTCTTCGCAATGCGTACACCCTTTCATCCAGAACATCACTGCGCGCGCGACCGGCTTGGCAGGCGCAAGCGCGACGACGGTTGGCGAGGGTGCGGCGGTTGGCGGCGCAGATGTTGGATTGACGATCACGCGTACGGCTGGCGTCGGCGCGAAAGTCGGCGCGATGGTTGGAATCGGCGGAGCGACGCGTTTTTCCAAGCCGGGGATCTTGGGCAAGCCGATGCCGCCTGCCGCGAGATGCTTTTCGATCAGGCGCGGTAGTTGTTGCGAAATTTCGTCGCCGCCAATCATCGTTTGATCGCCGACGATCATAAACGGCACCGCCCAATCACTCGGCGGCACGCGCAACACCTCCATCGCCGCTTCAAACAACCGCATATTTTCAGACTGGGACAATTCGAACAGTTGAATGTCGAGTTGCGCGCCGTATTTTTTCTGGAGCGGCGGCAACATGTTTTCGATGACGTAGTGACAATATGAACAGTACTCGCCCCAAAACATCACGGCGTGCACGACCGCTTTGGGCGAAGACGCGATCGGTGTGGGCGAAGGGGCACGCGTCGGCGTGCGCGTGGCAGACGGTTGCGCGCTCGCGTTCACTTGCGTCAACGCGATGCCGCCTTGCGCCAGATAGTGATCGATCAAACGCGGCAAGCGCGCTTCGATCTCCTGACTGCCCAACAGCGCGTACTCGCCGATAAAAATTTCCGTCGCGTCTGGTTTGACGACGCCATAGCGCTGTTCCAGCGCGCGCGGGACCGCCACGCCGAACTGCGACACATCCCAGACGTTCATTGCAACTTGTTCGGCGGGATAGTTGGCGAGGATGCGCGGCAAGATGCGATTGTACACTTGCATACAGGTGTAGCAGCCGCTATCGAAGAAGAACCAAAAATGTACCACAGGCGCAGAGACTAGAGTTGGCGTGGGTTCTTCCTCGCCGCAAGATTTACAAAAGCCGTGGCGCGTGGGCGTCGCCGCGTCGACGCGCACAATCGGCGCCAAGGTTCCAAATCCCAGGATCACCAACATCAGAATCACGGCGGTTCGTTTCATTCCTCAACTCCTGTCGGGATGATGCAAGCCGAATGCCTGCGTCCTTCGTCTTTGGTCTTTCGTCGTCGGATCACTCCACCCACCGACGCATCACGCGCGCGGCGAGCGCGAACAAGATTATAGCGAATCCCGCCAGCGCGAGCAAATCGAGCGCGGCGTCCGTCCACGCGCCGCCAAAGAGCGCGGCGCGCAACACTTCGACCGCGTAGGTCAGCGGCAACGCGCGCGCGACGATCTGGAGCGCGAGCGGCATCAAGTCCACCGGCACGAACACGCCGCCCAGGAACATCATCGGAAAGCGAATGAAATTGGCAAGCGTCTGCGCCTCGAATACTTCGGTCACGGCGACCGAGACGAACGCGCCGAGCGCGGAAAACGCCGCCGCCGAAAGCAGAATCGCGAGCGCGAGCAAAATCCAGTTGACGTTTGTTACGCCAAAAATGGCGAACGCGATGATCAGCACGATCAGCGTGATCGTCAATCCAAACACCATTCCACCGAGCAACTTGCCTGCCAGCAGCGCGGGCAGACGGATCGGCGCGAGCAACAATCGTTCCAACGCGCCGATGCGCCGCTCGAACACGATGACGATGGCTTCCATCGAACTGGTGCCAAAGAGAAGAGTCAGCGCGAGCAGTCCCGGCACGAGCGCGCGCAAATCGCCTGGGTTGCGAATAGCAAACGCAAGAATGAACGCGAAGGGAAACAAAATGCCCCAACTGATGTTGGGTGGTTTGAAATAGTACGCGCGCAAATCTTTCAGCCCGATGTAAAACATTCCGCGCAAATCATCCGCCAGCATTGCCGCCTCCCTTGCCGCCTTTTTCCGCGAGCATCACTTCCGCGCGCAAGCCCGTCAGTTTGACGAACACTTCTTCGAGCGTCGGGCGCAGCGTGTTGATCGCAAGCACGCGCCGCCCTTCCGTTTGCGCAAGCACGGTGCGTGTTGCCGCTGCCACATCGTCGCCTTCGATGCGGCGCGTTTCGATGTTATTGCTGTCGTCCGCCGATGTGACTTCGACAATCGGTTTGCTTTGCGCGGTGGACTGGAGTTCCGCCACTGTATCGAGCGCGACGAGGCGTCCTTTGACGATGATCGCGACGCGGTCGCACAAGCGCTCCGCCTCTTCGAGATAGTGCGTCGTCAGAAAAACGGTGACGCCTTCCTTCCGCAGCCCCGCGATCATCTGGCGCAGATTGCGCGCGCTCATCACGTCCAAGCCCGTCGTCGGCTCGTCCAAGAAAAGTAGCGGCGGACGATGCGCGAGCGCGGCGGCAATCGTCAGCGCGCGCTTCATCCCGCGTGAAAGTTTGGCAAACGGCGCGTCGCGTTTCTCGCTCAGCCGAAAACGCGCGAGCAGTTCTTCGCCGCGCGTCTGGCGTTCCGCGCGCGGCACGCCGTAGAGTTGCATCGCGAACACCAGGTTGTCGAGCGCGGACAATTCGTCGTACAGATTCGATTGTTCGGGCACGACGCCGATTTGCTTTTTGATGCGCGGAATGTCCGTCGCCAAATCCAATCCCAGCACCGACGCGCTGCCCGTCGTTGGACGCGCGAGGCCCGTGAGCATCCGAATCGTCGTCGTTTTGCCCGCGCCGTTGGGTCCCAGAAAGCCGAACACCTCGCCTTCGCGCACGGCAAAATCAATCCCATCAACTGCGCGCAGCGGCGGCTTGTCCTTGCCCGTTTGGTAAATCTTGGTCAATTGCGAAACTTGAATGATGTCCATTTTGATTTTCTATTTCCTCCCTTCGGCATTACAGCGTGGGCAACAGCAGCGCGCGCAGCCACGCAATCGCCGAAAGGTACATCAGCGCGATCAGCGCGCCAAGCGCGAAGAGCGGCAGCGCCTGTCGCCAGTTCAGCGCAGGGCGCGTCAGATTCGCGCTGAACGCCGTCACCAGCGTCGTGTGCAGCGCGAGAATCGCGATCACAATCGCCAGATTGAGCGGAACAAGCAGCAGCGCGAATTCGCTATGGACGATGAGAACGAACAACGCGCTCAATCCGAGCAGCGCGAAAAATTCGCGGCGCGTCGCAAAAATCGAATCGGGACTCGGCGCGCGCCAGACCAGCGAGTTGAACACGATGAAAACCAGACTGCCGATGGTGATACCCATCAGCGCGCCCGTGATCAAGCGCAGAATATTTTGCGGCGGATAGAGGTGCGGCACAAGCGAAAATGTTGCGGCAAATGAATTGACGCCGTCGCCCGCCCACGCGAAGAAAAAAAGCACCAGCGCGAAAAGGATCCACGGGCGCGGCGTACCGCTTGCGCGCGGATGCCGCCACGCGTGAAAGAGCAACGTGAGAAGCGCGCCCAGATACATTCCCGTGCAACGCGCGCACAACGGCAGCGGCACGCCCGCGACCTGATACGAGTGATCGTGAAATTGATGACACACCGCCGAGCCGAACCAGTGCGCCGCGTAAAAAATCCAATTCATCAATTTATCCATTTTTCAACTCAACGCTTCAGGCATCGAATCGGGCACGCGCGGTGTCCGCGCGCGCCACACACTCGCGATGAATGTCGTGATCGGCACCGCGGCGATCAAACCCAGACTGCCGACGAGCGTGCGGACGATTTCTTCGGCGATCATTTCGCGATTGAGCGTTTGCGCCCACGGCTCGGGATAAATCTGGAACAGCAGCAACACCGGCATCGCCGCGCCGACGTACGCCAAGACCAGCGTGTTGATCGTCGCCGCGATGTGATCCTGCCCGATGTTCATCGCGCGCCGATACAACGCGCGCCAATCCAGCGCGGGATTCGCGGCGGCAAGTTCCATCACCGCCGAGGACTGCCCCACGATCACATCGTCCAACACGCCGAGCGTGCCGACGATCATCCCCGCGAGCAAAATGCCGCGCAGATTGATCGCCACACCCGCCGTTTGCAAAAACATCGCCTCTTCCGATCCGAATCCGCTCAAGCGCGTGAGATTGACCGCGAGCGCGGCGAGCGCGCCCGTCAGAATCAGCGTGAGACACACGCCCAACAGCGCGGCGTGCGTCTTGAGCGCCCAGCCCTGCGTGAGATAGAGCGTGATCGCCAGCACGCCGAACGAACCGACAACGCTGACGAGTACAGGATCGCGTCCCGCCAGGATTTGCGGCAAGACAAAACCGAGCAGGATGACGAAACTGATCGCCAAGCCGATCAGCGCGCGCACGCCTTTCCAACCGCTCACCAACACCGCGAACACGACGAAGACGATACCCAGCAACGCCAGCGCGCCCGTGCGGATGACGTCGGTGATCGTCAACGCATAGCCGCCTTCGGCGCGCGGCGCGATCGTCACCAAGACGTGATCGCCTTGTCGAAACAGCGTGTCCGCGCTGGCGACATCCAGCGCGCCGTACTCGGCTTGCGCGCGTTCGCCGCGCAGCGGTCCGCTGACGATTTCCAGTTCCAAGCGCTGGAACGGTTGCGTTTGATTCGGCGCGATCTCGATCTTGCCCGTTTCGATCACGCGCACGACGCGCGCTTCGGCGGTCTGCGCGTCATCGGGCGCGCTCTCACGCGGCGACGGCGCGGCAGGACGCGTCCACACCAATTGCGCGAGGATCGTCACCAGAACGATCAATAGTACTACGAAGAAAACAATCGTCGTGACTTGGCGGTCTCGTTGTGCTTGCATCACATCAATCCAAATCTAAACTCGTCCCCGCAGGGAACGGCTGAACCCGATCGTCAAATGCGTTTGCCAGCGCGATCAGCGCGCGTTCGCCCGTGCAGTGATTGAGATGCAAGCGCGGCGCGCCATAGACCTCGCGCAACATTCGAACCACGCGTTGCAAATGCTCCGCGTCCGCGTCAACCAAGTGTGTCCCGCCGATGATCGCGACAATCGGCTTGCGAAAATCGCGGTGAACTTGCGCGAGCGTGTTCAGCAAACCCGCGTGACAACAGCCGCACACAACCGCGAGACCGCGCGTCGTTTCCATCACGAGTGACATATCATCGCGGTAGGGATCAGGTTGCCAACCAACATCCCCAGACACGACGAGACGATCACTGCGTCCCTCCAGCTCAGAACGATCCGCGATCTCGCCGGTTGTCCACACGCCGGGAACAATCTCGACCGGCGTCGCGCTGAGATGCAGGTCGACGCGGCGCGCCAATTCATCGCGCGACATCCTCAATCCGATGGATCTGTACTTGCGATCTCGGATCGCATAGCGCGGACAAAAGAGATCAGGATTGGCGTAGAGCGGCATACCTGGCTTGAGCGCAAGCGCGACATTCAACCCGCCGGTGTGATCTGTGTGCGCGTGGCTGAGCGCGAGCGCGGTGATAGCGCGTGGCGCGTCGCCGAGCAAATTCAAATTGTGCGCGAGTACTTGTTCCGTTTGCCCCGTATCGAAGAGAAGCCGTCCCGCGTCCGTTTCGATGAGCAGACTCAAGCCGTGCTCGCCCCAGAAGGGCGAAGCGTGTTGCACGGTGTTGTCAATGAGGCAGGTGATCTTTGTCATTGTGTTCCTCTAAAATTTGATCGACGACGGGCGATCAACAACCGTTGTTGACGCGAATGTCAGGTCTTCGATCAAGCGCATCCGCACGACATCCATGCCCGTCGCGGGATCAATCACCGACGCAAGCCGTGGCAAAATCGCGGCGCGAAATTGTTCTGCGCTATTCACCAACGACTCCCCCCGTGCGTACAGTTGGAAGGTTCACGCGCTCGAGCAAGTCCGCTAGCCCAACAAAGAATTCCTTGCGTACCTTTTCGATTTTCAACGCTTCTTGGTAATCGAGGATTGCCTTGTCTTCACATTTGAATCGGTCTGGTTCAACCTGTAACGCGTAGGAATTGACCTGCCTTTCCCAAAACCATTCGGCGCAACCGAATTGAATATTCTCTGGATCGATCAGCGCAATTTCTTTCAAGGCGTCGAGAAGCATCTGACCCCGCCCGCTGTTTTCGATGCACAAGGCAAGATAGGCAATCCTGTACTCGACCTTAGCAAGCGTGTCCGTAATTGGTAGGAGAGTCAGGTTATGCGGATCGTTCTGACCGCTGTAGACGAAATGCCCATAACAGCATTGGAGCGTGAAGCACCAAGGTAGTTGGTTGAAAGCAGTGATGAGACTGACAATCGGTTTGTCAATCATATCATCGCGTAGACCAGCCAGACATTTCTGCCTTTGGTTTTGATAGCGCGGATTTTCTGCCAACGTTTTAGGTTTCGTGAAAGTTTCCATTTTGAGATCTGTCACACTGATTTCCCTAGAAGGGTTTGGCGGGTGTTGAATTGGCAAGTATTCTTTCTCCCACAATTTGGGGAACAGCCGCCAACCCTTCTGGTTTCTCAGCGATTTCAACTTGCAGGATCAAATCGCT
>Ga0194127_10006592_pt1 | contig 13121 bp, 9 predicted proteins | sample TA2KigC100mmetaG_FD_148624 | JGI IMG/M metagenome (GOLD analysis project Ga0194127, IMG submission 148624) | Freshwater microbial communities from Lake Tanganyika, Tanzania - TA2015036 Kigoma Deep Cast 100m | ecosystem: Environmental > Aquatic > Freshwater > Lake | place: Tanzania: Lake...
CCCCCTGAAAAAGGAAAACAAGCCATGAAAGTGCTGGTGACCGGCGTCGGCGGCTTCATCGGCGCCCACGTGGCGCGCCGTTTCCTCGCGGCCGGCCACGCCGTGGCCGGGGCGGACGACTTCTCATCAGGCTATCGCGAGAACGTGCCGCCGGGCGTCGATCTGATCGAGGGCGACCTGGCCGAGCCGGGCACCATCGCCGCGCTGCCGCGCGAATGCGAACTCATTCTCCACCTGGCCGGGCAGTCCTCCGGCGAAATCAGCTTCGACGACCCGGTGTCGGATCTGCGCAAGAACACCGTGTCGACGTTGAACCTGATCCGCTATGGCATCGCCTGCGGCGCCGGTCGCTTCGTCTATGCCAGCTCGATGTCCTGCTACGGCAGCGTGCCCGATGCGCCGATCGCCGAATCCGCCACCTGCCTGCCGCTGTCCTGCTACGGCGTCGGCAAGCTCGCCGCCGAAGGCTATCTGCGCGTCTATGCCCGTCAGCTGCCCTTCGTCGCGCTGCGCATGTTCAACGTCTACGGTCCCGGCCAGGACCTGAGCAACCTGCGCCAGGGCATGGTCAGCATCTATCTCGCCCAGGCCCTCGCCTCGGGCCGCGTCCAGGTGAAGGGCAGCCTCGACCGTTTCCGCGACTTCATCTACATCGACGACGTCGTCGAGGCCTGGTGGCAGGCGGCCTTCCGTCCCGGGGCGGCCGGCCGGGCGCTGAACGTCGGCACCGGCCGGCGCACCACCGTGCGCGAACTGCTCGAGGCGATGCGCCCCCATGTGCCGGGCATGGACTGGTACGTCGAAGGCAGCACGCCGGGCGACCAGTCGGGCATCTATGCCGACGTCGGGCAACTCGGCGAACAACTTGGCCTGGCGCGCTTCGTGCCGCTATCGGAAGGGCTGGCGCGCTTCGCCGACTGGGCCCGCGCGCAGTCGGCCTGATGCGCCTGGACCTCACCGGCGCCGTCCGCCTGGAGCGCGCCCACGCGGCGCGGCTGGATGCCGTCGCGGCGGAACTGCGGCGTCCCTACGTCGAATTCGTCAGCCGGCTCGGCGCGCCCTTCGGCGCGGACCTCGACTGGTGGGTGACGCCGCTGGCGAGCCGCAACACCTATGTCTGTCCGCTGTTCCGCCGCCTCTGCCAGGTGGAGCTGGCGCGGCGCTTGGTTGCGGCGGGCGGTATCTCGGAGCTCCTGGTCGACACGCCGGCGATGGCCGGCCTGCTGCGCGAGGCCCTGCCGCGTGGCGTCGATGTCCGCGCCGCGCTGACGCCGTGGCGCTGGCGGCTGCGCGCCACGGCGGGACTGTTTCGCCGCTTCGGCGCGGCGCTCTACGCCTGCGCCGGCCGCTACTTCGCCGCCCGCCTGCTGCCGGCCCGCCGCGCGCGGCCGGCCGAGCCGATCACGCTGGTCGACACCTTCCTTTATCCGGAGAGCCTGCGGGACGGCCGCTTCCACGACCGTCACTACCCGGGGATGATCGGGCAGCTCGGCGAGGACGAGCGCCGCCGCGTGTACTGGGCGCCGGTGTTCTACCGCGTGCGCAACCCCGTCTCGCTGTTTCGGCGCCTGCGCGCCTGCCGCGACAACCTGCTTCTGGCGGAGGACTACCTGCGGCTCGGTGACTATGTGCATGCGCTCGGCCATTTCCGGCGCGGCCGGCGCACCCTGCCAGAGTGCGACTTCCTCGGACTGCGCATCGGCCCGCTGCTGCGCGAGGCGCAGGCCGAGGCCTTCGGCGGCTCGGGCAGCATCGAAGGCCTGCTGCGCCATCGCTTCGCCAGACGCCTGCGCGAGGCCGGCGTGCGCCCGCTGCGCGTCGTCGAGTGGTTCGAGAACCAGGAGATCGACCACGGTGCCGTGTCAGGCTGGCTGACTTTTCATCCGCAGGCGGAGGTGATCGGCTACCAAGGCTTCCTCGCCTCGCCCAACTATCTCTGCATGTTTCCGACCGAGGCGGAACGCGCGCTGGGCCTGCTGCCCCATGCCGTCGGCGTGATGGGGCCGGCGCTCGCCGAGGCTGCGCGGGAATTCTGCGCCGGGCTGGCGGTAATTGTTGCGCCGGCCTTCCGCTTCGCTGCGCTGTGGCGCCTGCCGGAGGGAAAGCCGCGGCACGACGGCACGACGCTGCTGGTGTCCCTGCCGCTCGAGATCGGCGAGACGCGGCAGATTCTCGAGATGCTCGGCCTCGCGCTGGGGAGCGAACCGGCCTTCCGCGATTGGAGGGTCAGGGTGAAGCCCCATCCTGCCTTCCCGCGCCGTCTGCTAGAGGCCGGCGACCGGATGGGGCGGGAGACCGGCTGGACGCTGGTGGAGGGGGATCTGGACGCCCTGCTCGAGGAAGCCGACTGCCTCGTCGGCAGCGCCAGCAGCGCCTGCGTGCAGGCCGTGGTGCACGGCGTGCCGGCGGCGGTTGTCGGCGGGCGCGCCCGGCCGACCCTCAACCCGATTCCGGACTGGGTGGATGCCGCGCTCTGGACGGTGTGCCACGGGGCGGAGGATCTGCGCGAGGCGCTGGCGCGGCAAGCCCGCGACGACGACGCGCGGACTCGACTGCGCGAGACCGGCGCAGCGGTCCGCGAGCGGCTGTTCCGGTCGGTCACGCCGGTGGCGGTGCGGGAACTGCTCGGCCTGCCGCAACGGGCTGCGGAGGCCGCCGCATGAGGCTCACCGCCGTGATTCCGACCCGCAACCGTCCGATCGACCTCGGCAAGGCGGTCGCTTCCGTGCTGGCGCAGACGCGACTGCCCGACACGCTGATGATCGTCGACCAGAGCCCCGGCGACGAATCCCGCCTCGCGGTGGAAGGCCTGCTGGCGGGTGGCGCGGCGCTGCGTCTCGATTACGTGCACGACACGGCGATCACCGGACTGGTCGATGCCAAGCGCGTCGCCGCCGGGCGCGCCGACGGCGAGGTCGTCTGCTTCCTCGAGGACGACATCGTGCTCGAGGAGGATTACTTCGAGCAGATCGAGCGCGGCTTCGCTGGGCGGCCCGAGATGCTCGGCTGCTGCGGCGTTGTGACCAACCTGCCGCCGCTGCCGGCCTTCTACGTCGGCCTGTTCCACCTGTTCCACCGCGGCGTTTTTCGGGATCCGAGGGTTGGCGTGCATGGCTTCGTCGCGGGTCGAGGTCATGCCCTGATTTCCAGTCATGCGCTGTCGGGAGGGGTGTCCGCCTGGCGCCGTGAAGTATTCGCAGAGATTCGCTTCGATGTCGAGAATGATTTCTTCATGCTCGAGGATATCGATTTCTCGACTCGCGCCCACGCACGATATGGAGAGCGGTTTTTCATCAACCCGAACGCGCAGCTGGCGCACCACATGTCGCCGGTGAACCGCACCCGGCTTGGACAACGTCAGCAGCGCAAACTGCGCGAATACGTGACCTTCTACAAGAAGAGGCGGGGCAGAACCGGCGCCTTCGTTTCGCTCGCATGGCTCGTTGCCGGCCTGTTCCTGGAAGCGCTGTTTCAGGCTGCGACCGCCCGAAGCCTTGCCCCGGTGGCCGGTGCGCTGGCCGGCCTGTCCGAAGGAATCCGGCGGCCGTTGAAGGGCGAAGAACGATGATCGTGGCGGTCTGGGGCGCGAGCGGCTTTGTCGGCAACCATCTGGTCGATGCGCTCTTGGAACGCGGCATGAGAGTACGCGCCCTGGGGCGGGATCACTCCGTGTGGCCAGCTTCCCTGCGAGACCGGGTTGAAGCGGTGTCACTCCCGCTGACGGCGTCCGCCGAGGATTTCCGCGCGGCGCTATCCGGGGTTTCCTGCGTCGTGCATTGCGCCGGCACCCCCGGGGTGTCGCCCGACGAATTGGCGGCGCATGAACTCGGCACGCGCGCGCTGGCGGAAGCGGCGGCGTCCTGCGGCGTTGGCCGCTTGATTCTGTTGTCCACCGTTGCGGTCTACGGTCAACACGGCCAGGAACTGGTCGGACCTGAAACGCCGCCGCGCCCCGATACACCCTACGGACACAGCAGACTGAATGCCGAATCGGCTGCTCGCGAGGCGCTCGCCGGCTCATCGACAAAGCTGGCGGTCGTCCGTGTTCCGGCGGTGGTCGGTATTGGAATGCGCGGCACGGTGCTGCAGCGGTTCTTCTCTATCCTGCGCTGGGGATTTTTCGTCCATCCCGGGAAAAGGAAGGCCACGCTTGGCTGCATCGGCGCGCACAGACTGGGTCAATGCCTGGCCGGCCTGGTGGCCATGCCGGTCAGCCAACTGCCCGAATGCAGCCAATTTGCCGAGAACATACCCTGGATTGACATGGTTTCCTGGTATGAGAGCAGGTCGGAGCGCTTTGTCTTGCGGATACCCCTGCCGACCAAGGCTGTGGAACGCATGGTCGGACTGCTGCGGATACCCCGCTTGGTCGGACCGATCCAGGCATTGAGCAACGAGACGCGATACAAGGATGACGCATCGCTGTTGTCAGCGGGCGAGACAACTTCGCTCGCGTCCACGAAGAACGATATCGAGTGCATCATCGAGTCGCTTTCCGCAATCAGGAATCTACGCGCGGAGCAACTCGACGCTAAACTGGAATCCAAGACACCCGCGCATCTGCTGTTTTTTCTTTGGCTGGCGTTTTTTGCCTACTCAACCAGCGCCGCGTTGCTGTTTCAGAAGCTCCTGCTCCCGTTCCTGCCGACCTTGCATAGCGGATCGGGACTGCTTTCGGGGGATTCCGCATACTTTCACTTGGTGGCAGTGGATTTGGCGAAGGCAATTGCGGAACAGGGTTGGGCGGCATGGTCGCCCTGGCCGACGCATGGCGCGACAGGGAACGCCGCGGCGCTCGCCGTCTTGTATTACTGGTTCGGACCGGAGCCGTCCCTCATCGTTCCGGTCAACGCCCTGCTGCACGCGACATCCGCCATCCTCCTGGTACTGATTTCCCGCCGCATCGTTCCCGGAAGGGCGGGACTTCATGCAGGCATCGCTGCGGCGGTGCTCTTCGTCATCTTCCCTTCCGCACTGAATTGGTACGGCCAGGTCCACAAGGACGGGTATGCAATTCTGGGATTCTTGCTTTTTCTCTTGTCATTGCTCCATGTACTCGAAGGGAAACTCGTCGTCGCCTTGGCAATGGCGCTTGCCGGGATCGCTCTGACGGCCTTCGTGCGTCCCCACGGCATGATCCTTCTGGCGGGCGCGGCCGGGTTTGCCGTTCTATGCGCCGCCATGAAACGCGACAAGACCGCCGTGGCTGCCAGCGTCGCCGTATTCGCAGGCACACTGGTACTGGCGGGCGCAGCGCTGACCCAGAAAGCTCCGGGCTCCTCGCTGAACTTGGTCCAATATCAACCCTACTTGGACGAGGGCGCATCGCTGCCTTCCGAAATGAGCAAATGGTCTTGGAGGCGCTCCGAGCATTTGCCTGCAGCGGTGGATCGCCTGTTCGAGCGCGCCAGCAACATACGCGTGAATTACATGGCCCATGGCGTAGTAAGCGGAGCAAGCTCGATGATCGACCGGGACATCATGCCCCGCTCGACAACCGAGGCATTGGGCTATCTGCCGCGCGCCCTGCAAATCGGGATGCTCGCGCCCTTTCCGACAGATTGGGGGCGGAGCATGACGCCGGCGCGTCTGGTGGGCGTGCTCGAAACTGCGGTCTGGTATTGCATGATACCGGGTTTGCTTTTCGCATTCATGCGATTCTTAAGCATCAGGATGCTCCTCGTCGTGGTTATTTCGCTGGGCCTTCTCGCAATCGAGAGCTATGTCACTCCCAATCTCGGTACGTTGCACAGGGTTCGCTATCCATTCCTTTTCGTACTGATGGCCTTGGGTGCCGTGGGTTGGATGGCATGGCTGCCGAAGCTCGCGGTATTCCGCGGTAAGCGCTTTGAGGGCGGCCCGCAGCCGGATCCAGTTGCTGAGGATGTCTTTATCAGACGCAGGCAGCTTGCCGCCGCGGGATTTGGTGTCGTCACCTTTACTGCCGTCGGATATCTTGGCCTGTTTGTCCGCGATCTCTTGATGGCGAAGGATTTCGGTCTCGGACAAGAACTCGACGCATTCCAGTTGGCGGTTGTATTCCCAATGTTCCTGATCAATCTTTTCGCGGTTCCGATCAATGCGGCGGTGGTGCCAGTGTTCATCCGTCTTCGGTCGGAGGGTGAGGATTCAGCGATTCGTTGGGTGAAATCTATTAGTGGGCGGCTTCTGCTGATATTCGGCGCCGTCTCCTGTGTTCTTGGCGTTACCGCATTCATTGTGCTGGCTAGCCGGATTTTCAGTGAGTCTGCACGTCAAGCATGGTCTTTGAGCCTGTGGTTGCTGCCGCTCATAGGTTTGAGCGGCGTAACGGTATTTGGTAATGCGCTACTCAATGCGCTCGGAAAGGGGGTCTATGCCGCCGCAGTGCAATTGACGGTGCCCGCAGCCGCTATAGGCGGATTGATGATGCTGGGTGACCAATTCGGGGTTACCTCGGTCATTGTTGGCATGGCCATAGGGCAGTTACTCAATCTGGCTTTGCTGGCGGCGGCGGCGAGACGTCTCGGTTTCTCGCTGTGGCCTAACCTGTCAGACACCCGTCAGCCGACTTTTCTCTCGAAGCAGTATCCCGTGCTGGTCGTTGCGTCGTTTCTTTCCAGTACCGCTCTGCCAGTGGGCGTTATGCTGGCTATCCGTCTGGAAACGGGAAACGTCGCATCGCTGGCTTTGGGGAGCAAGGCGGTTCAGTTCATAAGCGGAATCGGCATGGCCCTGCTTGTGGCGGTCGTGCTGCCATACTTCACGCAATTGATCGCCGGCAATCGAAAGCGGGAGGCCAGTCGGGAGTTGGTATTCCTGCTGAAAGCCACCATTCTCGTGACCGTTCCTCTCGCATTGTTCTTCGCCGAATTTGCCGCCGAGATTGCCGCCTTGCTGTTTCTTGGCGGCCGGATGTCCGAGGCGGACGTGAGTGCTGTGGCAAGAGTGCTGCGCTTCGGCATTCTGCAACTGCCCTTCTTTGCCACTACGGCGGTATTCGTGAAGTTCGCCATAACCAGCCAGAGGGCCGGCTGGATCCTCGCCGCGGCGGTGATCGGCCAGTTTTCCAGCGTGGTGGCGTCCATTGTTCTGATGGGCAAATACGGGGTTGCCGGCATCGCACTGGGGATGTCCGTCGGCGCGGCGATTTCCGCGCTCGTCATGCTGTCGTGGGCCCTGTGGCAGGGCAACATCGAGTGGCTGTCTTCGGCATTTCTGGCCATCAGTTGGCTGCTGTTCCTGGCATTGGCCGTTTGCATCCTTGCGCATAGCATGGTGGGAGTCATCATCGGCGGCGTCGCCTTCATCGCACTGTTCGTCGCCAAGTGGGACTTGCTGCGTAGTGCCAAGCCGGCACTTTCCGCATGAGCAGAATCGATCCGCCGCCCCGCCTTCGTGTCTGTTTCGTCGTCTCCAGCCCGCTGACGGCACGGGCGTTCCTGAGCGGGCATATCGCGGCGCTCGGCGAGCGATATGCGGTCGATCTTGCGGTAGACGCCGGTAATGTCGCCGAACTGGGCGAGATTCCGTCCCGCGCGCGCATCGTGCCGGTGCCGATTCGCCGCAAGGTGGCCCCGCCGGCCGATTTGGCTGCCCTGGCCAGGCTTTGCTTGCTGTTCCGTCGCGAGCGCTACTCGGCCGTCGGCTCGGTGACGCCCAAGGCCGGCATGCTGGCCATGCTGGCCGCCGCCATGGCCGGGGTGCCGCTGCGGACTCATATATTCACCGGTCAGGTCTGGGCGACGCGCACGGGTTGGAAGCGATGGCTGCTGAAGGCCGCGGATCGCCTGATCGCCCGGTTGGCCACGCATGTCCTGGCGGACAGCCCGTCACAGCGCGATTTCATGGCCGCAGAGGGCATCGCACCGGCCGACAAGATCAGCGTCCTGGGCGATGGTTCGATCTGCGGTGCGGACGGGGAGCGCTTTCGTCCCGACGCGGAGCGCCGCACCGCGGTCCGCAGCGCGCACGGTATCCCTGAGGAGGCCGTCGTCTTCCTGTTCCTCGGACGCTTGAACCGGGACAAGGGCGTCCTGGATCTGGCGGATGCCTTTGCGGCGCTCGGCGACACCTCGGCCTGGTTGCTCGTTGTCGGACCGGACGAGGCGGCGCTGCGCGGGGAAATGGAACGCCGTCTCGGTGCTGCCCTGGCGCGCACCCGCTTCGTCGGCTACACCGACCGGCCGGAGGATTTCATGGCTGCGGCGGATGTGTTCTGCCTGCCGAGCTACCGCGAGGGGTTCGGCATGGTCGTCATCGAGGCTGCGGCGGCGGGCATCCCGTCGATCGGCTCGCGCATCTACGGCATCACCGATGCCATCGAGGAGAACGTCACCGGGCTGCTGCACCGCGCCGGCGACAGGGCGGAACTGGCCGGGCTGATGGCGATGCTGGCTGGGGATGCCGAGAGAAGGCAGGCGATGGGCGAGGCTGCCCGAGCGCGCGCCCTACGACTTTTCTCGCGCGAAGCCGTCACGCAGGCCTGGCTGGACTTTTATCACCAGTTGATTGGCTGACCCGAAATCCCGCCGATGCTCAAGCGCGCTTTTGATTTGGTGGTTGCACTGGGACTGATTATGCTGTTGTCCCCGGTGATGCTGGCAATCGCCGTGCTGATCGCCCTGCGCATGGGATCGCCGGTGCTGTTCCGGCAGCAGCGCCCGGGCCGGCACGGCCGGCCCTTCGTGCTGCTCAAGTTCCGCACCATGACAAGCGCCGTGGACGCCGACGGGCTGCCGCTGCCCGACGGCGCCCGCCTGACTCCGCTGGGACGCTTTCTGCGCCGCGCCAGCCTCGACGAGCTGCCGCAGTTGATCAACGTGATCAGGGGCGACATGTGCCTGGTCGGCCCGCGCCCGCTGCTGATGGAGTACCTTCCCCTGTACACTAGAGAGCAGATGCGCCGCCACGAGGTGCGGCCCGGCATCACCGGCTGGACGCAGGTGAATGGGCGCAACGCGCTGTCGTGGGAGGATAAGTTCATGCTCGACGTGTGGTATGTGGATCACCAATCTTTTTGGCTGGATCTGAAGATCCTGACCATGACGGCCGGGCGCGTCTTTTCCGGCTCGGGCGTGTCGAAGGAGGGCTTCGCCACGACGGAGAAGTTCCGCGGCACGGCGGAAAAACAGGGCGCGGCAGGGGAAGGATCATGAAGCAGGACAAGAAGCGGATCGCAGTGTTCGGCGCGGGCGGCCACGGCAAGGTGGTCGTGGACGCCATCGAGCGCAATGCCGGCATGGCCGTGGCTTGCGTGCTGGACGACCGTCCGCAACCGGGAGCAACGATCCTCGGCCATGCCGTCGCCGGCGGCCGCGAGGCCTTGCTGGCGCGTCGTGCGGCGGTCGACGGCGTCATCGTTGCCATCGGCGACAACCGCGCGCGGCGCGAGCTGGCGCAATGGGTCGAGGCGCAGGGCTTCGTTCTTCAGAGTGTCGTGCATCCGCTGGCCGTGGTGGCACCGTCGGCCACGTTCGGTCCTGGCACGCTGGTGATGCCGGGCGCGGTGGTGAATGCCGAGGCACGCATCGGCGCCAACGCCATCATCAACACTGGCGCCGTCATCGAGCACGACTGCGTGGTGGGGGAAGCGGTGCACGTGGCACCGAGTGCGGTATTGTGCGGCGGTGCCTGCATCGGGCAGGGCACGCTGGTCGGCGCGGGCGCAGTGGTGCTGCCCGGCGTGAGGATAGGCGAATCGCTGCTGGTCAGGGCCGGTACGGTGGTGGCACGCGACATGGACGGGGAAGCCTGATGCAGGCAGAACAGCGCCGCTTGGCGATTGAGGGGGGTGCCCCCGTGCGTACGTCGCCTTTAGCGCCCTGGCCGGTGTTCGAACGGGACGAGATCGACGCGGCCGCAGCGGTGCTCGCTTCGGGCCGGGTGAATTACTGGACCGGCGAGGAGTGCCGCCGCTTCGAGGAGGAATTCGCCGCCTTCTGCGGCACGCGACACGCCATTTCGCTCGCCAACGGCACGCTGGCGCTGGAACTGGCCCTGCATGCGCTGGGCATCGGGCCGGGCGACGAGGTGATCGTGCCGGCGCGCACCTTCATCGCCTCGGCGAGCTGCGCGGTGGCGCGCGGCGCCGTCCCCGTGGTGGCCGATGTCGATCCGGTCAGCCAGAACCTGACGGCGGACGCCGTGTCGCAGGCGCTGACTTTTCGCACACGGGCCATCGTCGCGGTGCATCTCGCCGGCTGGCCCTGCGACATGGATCCGATCCTGGCGCTGGCGCGCAGCCTCGGCATCAAGGTCATCGAGGACTGCGCCCAGGCGCACGGCGCCACCTACAAGGGGCGGCCGGTGGGCAGCCTGGGCGACTGCGCCGCTTTCTCCTTCTGCCAGGACAAGATCATGACCACCGGCGGCGAGGGCGGCATGCTGGTCATGAACGACCGCGACTTGTGGGAGAGGGCCTGGGCCTACAAGGACCACGGCAAGAGCCACGACGCGGTTTTCAACCGCGCGCACCCGGCCGGGTTCCGCTGGCTGCATGAATCGTTCGGTAGCAATTTCCGCATGACCGAAATGCAGGCGGCGATTGGCCGCCGCCAGCTTGCCAAGCTGCCGCAATGGCTGGCGGCGCGGCGGCGCAATGCGGCGCTGCTCGACGAGGGCCTGGCCTCGATACCGGGGCTGAGGCTGACGCCGCCGCCGCAGGAGATCGGCCACGCTTATTACAAATACTATGTCTTCGTCGAGCCGGAGGCCCTGGCGCCCGGCTGGGATGCGACGCGCATCAACGAGGCGATCAATGCCGAGGACGTGCCGTGCTTCGCCGGCAGCTGTTCCGAAATCTATCTCGAGCGCGCCTTCACGGACCGCGGCTGGGGGCCGCAGGCGCGGTTGCCCGTCGCGCGCAGCCTGGGCGAGACCAGCCTGATGTTCATGGTGCACCCGTCCTTGTCCGAGGCGGACATGGCGGACACGGTCGCCGCGGTGCGCAAGGTGATGCGGGCGGCGGCACGATGAGGATGTGGCTCCGCAACGTCGTCATCATCGCACACGACGTGGCGGCGGCGGCACTGGCCTGGATGCTGGCCTATTGGTTGCGTTTCAATCTCGATGTACCGGAGGTGTATCAGCGGGGCATGTTCGTCGGCCTGGCCTGGGTGGTGCCGCTGCATGCGGCGGTCTTCCTTTCGCTCGGTGTTTACCGCGGCATGTGGCGCTACGTCAGCATCAAGGATCTGCAGCGGATCGTCGCCGCTGTCACTCTGTCCGCAGTTCTTGTCGGCGCCGGCGTGTTCATGTTCCAGCTTGGGGACGTGCCGCGCTCCGTGTTGATCCTGCAGCCGCTCCTTTTGATCATGGCCATGGGCGGGACGCGCTTTGCCTATCGGGCATGGCGGGAACATCAGCTTTACGGCCAGGTTCATATGGAAGGGGAGCCAGTCCTGATCCTCGGTGCCGGGGATGCCGCCGTGATGCTTCTGCGCGATCTGAAGCGCAGCCAGGAGTGGCGTGTCGTCGGACTTCTTGACGATGAGGCGGAGAAACGAGGCAGGTCCATCGATGGCGTGCCCGTGTTGGGCAGCCTGGGAGAGGCGGCAATCCATGCCGGCAGGCTGCAGGTGGGCCATGTCATTATTGCGATGCCTTCCGCTTCGGCGGGAGTGCGCCGCCGTGCCGCGGAGGCTGCGACGGCAGCCGGTTTGACGGCCCTGACGGTCCCTGCAATCGACGATTTGCTTTCCGGCAGGGTGGCGATATCGAATTTGCGCAAGGTCGAGCTGGAAGACCTGCTCGGCCGCGACCCGATCCGGCTCGACGAGGAGGGCCTGCACCGACTGTTGACGGGACGGCGGGTGCTGGTGACGGGCGCCGGCGGCTCGATCGGTTCGGAACTGTGCCGGCAGATCGCGCGCTATGCGCCGGCGCGGCTGGTGTTCTTCGAGCAGTCCGAGTTCGCCCTTTACCGCATCGAGCAGGAGTTTTCCGCCCAGTTTCCGGATATCGGAATCGCCTGTGTCGTCGGCGATGTCAAGGACGAGGACTGCCTGGCGGCCGCTTTCTCCATGCACCGGCCCGAGGTGGTGTTCCACGCGGCGGCCTACAAGCACGTGCCGCTGATGGAGAACGAGAACGCTTGGGCTGCGGTGCGCAACAACGTGCTCGGCACCTGGTGCGTGGCGCGCGCCGCGAGGACGGCGTGCGTCGGCAAGTTCGTCATGGTGTCTACCGACAAGGCGGTGAACCCGACCAACGTGATGGGCGCCAGCAAGCGCTTGGCGGAGATGGTCTGCCAGATATTGCAGGCGGAAAGCCACGTCACGCACTTCGTCACGGTCCGCTTCGGCAACGTGCTCGGCAGCAGCGGCAGCGTGATCCCGCGCTTCCGCGAGCAGATCGCCCGCGGCGGGCCGGTGACGGTGACGCATCCCGACATCATCCGTTACTTCATGCTGATCCCCGAGGCGGCGCAGCTGGTGCTGCAGGCCGGCCTGATGGGGCAGGGGGGCGAGATCTTCGTGCTCGACATGGGCGAGCCGGTGAAGATCGTCGATCTGGCCCGCGACATGATCCGCCTCTCCGGCTACACCGAGGAAGAGATCAAGATCGTCTTTACCGGCCTGCGTCCGGGCGAGAAGCTCTACGAGGAGTTGCTCGCCGACGGCGAGCACACGTTGCCGACGCCGCATCCGAAGCTGCGCATTGCCAGGGCGCAGGCTTCGCTGTTGTCGGAGGCGCTGACCGACCTGCTGGCCTGGCTGCAGGGCGCACCGCAGGACGAGGCGGCGGTCAAGCGACGCCTGTTGGAACTTGTGCCGGAATACCGTCCGCAGCAGTCGGGCTGAAATCTGACCACTATTCCAATTTTCTGTAAGTCGGGGTACAGTCCAAGACAGGAATATTATTCTTGTATATTATCCACGCAATGGATAATATACAATGATGATACCAAGGAAAGCGCTGGCTGCGGTCGAGGCGGCCTTGCAACGCCAGGCAGCCGTTGCTCTGCTCGGTCCTCGTCAGGTGGGCAAGACCACATTGGCACTCTCCATTGCAGAAAGAACGCCATCCGTCTATCTCGACCTCGAAGACCGTGCTGATCGAGCGAAGCTGTCCGATCCGGCGTTGTTTCTCGAGCGCCATGAGGATCGGCTGGTTATCCTGGACGAGGTCCATCGGCTGCC
>Ga0194127_10006595_pt1 | contig 13115 bp, 4 predicted proteins | sample TA2KigC100mmetaG_FD_148624 | JGI IMG/M metagenome (GOLD analysis project Ga0194127, IMG submission 148624) | Freshwater microbial communities from Lake Tanganyika, Tanzania - TA2015036 Kigoma Deep Cast 100m | ecosystem: Environmental > Aquatic > Freshwater > Lake | place: Tanzania: Lake...
GGGGATGACGTTGATCTCGGGGTTGGCTGTCAGGATGTCGCTGACGCGCTTGACGGCCTGCTCGGGCAGCCACGCGTCCTGCTCCGCGACGATCTTCACGCCGGGCAGGTCGGCGATCCGGCTCTTGAAGCCGTTGGTCCGCTCGTTGCTCTGCTCGGGGATGAGCGACTTGAAGGCGATGATGGCCATGGTGGCCTTGCCGCCGAGCTTCTCGGTGATGTACTTTCGCGCCGCATTGCCGGTCTGGACCCCGAGGTCGAAGGCGCTACTCTCGATGTAGGCCGCGTGGATGTCGCCGGCGATGGGCGTGTTGTGGGCGATGACGACGATGCCCTTCTCCTTCGCGGGCTTCAGGGCGGCCACCGAGCCGTTCTTGCTGAGGGGCGAGATGAGGATGGCGTCAACGCCCTGGGCCACGTAGGTGTTGACGAGCTCGATTTCCTTCTCGGGCTTGTTGTAGCTGTTGCCTTCGAGGAGCTCGACGCCGGCATCCTTCGCCGCGGCGCGCATGCCGAAGAGCACCAGCCGGAAGAACTGGTCCTCCTGGAACACGATGCCGGCTATGCGGCGCTTCTTCGGTTCGGATGCGGCGTCAGGCGCCGACTTCGGCCCCGAACAGCCTGCCGCCGCCAGGAGCACCCCTGCGGCAACCACCAACGCCGGCAGCAGCCGGCCCATGCTCGATCGCGATGTCATCCTTGTCTCTCCTTGCGCGTGCCTATCGGCCCTTCACGATGCGAACCGCCTCCCGCAGCATGCCCATCATGCTGTGCGGGTCGGTGTCGGGTATGAGCTTCGTCGGGTGCTTGTACCAGGTCTGGAACACGTAGCGCTTCGGCGAGCCGCCGGCGGCCCGGTGGGCCGCGAGGTACTCGAGCGTGTAGCGGGCGAAGGCCTCGTCCGACTCGTGCCCGCCCTTCTGCGAGTTGACGATGAGGCTCACATCGAGACCGCGGCTCTCGGCGTAGCGCTCGAGTTCGATCACGCGCGCCATCCAGTCGGTCTCGGCCGGTGGCTTGCTCGGCGGCGGCCATGGCGGACCGACCGGCATCACGCCCTTCGTGTACTCATACGGGTTGTCAATAACCAGCCCGGCCAGTGGCATGCGCGCTGCCTTCGTTCGGTCAATGAGCGTGCGCACCACCGGGAAGTAGTCGCCCCAGTACATGCCGTCGGGCCCCGATGCCCAGTAGGCGACCTGACCCTTCCATCCCCAGTTCGGGAAGTTCGACAGCGCGAGGAACCGCACGCCCGGGAAGCGTCGCTTCCATGCGCGCATATAGGCGATAACCTCATCCACCGCGGCCTCGACCGTCGGCAGGCCCTCCTGCTCACCGTGCGGCGGAATGCGCCCAGTATCGGCTCCAGGGTGGATGAGACGGCGCACCGGGCCGTCCATGACGATGAAGTCGGGCTTAACTCCCGCAGCCACCAGGGGCGCGATCTTGGCCATCTCGATCCGGGCCGTCTCTGCGCCGATGCCCGGCTTCAGGGACGCACGGGGCTTGTCGGAGATCGGCTTCGGGTTGGGGCCGGTGAAGTCCGACTGCCTGGGCTCCCAGTCGAAGTAGCCGCACTCGATGGACACCCGGATGCGGTTGCGCTTCAGGACGGCTCCGAGCCGTTTCAGGTCATCCTGCGGGATGATGAAGGCCACCGCGTTGATGGCGAACTGGAGCACGTCGAGCTCGCGCTGAACGGTCGGCCACTGATCGGGCTCGCGCCCGAGCGGCTCCGGATGGACATGGCCGAACCAGACCTCCGGCGACCGAGGACCGGCGAAGGCGCCAACCGCAAGGAGGACCATGCCGATGAGGAAAACGCGAAGGATCATGCCGATGTGTTCGGGACCGTGATGTCCATGTCCTTCAGAGCGTGACCAGTACCGCCGGCGTCTCGCCGGCAACCGTCGAGGAGAAGAGGCCGAGTGTACGCTGAGCCAACGTTGCCGGCGAGACGCCGGCGGCACAGGCCCCGAGACGACACGCCATTGCGAGTCGCCCACATGCCGGGTCTGTTACCGATTCGACGAACAGACCGTCCGGCACATCATCGCGAGCGAAGCGTGGCGATCTCGACCTGCGCAGGGCCGCCCTGTGCCCGCTCGGGATTGCTTCGTCGGTTCGCTCCTCGCAATGACGTGTCCCTCCGTGGCCGCAGTCACGACGACTGTGTTCCTCAGGAGCGAAGCGAAGCAATGACGTGCATACTGTTACGTTCCTTCTGGATCGAGCGAGGTGACGTATGGCACGGTACTTTGGCATCGCGCTTGCGTTGGTGGCCGCCGGCATCGGCGTCAGGCCCCAGGTCGCGTCCCACCCGGTCTCGGGCACTCGACGAACGGCGCCCTCGCTCTTCGAGCGCGTCGCGCCGGGAGTCTACGTCGTCCGCGACGACACCGGTTTCTGGGCCGGCAACATGAGCCGCGACATCACGCACCAGAACAGCGCACCCTACCAGGCACGCAAGACGCTGGACCTGTCATCGGTCCCGGCTCGCGTGTGGCAAGCTGTGCGAAGCGTTCGGATCGCCGTCTTCTTCATGGTGCGAGACTACTCGCAGCACATTGGTCCTCAGGCCAACGGCCTCGACGAGTCCTACGAGATCGTGGTGAACGGGCACGTTCACACCTACCGGACAGACGGCGGGGCGCCCGTATTTCGTGAGAGCGGCCCACCGGCCATGGAGTGGTTCGACCACGACGTTCCCGTAACCGAGCTTCGGCGCGGCCCAAACGAGGTACTGATCCGCAAGGCGCCCAGCGCAAAGAACGACGACTACCTCTACCTGGCCATTGATCTCACGGCGAAGCGCGGCAACAGCGCCGTGGCGTTCGAGGGAACAACCTGGCGTACCGACACGCTCACGATCCCGGGCGGCTCCGGCGAGTACATGGTCCGCGCCTATCTGCTGACCGAGAACACGCAGGTCACAGCCGTCTGGCGGCCCGCGGCCAAGCCCGCACTGGCCGACCCGTCACACCTGATCGGCTATGCCGGGCCGTCCGTAGACAAGCCGCACGAGTCGCGCCTCGAGTGGGACCCCGATTCCGTCGATCCCGCGCTGCCAATCTCGGTGGAGGTGGGCACGTCAGCCTCGGTCCAACTACAATGGATCGACCGCGAGGGTGCGCCCGTGCCCCCGTCCGTGTCCGGCCCGCGTCTCAACCTCCCTGCCAACCGGCCCGAGCGTCCATCGGGAGTGCTTATCACGACACCGGACGGAGCGGCTCCGCGCCTGGAGCGAGTCACGCTGACGGCCTGCCGGGCACTTCGCCCCGCGCCGAGTCCGATCGATATGTGCCCGCCCATCGCGCGTCCCGCGGGACGTCCAACGAAACGCGCGCCGGCGTGTCTGGCGAAAGGCTCCGCGCTCACGCTCGACAACGGCGGGCTGGCGTGCCGATTCACGGCGGGGCCTGCACTACGCATGGTCTCTCTCGTGAACCGATATGCCGCGCGTGAGATGCTGCGGCCGGGCGCCTCGCCTGCGCTTTTCGTCATCGGCAGCGGCGGCAAGATCTATGCCGGCAGTCGCGACTTCCGCTGCGCGCGCGTACGGCGGACGGGTACCGGCTTCCAGGCCGACCTGACGCTCGCCCGGCCCGCGCTGAAGGCGACTCTCGCCGTGCGGATGGCGGCTGAGGGGCTGCGCATGGGCCTGACGGTGACGAACGCCGGCAGGGCACCTGTCGACTTCACCGTGGCGTTCCCCGTGCTGGAAGGGCTGTCGATCTCGCCGGACCAGAGAAACGACTACTACTTCTACCCGCTCGGCGGAGGGATTATCGCCGATCGGCCGGCGCTCATCCGCACAACCTACGGCGACCACCAGGCGCTCTACCAGTGCATGGACGTCTTCAGCCCGTCTCGCGGCGCCGGGCTGTCGCTGCGCGTGGACGACGCAGAGGGCCGGCACAAGATCCTGTCGCTGCGCAAGGTCGTTCCCGGCCAAGCGGAGACCAACTGGGAGCGCGTCACCACGCTGACGCCGGACGAGTACAAGCCGACGAACCCACTGGGCCGAGTGACGGGCATCGGGTTGGCCGTCGAGTACCTGAGGCGCACTCGCCCGCAGCGCGGCTCATTCGAGCCCGCCCCTGTGGTGCTGTCGGCCCACGCCGGCGACTGGCGCGTGCCTATGCGGACCTACGCCGCGTGGGCGCGCCGGGCGTGGCGCTGGCGGCCCATGCAGTCGAAGTTGCGCGGCGTCCACAACATGACGGCGCGCGGCTGGGGGCAGGACATCCTCTTCAAGGATGGCGGATACCGCCATGACCTGGTGGACAAGCCGGTTGCGGGCATGAACCGTACGATGACCGACTGCCTTGAGATCATGTCGTGGTGGGACTGGTCGCCCGTAGGGCCGTTTGGCACGCCGCTCGATCAGCTCACCCCCGAGCAGAAGCGCACGTGGGAGCCCTATCTTGTTCAGGACCCGGTGACGGGCCGGATGATGTGGAACAACCAGCCCAACGACTACAGCGGCTACAACGACCGCTTCGGCGGCATTGCCGCTCTGCGTGCGGCGATTGACGGATGGCGCAAGGAGGGCGCGTTGGTGACGCTCTACACCGACCCGTTCCGGTTCGACGAGAACTGCCCCACCGGACGCCTGCGCGGCAAGGAGTGGGGAGTGGTCGGCGCCGACGGCAAGCTCACGGCGGCCTTCGAGGTGCTGAACCCCTGCCACGACACCCCGGCCGTTCGCCGGTGGGTCGCGGCGACCATGGAGCGCGTGCTGCGCGAGACCGGCGCCGACGGCATCCGGCTCGACGAGTACGGCCACGCGGGCTACACGTGCTTCAGCACGGCTCACCCGCACAGTTACGTCGAGCGCGGCGTGTCGCAGTGGAACAAGGGTGTCGCCGAGACGACCGCGATGGTCCGCGCGGCACTTGACCGCATCCGGCCCGGCCTAGTCCTGACCACCGAGCATCCCGGCTACGACTACCTGATGCGTGCCGCCGATGGGTGCATCACCTACGACCTGAGCGTGCAGCGGTGTCCGCTTAGGCCGCTCGAGTGCAATCTCCAGCGCTTCTTCTTGCCCGAGTGCAAGCCCTATGAACTGGACCTCTCCGGCTCGCCGCATGCCACCAAGAAGAAGCTCTGGAACGCTGTCGGGTCGTTCGGCTCGCCGTGGCCGGTTGAGATGTACAGAATCCTGAGCGAGAATGCCGATGTGTACGGTGCGCGCGACTGCGAGCCGCTGATCCCGACCCTCACGCCGCGCGTGTATGTGAACCGCTTCGGCCGCGGCGTCAGAGCGATCTGGCACGTCTACAACGCGACGGGCCACACGGTGAACGGGCCGGTGCTGCGCGTTACGCCCGGCCGGCGAGTCATTGACCTGCTGACGGGTCGCGAGTACCGAGCCGATGCGACCGGAGTGGTCCGTGTCGCGCTTGGGCGTAATGGGATCGTGTGTCTCACAACGAGAGGGCCGGAGGATGCGGATGCCCTCCCGCAATCTGGCAAGGCCCCGCCGTAGGGCAATGACGTAGTCGCGCCGAACCAGGGGCCAAGCGTACAGGGGGGTGGCGCCGATGTTAGCGATAGTCGTGGTGACGATCCTGTCGTCTGCATCCAGGTCGGGGCCGCGCGTTGTCCTCGACCCGGCCCTGCGCACCGACAGAGCATACGCGTTCGCCGCCGGGGATGTCGCAAGGGCCTGCGGCGGAACGGTCGTCTACGACGTGCGCGCGGCGAACGGCGACATCGCCGCAGGACACGCGTCGCCTGCCGTCCGGTCCGTTGCCCCACGCGGCGCGGGTCGCGCGTTGCGTGCCGAGGGCTTCGCCATCCGTCGGCTCGGGACAGTCGTCGCCGTCATCGGAAGCGACGACCGCGGAGACCTCTATGGCATGCTGTGGTTGGCCGAGCGCCTCCGTCTGGACCCGACGCACCTCGCCCAGCCGGAGTGCATCCGCGAGCCCGCGCTCACCATCCGTGAGCTCACCGACGGACACGACTACCTGCGCCCACCCGGCAGGGGCTACGAGGGCTGGCTTCAAGAGTGTCTGAAGCTCGGCATCAATACGATCCAACACGCCGGAACGACGGCGGCCGAGGCCGATCCCGGCAAGGCGTACCGGATGCGCTACATGGGTGGCACGTCGCCCTTCTCGAACCTGCCCGTTGACGACCTGATCGCACGGCATGGCAGCGACGTCAGCGAGTTTCCCGGGCAGCTCTGTCCACTGAAGCCGCTGGTCTGGGACGAGCACCGCAAGCAGTTGCGCGCAATGCTCGACCAGTATCCGCAGATAGACTTCGTGAGGGCGAGCATGGGCGACCTGCCGGAGGACTTCCACGTCTACGACTGCCACGGACCCGAGTGCGCGAAGACGGGCCGCGCCGAGGGACTGCTCCGCGCATGCCAGGCCACATGGGAGGTCGTTGTAGGCGAGCGTGCCAAGACGTTCTTCATCAGCAGTTGGGGTAATCCGCCCGAGCGGTATCCGCTGAACCTCCTGGAGGACTACCGGAGGATCATGGACGCACTGCCCGAGCGCGGCATCGTATCCACCGTGAACAACACGTTGCACGACTTCTACTTGAGCTCGCCGACGAACCCGCTGATCGGCGTCTCGCGACGTCCGTTGGACCTCTACTTCGAGGTGACCGCCGAATACGCGGGGGCGGGCTTCCTTCCCGTCTACACAGGGCCACAGATCCAGCAACGGACGGCAGTCGCGGTCCGCGGAGGCCACGCGGTCGGTATCACCGGACGGCTCTGGGAGGGTGTGGGGCTCTGGACCCGCGACGTGCTTTGGACCCGAGCGAACCTCTACGCGGCGTTCCGCGCAGGCTGGGAGCCTGACGGCGATCCCGGCGAATGGGCACGCGACTGGGCGGCCCTCACGTTCGGTCGCGACGGCGCATCGGATCTCGCCGCGGCGCTGATGGCGAGCCAGGAGCTTGCGCGCCGCACATTCTGGGTGGCGGGCTTCACCGCAGAGAAAGGGCCCGCCTACGCGATCACGCGCCGGAACGTCATCACCGACGGCACCCACTACGTCCGCTGGGCGAAGCACCCGCACCTGGCCGCCTACCGCCGCTGCGGGATGCCGCCGAGGCTCAAGCAGTCACTGGCGACCCTCGACGGCGCAGAGCGTCTCCGTGATCGAATGATGTCATGCTGGGCCTCAGCCCGCCCACGAGTGACCGACAAGGGGCTTGCGGCCGCGTGCGATCGGGACTTCCGCCACTTCGCCGCGGTGGTCGCCGTTCTTCTGCCCTACCAGCGCGCGCTGCTCCACTGGTGCCGCACTCAGGACGCCGGCGTCTCGGTCTCGGAGTATGCACGGTCGGCGCGCGAGGCCGTGCGCTGGGCGCGGCGCACGAGGTCCGCGTGGGCGCGGTACCGCTCTGCCTTCGACCTATATCGGGATGCCGGAATGACAGAGATGCTCGCCGTCTACGAGCGCGACTGTGCGGCCCTATCGGCCAGGACGCCAGTCGTCGTGGCCCGACCTGGTGGCGCTGCCACCATCGTCGTGTCGGTGTTGAACAACGCCTGGCCGCGCGGACTCCATGCCCGGGTGCGTCCGACGCTGCCCGCCGGGTGGGGAGGCGACCGTGAACGCGCAGCGGACGTGAGGTTCGGTGACCGTCTCGCCGTACCGTTGCGCGTTGCGCCGCCGCCCGGGTGCGTCATCGGCGACTTCACGATGCCCATCGCGCTCGTGGATCGGCAGGGCCGCGTACTGGAGCGGGCTCTGGCCCGCGTGAAGGTGATGACCGACGGCCCGGGCGCTCCGCTCGCCGGTTCGCGTCCTACGGTTCTCTGCCGGAGGACCGCGCGGGCACCGCACATGGACGGGAGCATCGAGCCCGGCGAGTGGCCGGACGGAGGCACAGGCTGGGGCCGCGCGCCGGTTCGGGCCGACGCATCGGCGGGAGGCAACACCTACGCCGTTGCCGCCAGGTACGCATGGGATGCCCAATGCCTGTTCGTCGCCTTCGAGGTCTCGGACGACGTCGCGACCACCGAGGGAGTGCGCGACACGATCTACCGCGGCGACCGAGAGCACCTCGTGTTGGACTTGGACGGGGATCGGCGTGACGACTACGAGATCGCCTTCGTCCGGTGTGCCGACGGCCGGCTGGTCGCGTGGCCGCTGACGGTGGACGGCACCTTCACGTCCTCGCAGATCGCGTACCGGAGCCCGGTCGAGAAGGCCGCAGCGGGACTGACCGCATCCGCAGGCCCGAATCCAAGGGGGCCGGGACGCACCATTGAGGCGTCCATCCCGTGGTCGTGGCTGGGCAACTACCGTCCGGCAGAGGGCACCGTCGTTGGCGTGGCGTTCCGGGGCGGCGACATGGACGGGCCGGGCGCTCTCCGCGCTGCGGTGCAGTGGCCGGAGCGCGCGCAGCTTCCGGACGGGCCGTACCTGCACTGGGGGCGCGTGGACAAGCCCACGCCGTTCGCCGACATGGTGTTCGGGCGCTGACACCCCAGCCGGCGACCGCTCTCTGCCGGGCTATACTCACGGCAAAGTACAGACCGCGGTCGCCTCAGGCCGTAGCGACGACCAGCGCAAGGAGTCTGTCCATGTCTCTCGCCTGTGCCGTTCTGTGCGTCGGGGCAGTGTTGCTCGTCGGAACCTCGGTGACATCGGCCCAACTGCCCAAGGATGGGCTCGTCCTACACCTCGACGCGACGCGGTCGGGCTCGACGGCCGGGCCGTTGGCGCGATGGCAGGACGTTTCGGGCATGGCGCGCCACGTGGCCCAGACAGATTCAGCCAGGCAGCCGACGCTCGTAGAGGCTGCGCTGAACGGCAAGCCGGCGGTCAGGTTCCATGGCGGGCAGTGGCTTGACGGTCGGGCGCCGCTGGCTGAAGGCTGCGAGGCACTGACCATCGCGGCGGTCTGGCGGCGCTTGGACGGCGACGGGGCCGCCGTGATCTGCGAGCAGGCCGACGATGGGCCGGGACGCCGGGCGAGCCTCCTGACCGTACAGGATCGCTACGGGTTCAACGGCCAGAACAACGATCAGCATGACCTGCTGCCCTACTCCGGCGGACTGTGGAACGTGTCCGTCATGACCCTCGACGACAGGGGCCTCGTGCGCCTGTGGCACAATGACGAGCGTGGTGGAACGGGCGCATGCGGGCAGATCGTGAAGCCGATGCTGAACGTCGGCGCGCGCGTCTTCCGCGTCGGGGGCAAGGTCACCGCCGACAACGAGCGCCTGCGCGGCGACATTGCCGAGATACTGGTATACGATCGCGCCTTGACCTACGCCCAGGTGGGATCGCTCAACGAGCATCTCGGCGCCAAGTGGGGCGTGGGCAGACCCGGCGGAGGCGGCAAGAGGAGCGTGACGACCATGACGATCGAGCGCATGAACGAGGGCCCGGACTACACGAGCAAGGTCCCGAAGTTCGGCTTCGCGACCACGTTGGCCGAACAGGAGGCACAGCTCAAGGACAATCCCCTCCTGGCCCGCTTCCGCGAGTCGCGCAAGCGCCTGGCCGCCGATCCGCATCGGCCCCTCTACCACTTCACGAGCCCCGAAAGCAGCCTCAACGACCCCAACGGGCTCTGCTTCTGGCAAGGCCGATGGCACCTGTTCTATCAGGGGTACCCGCCCGAGGACCCGCGACAGCACTGGGGGCATGCGGTCAGCGCCGACCTGATCCACTGGCGCGACCTGCCCTACGCCATCTACCCCAATCCGGAGGAGTGCTGCTTCTCCGGCGCAACGTTCGTCGAGCCTGATCGCGTCATCGCCATGTACCACGGCACGAAGGTGGGCAACATGGTCGCGGTGTCCAGCGACCCGCTGCTGCTCAACTGGGAGAAGGTGACCGGCAAGGCCGTCATCCCCATGCGCCGTCCCGACGGTTCGCCCCAGCCCTACGGCGTCTTCGATCCGTGCATCTGGAAGCAGGGCGATTGGTACTACTCGCTATCGGCGGGAACCGTGCCGGGTCCGGGCGCCAACAGGCTCCGCGCCGACTTCCTCCTGCGCTCGAAGGACCTTGCCACGTGGGAGTACCTGCATCCGCTGGTCGAGAACGACCCCTACGGCCTGGTTGGCGATGACGGCGCGTGCCCCTACTTCTGGCCCATCGGCGACCGCCATATCCTGCTCCACTTCAGCCACATGAGCGGAGGCAAGTACCTGCTCGGCCACTACGAAACCGATAGGCAGCGCCTCATCGTCACGGGCGGCGGCGCGTTCAACTTCGGCCCGGCCTGGCCGTCGGGCGTCCACGCCCCATCGGCCGCGCCCGACGGCAAGGGCGGCGTCATCGTCATCTTCAACATGAACCCCGCAAAGCCAACCCCCGGCTGGGACCAGATCATGTCGCTGCCACGGCGCCTGACGCTCAGTCCCGAGGGCGACCTGCTGCAGGAGCCTGCCGGCGACTACGCGTCGCTGAGGGGCGCGCGCATGGCCGTCGGCGAGACGGCTCTGCCGGCAAACCGCGAAGTGGTGCTTGAGGCCATTAAGGGCAACTCGCTCGAGCTGATCGCCGAGATTGACCCGAAGGACGCGCCGACCGTCGAGATCAACCTGCTCCGTTCGCCGGGCCAGGAAGAGGTCACGCGCCTTTCGATCTACCCTCGGCGCGGCTTCCACTACTGGAACCGAGGCGGCAGGCCTGGTCAGGACACTGTCGTGTCGCTCGACATATCGCGCTCATCGGCGCTTCCCGACGTGGTGTCCCGCCCGCCGGAGGTCGCGCCGGTCTACATCCCCGACGGCGAGCCCGTCCGGCTGCACGTGTTCCTCGACCGGAGTATCGTCGAGGTGTTCATCAATGGCCGTCAGTGCGTCGCCGCGCGGGTCTATCCGGGCAGGCAGGACAGCTTGGGCGTGTCGCTGCGCAGCATCGGGCGCGATGCCGTGCTCAAGTCCGTTGAGGCGTGGGAGATGAAGGCGGCGGAGTAGCATTTGGACGCCCTCTGGTGGCCGGATCTCACCGCGCGGACACTGGTGGCGTCACCCACGTTCGGCGTCGCGAGAAGCGACGGCTACACGCTTCGCGTCCCGTTCCCGATGGGCGGTTGCGGTTGCCGACGCGTCCTCGTTTCCGGGGCCGTTGCCGTCACGGCCGCAGGCCGTGTAGCCGCGGGTTCTCCCCGCGCGTCGGTTGCGACCGGCGTTAACGTCAGGCGTCGCGAGAAGCGACGGCTACACGCTGCGCGTCCTATCGCCGAGGGCCGTTGCCGTTACGGCCGCAGGCCGTGTAGCCGCGGGTTCTCCCCGCGCGTCGGTTGCGACCGGCGTTAACGTCAGGCGTCGCGAGAAGCAACGGCTACACGCTGCGCGTCCTATCGCCGAGGGCCGTTGCCGTTACGGCCGCAGGCCGTGTAGCCGCGGGTTCTCCCCGCGTGTCGTTCGCGACCGATGCGAACGTTCGGCGTCAGTTGTGCGCCTTCGCGCCCGCAAACACGAGCCCCGAACTGGTCCGATGGGACGGATGGGACAGATGGGACGGATAGGACGTATGTGACTGCGGGTCGGCCTCACTTCGGGCCGTCGCCTCATTCCTGAATGCGCCCGAGTCGGGCCGCGCCGACGGTCATCGGGAACCACAAGGCCGCTCCGGACAGGCCAAGAATCGCGGCGCCTGCGGCGACCAGGATCACCGGCTCGGGCCAGCCCGAATACTGCATCAGGAACCACGCTCCGACCGCGATGACGGCGACGGCCGCCGAGTACCCGAGCTGCAGGGCGAGTGTCAGTATCCGCGACGCGCCCGTCAGGTTAGCTCGGACGCCTTCCGGGCTGAACTCAAGGAACCGCGCTCCGATGCCGACGCCGATGCCGCTCAGGGCGATCGTCCCCGCCATCGTCATGCCTAACGCGGCAGCCCACTCGCTTGGCGTCATGCGGAAGACCATGCCATAGCCGCATGCCGCTGCGAGGGCCAGACCGCAGGAGAGGAGCGCCGTGTAGCAGAGCTTGCCGATCAGGATGCTCCGGGCTCCAGCAGGTGAGGCCAGGGCGACCAGGAGGCTGTTGCTCTCGCCGACGAAGGCTGAGGCCGCGATGCGCAGCGAGATCATCCCCACGACCGGCAGCAGGACGAGGCTGAGAAGCGCGCGCGGCGCCGATTGGGTCTGGGGGTCCGAACCGATGTTGAGCAGCAGCACGACCACCACCGCCGCAGGCATCAGCAGGAGCGATAGCTGACGGAGATCGCGCCCAAGGCAGCGAAGGTCCTTCAGGAAGTAGGCCCTCGGGGGCGACGGCATCCACCGGAGCACGCTCTCCCAACCCATTCGGCCGCGTGCCGTCGCTAGCCTCGCGCCCGCGGCATCCTGGGCTCCCACCCATCCGCGCCAGTGTAGCGTCGCCGCTACTGCCGCGCCGACGACCATCGCCGCAGGCGCCGACAGGCACAGCCAGATAAGCGGTTGGTAGGCCTCCGGGTAGCCGGGCTGCGACGACACCACCGATCCTGCCCACGCCCACGGTCCCGTCGAGGCCGCCGGCGACGACAGCACATCGAGCATCGTGCGGGCGGCGCCCACGGCGACGCCCGGTTCGTGGAGGCGGCGCGCCGCTACGCTGAGGCCGATGTAGCCGGCCGCCAGGCCCGTAAGACCCACTGCACCGATCAGGTCGCGCATTCGGTTGGCGGGCAGAAATCGCATCATGACGATCGCGCAGACCGACCCGATGGCTGTCGGTAGGACGCAGAACGCGGTGAGAGCTAGACCGGACCTCAGCGCGTACTCGAACGAGAGCAATCCCCGCGCATGGGCGTAGGCGCCGACGACGGGCAGTCCCATCATCGCGAACAGCGACGCGTTGGCCACGGATATGTCAACGAACTTCGCCACGAACACGGAGCGCGGCCTGACCGGAGCGGCCAGGAGCAGGTGCATTTCCAGGTTGGAGTAGAGGGCGTGGAGCGCCACTGTCATGGCCGAGAGGACGAGCATGCCGAATGCGCCCAGGAGCGCGAACGACGGCAGGCGCTCGGCCAGGTGTCGCACTCGGGAGGGGGTGGTGGTCTCGTCAAACAACGGGCCGAACAACTGGGCCGCGGCCCACGACATGGAGAGCGCGACCACGAGAAACCAGATCGGCGCAATGCGGGCCCGCACCCGGTCCGGCCTCCGGGCGCGTGTCAGCATGTT
>Ga0194127_10006597_pt1 | contig 13111 bp, 14 predicted proteins | sample TA2KigC100mmetaG_FD_148624 | JGI IMG/M metagenome (GOLD analysis project Ga0194127, IMG submission 148624) | Freshwater microbial communities from Lake Tanganyika, Tanzania - TA2015036 Kigoma Deep Cast 100m | ecosystem: Environmental > Aquatic > Freshwater > Lake | place: Tanzania: Lake...
TTTTTTTCCGCCGCGCGTGTGTTTCCCTGTTCTGTGTAGATGCCGCCCAGTTGAAAATAAGCATTCGCGGACTGCGCATTGATCTCGAGCAGTTCGTTGAGTGTCTCGAGTGCTTTTTCGGGCTGTTTGAGCCGACTGTAGAGTGAAGCAAGGGTGAGCAGGGTTTCCTCATCACCGGGCCGCTCGGCCAGCAGCAGCCGGTATTCGGAGATCGCGGCCCCGGTCTGGTCCTGTGAGCTCAGCAGCCGTGCCAGAAAACGGCGCGCCTCAAAAAAATGCGGATCCTGTTCGAGAACGAAGCGGCAGTATTCTTCAGCCTTGTCCGGCTCTCCCAGAATGACGGCAAGGTGGCTCAACTGAAGCAGGATATAGGGGGAACCGGGAGCCAGTTCAAGTGCGCTGAGATATAAGTCGCGGGCGCCGGCCCAGTCACCGTTGTTGATGCTCAGTTGCGCTGCGAGAAGGTAAAAGTAAAAATCCGGGGAGGTGTGCGGGAAATAGGTATCCCGGCTGCGAGCATCCGTGGCCGGAGCAGGCGATGTGGTTCGTACCAAAGGCGCGCAGGCCGTCAGCATCATGATGAGCACAGCGCTTGCGAGTGCTGCTGCCTGCAGGAGTATGGGGTGTGCGTTGGTCCGCATGGATATGTATGTGCGTAAAAAACAGCTGTACAGACTTTTTAAAATAATCTACCATATTCCCGCTGAGAAAAACAATCCCCTGCAGGCAGCGCGCGACAGATACTGTTATAGAGTCCGGGTCGACAACATGCGTTTTTTAAAGCGTCACGCCTCAAAAATGCTTCTGGCCGCGGCTGTCCTCATGCTTGCGGGCGGGCTTGCCGCCGGTGAGCATAACATGTTTTTCACCTACGCGATTGTTATCTGCCTGAACTGTATCGGCATCGGATAGAGGCGCAATGAAGCTAGCTTTTTTTCAGCGGCTTTCCCAGCTCTGCAGCGTACTTCTCTACAACGCCTACCTTGCGGGTTTTGTGACGGGCTCGATTTACCAGGGCCCTCTCAAGCTGATCCCCTGTCCGGGCTTTAACTGCCATTCCTGTCCGGGCGCGCTTTTTGTGTGCCCGGTCGGCGCGCTGCAGTTTTTTGCCGCTTACGGGCGCTATTATCTTTCTCTGTATATCCTGGGTTTTATTGCCCTGCTGGGCGCGGTGGGCGGTCGTTTTATATGCGGCTGGGCATGTCCGTTCGGCTTTCTGCAGGATATGCTCAACAAACTGCCTGTGAAAAAGTTCAAAATACCGAGGCGGCTCGAATACCTGCGGTATGTCATACTTGTCGGGGTGATTTTTATCGCGGCCGCTGTCACACGGGAGCCGTGGTTCTGCAAAATCATCTGCCCGGCAGGAACGCTTGAGGCCGGCATACCGCTGCTGCTGCTTAATGAGCATCTGCGCCATATGATCGGCCCGGTTTTTATTGTCAAGCTGGTGCTTCTGTTCGGATTTCTGGCTTGGATGGCGGTTGCAAAGCGCCCCTTTTGCAGGGTGGTATGCCCGCTGGGCGCGCTGTATGGGCTGTGCAACCATCTGAGCTTTGTAAAGATGGCTTTCAACAAGAAAGCCTGCGTCTATGACGCAACCTGCGCGCCGGCATGTCCGGTTGACCACCGCATGTATCGCGACGATCCCAATGCATCGAGATGCATCAGATGCCTGCGCTGCCGCTCGGTGTGTACACCCAAGGCAATTCATATTACTGCCGGTCAATCTTCTGATCCGCCCCGGGAGTCCTGCTGAGAGGCTGATCGCACGCATCTGAATCCGATCGAGGGGCTTTTCTGGTCCGGGCTGTGTTTTCCGCGCCGGGCGCATTGCAGGAACGGTTCATCGTTCATCCATGAGCCACCGCGAATTACCTTATAGTCACCGTTGGGCGGCCCCTGCGGATTGACACCTGCCCCGCTGCGGTAATAATCGGCACTGTACCAGTCCTGGCACCATTCCCAGACATTGCCGGCCATATCATAGAGGCCCAGTGCGCTGGGTTCAAAGCTGGCGACAGGGCGCAGTTCTTTTGCGCGCAGATAGGATTTGTAATAGTTCGCCTGCTTGAGCTCAAGGCGGTTGCCATACGGAAATTTTTGTCCGGTCATGCCGGAACGGGCGGCTTTCTCCCATTCGGCTTCCGTTGGCAGGCGATTGCCGGACCAGGCGGCATAGGCGGCCGCGTCATGCCATCTCACAAGCACCACCGGGTGGTCAGCGGTCCCGGGCGGGTAATCGCTGCCGGTCCAGGTGTACGGCGCAGCCTGCGGGGCATCAGAGTGCGGCGGTGCGTGCCCGGTTTCCATAACAAAACGCCGGTACTCGGCATTGGTCACCTCGCAGCGGTCGATATAAAAGGCCGATACATACACTGTGCGCACCGGCTGTTCATCCGCAGGTGCGCCCGGCCCGTCAGAACCCATCAGAAATTCGCCTGCCGGGATAAGCACCATGCCGGCGGCGTGCCCGGCCGGTCGGGGCTTTGCTTCATCGGAACAGGCGGATATGCTCAGGCACAGGGCCGCAATCATGGCCGCCTGCAGGGCACTACTGTGCACCGTACGGTTTTTCCCGATCGGGAGGAGTGTTCTCAGCATGATCACATGCTCCTGGCGTGGAATGCGAAGATGTAAAAAGGATACTAACTGATTGACTTTTATATAAACATATGGTTTAAATAAACCTTATTTTTAATCCAAACCTTATACTACCTGAATATTGCACGGTGACCTAAAGTATAAACCGTCATACACATCGCTTGGGTTTTTGTATGAAGAAAAACCATCTGACATTGATTATCCAGCCGACCTGCGCAGGGGTCGGCTCCGTAAAACACAGGAAAACACTTTCCTTCCACGTCCGGGTGATCCCGTGTTTTTTTCTTATGTGTATTCTGCTGGCTGTTTTCGGCATTAGCGGCAGCTGGGCGATTTTTGAAAACCGTGCTCTCAGGCAGGATGTTGCCAGCCTGCAGGATTCAATGAGTGATGCCTCCCGGATCGCAGACAAGATTGCCGCAGCGCGCACAGAGGCGCGCAGGGTCCGGGGGTTCCTGGGTGTTGAAGCCGGGTATGAGAACTTTAATATCGACGACCGCCTTGGCATGGGCGGCATCGATGCCGAGGAGGATGCCGGCGACGTGAGTCCGCTTGATCCAATGGCGGAGCTTGAAGCCCTGGCTGACAAGCGGCCTTTGCATGTACAGGTTCATTCTTTGCGCACAGAGCTGGCTGAGCTGGGCTCTATCCTGTCGAAAATGTCGGCAACGCTCAAAAACCGGCCGACGATTGTGCCGGTCATGGATGACGATATTTACCTGACCTCCGGGTTCGGCTGGCGCAAAAGCCCCTTTACCGGCCTGCGCCAGTTCCACAGCGGGGTTGACATTGCCGGCCGCAAGGGCGCGCCGATTGTGGCAACCGCTGACGGTGTGGTGAGCAGCGTCGGGTACGACCGCCTGCTGGGCAATTACGTATGGATCAACCATGACGGGCGTTTTGAAACCGGCTATGCACACCTGACGAAGGCAACCGTTGAAAAAGGCGAGAAGGTGCAGCGCGGGCAGGTTATCGGCCTGATGGGCACAACCGGCATGTCAACCGGCTACCATCTCCACTACGAAGTCGTGGACAACGGCAAAAAAATAAATCCCTATCATTTTATCCTCAACCGCGAAGACCTCAGGCTGAACGCCTCGCGGGGATAGCCCGCAGGCTTCGTTGCACGTATCTTCTCAGCAGCTTCTCTAGGCAGGCTGTTGAAAAACGCCCATCTGCTGCGTTGTGCTCATCATTCGTCACTGCGGCGTACGGCAAAGTACGCCTCATTCCTCATGATTTCGCACGCCTTGCATCTGCGCATTTTTGAACAGCCTGTATAAAAAGACTTTTTCAACACCCTCCAGCGGCATATGCCGCTTTTTGTTTGCCCTCCGGAGCAGCTGCATCCCTGACACTGCCTGATGGCTACGGGTGCATTTTTTTATAAATGCAGTAAAGTGTGGTCATCAAAATTTAAAAGCACTCTGCCTTTTGGGCTGAGTGCGTGCTGAGTTGGCGGGGCGATCCCGCCTGAAGTTGGAAGAACCTTCGGAGAGACAGCTCGGTTCCGGAGGGCCGACGGTCTTATTGATTTCCGGAATCCGTATCCGGCCGGGTAAGCCCGGTTGTATCAAACGGCGGATCAGCGGCTGCGGTCTCGGGCATGAACTGCCGTGACAGCTCACCGGCCTCCCGCAGCAGATCTTCGCGCGTAATAATGTTTTTTTCGATCAGCAGGTTCACGAGCGCGCTTTGCAGCAGGGTCTGGGTGTTGACCGCCTGCCGGGCCGCAGCTATCTGCTCTTCGAATTCCTGCTTCAGCGAGGTGATAACGAAAATCTGCGCAATGATCAGGGCGCACACGATAATCAGCAGCAGACGCGGGCGGTATGAGGCGGCCATTACAGTCCCATCTTCTTTTTGAAAAATTCCATTGTTGTCACGATGCCCTGTTCAAACGGCACCTTCGGCTCCCAGTTCAGTAGCTGACGTGCCTTGGTGATATCGGGCTGGCGCACCTTGGGGTCGTCCTGGGGCAGGGGCTTTTGTTCAATCACCAGCTGCGTGCCGGCGATTTTCTGGACGTGTTCGGCAAACTGCATAATGGTCATTTCATGCGGGTTGCCGATGTTGACTGGCTCGGTTTCGGCCGAAAGCAGCAGGCGGTAGATGCCCTCGACCAGGTCTGAGACATAGCAGAAACTCCTGGTCTGTGAGCCGTCGCCGAACACGGTCAGGGGCTGTCCGGAGAGGGCCTGACCGAGAAAGGCCGGCACGACCCGGCCGTCGTTTAAGCGCATGCGCGGGCCGTAGGTGTTGAAAATGCGCACGATGCGCGTTTCCACCCCGTGAAAGCGCTGGTAGGCCATGGTGATGGCTTCGGCGAAGCGCTTGGCCTCGTCGTACACGCCGCGCGGCCCGATCGGGCTCACATTGCCGAAATAGCTCTCGGGCTGCGGATGAATCAGCGGATCGCCGTACACCTCTGAGGTCGAGGCCAGCAGCAGGCGTGCTTTTTTATTTTTGGCAAGTCCCAGGGCCTTATGCGTGCCCAGCGAGCCCACTTTCAGGGTCTGGATCGGCAGCTCGAGGTAATCGATCGGACTGGCGGGCGAGGCGAAATGCAGAATATAGTTGAGCGGGCCCTCGACATAGATGTATTCGGTTACATCGTGATGAATGAAGCGGAAGCGCTCATGGCCGATCAGGTGCGCGATATTGTCCATGTTGCCCGTGATGAGATTATCCATGCAGATAACCTCGTGGCCCTCATGAATAAATCGGTCGCATAAATGACTGCCCAGAAATCCTGCTCCGCCGGTGATGAGTGTGCGCATGTGTTTTTTACTCCTGCTTCCTGTGTGTCTGTTTGTCAAATCTGCGCGATATAGTCGCGCAGGGCTTCGCGCCAGTGACGGATATGCAGTCCGCAGTCCCGGCTGATTTTAGAGCAATCCATTGCTGAAAACGCCGGCCGTCGCGCCGGGCGCGGTATCTGCGCCGTGGAGATCGGCACCACCCGGCTGTTGATGCCGGAGAGCGCGACAGCCTCGCGCGCGAGCTCAAACCAGCTGCACACGCCCGCGTTGCAGACGTGGTAGATGCCGCGCAGGTTTTTTTCAAGCGCAATCCTGAGTATGGCTGCCAGGTCCGCTGCGCTGGTGGGGCAGCCGCGCTGATCATCGACCACCTGCACTTCCGGCTTCTGGGCCGCAAGCCGGCAGATGGTTGTAATGAAATTTTTCCCGCCGCGGCCGAACATCCATGACGACCGCACGATCAGGTAGTCTTCGAAGGTTTCCTGAATCCGCTGCTCGCCGGCCAGTTTTGACTGCCCGTAGACCGACAGCGGGCTGGCCGGATCGGTTTCGAGGTACGGCTCCTGCTTGCACCCGTTGAATACGAAATCGGTGCTGATATGGCACAGCCGGGCGCCGTGCGCGCGGCAGGCGCGGGCAAGTATGCCAGGGCCGTCGGCGTTGACCGCGAACGCCGTATCCCGGTCCGTCTCCGCGCCGTCAACATTGGTATAGGCCGCGCAGTTCAGCACCCAGTCAGGCCGGTGGCGATCGAAAAAGGGCATGACGGAATCAATGTAGCGTATGTCGATGTCCGGGTGGTCGCAGAGTACAAGCTCGTGGCTGCCCTGAAACGCTTCAATAGCGTCACGGGCCAGCATGCCGTTTGCGCCGATAATTAACAGTTTCATAGGCGGTATTCAGATAACCTGCTCAGAAATCTGCCGGAAAGTAACGCTGCCGCACGTGCGTTCCGGTAGTATTCGTACGCGCTTCAGCGCTGCTTATACCAGCGCTCATGGAATTCGCGGTACGCGCCGCTTTTGACCCGCTGCCACCACTGGGCGTTGTCAAGATACCACTGGATAGTGGCGCGCATGCCGGACTCGAAATCATGGGCGGGCTGCCAGCCCAGTTCCTGCCTGATCTTCGTGTTGTCGATGGCATAGCGCCGGTCATGGCCCGGACGGTCGGCCACGTGGCGGATGAGCGACTCGGGCTTGCCAAGCTGCTGCAGGATGGTGCCGGTTATCTCGCGGTTGGTTTTCTCCGCGTTGCCGCCGACATTGTAGATCTCACCCGGCCTGCCGTGATGCAGAACCGTGTCGATCGCGCTGCAGTGGTCTTCAACGTAAATCCAGTCGCGCACGTTGAGCCCGTCGCCGTACAGCGGCAGATGCGCATCCGCCAGCGCGTTGGTGATGAACAGCGGGATCAGTTTTTCAGGGAACTGATACGGGCCGTAATTGTTCGAGCACCGTGTGATAAGCGTTTTAAGGCCGAAGGTTTCATGCCAGGCGCGCACGAACAGGTCGGCCGAGGCCTTGCTGGCGGAATACGGGCTGTTTGGAGCAAGCGGCGTGCCCTCGGTGAAAAGGCCCTTGGGCCCGAGAGAGCCGTAGACCTCATCGGTTGATACCTGCATATAGAGCGGAACTTTGTTGCGCAGGGCCGCATCCAGCAGAACCTGCGTGCCGAGCACATTGGTTTCGACAAACACGGCGGCATTGTCGATGCTGCGGTCAACATGCGATTCAGCAGCAAAATTAATGATAGCGTCGAAACCTGCCGACAGCAGGCTGTTGACGGCCTGCCGGTCGCGGATGTCGCCACGCACAAAGCGGTAGCTGGATGACTCGGGGATGTCGCTCAGGTTTTCCAGGTTGCCGGCATAGGTCAGCGCATCGAAGTTGGTGAGTGCATACTGCGGGTGCCGGGTGTGCATGCAGCGGATAAAATTTGAGCCGATAAAACCGGCCCCGCCGGTGACGAGCAGTTTCATCGCGGATGCCTTTCATGTCAGAATCATGCGGGCGCATGTAAAAAATGAGCGCACAGGTTACTGCAAAGCCCCTGCAACATCAAGCATTTTTATCGCTTGCGGCCTGCATGGCCGCTTCAATTACGCGCCATACCTTGTCGCGGCCTTTCCCGCTGACCGCGGAAAACTCGATAATGCTGTCCGTTTCCAGGAATTCGCGCCAGTGCCGCAGGCTGCGGGCGAGCTGAGCGTTTTTAAGCTTATCGGTTTTTGTGATGACAAGCACCCAGGCTATGGCGTTTTGATCAAGCCACTGTACAAAGAGTTTTTCATCATCTGTTCCCGTGCGGCGCGCATCCACGATCAGCACCAGCAGTTTCAGGCCGGCGCGCTGTTGCAGGTAGTCCTGTATCAGTTTGCCCCAGTGCCTTTTGACCTCAAGGGGAACTTTGGCGTAGCCGTAGCCCGGCAGATCCACCAGAAAGAAGGCCTGGTTGGCCAGAATAAAATTGATGGACTGGGTCCTGCCCGGCGTTGAGCTTGTTTTGGCGATGCCGCGGCGGTTCAGCAGCTTGTTGATCAGCGATGACTTGCCGACATTGGAGCGGCCTGCAAATGCTATTTCGGGAAGCCCCGGCGCAGGCAGGTCGGCACATTTGAAAAAACTTTTATAAAATTCAGCTGCGTTGATTTTCATGTGCGCTGCTTCGTCTCCCGTGTGAAGATTTCGTTGTAGGCTGTCTGGCAGCGCAGGGTCAGGGCGCCGGGCCGGCCCGTGCCGACCGCTGCACCGTCAAGCATGGTCAGCGGCATGATGCCGGCGCCTGCATTGGTTAAAAAAATTTCATCAGCGCTTCTGAGTTCTTCAGGCACGATATCGGATTCAGTGCAGGCAAGATCGAGCGTGCGCGCGATTTCAAGCACGACCGCCCGGGTAATCCCTGGCAGCGCGCCTGCGCTGAGCGGGGGTGTGCGAAGCGCGCCCTTGCCGACCACAAACACATTGCTGGTGGCGCCTTCAGCCACGCAGCCGCTGTGGTTGAGCAGCAGGGCCTCGCGGTCGCCACAATCGGCAGCCTCCAGGCGCGCCATGATACTGGTGAGATAGTTGAGGCATTTTATCCCGCTCAAGGGTGAGGTTTCATCGCGGCGCAGCGCGACGATCCGGGCGCTGACACCCGCAGCGCTGCGGGTGCGGCTGTCATGATCCATGGGTTCAGCAGTAATCAGCACGCAGGGCGCGTCAGTTGCAGCGGGTGTCGGGCCGGGAGGGCCGTCGCGAAACGCTATTATTTTTATTGTCGCATCGCTCAGCGCATTTGCCCGCAGCAGCGCGCCTGTGGCTGCTGCCAGCTGCGCAGGGTCCGGCAGCGGTATGCGCAGCAGGCGCAGGCCCGAGCACAGGCGCTCAAGATGCTCAGACAGCCGAAACACGCATCCATTGCTCGAGCGCATGGTCTCGAATACCCCGTCGCCGTAATGCACAGCGCGGCTGAGCGGGCTGATCGCACAGTCGCTTTCCGCATACAGTGATCCGTTATAAAAAACAGCTCTGCTCACAGGCCTCCCTTCGGGCTCATTCCAGCCGGAGCGACAGATCGCCGCATACGATTGTGTGATCGCAGCCCCGGAGGTCGCGCACGATCAGGCTGCCATCCGGCAGGATGGCGCGGGCGATACCGTTCAGGACATCATCGCCGTTTGTAATCGTGACCCGGCGGCCGATCATTATCGCATGCTGCTGCCAGAGCTGCCGGATGTGCTCACCCGCATCTCCGGCTCCGGCTGCATACAGCGAGTCGAATTCCTCAAGCAGCGCGATGATGAGCGTGTTGCGCTCATGCCGCGCTCCGGTAGCATCCCGCAGCGACACGGCCGTGTGCTCCAGTTCCGGACGGCCGGCCACGGTGCTGTTCACATTGAGCCCGATGCCGATCACCATGAACTGCATGCCCCCGGAGCCGGCCTGGCCCTCGGCCAGGATGCCGCACAGTTTTTTCCCGTTCAGGAAAATGTCATTGGGCCACTTGATGCCGCAGGCAACGGCGCATACGCGCCTGAGAGCCAGCACCACTGCGATCGAGGCGATCATTGTCAGTCTGAAGGCCTGCGCTGGGGCCAGTTCAGGATAGACGATGATGCTTGCCAGAATATCTTGGCCTGCCGTTGACTGCCAGCTGCGGTCAAGGCGGCCGCGGCCCGCGCTCTGCTCATCGGCCAGCACAACCCAGCCGTGGGCGTCGCCCTGCAGGGCGAGCGCGCGGGCGGCCCGGTTGGTCGAGTCGATGCACGGATAATAGATAATGCGCTGTCCGATGCTCCGGCCTGTCAGGGCATTTTCAATACGCTGCGGCTGGAGAGCATCGGTGGGTGTCATATGTGCGCCGGTACATTGGATCTAACGGGCTGTTGAAAAACACCCGTCTGCTGCGTTGCGCTCATCATTCGTCACTGCGGCGTACGCTAAAGTACGCCTCATTCCTTATGATTTCGCGCGCCTTGCATCCGGGCATTTTTGAACAGCCTGTATCGGGTTTTTCCCGCCAGCCTGCTCAGCGATTCTATGCTTTCCCCGTACCCGTCCCGAAGCGTATGTATTGTATGACAGCATGTGCGTCAGCTGCAAACAAAATATGCTGACCGGCTTTCGCCGGGAGCTGTTTTTTTGGCTGTAGTTGTGGTAAGGTGTGATTTTTTATCCTACATGAAAGCGGCACAGCAATGATTACCGTACTTGATTACGGGGCCGGCAATGTGCGCAGCGTTATCAACGCCATTGAGCGCGCCGGAGAGTCCGTGCGCATCGTGGAGCAGTCCGGTGATATCAGCGCGGCTGAAAAGCTCGTGTTTCCGGGCGTGGGCAGCTTCGGCTCCATGATGCACATCCTCAACGAAAAGGGCTATGTTGCGCCGCTGAAGGCCTATCTGCGCTCGAACCGCCCCTTTCTGGGGATTTGCCTGGGCCTGCAGGCCCTGTTTGAATCCAGCTCCGAGGCGCCGGGCGTGAGCGGGCTGGGCTTTCTCGCCGGCACGGTGCAGCGGCTGCAGGCAGGCTCATGTGCCGTGCCGCATATCGGCTGGAACGGCATCCGGGTGCAAAAGCCCGGCGGCCTTTTCAGCGGCCTTGCGGGCGATGAAAAGTTTTATTTCGTGCACTCCTATCATGTGGTTCCGCACGATCGCGGCTGTGTTCTGACTGAAACTGATTACGGTTCCAGCTTTACGAGCGCAATTCAGCAGGGCAATATTGCAGCCATTCAGTTTCACCCCGAGAAAAGCGGCGCGGCCGGGCTGCGCATTTTTGAAAATTTCATTGCCGGCCGCAGCAGCGCCTGCGTGCCGGAGCGCTGTCCGCGTGAGACACGGCTTGCGCGCCGTATTATCGCCTGCCTTGATGTGCGCGCTGATGACCGGGGCAACCTCGTGGTGACCAAGGGCGATCAGTATGACGTGCGCGACGGGGGTGCGGTTCGCAATCTCGGCGACCCGGTGGAGATGGCCCGGCGCTATTATGAGGAAGGCGCCGATGAGATCACGTTTTTGAATATCACCGGATTTCGCAACTGTCCCCTTGCCGATATGCCCATGCTCGATGTGCTGCAGAAAACATCGCGCCATGTGTTTGTGCCGCTTACCATCGGCGGCGGTATCCGTGAATACCGTGACGAGGCCGGTTGTCTGCACACGGCCCTTGACGTGGCCGCGCAGTATTTCCGCTCCGGAGCCGATAAAATTTCAATCGGCAGCGATGCGGTCCTGATTGTCGAGGATATTCTCAAAACCGGCCGTACAACCGGCTTGAGCTCGATTGAGCAGATTGCGCGGGTGTACGGCAGCCAGGCTGTCGTGATTTCAATCGACCCGCGCCGGATGTATGTGGATTCACCCGATGCGGTGCCGCAGCATGTCATTGCAACCGATGCACCGGGCCCGCGCGGCGAGCGCTGGTGCTGGTATGAGTGCACTGTCCGGGGCGGGCGCGAAGGCCGGCCCGTGGATGCTGTAACGCTGGCCCGGGTATGCCAGGAACTGGGGGCCGGTGAACTTCTGCTCAACTGCATTGACCGCGATGGAACCTGCGGTGGCTTTGATCTTGAGTTGATCAACGCGGTAAAGGCGTCCGTCAGCATACCGGTCATCGCCTCCAGCGGCGCTGGAAGCGCGGAGCATTTTGCCGAACTGTTTGTGCGCACCGGGGCTGAAGCTGCGCTGGCTGCCGGCATTTTTCACAGGGGTGAAGTTCCGCTTGCGGCTGTCAAGAAACATCTCGCGGGCCGGGTCGAAATTCGCACATGCGGCTGAGACGCGCTCCTGTTTTTTTTTCTTGAATTTGGGCTGATTATCTACTATAAGGGGCGATACATGCTTATACACAGCCTTTTTGAACGTTGTATTAACCCATAGAATGAGGAGGAAACGTATGACCGAGGATCTGAAACCCCTGACCAAGGCACAGGTTGTCACCGCGCTTGCCGAAGAACTCGCGCTGAAGAAGACGGAAATTGCCGGTTTCTTTGACGCACTGACCGATCTGGCCTACAAGGAAACCAAGAAGAAGGGCGCGTTCGTGCTGCCCGGTTTCGGCAAGCTGATCAAGGACAAACGCAAGGCCCGCATTGGACGCAACCCTGCGACCGGCGCGGAAATCAAAATCCCCGCCAAAACCGTGGTGAAGTTCCGGCTGCAGAAATCCTGCAAGGACGCGATCGTACCGGCGAAAAAGTAAGCATTTCCTTATTGAGCATACCACAGGCCCCTGCGCCCTTTACGGCTGCAGGGGTTTTTTTGTTGAGCGGTTCAAAGTTGATGAAGTCGTAAAAAATCAGAAAATGCTAAGTGCAGTCATTCCGGCGGACAGGCTGTGTCGCAATAGCCAAATACGTCATTCCGAACGAATGTGAGGAATCTTAAGTAGATGATTTTCCTGAACCAAAGATTTCTCCCGGAGCCTGCCCTGAGCGCAGCCGAAGGGGTCGAAATGACCGCAACAATGAATTGCGACACAGTCTCGCAGGCTGGAATCCAGGTATGTCAAATACTTACAAAGACACTGGACACCGGTCTGAACTTATCCGCCGCGGCAAACCGGTGTGACGACTTTGTGCGGGACTATCAACTCTTGACCTTGTTCAGTGGACTTGATTATGACTTCGAAGTTTCAGGCAGGCGGTTGTAAAGGGAGGCAAGACGGCGCAGACGCTGCATGTGCGCCTCGGTCAGGGCATGTGCGCGCAGCTTCCATGACCAGTTGCGACCGTCCAGCGTGCCGGGCCGGTTCATGCGCAGCTCCTCGCCGTAGCCAAGCACATCCTGTGCAGGGATGATCGCCATGCGTGCGGTCGACTGCATGGCAAGCCGTATCATGCTCCAGTGAAAATCGCTGAAGCCGGCTGTGCCGATATAGTCCATGACATAGGCGCGGGTTTTGTCATTGATTTCCGTTCCGTAGAACCAGCCGTTGGTCGTGTTGTTGTCGTGCGTGCCCGTATAGACGATGAAGTCCGTATCGCGATAGGCATGCGGCAGGAAGCTGTTGCGGCTGTCGCCGTCGAAAGCGAACTGCAGCACTTTCATGCCGGGCAGGCCGGCCTGCGCACGCAGCTTTTCTACGGCCGGAGTAATGATGCCGAGATCCTCGGCGATCAGGTTCAGTTCCCCCAGCACCGAGTTGAGATGCTTGAAAAAAGCAAGACCCGGTCCCGGCACCCAGCTTCCTTTAACCGCAGTTTGCGCATCTGCCGGTATCGCCCAGTAGGATTCAAACCCGCGGAAATGATCAATGCGC
>Ga0194127_10006598_pt1 | contig 13111 bp, 6 predicted proteins | sample TA2KigC100mmetaG_FD_148624 | JGI IMG/M metagenome (GOLD analysis project Ga0194127, IMG submission 148624) | Freshwater microbial communities from Lake Tanganyika, Tanzania - TA2015036 Kigoma Deep Cast 100m | ecosystem: Environmental > Aquatic > Freshwater > Lake | place: Tanzania: Lake...
GGGGCCGATGGAATACCACAGGGTAATAATTTCCAGGTCAGCAATTCAGGCGCCTGCATGAAATATTCTCCTGTTGTCGCATATAAAGAAAACGGAAATTTCATCATCGTTTGGAATGATGCCGATGAAGGAGGTTATCATAAGCCCATAGTTTCTCCCAACCTACCGGAAGATTTGTCAAATAAAAATAAAGGAACCGAGCCGGATGTTTATGCCCAACTCTATTTGAATGACGGAACTCCGTTTGGCGGAAATTTTATGGTTAATGAAGAACCCGGATTCACTTATCAGGAATATCCCTCTGTTGCAGTTGATGCAAACGGCAACTTCATAATAGCCTGGCAGGACGACCGCAATGATTTTATAAACATCTACCTCCAGCGGTTTCTTAATGACGGAACGCCTTCAGGAAACAATTTTCCTGCAGAAGACTATTTATTTCTTTATGATCAGTTTAGCCCTTCCGTTTCGATGGATGGGGCAGGCAATTATACGGTTGCCTGGCAGGATTTACGCAACGGGAATTTCGATATATTCTGCAGGCAGTTCAACAATAACGGTACACCTTTAGAATCCAGCTTTCAGGTGAATACTGATACAAGTGCGACATATCAGTTCAGTTCCTGTGTTTCTGTCCAGAACGATGGCAAGTTCGTTGTCACCTGGACAGATTGTATCAACGGTTCAAAGGATGTCTTTGCACAGCGGTACTGGAGCGATGGACTTCCATACGGAAATAACTTTATAGTCCCCGGTAGCGTTGCCTTTGAACAATCGTATCAAAATGTTGTGCTGGATAATAACCTGATTTATTCGACCTGGCAGGATAACAGGGAAGGTCAGTATGGATACGATATCTGGGCCAATGTACTTGACTGGGATGTGGGAGTCGGGACTGCCAATGATCCGATATCAGATAATGGGAATCATTTTGGATTATCTCAAAATTTTCCCAACCCATTTAAAACCTCAACAACGATCTCATATACCCTCGAAGTCGCGGGAACGATTCAGCTTGAGATTTATGATCTGCGGGGGAGATTGGTCAACTCGGAAGATTATGAATTTCAGCAAGCCGGGATTTACGAAATTAAAGTATCGGGTATTGACTCGCATGGAGGAGTTTACTTGTACCGGGTGATTTCAGGCGTAAACATCTCGGAAACCAGGAAAATGATTATAATGGAATAAATAAAAAAAGATGCTGTCTCAAAAGTTGGTTTCTCGCGAAGATCGCTAAGTCATACGCAAAATACGCAAAGATAAAACAGCTTTAAATGAATCCATTCGCAATCTTCGCGACATATCTCAGCGGACTTTGCGTGAACCATTGCTAACTTATGAGACAGTCTCGTTTTAAGAGTTGTAATCCTCAGAAATAAAATATGAGGATTATCTATTATTCCGGCACCTCGCTCCATACCCCCTCATTCAGTATCCAGAAATCATTTTTGTCAATGTTATTCACTTCACCATCCAGGTTAAAATCCTTAGTATTATATCCGCTCATAGCTGCCTGGTTTGTCCAATCGGCTTTATCAGTGGCACTGATGGTTCCATCTGCATTGCCATCGGCTGAATACATCCCGAAGTTTCCTCCACCCAAATCTTTTTGCCCTGAATTATAAGCCTGTCCTGCTCCGTTCGTGAAATTATAGCTGTAAACTCCACTGGTTTCTATCAGAGGAACTGCTGACATGACAGCCAAATGGTTCCTGTGATAAATCACTACAAACAAAGAATGTTGAATTGTTAAATTGTTAAATTGCTGATTTCCTGTTCCATCGAGGTTTCTGATTGATCCATCATTCATAAGGAAGGCGGCCTGCCGGGCGATGGCTGTAGCGGCGATGGCTGAAGCTGCGGAAGTCGCATCGCGAAGCTCAATTAAAACCCAATCCACAACACCGGATGGAACAATTGTAACGGTTTCTGTTCCGGAATAATTCCAGGGGGAAGTATTGTAGGGCTGGGCTAACGGGAAACCGGTTAAACCGGTTAAATCGGTATTCATGTCACTGCCATTGAATGGGCCTTCAAGAAATAATTGAATATCCACCTCGATTCCTGATTGCCCTGATTCATGAGCGATAGCTGCATCGAAAATTTCATTGACAAGTTGAGGGGCAACCAGTTCGGTTGCAGCCGCATTGGGATGGCTGTCCCATGGTCCCGCCGCATAATATGCCGGAAGGAAACCATTGGCATCAGCAAGTTTATGAAAGAAATCAAAGACAAAAACATTGGCAGGGAAGCTCCCAAAAAGAGGATCGAGATCGGCTGCGAGTGTATCTTTTGCCCACGTGCAAAACCAGTCGGAATAGGCGGCTTCGGTCGGATTGGTCGAATACCATTCGAGCGGTGCATTGGTCCATATTACAAAAAAATTATCCGGATGGTTTTCCATTTCCCTCACGATATGCCTCCAATGCCATTTGTAATTGGCAATGGTTTTATACCAGGGATTTAAAGTATCTTCATCCGAACCGATGGCTTCGATATTCGAGCTTGGAAAGCAGGATTTGATCATGATGATTGGATTCCAGGAAAAATAGTCTGAGATGACCTCCGGATCATCCGCTTCAAAAATCGTGTGCCAGGTGTTCCATTCGTTATCATTCCATCCGGGAAACCATGTTTCATCCATTGAAACGGCATCTTCACCAGTATATCCATGAGCAATGTTATAGAGATTCATTTGCTCGGGAACATCGGTTGAACTTCCGTTCGGACCCCAGATACAGCCACCGGTTGAATGATGAAGGAAAATACCGCTGCGGAATTGATTCTGTCCAAAGACGGTTGTTATTGTTGCCAGTGAAATTATCACAATGTTGAATGTTTTCGTCATAGAAATAAAATCTTAAATGAAAAAATAACTGTTTTAAATTGCATAATTGTAAAAAACTACCTACAAGGCGATTTTGATAGTGCAGTATTCTGATTCAGAGTTAACTTTTAAAATGCAAACTCCATGAGTACCCGGTTTTCTTAGTGTACAGACGCTTTGTGTTGATCTTGCTGTATTCAGACGTCTTCCATTTACATCAAACAGGCTGACGGTAAATGCTTTTCGCTGGGATGAATACACTTCAATATTGCCATGGGTAATCCTGAAATGAATATCATCCTTTAACGGCGTTTCCGATACGGTCAGCGAACCATCCCATCCTGCCATCCTTGCAGCCAGCCACCAGATCGCTGCGCCTTTTTGCCGGCACGACAATTCGTTGGCATGTGCGCAATCTTCCCCGTAATATGCAGGATGTTCGGCCGGAACGTTTGTGCCCTGGTGAGAATATGTATGTAATTCTCCGTTGTGCCAGCAATCGATGTCGGCAAAATCGAAAAGGATTTTATTATTTGCCGAGCAGTACTGCCTTATCGCCTGATTTCGAAGGTGCCGGTTGTATCCTTCCGCTCCGGTTGCCTGGGCATTGCCGGTAAAATAAATAAACCGGACGCCAGTGTTTGCAGCTTCAAGATCCGTCATGGCATTCAGGTAAGCCTGTACCTGCATTGCGTCATAATAGTCAAGCTGAGTGCACCATGCCCAGCCCGAGACATTTAAAACAGGATTTTCATTGAGTGTGCTTTGAGTCAGGAGCAATCCGTCCCCGGTTTCCCAGTATAGATCCGGCGTAATATAGGTCTGACCGTCCTGCTGACCGTCGAAAATACTGAAGGCGTCAGGATTTACCCAAATTCCACCATAAGTAACCTCATGAACCAGGAAAGGATAATCTGCCAGGAGATGATCCATTCCAAAGATCAGTTGTTCGCCATGCGATGTATGGGCATAATGAAAGTACAGATTTTTCTGAACGCTGTCGATCCAGTTTTGCGGTATAGCAAGCACATCGGTACAGATGTGATCGGTTATAAGTCCCTGAGCAATAGCACTACGAACCAATAGGTTCATAATGATGATAAGAAGAAGTAAAAACCTTTTCATGTTGAGTTAGATTTTGTGATTCACAATTTTATTCATTATCAAATCTTAATTTATACAATCCACATTAAAAGGGTGCAGGCAGTAATTGCGACGATTGAACCCAGGAAATATCTTTCATATCTCCGGGGGATTTCACCCAGACTAATCCTTACAGCCAAGATAACAAGTATTCCTGCATCAGAGGCGATCAAAATGACCGGCGTACCAAAAAATATTGAAATGACAAACAAAGCCACCAGGTTAATGCAAGCCGTTATAAAAGTCAGTTCGATTTTCATGCAGCAATTTTACGGAAAACCGAATGAACAGACTTGTAACATCCGGTCAGAAATGTTGGAAATTAATGTAAGAAAGGGCTTTCGAACCTTATTTTACATGTCTTTGTCGTTTTTGTCGAGATACTCGGCAGGCGAAATCCCAAAATGTCTTTTGAATGTTTTGGAAAAATATGAGGGATCCGAAAATCCGAACTCATAAGCCGTTTCAGAAATATTGCCCCGTTTGCTTTTTAAGTATTCCGCAGCCAGGTTGAGCTTTACGAGGTAAATAAAACTAGTTGGCGTGCATTGCATTTCTTCTTTTGTGATCCGTTGCAGCTTGCGAAGTGTAATGCCGAGGTTTTGAGCGACTTCTTCGGAATTCAGGCTCTGAGTGCTGTTTGCAGCGATAAAGTCTGTCGCTTTTTGAAGCAGCTTTCGGTTTATGGAATCTGATGGGTCAGGATTTTTATCACCCCTGATAAAGAGAAATCCGGCGGGCTCCAGTTCGGTTCGGGTGGGGAGTCGCTTCATACGCTTTACACGGTACAGAAGGAATACCATAACGACAAGCGTGATAATACTCAATCCGATGAAGGTAAAAAGCCATTTCTTTTTTCCTGCGGCAGGCAGCGCTTCGAACCAGCCCGGATTGCCGGAAAGTGTAACTGTTTTCCAGTAACCGGGATAACCGAAATTATTAAAGCCGGTCCAGCTAAAGGGCCTTAACATTGCCTTCCCTCCCGGCTCATCGTATTCGCTCAGAAAGAAGTCGTTATCATTGTTGCAAAGGTCAAGCCTGAATTTCATCCCGGATTCGGGGACAATCCCGATGGCTTCGAAAGGTATTCTCACTTCGATGGTAAAGCCCTCATCGCCAGAGAGATTGTCATTAACGGTTCCCGACAGGCTGACAGCTTTTTCGAAAAAAATATTCAGTCCATACTCTTTGGGAACGCTGAACGAAAGGCTGTCCTGTAGCTTCCGGTCACCTTTGAAAATGATGTGGTTCGGAACAATATCCACAAGGAACTGGTAGTCGTTGAGATCCATCTTCGACCTGCTGTCATACTTTGTATCAATGTATATCTCAATCCCGTCATTCAGAAAGGTTTTTGGATTATCGTTCCCTTCACGGATTTCAGCCATCAGGTGCCTGTCATCGACCCGGAAGGCAAAATACAAACCTGTCAGGTTCCAACAGTACATGACTTGGACGGTATTTCGGGAGCGGGACGACGGCGCTTTGTTAGCCATTTTTTCCATTTCGCCTTCGAATGGAAATTCCTCAGGAGTATGAAAAAATAAGGCGGTATCGCTGAAAGTCACAACTTTGTAATCATGCCAGTCGTCAGTTTTACCGTCTATGCGGATGGTTCCTGATTCATAAGGAATGTCGGTCAGGACATCGGTAATTTGGGCCTGAGTTAAAAGTGATCCCTTTAAAAGAATGAAAACAATCGCGAGCGTCCGATTATTCCTTCCTTGAACCGACATAACATTTCTTAATTTTTTGCAATGTTTACTGGTGAATCAGGGTCAGGGTTACCAAATTGCCATCCGATGATTGGCATCATTGATTTCTGCGAAGCCTGATATTTTCAAAAACATCCCTGATTCATTCAATTTTCCAAAAGTAATCTCTATTTTTAATATGTTTGCAGTTAGGAAGTTGAATCACTAAAGGTTAATCGGTTTAAACGATAATAAAGTGAATCCCATAAATTGCAAGCAATAATCGAAATCATGAGCAACATCATCGAGTTGGATCACATTACCAAGAGCTACGGCAAACAGATCGCGGTTAACGATTTGTGCCTGAACGTTCCGCGCGGAAGCATTTACGGTTTTATCGGTCCCAACGGATCGGGAAAAACCACGACAATCCGAATGATCATGAATATTCTGTACCCCGATTCGGGAGAAATCAGGATCTTCGGCAAGGTTCAAACCGGGAGCTATCTCGAAAGGATCGGATACCTCCCCGAAGAGCGGGGCTTGTATAAGAAAATGAAAGTAAAAGAACTGATCTGTTTTTATGGGGAGCTTAAAAAAGTTGCCAATCCTTTGCAGGAAGCTGACTTATGGCTCGAAAAATTCAGCCTTTCGGATGCCGGAAATAAAAAAGTGGAAGCATTGAGCAAGGGTATGAGCCAGAAGGTGCAGTTCATTATCACCGTGATCAACAAACCGGAAATCATCATCCTTGATGAGCCCTTCAGCGGGCTCGACCCTGTGAATGCCGATATTATCAAACAGGCGATCCTCGACCTTCGGAACAATGGCTCGACAATTCTTTTCAGTACACACGACATGACGGTGGCTGAAAAAATGTGTGATTTCATTTTTATGATTTATAAAGGTGAAAAAGTGTTGGATGCTACGCTCGAAGCGATCCGTAATAAATTCGGCGAGGATACGATCCGCCTTCAAACAGAGGACGGGACAAAAGCTTTACAAGGCATAGGTGGCATGGCAACCGTTAACGATTTCGGTCAGGTCCAGGAGATCAGGATACTTCCCGGTACCGACCCGATGCAGATTTTAAGGGAGGTGATGCCGCGGACCCGGATCAAAAAGTTTGAAATATCCTCCCCTTCATTGAACGATATATTCATCCGAATTGCAAACCCTGATAAAACAAGCAACCATGAATAAAATACTGATCATTGCCAAAAGGGAATATAAGGCAGCCGTTAAAACACGGACCTTTCTCGTTTCGCTCATTCTCCTGCCGGTTTTTATGGGCGGAGGCATGCTTGTATTTTCCCTGTTCAAAGACAAGATTGATGTTACAGACAAGAAAATAACCGTCATTGATTACACCGGTCAACTCGGACAGCACCTGAAAGATAAAGCCGAACTCTGGAACCAGAACAATATATTGAACGAAGAAGGAGAAAAAATCGCTCCCTGTTATTATATTGACTTAATCCGGCCGGACACCACCGCCCCGTTTGCGCAAAAATTTGCCCTCAGCGATAAGGTTCGCGGAAAAGAAATCCATGCATTTCTTCAGATCGGCAGCGATGTGATCCATCCGAAGCCGGGGGAAGAGCAATCGGGAATATTTTATTATGCGGAGAACGCCGCGCTCGATAAGGTAAGGGAATGGATTAGCAGCAATCTCAACAACCGTATTCGTGAACTCCGGCTGAGTGAGCTTGGCATAGAACAGAAAAGAATTTCCGACCTGTTTCATTGGGTAAGTACTGAAAGTATGGGTCTGCTGACCGTTGACAGCAAAACAGGTGAGGTAATTGACGCCCTGAAGAGCAGTGAACTGCAGACCATTCTTGTGCCCTACATCCTGCTCCTGCTGATGTTCATGATGCTGATGATGTCGGCTGTCCCGTTATTGACGGCAGTTATGGAAGAGAAAAGCGAGCGGATCGCGGAAGTATTGCTGGGTACGGTCACACCCTGGCAGTTTATGATGGGAAAAGTGCTTGGCAGCCTGGGCGTTTCACTCACAACCTCTGCTATATATATTGCGGGGGCAGTATATACCGTCAATAAAATCGGGTTCGGCGACCTGATCCCTTATCACATCCTGCCCTGGTTCTTTGTTTATCTTTTCTTCAATATCATCATGGTAGGATCCATCATGGCTGCCCTGGGAGCTACCTGCAATAACTCCAAAGATGCACAGGCAGTGCAATTTCCAGCCATGCTGCCCATCATCATCCCGCTTTTCTTCATGATGCCCGTCATCATCGATCCCCTGGGGAAACTGGCAACCGGCATTTCGCTTTTCCCGCTGTGGACGCCCATGCTCATGCTTCTCCGGCAATCAACATCTGTAACCATACCCTTATGGCAACCGATAACCGGATTAATCGGTGTAATGGTCTTTACTGCTATATGCGTTTGGGCAGGGGCGCGGATTTTCCGGTCAACCATCCTGCTCCAGGGTAAACGACCGAAAACAGGGACGTTGTTAAAATACCTCATTAAAGGTTAGTGAGTCAAAGGATCGCTTATTCTGATCCGACCGGATTTATGATCCTGTTAATGATCCAACGGCAATAGCTCGTGTTCCCAAAGGTTTTATTCCGGAACCTGCGATTGCTCATTCAAGTTCCACAGCCACTGCTCGTTCTTATCCTGGTTGCTCACCTGCGAATTCAGGTTCATGTCGCCCATCAGGTAGCCTCGTGTGCCTGCCTGCAGCGCCCAGACATTTTCAATATCTTCCGCCATGACCTCACCGCTTGCATCGCTGTCGCCGGAATACATGCCATAAACCGCGCCTGTAAGATTCTTCTGTGCATCGGTTCCGTAAGCCTGCCCGGCAGGTGTAGTGAAGTCGTACGAATAAACTCCGCCAGAGCCTGTGAGCGGATTTGCCGACATCACAGCAAGATGGTTCCTGTGGTATATGACTGCGAAGAGAGAATGTTGAATGGTTAAATTGTCAAATTGTTGGCTGCTTGTTCCGTCTAAAGAACGGATATTTCCATCGCTCTTCAGGAAGGCAGCCTGGCGGGCGATGGCTGTAGCGGCAGTGGCAGTGGCAGCGGAAGTGGCATCGCGAAGCTCAATTAATACCCAATCCACTGTGCCTGAAGGAACGGTAATAACGCTTTCGGTTCCGTTGTAATTCCAGGGGGCAGAATTATATGGCTGGGATAAAGGGAAATCGGTTAAACCGGTTAAATCTGTATTCATGTCACTGCCGTTGAAAGGTCCTTCGAGGAAAACGCTCAGATCAAGCTGGAATGTATTTGAATTTTGAAATTCATAGGCGCCCATATCAATGATGCCATTTGAAATCCTTGGATTTCCTGCAAGATCAGTCGGAGGTAGCGATAATCCCGTCGTATCCGGTATTCCGGCATCAATACAGGGCGAGCCTCCTCCGAGGTCGAATAGACCGTTTAAGGTCCACTCGAACATAGGATTCTCATTAATATTTCCGGTTCCGGAGTAGGAACCTTCAATATCGCAATATTGCGCTGTCACCGAACCGCTGCTAATGGTGATCTCTTCAGGCGAATTGTCCCATAAAATACTGTTGAGGAATTGAAGGTTTGAATTAAAGCTGTAAACCGCTCCCCCATGTCCACTGCCGTTCGCAGAGTTTTGTGTGATCGTTACATTCGTAAATGTTGATGCACCACCGTATGATGCAATAGCACCGCCATGGCTGTTTGCTGTGAGGTTGTTGTCGAAAAGAATGTTGAAAAAATGGAGGTCAGCATGGTAAAGATAGACTGCGCCTCCTGAATTTGCCGTATTGCTCCCGATTATACAATTGGTAAATGCCGAATGTGTCTGGCCGCTGGCATAAATTCCACCACCGTTAGCATCGGCGTGGTTTTGCCTTATTTGCACATTGTTGAATGCCGGACTGGAATAATAATAAATCCAGACTCCGCCACCACTCCCGAAATAGCCTGTTACATGCGACGGTGCGTCGTTGCCTTGAATCACTGAATTATTTACAGAGCCATTGCAACCCCAATTGAAATTCAAACCTGCTCCCTGGACGGCTGTGTTATTATATACCGTCAGGGAGTCAAAAAATACGTCGCTGTAAAACTGAGTACAGATGCCTCCGCCATTGTAAAGCGCAAAATTGTTATAGATCATTGATGATACGATTGAAGCATCGCAGTAATTATTAAGCATGATCCCTCCGCCATGTTCATTCACCGAATTGTCATGAACTTTAATATCGTAAATCTGTGGGCTGCAGTAATCCTTACAATAAATCCCACCGCCATGCCTGGTGGCAGAATTGTTTTTAATCTCAACTTTAGTAATATATGGGGAGCTATGGTTTTCAAGTCTTATAGCGCCACCATACTCGCTGTAGCCACCCTCGAAAGTGAGACTGTCTATCGTAAAACCATCATCGTGGTAACAATATAATAATTGATTTTTTTCTTCGCCATAAATTATGGATTCATTAATACCGGCACCCTTCAGCGAAACATAATCCCGCCAGTTGACCGGGAAAACTTCGCCGGTTGCTCCCTCAGAGTAAGTTCCTTCTGCAAGGTGAATGATATGGGGATTTCCGGCATCCGCCATAATTTTCATACAAGCCATGTGCATGGTTTTTAAAGGATCGGATGGAGACAACCCGGTGTTTTCGTCCGAACCGGTCATGGCAACATACAGGTCGCTGCTCACCTGGCTGATCATCGAATTGCTTTTGGTAATATTAAAATTCTGCAAAGGATAGGCAAAATGCTCATTAATGGTTTGAACCGTGAAGGTGTCAACGACAATTTGCTTTACATAGCTTGCATTCCCGGTAAAAAATAAGTCGAGACCGGCAGCGCCTGCATAATTGAGATAAATATCGGATTTGTTAACAGGGTCGAATGTACAGCTTCCGTGCTCCACTATGTAAATGCCCCCGCCGAACTGGTCGGCACGGTTATGATGGATCGAATTCCCTGCTGAGTGAAAGTTGGAGGTATGCACATAAACAGCGCCTCCGTCAGTAGCTTTATTATTCCGGAAAAGATTGTTGATTAGATTGATGCCCGTATATACGCCGAAAACAGCTCCACCTGTCGGAGCCTTATTATTTTCAAAGGTGTTACCCATAAACTTCGGACCTAATGTTCCGCCAATATATACAGCGCCACCCTGGTTCGTAGCCTTATTTTTATTTATAAGAGAATTACATACACGCACATTGCCTGAACTTGCAAAAAAAAGCGCTCCGCCCCGGTCATAGGGGCTTGACCCGTTTGCGTTTCCAAAGGTTACCCGGCAATGATCCATCCGTGAGGAATCGAGCCCATTGGTGATGGTGTTGATGAAGCGGATTCCCTGCCAGCCGGTCACAGTATCAGAACAGGCAAAACTGATGCGGCTTGCTTCCGTTCCTTCGGCCACCAATCTTCCGCGAACTTCAAGGCGATAATCACCTTTGAAGATCAATGAAACACAGGGTTCGATGACAAGTTCATTAGTTACAGGTACAACAAGATTTCCTGTGACAAAATACGGACTGCCATCGCAGGTCAGAGTACCATTGATGTTCCCACCTGCCAGAGTTGTAAAGTTTTGCTCAAAGGGAAATGCACCCATGTCTGCCCATGTTCCGTCAGGATCGAGAGGGTAGAAGGGATCACCGTTATCAATAGCCGGTGACTTGTTTTCGTCTGGCAACGGATAACCGTCCCACCGCAAATGATAATCCCATACTCCGGGATTCGAAAACAAAGGATCTGCCCGGAGTAATCCCGTTCCAGTCCAAGGACCATGCTCGATGATAGAATAGCGCGAAATCACGGTACAAGCGCCTGATGTGTCGATATCAGAATGAACGTTATCCCAGAAAATCGAATTCGTAAAAGAAAAATTTCCACTGTTGACATAAACTGCTTCACCATCAGGATCGTCATTATTGTTGGCTATCGTTACATGTGTAAGTACAGGGTTGGCTGAATAAACAGCAATTGCATCCCCCTCCTGTGCAAAATTGGAATGGATCAGCGTCCTGTTTATTACCGGGTCAGAATTCGAAAAACAAAGAATACCTCCTCCGGAAACGTCTGCCGTATTATTAAAAAGTTTAACTCCGTTTAACTCCGGGCTTGACTCCATCATATATATTCCTCCGCCATCCACATGTGCCGAATTATTGCGAATGACAACATTTGTAAGTTCAACATCAGCATAATACAAACCCATCCCGCCACCAAACCGGGCAATGTTGAACCGGATTGTGTCCTCGTCAAAGGAGGCATTGGAATATTCGCAGGTAATGCCTCCTCCGTTCGACCATGCGCATTCGTTATTTTCAATCAGGTTATGGTTAAATATTACATCGGATTCCGACAAATATATTCCACCCCCTTCCGAACTGGCTGAATCATTAGCAATCACACATTCTGATATCCTGATATCAGAATTTTCCATACAGGCAATACCCCCTCCCCAAGAGGCCGAACTTTGGGTAATCGTGCATTTGGAAAGAGAAACTTTTGATGAGTTTACACAAGAAACCGACCCTCCATACAGGTTATCCGGCACATAATAGTTTGTAATTATCCCTCTTCCGTCTTCAAACTTGCAATAGGACAACTTTGAACTGTCAGCAGAATAATTATTGGTGTTCGAAAAGCTTACTCCCCGGGTTCCCACCTCCGGCCAACCTGAATAAAAATAGATGGAATCGGCTACAGTTCCTTGTGCATCCAGCCGTCCCCCTACCTCCAGTTTATATCTTCCATTATAAATTACCTCTACGCCCGGTTCGATAACCAGCTCGTCGCCAGGATCAACATAATGATTATAGTTGATGAAATAAGGACTTCCGGCAAGATTCCAGGTTCCGCTGATATGAGCATTTTGGGGATAAATATGAACGCAGGCACATTGATAGTCGTCGAAAACATATTCGTTGACTTCAAAATTATCCATGAGGTACCAGCCGTTATCGGAACCGCGCCATCCCCAGTTGCAATGGTACATATCGCCGTCAGTATAGGCATCCACAACCCAGGCATGTCCGGCTTCCTCATCAATGTCATATGCTCCGTATATGATAGGTCTGTTCAGATTAAGCTCCTCGTTCAGCAAATCCGTCCATAAGGAGCCGGCATAAGATGACCTGTTCAGATCATTTACAGCTTCATTAAAATAGAAATAGGTTTCCAGCGCATAACTGATATCATTATTACCCCAGCCTGATGCTCCCGATACATCCGGGCCGAAATCCATATCCACAGAAACAGCGCAGTTATACATAAGCTCAGCAAGATCATCCGAGTAGGTCGTAACAGTATCGGGCATGTTGTCGAAATTGTAAACGGCTGAAGAAAAGTCGGCAGACTGCGAGCCATATTCCGGGTGCGACTCGGGTGTGTATGAATGGCTTCCTGTGCCATGCCAGGGATGCTGCCAGTAATTGAGAACCTGAGCCATAAAA
>Ga0194127_10006607_pt1 | contig 13097 bp, 7 predicted proteins | sample TA2KigC100mmetaG_FD_148624 | JGI IMG/M metagenome (GOLD analysis project Ga0194127, IMG submission 148624) | Freshwater microbial communities from Lake Tanganyika, Tanzania - TA2015036 Kigoma Deep Cast 100m | ecosystem: Environmental > Aquatic > Freshwater > Lake | place: Tanzania: Lake...
CCTCGACAGCGCCTCCGCCGAATCCGACAAGGAAGACGAGGCCGTCCGCCCGTGGAAGATGGGTCGCGGTCCAGAACAAGGGCGACGGGTATTCGTGCCCGAACACCGGGTGCCACATGGGCGACTTCGTGTTGGAGTAGTCCACGATGAACATCAGCGGCAGCACTCCCGGGAGCTTCCATCCCGCGCCGGGGAGTCCGGCCTTGTTCTGCTCGCATTGTTCGCGGGCTGGGAAGGCGAGGCCGTCCTGCCAGGGGAACGGTCCGGACGCCTCCTTGGCCCACACGAGACCGGTCAGGTCGTCCCGGGCGGTGCCGTCGCCGAGGTCGGTAGCCGCGAGCACGCCCGCGGGGAAGTGCCCGTCCTGGCCGTAGTAGTCATCGCCAGGCGCGATCGTGGAGCAGTCCACGAGGCCCTTGTCGTTCCGGCACTGCCACACTCCGGTCGGGGGGACGCGGCAGCGGCAGCCGTCATGGAGTTGGTAGCCGGGCGGGCACTCGTCCGGCTCGACGCAGGTCGTGGGGCGGCACCTGCCCGACTTGCAGACCGTGTCGCCCGTACACGCGCCGCAGTCGCCGCCGCAGCCGTCGTCGCCGCAGTCCTTGCCCGTGCAGTCGGGCTGGCAGGTTGGGTCGGCCGGCGTTTCGTCGCCCGGCGGGGCGTCGGGCGGTTCGGGGGTGTCGGCGGCGGCGTCCGAGCCCGGGATTTCCACCTGGGCGTCAGCGGCCGGGCCCGGACCGGACCCGCCGCATCCGGAGCTGACGATCAACGCGAACGCGGCGAGCCGCGTTGCGAGCATTCCGGGTTGCCTCATGGTCGTCATCCTCCGTTCGCTGGCCTCCGCTCACGAGCCTTCCCTCGCGGGTCACGGCACCGTGCGCACGCACCTCGCCGCGTCGGCGGCCGAGAGCACGTGGCCATACATGACGCCCGAGTCGAAGCCCACGCCGTACGCGTATCCGCCCGGCACCGGCGAGGGCCACGGCGTCGGCGTCGAGGTCCAGAACCACGAGGACTCGGGACAGTCCGCCCCGAACGACGCCTCGTCCCATTTCGGACACGAGGGGTTCTCGTCGGCGACGAGGGAGCGCAGTTCCTTCGCGTTCGGCAGCCGCCAGCCCGCGCCCTTGTCCAGGCAGGCGCGCAGGGCCGAAGGCCAGTCGCACGCCGTGCAGGCGGGGGTCTTCTCCCCTTCCAGGCCGGTCACCCGGTCCAGCGCGCTGGCGCCGAGGTCCAGGTAGCGGCCGGGGGCGCGGCCCGGGGCGCGGCCGGGAGCGTCGTCGGGAGCGCGGTCGGGCGGCGGGGCCGCGCGCACGCAGCGCACGCCCACCGTCAGGTACTCGAGGCCGATGTACAGCACGCCGCCGATGCCGAAGTCGACCGCGAACGGCGTGGAGCCGGGCCACGGCACGGTCGTGGTCCACAGCGTCGTCGCGTCCGACGGGCCGCACTCCGAGTCGCCGAACGCCGGACCCCACATCGGGCAGTCCGGCCGGGAGAAGTCGAGGAGCGCGAGCAGCTCGGTCACGTCCGGCAGGCGCCAGGCTGTGCCGGGGAGCCCGGGGAGCCCGGCGTCGCCGCAGGGGTTCCCGGACCGAGCGGACGGGATCCGGACCGCCGCGGACCACACGAGGCCGGTCAGGTCGTCGCGCACCGTGCCGTCGCCGAGGTCCGTTGCGGCGAGCGCGCTCGACGGGAAGTGCCCGTCCTGACCGTAGTGCTCCTCCCAGGGCGCGACCTCCGCGCAGTCGATGAGGGGGCCCGCCGCGCCGCGGCACAGCTCGACGCCGGTCGGGGGGACCCGGCACCGGCAGCCGTCGTGAGCCTGGAGGCCGGACGGGCACTCGTCCGCCGTGCAGCACGAGGGGACGCACGCGCCGAAGGCACACGCCAAGCCGGCAGCGCACGGACCGCAGGTACCGCCGCAGCCGTCGTCCCCGCACACCTTGCCCGCGCAGTCGGGCGCGCACGACGACTCGTCGTCCGCGCCGTCGGCGTCCGGCGGGCCGGGATCCGCTGCGCCGGTGTCCCGGGCGTCCCCCCCGACCGCGTCGGGATCGGGCGCCGGATCCGCCGGGAGGTCCGCGGCGTCCCGAAGATCGGCGGCGTCACGGAGGTCGGCGGCGCCGGGGAGGTCGATCGCGCGTGGAGTGTCGGGTGCGCCCGGTTCCGGCCCGCCCGGGTCCGACCCGCCCGCGTCGGGTCCGCCCGCGTCGGGTCCGCCTGCGTCGGGTCCGCCGCCGCCTGCGCCGCTGCAAGCGGACAGGACGCCCGCGATTGCTGTGCACGCGATGAGCGTCGTCCGCCTCATGGGTCCTCTGCTGCGGCGATCGTCCGGGGAGGAGCGTACCGGCCGGACCTGCTCATGTCAACCGGGTTCCCGGCGGTTTCCGGCGGTTTCCGGCGGCTCCCGGCGGCTCCCGGCGAGGCGCTTCGGCGGAGCGCCCGGGCCGGCGAGCGGGGGGATCCGTGCTATGCTCCACCCGGCAGTCACGAGCCGCAGCGGTGCGCGACCCGGCACAGCGTTCTGCCCCGCGTGTCCCGGACCCCGCGCCGGCCGCGCGCCTGCGGGCGTTGTGCTCGTTCCGGTTCCTGTGGGACCTGGGCGAGGCGGGGTTCTGGCGGCTCCACGCCGCCGTCCGGCGGAAGGCGTGCCGGGGCGACGCCGATGCCCTGCGGACGCAGCTCGACGCCGAGTACAGGTGGAGGCTGTTCCGAGCCGGGTTCATCGACTACCTGTCGTTCCCCCACCGCCGCGGCCGGCCGTCGCCGCTGGACAGCCGGGCCGTCAGGATGTTCGCGGCGTGGCTCGCGGGACTCGTCGCGATCCCCGGGATCGGGCGGATCGAGCGCGCGCTCGCGACGTGGGAGATCGCCGCGGTCGGCGCGCTGGCGCTCGATGGGCGTTGGGGAGGCACCGCGGCGTGGTCGGCCATCGACGACGAGAGCAAGGTCCGTGGGGTGCTGTCGGATCTCCGCCGGCAGGGCGACATCGCCATAGTCTCACGGCCGACCGACGTGTGCCTTGCGTCGGGATTTCCCAATCCCCCCCCATGTTACGCGGTTGGCCCCCGAGCCGCGGAGGCCGGAGGCTGCGCGACGCGCTCCGTCAGCGCCCGCCGGCGGCGCGGCAGCGTGCGGCGCCTTGAGGGCTTGGGCATGGGACGGGGACGGGTGCGGGCTTGGGTTCGGGCACGGGGTCCGCAGGACGTCGCGCCCGTCTGGGCGCGGCGTGCTACGGACATACCTCCGGGATGGTCCACGTCGACGCGGCCGGGCCGCCTCCGGCGGGGTCGGTGCCGCCGAACAGGACCGCCTGCCGGCCGAACGGGTCGAACGCGGCGGCCGGGCCGGGGAACAGCGGCGGCGGGGCGACGTCGATCTCCTTCAGGTCGACGCTCCCGTCGCCCTTGATCACCGCCCCCAGCGCGCGCGGGCCGGCCGGCGGCAGGTAGAGCACGTGCCCGGAGTCGCGGTCGAGCAGCGCGACCCCCCCGGCGCTCTCGAGCAGGGGATGCATGCCGGCGACGACCCAGGCCGGCTTGTCGGGGTAGAGGACGGACAGGTTGCCGTCCGGAAGACCGCCGAGCACGAGGAGGCGCTTCCTGGGCGCGTCCCATACCGCCGCGTGCCCCCGCCGCGGGTGCGGCGGCGCCGCGACCTTCTCCCAGGTGGCCGCGTTCTTGTTCGTCGCGAGCCGCCACGCGTCGCCGAGCGTCTTGCCAGACACCTCGCCGCCGTGGAGGAGGAAGCGGCCGGGCTCGCCGGTCCACGCCATCACGTGCCCGCTCCGCGGCCCCGGGCCGTCCGGGAGCGCGTCGAAGCCGGCGCCGTCCGGCCGGATCCGCGCGAGCCCCCCCGCCGGCACGCCGACCCCCGGCGGCCCGTCGAGCCCGCCGTGCAGGAAGGCGATCCCGCTCGACTCGTCCACGGCCGCGGCGCCGTCCACCGAGGGGGGGGTGCTCCCGGCAGGAGCGACCCGGACGAACGTGCCCGTGGTCAGCGAGAGCGACCAGACGTCCGTGGCCGGCTCCGGCCCGCCCAGGTCGTCGGTCCACCCCCCGACCAGCCAGGCGGCGCGGCGGGACGGCACCACCAGCATGCGGCCGCCGGCGCGCGCCGGCGGCACGACCTCGAGCAGGTCCTGGGTCCAGCCGGACGTGGCCGGATCGAAGCGCAGCACCCCCGGGATCGCGCCGCCGTCCCCCCCGATGCCCGAATACAGCCAGGCGGCCTCCCCCGCGCTCGCGAGGCCCGGCAGCCGCGCCGACGGCGAGGTCCCGGCGACCTCCGCGAGCCCGGTCGCGGGCCGGAACCGGATCACCTCGGCGGCGGGCGTGCCCTTGACGTCCGCCACCCCGCCGACGAGCAGGATCGAGCCGTCCGGGAGGACCGTCACGGCGTGTGCCGCGCGGCGCGGCAGGCCCGCCGACAGGCCGAACGGGCCGGTGACGGCCCCGTCCGGGGCCACGATCCGCAGGTCGGGGAGCGGCACGCCGGTCGCGTTGTAGCCGCCCGAGATCACGATGGATCCGTCCGGAAGCGGCGCGAACGCCGCCACCCGGGCGTACGGGACGGGGACGACGGACGAGTCGGATGCGCCGGTCGCGACGTTCGCGCGAACGCGGCGCGCCCCGCCGGGCAGGTCGGTGCGGATCGCGTGGATCGAGCCGTCGGCCGGAACGAGGGCGGCGCCGACGCTGCCGGTCTGGGGCACGGACACGGGCAGCTCGGTCCAGGCGCCGGTCGCGAGGTCGTATCGCCATGCCGGCCCGTCCGGGGCGACCTCGGCGAGGAGGCCGCCGGCCAGGATCAGGCCGCCGCCGGCCCCGTCCGCGAGCAGGCATGCGCCCGCGCGCGCACCTGGGTTCGCCCCGTTCGTGCCGCCGGGTCCGACAGGCAGGCGGAAGAACCGGTGCGCCTGGATGTCGTATCGCCATAACCCGGGGAGCGCCTCGATCGGGTCGCCGTCCGGCGAGGTCCGGGAGGCGCCGCCGTAGGCGAACAGGGCCCCCTGCTGCGGGAACGCGGCGATGGCGGCCCAGGCGCGCGGGCGGGGCCCGCCCGTACCGACCTCGAGCGCGATCGGCCCGTACGCCTTGAAGAGCCCGTCGTCCACCGAGCCGTCGCAGTCGTCGTCGACCTGGTTGCAGGTCTCGGCCGAGGCGTGGACGTCCGTCGAGCACACGGCCGCGCCTCCGCCGCAGACCACGACCCCCCCGGCGCACACGCCCGCTCCGCAGGGGTCTCCCACGCCGGACGGCCCGAGCAGCGGGTCCATGTAGAACGAGTCCTCGTCCGTGGGGCCGTCACAGTCGTCGTCGAGCCCGTCGCACGCCGCCTCGGACGGGCCGGAGTACCCCGGCACGCCCTTCCAGTCCCAGGCGGGCCGGCCGTCGCGACAGACCAGGACCGCCTCCGCGGTCGCGACGGCGCAGACCCCGGCGGGCTTGCAGTGCGCGGTCGGGGAGCCCGCGACCTTCGCGTCTTCGTCGACCTGCCCGTCGCAGTCGTTGTCGAGCCCGTCGCACTCCTCGGGTGCGGACCCGTCCTCGGGCATGCCGGGGTCGGTCGAGCAGCCGGGCTGCGCGTCCGGCCCGCACACGACCGTGCCGGCCCCGCACTCGCCCTCGCCGTCGCAGGGGTCGCCGACCCCGATGCCGCGCCAGTACAGGCCTTCGTCGGTCTCGCCGTCGCAGTCGTCGTCGATGCCGTTGCACGTCTCGGTCCCGGAGCGGTCGGACGAACCCCCGGGACCGGTGGAGCAGCGGGTGGAGGTCCCGTCGGGCGCGCACTCGACGACGCCCGTGCCGCACGCGCCCCGGCCGTCGCAGTCGAACCCGATCGGGATGCCCGAGAGCGTGAACCCCTCGTCCGTCCTGCCGTCGCAGTCGTCGTCGAGGCGATCGCAGCGCTGCTCGGTCGCGGCCCAGCCGGGCACGGCGGAGTAGTCGCACTCGACGACGGCGGCGCCGGAGGCGGTCGGGACGCAGGTGGCGCGCACCGCGGCAGGGCTCGCTCCGCACACGCCGTCGCGGTCGCAGGCGGCGCGGGCCAGCAGCTCCGGGGCCTCGTCCGGCACGTCGTTGTGCGGGTCGTCCTCGTCCGACAGGCAGTCCCGGTCCGGGTCCTCGGTGCCGCTCTCCAGCGCGTCGATCACCCCGTCGCCGTCGGTGTCCGGCGGGTCCTCGAACCGGCCCGCGACCTCGTCCCAGTCCGGCGTTCCGTCGCCGTCCGTGTCCGGCTCGTTCGGATCGAGGCCGAGGCGCTTCTCCACGTCGTCGGTGATCTTGTCGCCGTCGGAGTCCCGCAGGTCGGCGGACGTCCCCCCGCACCCGAAGAGGGCGGCGAGGAGGACCAGGAGGACGAGACGTGTCGCGGGCACCCGCAACGCTTGACCCCGCCTGCGGCGGCATACCTCTTCCGCAACCATGGACGAAACTTCAACTTCCCGCGGTCCCGGCGAGAAGGTGACGTCTTTGCGCAACCCCGGCGAGGACGTGACGTTCGAGGTCGACCCGGCGCGCGGGGGGGGGCGGCTCGACGTCACGGTCGCGGCGATGGCGCCGGGGGTGTCGCGGTCTGCGGCGCAGCGGCTGATTACGGCGGGGCTCGTGCTGGTGGACGGGAGGAGGCGGCCCCAGGGGTTCCGCGTGGCGCCGGGCGCGGTCGTGCGGGTGTCCATCCCGCTCGCGCCGGAGCGGCCCCCGCCCGGTCCGCTGCCGGGCGAGCTCCATGTCCTCTTCGAAGACGATCACGTGCTCGCGATCGCGAAGCGGCCGGGGCTCGTGGTGCACCCCGGCGCGGGCCACCAGTCCGGCACGCTCGTCGACCTCCTCCTCGCGAGCGGCCGGAGCCTCTCCGTCGTCGGAGGCGAGGACCGGCCGGGGCTCGTGCACCGGCTCGACCGGGACACGTCCGGCGTCATGCTGATCGCGAAGACCGATGCGGCGCACGAGGCCCTGTCGCGGCAGTTCAAGGACCGCACGATCCGCAAGGGCTACCTCGCGCTGGTGCTCGGGCCGCACCTGCCCGACCGCGGCACGTTCTCGTCGTCGTTCGGCCGCCGCGCCGGGGATCGGAAGCAGTTCACCGGCCGGGTCGCGTCGGGCCGCGAGGCCGTGACCGAGTACCTCACCCTGCTTCGCGGCGGCCTGTGCGCGCTGGTCCTGGCGCGGCCGAAGACGGGCCGCACGCACCAGATCCGCGTCCACTTCGCCGAGGGCGGCCACCCGATCGTGGGCGACCGCGTCTATGGCCGCGCGTACCCCCGGCCGGGCAGCCGGCCCGAGGCCGAGGCCGAGGCCGTGCGCCGGATCGAGCGCCAGGCGCTGCACGCGTGGGCCATCCGCTTCCGCCACCCCGCGACCGGCGAGCCGGTCGAGGTGAAGGCGCCGCCGCCGCGCGACCTGCGCACGGTGCTCTCCGCGGTGTTCGGCGAGGAATGGCCGGAGGCGCTGCCGGGGGACCCGTTCTTGTAGGGCGGGCCTGCCCAGGCGCTCCGGCCGGCGCGCGGTTCGACGTTCGCCTGGTGACGTCGCCAGATTGCCCCTGTCAGATTGCTCCTTGTGACTCCACAAGGACCCTTGTATCGTTCGCGCATGGAGCAGATCCTCCTGGCGTGGATCGGGAACACGGATCTCCGGTCCGCGGCCGGCGCGGAGGATGCCGGGATCGGCCCCGTCGCGCAGGCAGTTGACGCACGCGAGTTCGATCGGATCCTCCTGCTTTCCGACCACGAGGCTTCGGCCTCGGGTCGGTTCCTGGCCTGGCTCGAGCATCGGGCGAAGGCTCCGGTCGAGGTGCTTCACGCGCCCCTCTCCGGCCCCACCCGATTCGGCGAGATCTACGAGGCCGCCGTCCGGGCCTGTGAGGCCGCGTTGCGCCAGGCGCCGGCGGCGGCATTGACGTTCCACCTGAGTCCCGGGACCCCCGCCATGGCCGCGGTCTGGATCATCCTGTCGAAGACGCGATTTCCGGCGGAGTTGATCGAGTCGTCGCGCCAGCACGGCGTCCGGACGGCTTCTGTGCCGTTCGACATTTCCGCGGAGTTCATCCCGGATCTGCTGCGCGGCACCGACGCGCGTCTGCGCGCCGCGTCGGCGGAACGGCCGCCGGAAGCTCCCGAGTTCGATGACATCGTCCACCGAAGTCGTGTCATGGCGCGGCTGGTCGATCGGGCGAGACGGGTCGCGCCGCGCTCGGTCCCGGTGCTCATCGAAGGCGAGTCCGGCACCGGAAAGGAACTGTTCGCCCGCGCGATCCACCGGGCCAGCCCCCGCCGGGATGGACCGTTCGTCGCCGTGAACTGCGGCGCGATTCCCGCCGACCTGGTCGAATCCGAGTTGTTCGGCCACGAGAAGGGGGCGTTCACCGGCGCGGCGACGGCTCGGAAAGGCCGCTTCGAGGCCGCGGGCGGCGGGACCCTGTTCCTGGACGAGATCGGGGATCTCCCGGCAGCCGCCCAGGTGAAACTGCTCCGTGTCCTCCAGGAGGGAGAGGTCACGAGGCTCGGAGCGCAGCGTCCGGTGTGCGTGGATGCCCGCATCGTCGCTGCGACGAACCGCACGCTGCTCGACGAGGTCGCCGAGGGGCGGTTCCGGGAGGACCTGTTCTACAGGGTCGCGGTCGCGGTCCTGAAGGTCCCTCCGCTCCGGGAGCGCCCCGGGGACGTCGGCCTGCTGGTCGACCACCTGCTCGCCCAGGTGAACGCGGAGAGCCGGGCGGAGCCGGGATTCGTCGAGAAGCGCCTTTCTGTAGGCGCAAGGAATCTTCTTCTGGGGCATTCGTGGTCGGGGAACGTACGAGAGTTGCTCAACACCTTGCGCCGCGCCGCCATCTGGTCCGCGGACGCGGCGATTACGGCCGAGGACGTGCGCGACGCGCTCCTGCCCGCGTGCGGCCGCGCCCGCTCCGAGGTGCTCGGCCGCCCCCTCGGCGGGGGTTTCAGCCTGCCCCGGCTCGTGCTCGACGTTGAGCGGCACTACCTCGAGCGCGCGATGGACGAAACCCACGCGAACAAGACCAAGGCGGCGGCACTGCTGGGTCTTGCGAGCTACCAGACGCTGACGAACTGGCTGAAGCGGCACGGTCTCGCGCGCTGATGGCACGGAGATTGTAACGGGTGGAGGGCGGAGGCGGCATGAGCCGGGACGAGAGACAGACCCGTCGCGACCTGATCGATCCGGCGCTCGAAGCCGCGGGCTGGAGTTGGGATGCGAACGTCGAGATCGGTCCTGGGCGGGTGAACCTGACCGGGGACACGATGTACGACGAGTCGCAGCGCATCGTCGCCGACTACGTCCTGCGCCTCTGGCGGATGCCGCTCGCCATCCTGGAGGCGAAGGCGGAGGGGCTGTCCGCGTCCGACGGCATCCAGCAGGGGTCGCGCTACGCGAGGCGGCTCAGACTTCGGTTCTCGATCGCGTCGAACGGCCGGGACTACATCCTCACGGACAACGACAGCGGCGACTTCGAGACACTGGCGGCACCCCCCTCGCCGGGCGAGGTCCTGACACGGCTCGGGCGCAACATCGTTTGGCGGGATTGGCGGCGCGTGTTCGAGGCCCCCTGGCACATGGATCAGGTGTCTCGCAAGAAGGTCCGACCGGACCAAAAGGCGGCGATCTTCGAGACCCTGTACCGCTTCGCCCAGGGCGAGAAGCGCGTGCTCCTGTTGATGGCAACTGGCACCGGGAAGACCTTCACCGTCTTCCAACTCGTCTGGAAGCTGATGGCCGGGGACGTGCTCCGTCGCAACCACGTTCTGTTCCTGACGGACCGGAACAGCCTGAAGGACCAGGCGTACCGCGCGTTCTCGGCGTTCGACGCGCGGGAACGCGTCACGATCGACAAGGAGGTCGTGGCGCGCGGCGAGCACCTGGTGGGCAAGGTCTTCTTCGCGAACTACCAGAACCTCGACGAGGAGGTCCAGGGGAAGAAGCTGTACGAGCACTTCGACCGCGACTTCTTCGATCTGGTGGTCGTGGACGAGTGCCACCGCTCCGGGTTCGGAGACTGGTTCGGCGTGCTGCGGCATTTCGACGGCGCGTACCAGCTCGGGCTCACCGCGACCCCCCGCGAACTGGACGCAGGCGGCGGCGCGCCGACGCCCGAGCAGCTCCGGCGCGACACGTTCGTCTACTTCACCGGCAGCGCCGACGGCGAGCCCGCGTTCACGTACTCGCTGCGGCAGGCGATCGACGACGGATACCTGGTGCCGTACCTCCTCGAGGAGCGCGTCACCAACGTGGACGAGGACGGCTTCACCGGCCCGGACGGACGCCGCTACACCACCGGCAACTTCGAGCGGGACATCCGCCTGCCCGACCGGACCCGGGTCATCGCCGAGGACCTGTGGCAACTCCTCGGCAAGTACGCCATGCGCGACGAGAAGGCGATCGTCTTCTGCGTGGACGATACGCACGCGGCGTTCATGGCGGCGGAGCTGCGGCGCCTCTCGGGCGATCCGGAATACGCGGCGCGCATCACGCGGTCCGAGCGGAATTCCGCGGACCTCGAGCGTCGCTTCGGCGGCGTGGGTCGCGCGAAGCCGCGCGTTGCGGTGACCGTGGACCTGCTGACCACGGGATTCGACGTCCCCGACGTCCGCAGCATCGTGTTCGCGCGGCCGGTCCAGAGCGCGATCCTGTACAAGCAGATGAAGGGGCGCGGCACACGGCTGTGCGAGGACATCGACAAGCGCTACTTCACCCTGTTCGACTACGTGGGCGCGGCCCGCCTGGAGGACGCCGAGTTCGACGGCCACCCGGCGAACGCCCAGCGTCCGGTATCGCCCACCAGGTCGCGGAAGCGGTCCGAACGGGAGGAGAAACCGGTCGGCGACGGGGTCTCGGTCTTCATCAGCCGCGAGGAGCGCTACGTGTGCCTTGCGGACGGTCGCAAGATCCCGCTCGCGGAGTACGAGGCCCAGTCTCGCGAGGTGATCCGCGGCATCGCCCCTGCGAGCCTGTCGGACCTGCTCGGGCTGTGGGTGGACAAGGGCACGCGCCGCGACCTCCGTGCCGAGCTGAAGGACCGCGACGTGTACGTCTCCGCATTCCGCCACTTCCTCGGGCTGGACGGGACCGACGACGTGGACATCCTGGCCAAGGTCGGCTTCGACCTTGCCCGCGTGCCCCGGCGCCGGGATCGGGTCGCCCGTTTCTGGGACCAGGAGGACGCCTGGCTCGCCGGCCGCGTGGGCGAGCAGGCCGCCCCCGGCACGCCATCGGGGCCGAAGACGCGGTTCTGGGCGACGAGCCTGGACCACTACGGGCTCCACGGCATCGATGACCTGGAACAGGGGGCGACGTACAGCGCGCCGCAGTTCACGAGCCAGTTCGGGAGCTTCAGCAGCCTGCTCCTGCAGTACGGCGGGGCGGGAGTGCTGAAGGCGGACCTGGAGGAAGTCAAGCGGCGCCTGTACGTGCCGATGGCCGCGTGAGGGAGGTTCGGGGAACGATGTCGACCGCTACGACCAATGAAGCCAACGGAAGCGACGCGAGACTGGAGCACCGCCGCCAGGAGGTGCGTCAGGCCGTCAAGAACGCTTGCGACCAGATGAACAGCGACGGCGTCGCGCCCCGCGACTACGTCGAGCAGGTCGCCTGGCTGTTCTTCCTGAAGGCGTTCGACGAGGCCGAGACGCGCCACGAGCAGGAGGCCGCGTTCGACGACGCGCCCTGCGTCCGGCGCCTCGACGGCGACTACCGGTGGTCGATCTGGGCCCGCCGCACCGACCGTCCGGACGAGATGCTCGCGTTCGTGAACGGCACGCTGCTTCCGTATCTCCAGACCTTCGGCACGACGGAGGACACCGCGCGCTTCGCGTCCGACCCGGTGGCCGAACGGTTCCGCAGGATCTTCTCCACGGTTCGCAACCATTCGCGCCGCGGCGCGAGCCTCGCGCGCGTGGTGCAGCAGGTGAACCGCCTGCACTTCTCGGACGAGACCGACGTGATCGTGCTCTCGGCCCTTTACGAGGACCTGCTGAAGGACGTGGCGAAAGACTCGGCCGGGTACGCGGGCGAGTTCTACACCCAGCGCCACGTCATCCGCGCCATGGTCGAGGTGGTGCGGCCCGCGATCGGGGATCGCGTGTACGACCCCTGCTTCGGCACCGCGGGCTTCCTCGCCGAGTCCGCCGAGTACATCCGCCGGTGCTCCCGCGCCATGAGCGCGGCCGACCTGGACACGCTCGGCCGCCACACGTTCTTCGGGGTGGAGATCAAGCCGCTGACCTACCTCCTCGGCATCATGAACATGCTGCTCCACCGGGTCGAGGGGGCGAACCTGGAACTGGGGAGCACGCTCGAGCGTCACGCCCGCAACTGCCCCGAGAAGGGCAAGTACCACGTGATCCTCGCGAACCCGCCCTACGGAGGGAAGCTCCCGCGCGAGGTCCAGTCCAACTTCGCGGTCCGGTCCGGGGCGACCGAGATCCTGTTCCTCCAGCACATCCTGGAGAACCTCCGCGCGGGCGGCCGCGCCGGGGTCGTCGTGCCCGAGGGAGTGCTCTTTCGCGGCGGGGCCGACGCCAAGGTCCGCGAGCGGCTGCTGAAGGAATTCGACCTGCACACCGTGTTGTCGCTTCCCGCGAACTGCTTCCTGCCGTACACCGGCGTCAAGACGAACGTGTTGTTCTTCGACCGGCGCGACGACGGCCGCGGCACCGAGAGCGTCTGGTACTACGAACTGACGAACGACGGCTTCGAGTTGACCCAGACCCGTCGCCCGGTGGACGGCAGCCAGATCCCGGACTTCCTGTCGATGCGCGAGTCGCGCGAGGTCGGGCCGAACTCCTGGATCATCCCCGCCGCCGAGATCGCCGCCCGCGGCTACGACCTGTCCGCGCGCAACCCGAACCGCGCGAGCGACTACGAGCACCGCCCCGCGGCGGAACTGGTCCAGTCGATCCGGGCGAAGGAGGAGCGGGTGATCGAGCTTCTGGACGAGCTTGCGGGGATGGTGGGGGGGGGGCGATGAGGTCCGGGTGGGGTTCCGCCGCCCTGGGAGATGTGGCTCCGCGCTGCGAGGCGCCGATGCCCCCTCCCTCCGCCGTCACATGGGTCCTCGGTCTCGACGAGATCGAGGGA